>OIYS01000021.1_pt1 | contig 114183 bp, 104 predicted proteins | sample 1588271 | NCBI WGS metagenome assembly OIYS01 (sample SAMN03283286) | human gut metagenome | biome: human-associated habitat; material: feces | host: Homo sapiens | place: Peru | collected 2012 | reverse complement strand
TGATATAAATTCTTTATTGTTTATAGTTATTACTTTAATTTTATTATCATTAACTTCTAATTCTGATTTTATTATTTCTTGTTCCATTAAAACCTCCAGACATTATTTTCAGATTCGTTTTTATTATAACTATTTTATTATATTCCAAAATATATTAAAACTCGAACTAATCAAAAAGATTGAAAAGTTCGAGTTTGCTATCAATTAATATGGTGCTGGCACAGTGAATTGAACACTGATTAAAGCCTTACCATGGCCTCGTAATACCATTATACTATGCCAGCGTTTGGTGTCCTCGGGCAGATTCGAACTGCCGACCTACCGCTTAGGAGGCGGTTGCTCTATCCTACTGAGCTACGAAGACTTAACAATAATATATTACTATATATTATTATTAAATGCAAAGAAAAAATCCAGTAATGGATTTTATTTATTAACTGATATAAAATTTATAAAAAACATCATCAATACAGCAACTGAATAATTGAATCTGTATTTTCTAAATTCTTCTATAGAAACTATTAAGTCCGAAGCACACACAATCCACGCCTCTTTACTCTTAGGTTTGTTTTCTTTTAAACTAACCTTATTCTTAAAGCCATTTATAAAAGGACATATTTTTTTAATACAAGCAAAATGAAACATGTGAGTTTTAATTATATCTTGTTCATCCTTAGTTACATTAAAACATTCTTTAGCATTAATGGCACTAGTTAGTGGATGAGCTAAATAATCATTTTCTGGTTTTTCAGTTCGTTCACCATAGAAAAAATCATGAAGCAAGGCTGGACGAACAACCTTTTTATAATCACAATTAAAAAACTTTGCTAATTTATAACTAACATATCCCACTCTTTTACAATGATCATATTTATTTGTTCCGTGGTGTCTGTCTTTTTTTAATAATTGAAATCTATTATCTTCTAAAATGTCTTTGGCTAATACTTCAAATTCTTCATTATCAATATAAGTCATACAATTCACCTCGACCTAAGCATTATAGCACATTGACTATATTTTGTCAAATTTTGTCTAATTTTTTTAAAAATATGTCTAATTAACGTCAAAAATTAAACATTATCCATTCTGGCTTAATAATTAGTAAAACACCAATGACAAGCATAATTATAGCACCTATTAGATGGCTAACTTTTGTATATTTTGTAGTTATTCCAGTCTTTTTAAATGTTATAGCTGCTATATTAAATATTATTAAATCATCAAGTAAAAAGAACAAAATATAAATAGTTATGTAAATAAAGGCTTTAAATCCCGTTATATTATTCAAAGCTAATATATTAGTAAATAATACTGGCAATCCAGCGGAACAAGCAAGCTCTACAACATTTACGCTAATTGCTAGTAAGATTACTCCAATTAAAGCAAGAATAAAACTTTTTTCAGTAGTAAATTTCTTTATTCTACTAATAACTTTTTTTCTTTTTCCTTCGGATACTATTTGACAACCGTTATCTTTTTTTCGTTCTATGTAATAGCTTCTAAAGTTTAGGAATGCTCCAATTAAAGCAACTACACTTATTGCTATTTGTATCCATCTTACACTTGCATAAGACCCAATTATATTTAGCCATGCTGTCATAATAAGAGCATAAACTAGAGCCGAAGTTAAAATGAAGGCTGAACCTAAAATCCACATTTTTTTGTGATCTTTTAAATTAATAAGCATACTTATTAAAAAGATAAGAACCCACATTGCACATGGATTAAAACCATCAACTAAACCAATAACAACAGCTATTAAAGGAATAGAAACATTTTTAACATTTACATGTCCTAAAATTGGTACTTTAACTTCTTCCCCACTATTATTTTTATATTCATTTTTATAATTTGAAACCGTGTTTTTATCTATACTTCCATCAATTATTTTACCTACTACATCAACATATTCAGATTCATTATAATATGTAATGGTATTTATCATGTCATCTTTTATAGAATCAGAATAACCAATAAATACTTCAGTGCCAATTACTATATATGGAACTGACATAGAATACTCATCTAAATAATCTTGAACTTTTTCAAGTACTTTAGCATTCTCTTTATTATGCACTACTTCATAATAATTAATATGTATTTTTTTAGTTTCACTCTCATATTCTTTTAAAAATGCTTTAGCATCTTTGCAGTGTGGGCAACTACTAGAATAAAAAACATACACTTCAACAAGGTTATTTTCCTTAGCTAGAACACATGTTGGTAAAATAATAAATAAACTTATTAAAAATAATACTACTTTTTTCATGCTTCACCTACTTATTTTCTTCGATGATATTAATAATATCATCCAGTTTTTTTTCACCCTCTAATCGAGCAACTTCTTTATCATCTTTATAGAAAATTACAACTGGTAATATATCTTTTACGTCGTATTTTTCTACTTCATCTTCATCCATATCAAAATCTAATTCTATTATGTTGATATTGGGATATCTTTTTATTACTTCCCTCCATATTTTGTACATACTTATACAAGCACTACACCACATGGCATTAATTTTAACTATTTTTAACATCTTTAAGCCTCAATTTAGCTATATTTTTCTTAAGAGATGCCAAGAAAGCATCAACTTCTTCTTTAGTTGTTATGTAAGATAAACTAACTCGCATACTTGTTAAAGCTCTATCCATATCATTAGTTAATGCATATACAGCCTTAGAATAGCTTTTATCTGATGCACATGCAGTTTTAGTAGATATATATATTTCATCCTCTTCAAGAGCATGTAACATACTTTCAGGTTTAACATTTAAAACACTAAAGTTAACAATTTGAGGTATACATTTATCATTACTATTTACATAAACATCATCAATTTTTTCAAGTTCGCCTTTTAAATACGTATTAAGCTCTTTCACATGATCTTTATACTTTAAAGATTCATTAGCTAGACGTAAAGCCTTAGCTGTTGAGGCTATTAGAGCCACGGCAGGTGTACCACTACGATAAATAGTTGTACTTTTTCCACCATGTATTAAGGGAATTAAATCAACATTACTCTTTTTTACAAGTATACCTATTCCTTTTATACCAAAAAACTTATGTGCTGAAAAACTAATTAAATCAATATCATCAGTTTTAAAATAATCTTTACCTACTAATTGCGTAAAATCGCTATGAAAGAAAGCATTTGAGTGTTCATGAACGTACTTTCCAAGTTGATTTATTGGCTCAATTATTCCTATTTCACTATTTACCGCACTTATAGATACAAGTATTGTATCATCCCTTAAAAGATTTTTTAAACTATCAATCTTTACAATACCATCTTGATCTGTTTCAACAAAATCAACTTCAAATCCTAAAGTTTGTAAATAACTTATAGGGCCATATATGCTTGAATGTTCAAATTGAGTAGTTATAATATGTTTGCCTCTTTTTTGATAACGTAAGGCTACTCCTTTAAGGACAGTGTTATTTGATTCACTAGCCCCACTAGTATATATAATTTCGTCTTTTTTAACTCCCATAATATTAGCAATTTGCTCGGTAGAAGCATCAATCAACTTCTTAGATTCTACTCCTAATTTATGTAAACTATTAGGATTTCCTATAAAATCAGTACTAACTTTAACAAAGGTATCTAATACCTCTTTACTGGTTTTAGTAGTAGCTGAATAATCCAAATATATCATCATTAACCACCTTTTTAAATTATATCACTAATCATTATTCATTTAAATAAAAAAAAGTGATTTCTCACTTTCTTATTGCCCTTTATTTGCAGCTTCTGCCCAGCCTTTACAATCATTTCCTAATGGATTAACTATACAAGATTTACAACCATCATAAGTAGATTTAACATCACTAAATCCTCCTACGATACTAAAAATGAAACCAACAAGTGTTGGAATAAAGAATATTACAACACCAGCAACAGCTCTTTTTGCAAGCTTACTAGTAGCATTTTTAACCTCTTTGTCATCATTAGAAACAACTGCTTTTCCTAAGTCAATCATTCCAAATATAATTAATAATAGTGGAATAACAATTTTAAAAATAAATAAAAAATATCCTACGAATTGCCAAACATTAGCAGTTGACTTACAAAACGATTGAACACCACTCATTCAAATCTCTCCTTCTCTAAGAACTATTCTACCCAATATAGGGCTTTTTGTCAATAAATATCACACATTAGATGTCTAATGTGTGATAATAAATTACTTAAATAAACCAAATAACTTGCCGCCCTTGCCTGACCCATTTGGACTTTTAAGTCTAGCAAAACCTAAAGCTATTAAAAATTCGTCTATAACTTTATGATGATCTTTTTTATCATCTAAATATGGAAGATTAAAGAACACTTTACTATTACTTTCATATTCAAAGTCATTTACATCTTTATTAGTTAAACTACTGCGGTTTAATACTATTTTTTTATCTTTTAATTTTTCAAAGATTTTACTATCTTCTCTAATTAACTTATTAAGCTTAATTAATCCAGGTTCTATTAAGTACACAACATCAGTGCAATTACTTTCAGCACCTGTATCTCCCAAATCTACTAATATAACATCAAGTTCCTTATGCATTGCTAAGAAAGCAGGAAATTCAAGAGTTGTTATACTTTTTAGTGATTCGTCATTGAAAAATACGAAATCATTTTTATCTAACTCAATAGCAATAGTTTTATAAGCTTCTTGAAGTTGCTTTTTTAACATATAAACTAGTGTTGTTGAACCAGCATGAGCTGTAACATTTTTAAAGCCTATTATTCTAGTTCCCATGGTTTGAAATACACCAATACCATTCATATCTGGGCCATTTGTTAATGGGCCACTTGGATTATGATATGATGCTACATCTTTATATTGATTTGGATGATCAATTAAATATTTTATAGCATCAATATTTCTAGTAAAGTTATATATTCCCATTGAAACCAACTGAGATAAATAAACTGGTGAATTAACTGCCTCTGAATCATCCAAAAGAAGTATAACTTTATTCATATCAAAACTTACAGATAATTCTTGAATAGTAGCAACACTTTGGTAATCCTTGATTGCTGTTATATCAAGTATCATCTTGTTAAAGAAAAAATTAGCAAATTGACTTGCAAGTTCACTAGGCGTAAACTCTCCATTAACGCTCTTAATTAAGTCAATATCTAAAGTAGCAAGCATAGCTTGATATTTATTTGATACTATAACATTCATATATTCCCTCTCTATTCTTTATAATTTAAAGTCCTAATTGCTTTACATATTTTAAATCAATAGTTTTTCCTGTAACCTCAAATGTTGCCAATCTACCAAATGCCGGTATATTAAAATTATAAAACAACGATACACGATAAACTGTTACATGATTATTATTGTCATTTTGCTGTTCTATACAAGCACGACATCCAGTCGTGGTGTCATTAATGGCGTCTAGATCGCTATCTTTTAAGCAATATGTCTTAGTGGCTTTTATTCCACCATCTTTATTTATTTTACACGTACCAGTGCCTGTATAACCAGCCGCATCCATATAATTTGAAATTATAAATTTACTTTTTTCTAAAGTCTCATACTTTTCAATAATCGACACCACTTCATTTTTAACTTTAAAACACCTAGAGTATGCTATCATAAGTGATAAAAATGCCACAAACAATAGAACAAAAGCTGCAATAAGCTGAATAGTCCAAGATTCTCCTATACTCTCTTTCATTAGGCCCCCTTAGATTTAAAGTAAATAACTTTAGTCTCGCCAGTTGTTTTAAGATTAAACACCGAACTAATTATTGGTAGATCCAGGTGATAGAAAGTAGTTATTTTATAATAACTACCACTTAAACCAGAACCAGCACCATTCGAGTTAACAGCTGTTGTTTCAATACAAAAGGCACATTTATCATTTGAACAACGGGATCCTTCTTTGGTATATCCTTGTACATTTTTACCATCTTCACACTTACCATCATTACGATATCCAGCTTCACTCATAATCCTTTTTATATCTTCACTAAATCCACTCTTACCCAAAATATTAGGTTCAATATCCGGTGCATATCTTTCTACTGCCTTAACAATTTCATTTTTGGTATTGAAGGCTTTAGCTTTATTAATCGAAATGCAGATATATCCCGAAAATAAAACAACAAAAAATATTACAATAACAAATAGAATATAACTACCTACTGCATTTCTCATCTATTCACCTTCTAACCTTTGTATGGGCAACAAAATTTTACACTTTGATTACGTGGAGCATTGCATTGAACGTATTTATCGCCGCAATCGCCTTCGCCTTTTACTTTTCCACATACTGCATCACTGCAATTTTGTTGATTACCGACTGTTTTTGTGATATTTGGAAAAACAAACATAGAAAAAAAAGCCACTAGGCCCGCTACGGCTATAACTACTATAACTGTCATATTTAATTCTCCTGTGGCTTCTCTCATTTATCTTATCCACCTACTTATTTTTTAGGGTCATTGTTTTCAGGATTTAAATAATCTTTATCATTCATACACTCTTTATAACATTTTGATGTCTCTCCTCCAGGGCACTGTGCCTCACAAGTTTTAGTCTTTATACTTTTTTGAATTCCAGGCCATACGAACGCATAAAATATACCAGCAATAGCTGCTATAGCAACTACTGTGATAACTGTCATATTTAATTCTCCTGTAGCTTCTTTCATAATTTAAATTCCTCCTATAATTACATTATTATTATAACCATTTTTATTATTATTTTCAATATTTTGTAAATATTTTATAAAATATTTACATTTTCATCATTTTTAATACTGCTAGTAATAGCAAAATCATTGTTCCTATACCAGTAGTAATAAGCATTTGGGTTGTTTTACCCTCCATTTTTTCAAGACGTTCTTTATATCTTGTTTCTCTTGCTTTTTGTTGTAGGTTACTAATGGTTTTTGAAAAAGCCATTAATTGCTCTTGCTTACGCTCTTGGCGACCTAGAGACAAACGATATAAAAGTCTCATCATACGCATGGAATCTCGTACCGGATAAGTCCGGGCAAATTCCATATATGGCTCAATTGAGTCATCACCTGAATTGATACGATTTATTAATTGTTGTAAACCATCCTTAAATATTTCTGGGGCATCATTCATTGATTTACCCATTGCTACCGGCACTGTATAATGCTGGATTAATATTTCTAAGCCTTTTAGATAATGTGGTAACATTGAGTCTATCTCATGTAAATGTTGTCTATAATAGCTTTTTAAACTAAAGTAATTAAGTTTAGCAACCATAAATCCAATACCAATCGCTAAGACAATCTTTATACCATTTAGATTTTTTATCATAAACATTAAAGCAATTACTGTTACTAACATCCACTGCTTAATACGCTTCATAAATAAAATATCTGAACTTACCCCATCACCATATTTAGCTCTAACCAAAAAGTCCCAATCATCTTCTTTTAGCTTTCTAAAATACATTTCATTATCATAAACTAATTTATTTAAATCTATATGACCGGTTTTATTAAGAATAAAAGCAATTATTACCCCAACTATAATTATTTCAACTTGCATTATTCAACCCCCACATCCTCATTATAGAATTTTTCACCTTTTACTAAGAAGAATGAATTGATAATGATAATTGCATGTAATATTATTTGAACATACCATTCCGAAGCCATTTCAACATAGTTTTCTCTTCCTAGTAATAGTTGCATTACTAATACTAGGAAAAATAAGACAATACCAAATGTTAAAAACTTTGTATGGAATTGTTTACGATCCATTTGGTCTCTATATACACCTTCAACAAGTGTATCTATATCCATGGACATGTTTTCCAAAGATTCTCCCGAATCTCTGGCACCTTCTTTAGTTATCTGTAAGAATAATTGATGCATGTTTTTTACCATATAAAATGGATATTTTGAATTAAAGTATTCAATAGATTCATCTATTGTACCATTTTTATATGACATATCAATCATTATTCTTAAATCATTTAATACAGGATTTTCTAGTATTCCCGAATCTCTAACACCCTCTAGGGATTTAACGAAACTCTGGGTTGTGTTAAACTCCATTATAACGTTTGTAGTATATACTTGAATTTGTTCAAATATATATTCACTATATAATCTTTGACTTCTTAAATAAGCAAGATATGGGATAAACATTATTGCTACACCAGCATATACTATTGACCATATTATACTATAAAAATAAAAATATGATATTAGTCCTGCTCCACCACCAATTAATACTATTTGTAATAAATAATCCTTAGCGGTGTATTCAACACCTAACTCTTTAGTTTTACGCCTTACTTCTTTAAAAGTATATGGAGCATATTTTTCATAAGCTTCCACAGCTTTATCGGCCGCTTTTTTATAAGCATCTTCACCATTGCCACGTCTATAAATTATAACAAAAGCAAGTATAGCATAAAGAATTAATAGCTCCATTTAAACACCCTTCCTATTATTTTTATATATTTTATTATAGCACAAGTTTTTATCTAAATCTATTATTAATAATAATTTATTTTATTTATAGCGTCCTTTACAATTTTTATTGAATTAGATAGTTTTTCTTCCTCTTCTTTTGATAAATCAATAAATATTTTTCCTTTTACGCCATCTTTATTTACTACGGCTGGGGTTGAGATGCATACATCATTTTCTTTATCATAACTAGACACTGGCAATATTATATTTTTATTTTCAAGTATTGCCGCCGTTATTCTAACTAGGCTCATTCCAATACCATAGTAAGTTGCGCCTTTTTTTCTAATAATTTCATATGCTGAATTTCTTACTTCTTCTTCTATAGATGTTTGTTCTTCTTTAGTTAAGTAATTATCAATTTTATTTAAACCAATTGTAACTCTACTCCAAGGAACAAATTCACTATCCCCATGCTCACCTATTACAAACGCTTCAATATCTTTTGGACATATGCCAACTTTTTCACTTATTAAATATCTTAGACGAGCTGTATCTAGAGTTGTACCTGACCCAATAACATTAGAAATAGGCAATTTCGAATATTTCAAAGTTAAATAAGTCATTACATCTAAAGGGTTTGTAGCAACTAAAAAGATACCTTTAAATCCTTCTTTCATAACATTATCAATAATACTTTTAAATATCACACTATTTTTATTTATGAGATCCATTCTCGTTTCTCCGACTGCTTGATTAGCACCAGCTGCTATAACAATGATACGGGCATCTTTAACATCTTTATAAGTACCTACTTTTACATCTATTTTTGTGGGACTATAACTTAAGCAATGATTTAAATCCATTACTTCTCCCTCTATTCTTTCAGTGGATAAGTCTATTAATACTAATTCATCAACATGAACATCTTGATTAAAAAGAGCATACGCATAAGCCATTCCCACATTTCCACATCCAATTAGAACTACCTTATTTTTCATACTGACCTCCATTTTAATAATAGCACAGCTTATTAAAGATATCAAAAAAAAATCAGTTTTAAAACTGATTTTCGTCATCTAAAAGCCATTCTACTAAATTATAAACTTTAATGCCATTATAATCATTATTTAATGGCTTATCCATTGTTAATATGACTTTTTCATAATTGTCATTTATACTTTCTAAGCTTCTTAATTCTCTATTTTTAACTTCGTTATTAACTAATGTTTGACATACCTGATAATATTTTATAGTATTAGGATTTTCTGCTATGAAAAGGGCCTCATAATCTCCCGCTTTCCCTATATTAACTTTGTATCCTCTTCTTAATAATTCTAAGTAAACAACATTTTCAAGTAAATGACCTTCATCTATGTTTCTGAATCCTAACAAAATATTTCTTATTCCTGTATCAGAAACATAATATTTGCCTAGCGTCTTTAATAATGATTTACTTTTTATATCTGTTCGATCTGCTTTATATATAATATATGATTTTTCAAGCATGTTAAGATAATTATCAATTGTTTGATGATTAGATTTTGTTAATATTTTATTACTATTTAAATAATAACTTAATTTGCTTTTTGTAAAGTTTTGCAAGTTAATTTGCAAAATTTATGTATTTTCGATACTTTTGCAAATTAAAAATCAGTTTTAAAACTGATTTATAATGTTTCAATCGCATCTGTCTCAGATACTTTATTGTCAAATATTGTCGAATTATTAGGATTATTTACTGAGTTAGTTGTAGTTGTACTATTATTACTTGGAGTATTAGCATCATTTGGTATTACTTTTTGATCAGGTTTTTCACCATTCAAATGAAGAGGATCTTCCTCTAATACAACACCCTGAGCACCTAAATAACTTCTTAAGTATTCAGTTGGATTATTAAATGTATAAGTACCATCTAATCCTTTTTGGAATATTAAATTATGTTTAGCATTATTATCTTTATCAACATAAAATTCACATACTTCCACTATTTCTCTTTGGAATCTATTTAATTCTTTACTAAAATATCCTTTTACGTGAATACCAATTTGAACATAACGATAAATTGATTTTAAAAATTGATCTATATCAAGATTACTCTCTAGTAAGCTGTACATACGCATTGGTATACTTGAAGCTTTATCTGAGTGAATTGTTGATATGATATTATGTCCAGATGATATTGAGTTACGTACAGCCATAACAGCTTCGGCGGAACGAACCTCGGATAGTAAAATCCATCTTGGATTCTGTCTCATACAAGTTACTAACACATCTGAATAAGATGCAATATTATTAGTTTTCATTGCTACTATATCACGATGAGGAAAGATCTTGTCTAAGTGTAACTCTAGGGTATCCTCGATAGTTATTATTTTTTCATTTTCTTTTGTATTACTTGCTAAATATTTTACAAGCTCTGTTTTACCACTACCAGTTTCACCACTTACAATTATATTGCAGTGTCCTGTTACACAAGTAAGTAAAAAGTTAAGAATAGACTCTGTTACATATTTTTCACTCAATAGTTTATCTCTATTAAGTCTTATTTTTGCTGGAGTTTTACGTATAACTAGAGCAATTCCATTGGTAGCAATGGAATTATGAACAAAGTTCATACGTAACTCAGCAGATTCAGCATCCAAAAAAGGATGAGCCATATTAAACGTTTTACCCATACAGTTAGCACATTGAAATGCTAACTTATCAATTAAGGGATCATTTATTTCTGGTCTATCGACTTTATAAACACCTTTATCTAATGATTTTAACCAAACTTGTCCCCCGTTTGTATAAGATACGTCGGTAATATTGTCATCCTCTAAAAACTCTTTTAATGGCCCAAAATCAATTTGGGAAAATATAGCATCATTCATAGCAACCTCTAACTATTTGACAAAGCCATAAACTGACTTTCAATATAATATTTAATTGTACCCTCTATACAAGTAGTTCCTGTTTTAATTTCTTTAAAAGGCTTATTGTTAGGAGCAGGTATTAGCTCAATACCACTAATCTTTTTGGCCTTATTTAGAAAATTGTAATCTTCTTCCGAAACTTTAACTACTAAAAGACTAGGCGATTTTCCTTTTTTTCCAGCAGTTGTTGACCATGAACTATCAACAACATCTACAACTTCTATATTTTCATAAAGTTTACCAAACATCTTTTCTTGTCCACTTATATAAGCATATAAGTCAATTGAATTACCAGGGGCAATAGCATTACCTAAAGTAGTAGCCATATTAACATCAAAATATAAATAACGTGTTCCTTTTTCTGGGGCTACAAGCTTTGATGCTTTTTTTTCACTTGGCGCAATTAAAACATCTTTATATAAAATGCTTCCAGCTGGAATTGTCGAATCAAAATTTACATAGTAAAGCTCACCATCGCTATCAGTTATACTATTAATATTTTGAACAACCCCATTTGATGTTTTTAAAACATTTGCGGTTACATTCATATTGCCAATCATTTCAGATGTAATTTGGGTATTACTAGGAATATCTTCTTTAGCATATAAAACCGTTACATATTTTACACGATTATCTATTAATTTATCATATACCATATATAACGCAAAAATACCTATCACTAGAATTAGTATAGATAGGTTATTTTTGTTTGCAATTACTTTTTTTAATGAATTTAAAACATTTCCCATTTTATTCCCTCACTGACATAATTATTTTGCTTGTGTACCTACTTCCAATATTGCATCAACTTTTTCAACAATATCAAAGTCTGTTGAATCACCCATAATATTATACTTTCCGGTGTTAGTTGACACTTTAACACTTACCTTTGGTGGTGCCTCATATATGTCATAGAAGTCTATTTGATATTTATTAGAGTTAGATACTGATTCTGCAAATCTTCTTATAAAACTTTCCACAAATTTTTCTTTGTGAATTCTTAGCTCACTATAATTTCTATAATAAGCATAATCAACAGCATCAACCATTGAGGCTTGTGCTATTTCTTTAATTAAATAATACTCTTCACTACTAGTAGTAGTTACGTTATTTATAAGCATCATAACTACTACTATAGCGATTCCTAAAACTATTAACCAATAACCCCAATATGTATCTCTCATAAATACTCCCCTTTACTATTTATATGCTGGTCCAACGAATGGAGTTCGTTCGCCAGGATATTTTACATTGCTGTAATTATCTCCGTAATCTCTGCCATTAATTGAAGCATTCTTATCACTTGCTAAATCATCTAAAAGTGTTGATTCACAAATACCATAACTTCCTTCAACAAGCTCACAATTAAGTTTACTACTTAAGTAATTCTTTTGAGTTTTATTATACTCTTTTATCGTCTTTTTAGATTTAGCATTGATAGTAACACTATATTCAGGCTTATTATCATAGATTTTTTCACCATCACCTGTTATTTTATCAGCAGCCATTTTTCCTTTTGCTGTAGACCAGTTTGTCTTTTTACCTTCTGTTACTCTATTATAATCATCAGTAGATGATGGATTATTATTGTATGCAAGTAATGTTGCAGGAGTAACTCCAGCACGAAGTGTTAATAATGATGGATCATTAAGTGATAATGTTCTGTAAGTTGCAAGGAAGCCACTATTACCATTCATTATACATCCAACACCAACACAAGCAAACTTACATTCTACGCAATCATCTTGATCCATGTCGCAATCCACACCTGTACCATCAGGACCGCAATCAAATTTACAATCATTACATCCATTAACATCAATAGAACAATTGAAATTGTTATCGTCTCCTTTTAGTAATTTATCCAATCTACCAGTTTTACATTCGCCACTATTATCATCAAAATAATGACCAATTCCTCTGTAAGTATATCTATATTGATATTTTCCTTGAGGAACTTTTAAATCTATTGGGAAGCCTTGTACTACTGCCGACTCATTTTTTCCTGGTGTATAATCTTTTTTAACTTTAATTAATTCTCCTGTTTCTAAATTTGAAACGAAATAGTTATCGAATGTATATTCGGTATTAGCACTTATCGTACCAACACTAACGCCTGACGCTATACTTGTTTGTTGGTTTGCATTACCACAACTAGTTTCCGTACAAACTCCGGTATAAATCTTTTCGGATTTATTAGCTTTTTCAATATTTGAACTTCCGATACTTGTCTTTCCTACAATATCAACGTTAAAGTTCATTCCGCTATAATATTCAAATTTAATGTCAGCAGAACACTCTAATGAGTTTTTGAAAGTCTTCGTGAAATCCCAGTTTGTACATTCTTCATACGATTTCATATATTGATTAATTAAATCATCACTGAAGCTTTGGCCACTTAAACTATTTTGAATTTTAGCCTTTTCTTCATTACACTTACTTTCAGAGCTATAAGAAATACCATTATTTACAGACTTTTTCGTCACTTCAATTTTACCAGTTGAAGTATTCAAAGTAGCAAATTCATATGTGCCACCTTTAATAGAATATCCATCATCATTGCTATTCTTTTCACACGTTGCAGTGCCATAAGCATTTTTCAAAGAATTATCATTGAATTTGTTTACTGATCCTTGTCTAGCTAAATTAATTTTTTCAGCAAGAGCCTCTGGTTTCAAAACATTGTAACATTTAACTGTCGTTTTACCCGTCATATTTTTTTCATCTATTGTGAAAAATGTTCCGGATGTAATTTTAACGTTTGGATCACCATTTGTTGCGTCTGGGCCTGGTAAAGATAACTCATAGTCTTCAACGCAATAAACTTCACATAATTCATTATTTCCAATTAATTGAGGTGTAGCTTTTATTCCATAATTAGGATCTTTTGCACAAGCTAGATCATTAGTGCCGTTAGTATTAATTAAAACTATTGTTTCACCGTCTTTGTCACAGTATTCATCTTGGTTATGAACAACAACATTCGGATCACATACTGGTTCTTCTTGACAAGTAACATTTAATTTAGCCTTTTCTACGCAAATGCCGTTTTCACAAGAATTACTTGATGAATCATCACAAACAAGCAAACGTTGTAAATCAGTCACCTTTTTTTTGTCAGTCGAAGTTAATTTATAAAGTTTAGCAGTCGAGTTGTTAGTTTCAATCGAAGCAGACTCTTTATAATTAAAGCTTACCTCTATTTCTCCAGATTTACATCCTTCATCAGAAACAGCAATTGTATGTTTGCCAACTGCCAAAGTCATACCTGAAGTATATTTACTTCCATCAACTGTTATAGTATAACTATTGGCATTTGTAATCGTTATGGTTCCTTCCACATTATTTTCAATATTAATTTTGCGACTTTTTTCATTTGACGTTATTGTTACATTGCTTTTAGTAGAGCCGTTTTTAGCAGCTGCCTGACCATTTTTTACAATATTAATGATTTCATTTTTATCTGTCAAACCATATTTTTCCAATATGGCTTTATCAGGATTTAGCACTACAGCGCCAGTATTAAAGTTTCTATAGCCTTTTGCCTCATCAGTATTTTTTGCAAAATTCATAGTAGAACTGTATGCTTTTAAAGCAGTTACTCTTAATCCCGGCTTATCTTTAGTTGCGGCACATATTTGTGAAGCGCCTTTCAAAAAATCATCTTCACCCTTTATTTCACTTATAGTATAATTACCACTTGGAGATGAATATCCTGGATCAATACAATAAGCAGTTCCTATTCCTTCAATAGTAAAGATTTCTCCACCACCTATATGAGTTTTTTCTTTATTGTTTACACATTTTCCATTTTGAATCATATCACTGCTGATTATTGGATAATCGCATGGGTTGCTTCCTTCTTTTACCAAGTATTTTGTATCTTGGGTAACTTTTGCTGTTAATGCCGATACATTACTAGCAAATCCTACAGCAAGTATAGTGGTAAATAAGCTTTTAACGATTGTTTCTTTTTTTACTTTTAACATTTTTCTCACTCCTTCGTTTATTTTCTACAAAATAAATTGTAGCTCCCCCTGCAACGACAAGAATAGAAATTCCTATAATTGCAACTTTTTTATAATTCTTTTTTTCTTTTTCTTTATCTGGTTTAGTGTCACCATTATCATCTTTACCTAATGTTTTTTTATACTCTTCTATCTTTTTACGGAAATAGCCATTTTCATCTGGTATAGCAACATATTTTTCACATAAGTAGAAGTCTTTTATATCCTCACAAACTAACATATCATGATATTCATTATATCTTGGCAATGTTAATGTGCCAGTTTTTAATTTTTCACCACTACATATGGTTTTTTCGGATGCATAGATTGTATAAGTTAATGTAGCTACATTATCTAAATCAATCCAATCAAGAGTATATGTTCCTTCATCCGTATCTTTATATGTAATATACTTTGTTTCTTTATTTACTGAGTTTTCAAGTTTAACATATAAATCATCAGTAACATTCAAAATCTTTATTTTGAAATATAATGCCTTTGGTATTACATCTCCTGATGAATCTCCAGGAGTATAAGAATCAGGATCAACATCTTCTTCATATTCCTCATATGTTACCTTTATGTTAGATGCAAGTTTGCTATAGTTTGCTTTTTCTGTGTATGAACACACCTCAGCATTAACATTAAAAGATAAAAATAATAAAAAACATGCCAGCAAAATCTTTTTCATAGTCCACACCAACCTCTATACGAAATTTTATCACATAAAGCATAAAATATCAATTACAAATTAATAATAAAAATGCTGAAAAAAGCCTTGAAATTAGCTATTATTAACCAAATAAAAAGCAAATTAACATTTGCTTTTTATGATACATTAGAAAATTGTGACTCAACTTGATATTTTATATCAGTACTACTAATTTCAGTAGCACCATCAGTTTGATCAAATGGTTTATCATTTTGAGCTGGTATTAATTCAATACCATTTATTCTTTTTGCCTTTTCCATGAATTGATAATCTTCTTCACTAACTAAGGCAATTAATAAGTCTGGTGATTTTTCTTTAGAACCTGTTGTGGTATTCCATGAGCCATCAACAACATCTATAACGTGAACATTGCTATATAATTTACCAAAGATTTTTTCTTCACCACTCATATAAGCGTAAATATCAATAGAATCTCCAGGCCCTATTACATTACCTAAAGTAGTTTCTAAATCAACTTCAAAATATACATATCTTTTATCAGAATTAATTCTATATAATTTAGAATCAGCTTTATCATTTTCACTCACTAATGCAGTACTATATAGAAATGATCCTTTAGGTACGTTACAATCAAAATCTACATAATATAAACTGCCATCTTTAGAATCAGTAATTTCTTGCATACTCCTTACAATATTTGGAGAAGCTTTTAATATTTCCGAATTAACTTTCATTGTCCCAATCATTTCTGGTGTGATTTGGGTATTACTTGGAATAGCTTGTTTAGCATATAGTACATTTATAAATGTTACCTTTTTATTTACTCGGTAGTTGTACCCAACATAGAGTACAACTAATCCAAGTATTATTCCAAATATTGTTACTGTATTTTTATTTGATATAAACTTTTTTAAAGCTCCCATTTTATTCCTTCTTTCTATTTCCAGGCTGGGCCGGTAAATTTATCATCAATATGGTCATAATTACTTTTAAAACCAGTTCTATTTCGAAATATCGTAGGTTTATCCGGACTTTTGTCTAAATCGTCTAAAAATTTGGAAGTACAAGTATAATAACCATCTTCATAACCTTTAGCTTCTGGGATAACATAATTGCAACTCAAGGTGCTAAAATCCGAATACGTTGTGCCTGTATTTTTGGCTTTAATATCATTAATAACCCCCGGCGTTAATTTATAGCTGTATTCAGGATCGCTATCATATATTTTTTCGCCATTTGTTTCTATTATTTCTCTAGCGGCCTCTTTACCTTTTTCTGTAAACCAATTTGTTTTACCAAATTTACTAGTTGGTGATTCTTTTCCGTTTCCAATTTTTCCAAGTGAATCAATAGGAGAAAGATCTAAAGCAATCAACGTATTAACATCCGGAGCAAATTTATAATCAGGAATATAGGCAAATGAAGAATTCAATGAAATTGTTCTATACGTTGCTAAAAATCCTGCACTCGAGTCAATTATACACCCTCCGCTTACGCAGTTAACCTTACATTTATTATTGCATTTTTTCTGCCCAATATTGCATCCAGAGTTTCTATATTCATCTTCACCACAGAAAAAAGAACAATTTTGACATTTATTTACATTGTAAGTACAAGTGTTTTTTGATTTCCAATCACCATAAGCGCTGTCGATAACAGCATTCAACCTACCACATTCTATCTTATCCTTATCTTCGTTAAGATAATATCCAATATTATTATCATATTCATACCAGTAATCATATATTCCTTGCGGCGTATCTGGAGACACTGGGAATCCTTCGACTTCATATCCTGCACAATCTTTTTCTTTGAGAATAACATTGTTATTTTTATCTATACAATAATGATTTTGAAATTCATAATCTATTTTTACTGTTAAGCTTTTAGCCTGAAAAGAATATTTCGTTTTATATTTTGGATCTGAGTTAACACAGCCATCCGTAGTACAACTTGTCTCATAAACTTGAAATTTTTCTTCTTTACTACGGGTGCCGTCTTGGCTGTCAACATTAGTATTTTTTGTTGTTATACTAACTTTCTCAAATCCTTCACCATCAATCCAATTAAAAAACATTCCTTTATCTTTTCCTGGACATGTGTTTTTATTTATTTTTCTTTTAAGTCTTTCTAGGCTCCAGTTAAAACACGTATTCTCCCAATAAGTTGATGCTTTATCAATATTATCATCAAATCTTCCCTTAGCTTTATTAAATGCTTCTTTAGGATTAGATGATGCTGTAGGCTTATTACTTTCACAATTTGCTTTGGCTGCTATTTTGGCTTTTTCTTCAGCATCGGAAAGGGGACTTCCTTCAGCAGATGCACTACCAGATGCTTTTATTGTATCTCTTGACTTAATGTATTTGCTGTTACCATAGACACTATACTTGTCATAAGATTGTTCATTAGTTGATGAATAAGCATATGCTGTATACACTGGACAATTACCCTCACTATCATACTCACCGTAACAACCAGAAGATATTACTATTCCTTCTCCACACTCACTAAGGCTATTGATTGCTGTAGCCTTGGAATACTCATTATAAGCCTTTGCTAATTCTTGTCTTTGTTCAACTACATATTCTATATATTCATCTGCATCAGGCGAATTATAGCACATTATATTAGATTGACTATACATATTATCGCTTATTGTAAAAAATGTTCCTGCATTTATCCAAACTGATTCATCCAAATCAGTCGGAAAAATTGAGTTTCCATCAGGACCCGGTAAATACAAATAAAAATCTTCAGTACATACAATTGGACAAAACTTCAAAAAACCTGCATATTCACCTTTTGATTTAACAGTTGGCTCAAATTGTTTATTTGCAATAACGTCCTGATTTGCATAATCTTTCGTAGTTTCACCAATACACTCTATAAAATCTGGCGAAAAAGAACTGGAAACATTGTAAGTATCATCTGTTTCAAGTTCGTTTACAAAAACAACTGTTGTTCCGGAGGCATCACATATTTCTGTACCATTACTTTCAACGCCTTTTAAAATTGGAGTTTTAGGGCACTTTCCTGATTCTTCTCCTGAATCAGAGCACATTAATTCTAGTGGCTGTTCAATAACTCCATCGTTATTTGGGATGCCATCCTTGCTCGATCCGTTATTTTGCCAAGCATTTTTCTCACCTTCGCAGAAACAAGCTGCTAAATATTGAGGACTACTATCACCAGCACTTTCAGACATATAGAATTTTGATACGCATTTAGTTCCAGTATCTTTACTACCATCTTTTCCAGAGTCAGGGTAAGGATCATATTTTATTTCTCCAGTATTACTACCAGATGCACCATCTTCTGGACATGGATAATAACATATCCATGAATCATAGCTACCGGTACACTCAATTCCACCGGTTCCTTTTAGTGTTCCTCCTTCAGTAGCATTTGATATTTTAACCTGTGCTTCTGTTCCATTTTTTTGCTTTTTTACAGAAATAGATGGCGTTGCTTTTGCACTTTTCATTTCTTCATATAATTTTCCAGCACCAGAAGTGTTATCTTTAAAAGCATCACCTTCATAGCCTTCTACGGATGAAGTACCATTGCTTAATGAGCTTTGACCAAGATCAACATTTGCCTTTCTTACAGAAGATGAAAGTTCTTTTTCGCTTTTGGCTTTTGAACACGCATAGTCAACACTTTTCTTTAATTCTGATGGCACACTTGATCCACTTATTTCTTTATATTTTACACCACTACCCTTGTTATACGCAGTAGCGCTAGGATCTATACAATACGCTTTTATTTTCTCGGCCCCGTTTGATAGAGTGAACTCATAGCCATTACCATATTTATTATTTTTAAAACTATCGTCTTTAAACTGCGTCATGTTTTCAATTGTGTAATCAGCCCTTACATCGCTTACTCCACATAATAGAGATAGTAATAATAGTATAATTGTTATGTTTATGTTTATGTTTATGTTTTTACTTTTTGCCTTAATCATAATACTCTACTTCTCTTTCTTCTTATAAGTATCACAATTACTATTCCTACTATAGTTGCAGTTGATATTCCAGTAATTAAAACGGCCTTTTTATTCTTATTAATAAAGTTTGTAACTTTCTTTATAGGTGATTCATTTTTTTTAATATTCTTTTTTTCATCACCTTTTTTTTGTTTATCTAAAATTTTATTTAAAGAACTAACTATATAATCATAGTCATAATCTGCGGATAAATATTTTTGACATAAAGCATTATCCTTAAGAGTACTACAAATCATTGTTGATGCGACAGGATTAAACTTAGGAAGGGTTATAACCCCTTTTCTAATTTCAGTGTCATAACAACTAGAATCTATTGATCCATAAATAGTATAGTTATAAGTAGTTACTTTACTTAAATCAGTTTGATTAAATGAATAAACTCCATTATCTGTATCACTATATTTAATTGTTTTAGTGTCACTATTAACATTATTTGTTATTTTAACATATACATCGTTAGTTATATTAACAGCATTTATTTTAAAATATAATTTATTAACAACATATTCCTCGGGATCTCCCTCATATCCCTCAGGAGGAAGAAATGTTCCCTTAGGATATGGTTCTTCGACTTCTTCATATGATACTTTTACTTGAGCTGCTATTTTACCTAATAAAACTTTATCTTTATTAGTACATTCGGCATAGCAAGTACTATTTAAAATAATAAATGATATAATCGTAAACAATATTAATTTTGCTTTTTTCATATTTTCACCCACTATCCTATATAGAATTTTATCATATAAAATGTCTAATATCAATTAATAAAATTGAATAGTAAAAATTTTTGTGTTATATTTTTTAATGGTGAATGGTATGAAAAACAAAGTATTAAATAAATTCCACAAATTTTTAAAATCATTTGGAATTGTATTCTTGTATATTTTTTTACAAGTTATGTTAGGAGATATTTTTAGGCTAAATTTAAGTAGTAAAAATGCCTTTATTTATCGAAATAGTTTACTACTTATATATGTGTTATTATTTTTAATTATCAGTTTATTTTTCTTACCAAAATTAATTAAAGATCTTAAAAGTTTTAAAAAAGAATATCTTTTTATTGCTCTAAAGAATTGGGTTTATGGATTTATAGTTATGATTATTAGTAATTTATATCTTATTCATTTTGTTGGTAATATTGCTGGTAACGAGGCTACTAATCGTACTTTGTTAAGTAGTTATCCTATCGAAGCTATTTTAATAATGTCAGTTTTTGCTCCGGCTTTAGAAGAAATAGTATTTAGGTTAAATATTAAAAATGCTATAAATAATAAATATATATTTATGTTAGTATCCGGATTATTATTTGGAAGTATGCATGTGGCGTCATTTTCTAGTTTAAAAGAATTGTTGTTTTTAATTCCATATGGATCTTTAGGTTTCTTCTTTGCTAAAACTAATTATGAGACAGATAATATATTTCCTTCAATTATTAGTCATTCATTCCATAATACTTTATCAATTCTTTTAATTTTCTTGGTAGGTATTTAAAATGAAGAAAAGTGTTAAGTTAATAATCTTTATTATAATTACTATATCTATTTCATTTATATATGGAAGATTTATAAATACTAAGGGATTAAAAACTTATGAATATGGAATAGTAGATAAAAACTTACCAGAAAGTTTTAATGGCCTTAAAATTGTCCATTTTGGTAGTATTCTATTTGGAAGAACTACCACTATAAGTGATATTAATAATGTTGTTAAAGAAATTAATAATATAAATCCGGATATTGTAATATATGATGGTGATTTATATGAAAGTAATATTGATATAATTGATAAAGATAAAAATAAAATTATCGAATCGCTAAAAAAAATTAATAGTAAAATGGGTAAATATGCAATTAGTGGAGATAATGATAAAAAGGATTATGGAGATATTTTAAAAAAAGCTGATTTTACTATTTTAGATAACACGGAAGTAAAACTATATAATGGAGATAATAATCCCATTATCTTAACAAATGATTTTTCTAAGAGTAATGAAAATTATACTATTGGAATTATTCATAAACCAGATGATATTGATAAAATAAATCATGAAAGTGTTAATATCATTCTAGCTGGCCACTCTCTTCATGGACAAATACGTATTCCATTTTATGGAGCGCTATTAAAAAGAGACGGCGCTAAAAAATATGTAGATGATAAATTTAATGTTAATAATACTTTATTATATATTTCTGGAGGTATTGGCACTAATGATATTGGAATACGCATAAAAAACCCTCCTTCAATAAATTTTTATCGCTTAAGTAATAGATAAATTAGATCATAAAAAAAACACTAACAATAGTTAGTATTTTTTTTAGCAAACGCAATCTACATATGTATCTGACAAGCATTTAATAGCACATAAGCATCCGCAATCCATAGTAAAGAAAGAATTCGTTGCTACATAAGGATTTAAACTTGTTGTGTCCGGATTGTCTTCAAGCACTCTAAATGTACAGCAGTTTCCTTCAATTTTCTCAACCCTAAATACTGTTGAACAAGTTTGGCTATTTGCGCCTGGATCACAAGTTATAGTTGTATCTTTAGTTGTTGGCATGCTCCAAGGAGAACCATTACCACAACAAGTATATAGCATAACTGGTCTAGTATTACAAATTAAACAGTTAGGTCCTCCTCCTAAAACTGGTCTATCACAAGTATCTAAGCAGTTCTCTGGGCAAGCATTAGTTTGCAAAACTAAGATTACACTTAATATTTCATTAATGCAGTTTTTAGAATTATTTTCTTTATTACACATATCATTCACCCTTTCATGTATTCTCATTAATAATTTATGTTAAACAAACGAAAAAGTGAAAGTATTTAATATTTTGTTTTATTTTTTTAAAAGATATAGTATAATCATTATGGTGATATTATGCCAGTATATATTCAATATTTAATTATTTGTTTTGTTTTAATTTTAATAGCTGCTATTATTGTTAAAATATCAAAAAGAGATTTTAACATTGAAGCTAATAAGTTAATTACTTATTTAGGTGGTAAAGATAATATTATTAGTTCCGAATGCAATATGTCTCGTTTTAAAGTAACACTTAAAAATGTTGAACTTGCTAATAAGGAAGCTATTCAAAAATTAGGTGCCAAAGGTGTTGTTGAAATTGATAATCAATTAAAAATTGTCTTTGGCAAAGACGCAAGACAATTAAAAAAATATATTGAAGATTTATTGTAGGATTTTTAAATCCTTTTTTTTATGTCTTCAATTTCTCTGATGTTTATTACATCACCCTCTAAAGTAAATAAGGAATTAGCATTTTTTCCAACAATTACTTTTTTCTCTTCAACACCATTTATAGTAATATAACAAGTGCTTTTATAAACATGATTAGGTGAATTAAATATTTCATTAATAGTTCTAATTATTTCATTTAAGCTCTTTTTTTCACTTGGTGATTGATTTTCATAAAAAATCTCTTGAGTATTATTAATTTTTTTATCAATGGTGTTAGCAAATACTCTTGGTAAATCCTTTTTCATAATTCCCTCCCCTATATTTTATGATAAATATACCAATTATGAACATACTAATAATATGAAAAAGAATATTATTTTAATTCCTCTTTTAATAATTATTTGTTTTAGTTTATTAACGCTATATACTTATAATATATCGCTTTTTTATAAACAACTTATATGGGTTATATTAGGTATCATTATATTATTAGTATTAAACAAGTGTAATAAAAAATCTATTATTAAAAAGAGTTATATATTTTATTATATTAATTTAGTATTATTAGTCCTAGTTTTATTTTTAGGTAAGGAAGTTAATGGCTCAAGAGCTTGGTTTGATTTTAAGTTTTTTTCACTCCAGCCAAGTGAAACAATGAAACTATTTATGGCCGCATATCTATCACTATTATTTACTAGTGATATAAAATATAAATATTTAAAAACATTTTTAGTTTTTTTAATACCATCAATTTTAACTTTTATTGAACCAGACACTGGATCAGTAATTATGTATTTTTTGATATACTCATCTTTACTATTCTTTACTTCTAAAAAGAAAAAAGGCTTTTATATACTGTTTATTATAATTTTAATTCTTTTAATATTTGGACTATATTTATACAAATATCATTTGTCTTTACTAATAAATATTTTTGGAAAAAATATTTTCTATCGAATAGATAGAATAATAAGTTTTAAAAATAATTATCAATTAAATAATGCTTTAATATCAATGGGCAGTGCTAGTTTATTATTTAGAAGTAATAGGCCTTTAATATATATTCCCGAAGGATTAACAGATTTTATGTTTGCTAGTGTAATATCTATATATGGTATTTTAAGTGGTTTTATAATTATATTATGTTATTTACTTATGCTGTTAATAATATTAAATAAAATTAATTTCAAGAAAAAAAATAAAGCCCATATGGCTTTTAAGTTTAGTTTCTTTATTTTGTTTTTATTTCAAATAATTCATAATATGTTTATGAATTTAGGAATTGTTCCAATTATGGGCTTACCTCTTCCGTTTTTATCATATGGAGGTACAAATACAATTATTTATTTTCTTTTCTTGAGCTTACAAGATTAAAAGAGGCTTATTTAGCCTCTTCTTGCGCTCTAGTTTCTCTAATAACTGTAATCTTAATTGTACCTGGATATTGCATTTCAGATTCTATTTGTTCTTTAATATCCCTAGCCATCTTGTAACTTAGTTTATCATCAACCTCATCAGGTTTAACAATAACTCTAACTTCTCTACCGGCTTGCATTGCATATGTTTTTTCAACGCCAGGATAAGAATTTCCAATAGTTTCTAATTGTTCTAATCTCTTAATATAATTTTCTAGAGAATCATTTCTAGCTCCAGGTCTAGCAGCAGATAAAGTATCTGCTATTTCTACTAATATAGCAATAATACTTTTTGGTTCACAATCACCATGGTGAGATGCTATAGCATTTATAACAACTTCATCCTCTTTAAATTTCTTAGCGATATCTTCACCAATTTCAACATGGCTACCCTCAACTTCAAAGTCAATAGATTTTCCTATATCATGTAGTAATCCAGCTCTTTTAGCAAGAGTAACATTTTCACCTAATTCTTGAGCAAGTAATCCAGTTAAACTTGCTACTTCTTTGGAATGCTTTAATGCATTTTGACCATAACTAGTTCTAAAATGAAGTTTTCCAATTAAATTTACTAGCTCTGGATCCATACTTGGAAGTCCAAGTTCATAAAGTGTCTCATTACCAATTTCAGTTATTTTATTATGCATGTCTTTTGTAACTTTTTCATATACTTCTTCAATTCTTGCTGGATGAATACGTCCATCTTTAATTAAAGTTTCAATAGTTATTTTAGCCATTTCTCTTCTTAATGGGTCAAATGAAGAAATAACGATTGCTTCTGGAGTATCATCAATAATCAAGTCTACTCCTGTTACTGATTCAATAGTTCTAATATTTCTTCCTTCACGGCCTATTAAGCGGCCTTTCATTTCATCACTTGGTAAAGTAATTGTACTAACCGTTTGTTCTTCTACCACATCAGATGAATATCTTTCCATGGCTGATGTTATTATTTGTTTAGCTTTTTCATTAGCTTCTAGTTTAGCTGTTTTTTCACGATCTTTTATATAATCAGCTATTTCAACATCCATTTTTTCTTCGACACGTTTCATAATTGTGTCATGAGCTTTTTCTTTGGTGTAATGAGCAATTTTTTCAAGTTGCTCTAACTCTTCTTTTAGTAATTCTTCCACTTTAACTTCTTTATCGTCAAGTTCTTTTTGCTTAATTTTTAAATTATTTTCTTTTTGATCGATAGTTTCATCTCTTTTTTGCAAAAGTTCTTCCCTTTTATCAAGAGATGCTTCCCTTTGAATTAACCTATTTTCACTATCTTTAAGTTCACTTTTCTTTTCTTTAATTTCAGTATCTGTTTGTTGCTTTAATTTATATGATTCTTCTTTTAGTTCTAATAAAGTATCTCTTTTATGCTTATCTGCTTCTTTTTTAGCATTTTCGATTAACTTCTCAGCAGTAAGTTCATTGTGTTTATTTTTTATATAATTTAAAATTGCTATTATTATAGCTCCAACAAAAAGTCCAATGATAAGAGTTAAAATGGGTGATATTTTATCCATTTTAATTCCTCCAATTGTTTATAGAAAATTTTTATAAACTATCTATAACTTAATTATAGAATTTTTTGAATTAATTAGCAAGTTAAACTTTTCGTTGGTAATTTTATTTAAAGCAAAGTTTTGGAAAAATATTTCCAATACTATCATAAATTAGCAAGTTTTGGAAAAATATTTCCAATACTACTAAAAATTAGCGAGTTTTAAAAAACCCGCTAATCTTCACTAATTTTCTTATAATAAGAATATCTTCTTTTTGCATCGTTAACTTGTTCATTTAATAAAGCATCTGCTCTTACTTGATCTTTTTCCATTAATGTTTTAAATCTTCTTTCGTTACTTAAAAATTCTATATATTCGGTAAAGTCAGGTTCTTTTGAATCAATATATAATTTTTCTTCACTAGGTAAGTAACGCATTAAGATTGTATAGCCACATTTTACCGCTTTCTTCTCTTCACTTATGCTATTAATCATGCCATTTTTAATACCGTGTTCTACACAAGGAGAATAACAAATAATAATGCTTGGTCCTTTATGCTCATGAGCTTCTTTGAATGCCTTTATAGTTTGATTATAATCGGCGCCTAAACTTACCTCAGCAACATAACAATTTGGATAACATAAAGCAATCTTGAACAGATCTTTTTTTCTAGTTTCTTTACCCAAATTAGCAAATTCGGCAACTTGGCCTAGTCTACTAGACTTAGAAGCTTGACCACCAGTATTTGAATATACTTCCGTATCCAAAACTAAAATATTAATATCCTCACCACTAGATAAAACATGATCTATACCAGAAAAGCCTATATCATATGCCCATCCATCACCACCAATTGCCCAAATTGATCTGTGAGGCATATACGGTAAGTAATTCTTTAAATCACTTGGAATTTCTTCATCTTTTAATTTTTCTTTAACTTCTTTAGTTATTTTATAATCATCTATATTTTCTAAATAAGCATCATAAAGCTCTCTTACATTTTTATTAACTGAATTCATAGATGTATTAATAATACTTTTTATTTTTTCTTTTTTCTCTTTATCAGATAAAAGCATACCCATAGCAAATTCAGCATTATCCTCAAATAAAGAATTAGCCCAATTTATACTATATGGTGTTTCGGGAAGAGAACCTCCATATATACTAGAACATCCTGTTGCATTGGCAATCATTAATTCTTGTTGAAAAAGTTGAGTTAAAAGTTTTATGTATGGAGTCTCACCACATCCTTGACAAGCTCCACTAAATGAAAAGCATGGCTTTCTAAGTTGACTTCCCTTTATGGTAAATGGTGGAAATAATTCTTCATTTTCATAATTATCAAAATATTTTTCTACAAAATAATCGTTTTCATAATCTTTTTTCTTCTTCTCTAACGCCTTTGTTGGACAAGATAAAATACATAATCCACAAGAAGTACAATCTCTTTCACTTATAACAATTTGATATTTATAGCCTTTTTTTGTTATTGAGTCTTTCTTTAATTTTTCATCTTTATTTAAAATTGGCCTTATAACAGCGTGAGGACAAACTAATGAACAAATACCACATTCAATACATTTTTCACTATTCCATGAAGGAACTAGATCAGCAATATCTCTTTTTTCATATTTGCTTAAATCATAGGTAACGGACCCATTCTTTAGGCTCTTAACATCATTTACGGTTAATGTATCACCCATACGGTTATTAATCATATCAAAAATATTGGTAACTGGTTTACTAAGTATATCCTCTCCAATAACAATTTCCTCTTCCTCTAAAGATTCCAAAGCTTTTTCGACAGCTTTAACATTATTGTCAATAATTTCACTGCCTTTATTTTTTAATACGACCTTCAAATTGTTTAGAACTAAAAAGTTAGCTTCTTTAACATTTAATAAAGTTAAAATAATTGTTTCCATTATTTTGTTTATTTTTCCAGGAATATTATATAAATTTGATACTTTATCTGCATCAGTTTTAAATACTTTAATATTCCTATCTAAAATGATTTTTTTATCATGATTTGTTAATATATCGTTTAAGTTTTTATTTGTGTTAACTAGTAATATACCATTTTCTTTTATATTATCAATCATTTTAAACTTGCTAAAATAAGCATCTTTAGTAACGACAATTAATTTAGGATTCATAACATAATATGGAGCCAAGATCTTTTCTTTACCATATCTTAAATGAGATACTGTTACACCACCGCTTTTTTTAGAATCATAAGAGAAATATCCCTCAACATATAATTTTTCGTTATCATAAAGAATTTGTAAAATATCCTTGCTGGCACTAACCATGCCATCTGAGCCAAAGCCATAAATTTTTATTTCATCACAATTTAAGTCTATATCTATTTTTTCTTTTTCTAAACTTAAATTTGTTAAATCATCTACTATACTAATAGTAAAATTATTTTTTAACTTTTCATCAAGCATTTTATAGATAGCAGCAATATCATCTGGAGTTGTATCTTTACTAGATAAGCCATATCTACCTCCGACGATATTAACATTTTCATCTTTAAGAGTACTTAATACATCTAAATATAATGGTTCACCAACACTACCTGATTCTTTTGTACGATCTAAAACAGCAATATTTTTTACAGTGTTTGGTAATACTTTTAATAAATAATCTTTACTAAATGGTCTAAGTAAATGAACTGAAATTACACCAGTTTTTTTACCTTTTTTATTTAAATTATCAACAACTATTTTGCATGTATCTATAACACTTCCCATAGCTATAATTATATTTTCAGCATCACTAGCTCCATAGTAGTTAAATGGCATATAATTTGTGTTTTTTATTTCATTTATTTTTTCCATATAGTAATTTACTATATCTGGTATTTTTAGATAATCAAGATTTTTAGCTTCCATAGTTTGAAAATAAACATCTTCGTTAAAAGCTAAACCTTTTTGAATTTTGCTATCACTATTTAAGGTGTTCTCTTTGAACTTTTTAAGACTATCATAATCAATAAGTTTTAAAATATCTTCATCACTTAATAAATCCGCTACATTTATCTCATGACTTGTGCGGAAGCCATCAAAGAAATGTAAAAAAGGTAGACTTCCCTTAATAGCCGAAAGATGGGCAACTGCTGCTAAATGATTTGCTTCTTCAACATTATTACTAGCAAGCATGCAAAATCCCGTTTTTTCCGTAGCATATATATCAGAATGATCTCCAAAAATTGATAAAGCGTGAGTAGCAACGGTTCTTGAAGCAACATGAATAACGCCTGGAAGCATTTCTCCGGCCATTTTATACATGTTAGGGATCATCAACAATAAGCCTTGACTGGCTGTGAATGTTGATGCTAAAGAGCCACTAATTAATGCTCCATGCATAGCTCCGGCTGCACCAGCTTCACTTTGCATCTCCATAAGAAGTGGAGTTTCATTATATAAATTCTTTTTATTTTTAACAATTAAATTGTTAGCCTCGGATGCCATAGGGCTTGAAGGTGTTATTGGATAAATACTTAATACTTCACTCATAAAATAAGCTACTTTACTACAAGCTTTATTACCATCAATTATACATTTCATAAAATCATCTTCCTTAAAAAAATTATAACACGTATGGCGCTTTATATAAAGTTTTTAAATTTAATTGTTATAAGAGAATCAATTTCTATAAAAAAAGCCTCCAAAAGGAGGCACACTATTTATTCATATACTTTATTAAAATATTCCTTTATCAGGTCAATGCTAACAACACCACTGTCTACAGAATTTATCCATGGATCTTCATCATGTGTTAAATCAATTAATGATCCTGCTTCTATTTGCCCATAACTTGCCACAACAAGCTCAATTATTTTTTTTAATCCGTCACAAACTACGTAGTCTATTTTAGGAGTAGAAATTGGATTGCGCCCTTTATATTGTTGATAGACGTCTTCCACAACTGGACCATATTGCCATGCCGATATATTATTTAAAAATGCTGGTTTTCCATATATTCTTAAAGACATCCCTTGAATATAATATAACAATTTTTGAAGTTTTAAAGGAGTAATATATTCAGCCGCACCACAATTATCTTCTATTCCATATTTCTTACTAACATTATCAATTTGAGTATTGTATTGAAATATTAATTCTTTAGTAACGTTATCAATTGATTCAGTTTCAAATTTAAAGCCCATATAATCATTAATATTAAAGTTGGCAATTTTATGTTGCTTTAATTTTTTTAGTATATTTACTTTATTTAGAAAAGTACTAAAATCATTATCAGATAAATTTGATTGATTTTTGATTAATAAATTGTACATTATATCAGGATCTTCACTAAGTCTTATAATTGAATCAACCGACTCTGTTTGTATAGAACCATTTTCAAATCGATGAATTGTAATTTCACCAACACCAATTGATAAAGCAAATTCTTTTTGATTCATGCTATATTTTTTTCTTATATTTTTAATTTCTGAGGAAGTTAATAAATTCATTTGCTTTTTATATATGTCATATAATCTGATATCATTTTCAATTTCTATGTTTCTGTCAAATACTTCTTCGCCCGTTTTAGGATCGATCTTGTAAAGTTCATCGAACTCTATCATTTTTCCTTTAACATTAACTTCAACTTTTCTTTTCTTTACATTTTCTCTATTATTCATAATTATCTCTCCTAATTTTCATCCTCATGACAAGATAAAATCTTAATTTGATTATTCTTATACTTAAGCTTAGTATAAAATATAACGTTAGGTATTATCTCTTTTTTAAAGATAAATAATTCTTCCCCTGGGCAATCTCTATCTGGCTCCGGTCCTTTATATAAATCTTCCTCTTCCAAACTGGCAATATAATCTTCAATGTCATATTGTGATAATCCATATTTACGTTTTGAGTTTCTATTTTTTATTGTTGGAACCATGTCATACTTTCCGGATTTCATGGATGATTTTATTTTTATTAGTATTTCATCTATTTGCAATTGAATCACCAGTTATATTGTAACCCATTTTCAAAAAATTATCAATTGATAATTTTAAAAACTATGATATATTTAATTATATGATTTGTCAAGTATCAAGATACTTCTTTAAATATTATCTTGGCGAGTTTTTATAATAAAAAGTCTAAAAAGCACATAATTTTGCTTATTAGACTTTTTATTAAGATATATCCTAATTCTTAACCATGTCTTCCACTACCACTAGTATGTCCTCCACCACTAGAACCTATACTTGAAGAAATCCCTCCACCTGAGGAACCTCCTCCACCAAAACTATCATTTGATATATGGTGATGAGTAGTTACAGATTTTAATAAATGCTCATTATCCATAGTTATTTTAAACGAATCTTTATTTAAATAATTTTTTGCTTCAAAAGATTTATGAACCATTTTATGTTTTGCTGCTGCTATAATTGTTGCGATAGCAGTAAAAATTGTACTAATAATTAAAGCAATTTTCCATGGAATTTCATAAACCTTAGGGGGAGCTACTAAAGTTCCATTATCGCTTATAGTATATCCTTTTAATTCATCTGGTATTCCTTTTTCATAGCCATCATACATTAAATCTATAAATAAAGAAAATCCTTCTAAATAATTATCATTAGATAAATCACTATAAATTTCATCTAAGACATTATCTATTTTACTAAGATTATAATATAATTGAGCTTTTCCAAACATATAAGCATTATAGTATCTATCTTTCTCATATGTATTTCTTAAAAGTAGAACACCACTATAATTTTCAAAATCAATACCAAAGTCATTATAATCATAAAAGTCTGCGGCATAATCTTCATTTTCTTTATCGATGGTATATGGCAAATTAACTGTTACGATTACTAAATCCATATCTGTTTTTTTAGTAAACTTTTTGATTTCATCTTCTAAAGTTTCAATCTCATCATCAGTTAAAACTTTAGAAAAATCATGAATTTTTTTAGAGGCATCAACTAAAGGCGTTTTTAAAACATTATTTTTATTTTTTTCGGTTATTTTAAAATTTTTATTTACTCCATAGTTGTTACTTTCAGTTCTTTCTAGTTTTTTGGCATTAACTGTCGGAGTAATAATAAACAGTAATAAAACAATTAATAATTTCTTTAATATTCTCATTATCTCACCATAAACGCAATATATGATATTAATATAACAGCTAAGAATACTATTATATATGTTAATATACAAAATATTACTAATTTCTTTTTATCAATCGGAACATCTCCGATAAATTTTCCTGTTTGACCATTCATAGCAAATGTATACATTTTGTCGTTGTATTTAACGTTTACCATCCATACCGGCAAAAGAGCATATTTTCTTACTAAATTGTTACAAACCAAATCACTTTTTATTATCGCTACTCCCGAGTATGTTTTACCATAGTTTAGTATCTCTGATTTAGCAGTATTGATAGCTCTTTTTTTTACGTCTTCTTCCATCTTGGTTTCGTCATCATCATATTTTTCTGCTAAAAAGCCAGATAAATATGCATGGTTATACGTTTCTAATTCTTCATAATTAAAAGGAGCAATAGAATCCATTATATCATCTTGGAAACGAGTCGATGAATCTCTTGGCACTTTTGCAAAAGCCATTTCACCACCACGAGTTATATTGTAAAAATTTGTTTTTGTATAGCTCGTATTTCCAGTTGTCCACGAAGTTATTTTTTCACCACTATAATTTATGGTTCCACTTATATTCATATCATATAAGAAAAATGGTATATAAATTCCTCTTATTTTTTCAATGTTATCCTTACTATTAAATCCGTTTGGCATAAATATACGGCCTTTTCTTAAGCCAATAAACTTTTCTGTTGCAAGTTCTTTTTTTTCCTTAAAGGGAATAATTAAATCTGGAGCAAATTTTCCAACTAATTTATTTTTCATTATGGCTGTGTTACCACAATAGACACAAAATGTCGCCACTGTTTGATCATCTGTTATTATCTCAGCTCCACAATCAGGGCAGTTATATAAAACATAATTTTCACTTTGCTTAAGCTCATAATTGTCTTTTTCTTTAACTTTATCAATATTTGATAAATCTTCATTAACATTATCAGTGTTAGCTTCTAGACTACTGGCATTATTGTATTTTTCTAAATCTTCTAGTGAATACTCATTTTCACAATAATTGCACTTCCACTTTTTCACTTCAGGATTATAAAAAAGTGGTGCACCACAAGTGGGGCACTTGTTATCTAAAACTTTACCATTCATTCTCTTAACTCACCTACTTAAGTATATTATAACATGTCAAAATTCTTAAAAAAGAAGAATTACCTTCCAAAGTTAAATTCTTCTACTCTTCTTAAATTATTGTTTTTAATTTGAAACGCTACTGCCATACCTGAATAGAAACAAGCATTAAATGTAACATGATCATTGGCATTTACGGGATCTATTAAGCCTTCAGGGAAAAAAGTAAATTCACCTTCATCACATACAATATGTCCCATAGTATGTTCATCATTAATAAATGAAACATAGCCTTCAATATTTGTAAAAAACTCAGTATTCATTCTATCCTCCTTAAGGTTTCTTAATTATATCATATTAAATTGTATTTTGTAAAATGAAAAATTTTACAATAAAAAATCAATGCTAAAAACAAGATTATAAACAATTTTAAATAAAACCTATAGATTGTTATATTAATCTATAGGCCTTATCATATGATATCTTAAATATAAAAACCACTAATCAATGTAAATGATGTAATAATAACGACAATTGACATTAATACAATATTCAACATATCATCTTTTATTTTAATGTTTATAAGATTATTTGTGATAGATATTACAACAAGTAAAACTACTGGTATAAAGTATCTTGATTGTAATCCTTGTATAATCGGAGAAGTTATTCCTGTACAGCTTGTTAATAATGATGCATAAATAATACCGAAAATCATTATTGCTACAAATAATAATATCAATCTAGATTTTATATTTAATACCTTTTTTTCAGCCTCTTTTTTATTTGCTGTTAAATACAATAATGTAAATATTATGGTTAAAGTATATCTAAACAAACCCTTTGCCCATTGGGTTGACCAGCCAAATCCAGTAACTAACCCTCCAACGAAGTCTAAATCTAATCTTTCAAGTACTGTTCTTAATATTATATCAATTGTTTTGATCGGATTATGTATTATATAGCTTAAAGAGTATAATTCCTCCCCTGTATACGCCGAGTAAATGTTTAAAATGTTTTTAGCAGTGAAAACAAAATTTAAAATTAAAATTGCTCCTATAAATAAAAATTTACGTTTGTTGTTATCAAAGTTTTTTCTTGGTATAAGGAATAATAGCAATAATATTGGAAAATAAGCTAACTTACAATATGAAAGCATAATAGATAAAATAGAACATACAATAAAATCTTTAATATTTACCTTTTTTTCTGAAAAAGCCAATTTAAAAGTATAATAAATTGAAAAGAAAATAATAGTATTTGTAAGTGAATCTTGGTCTACTCCAGCTGCCTCCTGAATTGTAATTGGAAGAAGCCCTACAACCAAAAAGCTTTTTTTAAAATATTTTACGTTTTTAATTATGTGATACATTGCAATAATGAATATTGCAAAATTTAAAAATCTTGATAATAAAAATGATAATATAACTGGCGCACTTAAAAGTTGACACACTTTGATTACTAATGCTGTTCCATAATAACAAAAGTTTGGTAAGTTAGTTACATTTCCTATTCCTATTCCAAAAGTCTCATTTGAAGAATTATATCTTATGTTAAAATCATCTATGACACTTTTAGCAGCAACTTTAAATTCAGGTGACAAAATATTTCTAGTATATGGATTTGATGCATAAAGTAACTCATAAGGTAATATTGCTACGGCGGTTATTTGATGTTCGTTTTCTGTGGGAACTTTATTTACAACCATGTAAGCTTTAATAAAATGTGAAGCTTCATCAGGAACATTGTATTGAGGCAAAATAAATATGAAATTCATTCCTAGAAAGATTGCTATCAAAGCGAAAAAATTTTCTAACTTTTTAAATATTTCTTTATTTTTAAAATAGATATACAGAAATAATAATATCTCCAATAAAACAAAATAAGTACTAAATATTTCAATCACACTATAAACATTAAGTAAGCAAATGCCAAAAGTTATTAGCAGTATAGAAGACAATCCAATAATGTAATTTAATTTTTCATAATATATAGAATACATTATCTTTTTCAATAATTTTAATAAATAATAATAAATAAACATACTTATTATAGTGACTACCACGTAAATCAACTTAATTTTGAAATTAATTGAGTCGTTATATAAGCTAAGTAATTCTTTCACTCTTGTATTAATCCCTATAGCCGTAAATGATATTTCATCACTTCTTGTTTCTAATTTTTGAACTTTATTTTTATATTTTGATTTTTCTCTTATTGTAATCAAACCATTATCAGTGTTATTTATAAAAGTTATCTCTAGATCATCAACGGATGAAAGATCAATTGTAAAATCATTGGATTTTGAATCAGAATACAAAAAATTGTAATCAGAATTATATTTCATGTTTTCCGAATTAAAATTTTCTAGCCTGTAACTATCACCATTTATCATTATTTTTGAAATTTGATATGTTTTACCCTCTTCTAGATGAATAATAACTTCCTTTTTTTCTTTGGAGTAATTATAAATAATTAACGTTATCGATGTCATTAACGCTAAAAATACGCTTATAAATATTGGCACTAACTTATATGCTTTTAATTTTTCTAGTTTTTCTTTCATAACATCACCAATATAAAGTTTACTATAAATTTGTAATTATTACAAATAAAATGTAACTCCAAGTTAAAGAATAAAAGTTAATTTCAAAAATATCTTAGAGATAATTTCTCTAAGATATTAAACTATAAAGTCATTATAAGTTTTCAATATAATCACTTATTAAATTAATAAAGTTATTAGTGTTGTTCTCATATTTTTAGGATTAAATTTAGAAATAATTTTTACGGTTTCCTTTAAAAACGTTCCATAAATGTATCTTATTTTACCATTGCATCAACATCAAAAATTTTATCACCAAGAATTTTCAGTCTTAATTCTTTGCTTAAAGAAGGGAAAAATGTCTATAAATGGATTTATTTTCTTCTTTATTTTTTACATTTGAAATGATAAAGAGGAATAATTTTTTTCTAACTCGTTATAATATTTATAAAATAGTTTGAATATCCTCGTGGTATTATATAAAATTTAATGCATTTTTCTAAAAATAATATAGATGTATTAAAATTATTAGCAATTTGCTCGTTATTCTTATCAAGAATTTTTTTTAATTATCATTCATTCTCAGTGTTTTCAAGTTTTTTTAAAAGTATTACCTCTTTAATATTTTCAAACATAAATTACCTCATTTTTATAAAAATGTAGAATCTGTTTTTTCAATACTTCTTCTGTATTACTACTCTTTATTATTAATTCATTATCTTTTTTAAATTAGATTTTCTCATAAATTACACATCCATACTACTTAATATTTTTTTGGCTGTTACTTCCCAGGTAAAATTTTCAACAATAGTCTTATGTAATTTTTCTCCCATCTGTCTCGTTAATTCCTTATTGCTAACCAATTCTTTTAATGCTTTTTCTAATTCTTCTTGTGAATTAACGATTATTCCATTATTTTCACTAATAAAATAGCTTGTACCTCCATTAGGTGTAGCTATTACAGCGCATTTCATTAATCCCGCCTCTAATATACAGGTTGGTAATCCTTCTGGATAATGGGAAGGATGAACAAATATATTTGTCTTAGCGTAAACTTTTAGCAAATCGTCAAAATTCATTTTTCCAAGAAATTTAATTTGATTATTAGCATATTTGTTTTTTAAATAATCCAAATAATTGCCTTCGCCCGCAATGGTTAATTCAATATTTTTATTGTTAAGTTTATTAAAAGCCGCAATTAAATCTTCTATTCCTTTTTCTTTTATTACTCTACCAGCATAAAGCACCCTAACCATTTTATCGCTTTTTCTAATTAAGATATCTTCGTCAAATCTATTTATAGAATTACACCACACCCCATTAGATTTAATCTTAAAATGATTCAGCCAATTACAAGCGTCTTCAGAAACTCCATAAAAATAATCAGTATATTTTTTTACCATTCTTGTTAGAAAATGTTCATATATTGCACCAAACCAATCAAGCACTCTATTACTTACACTTAAATGATTTGAACCATGTTCTATTAAGTAAACTGGTATATTATTCTTTTTTCCGTATTTAGCACCAAACAAGGTTGTCAAATGAAATCTAGTATTTACTATTATTCTATCAATTTTATATTTATTTAGTTCTTTCACAGCTACTCTGTATTCTTTATTAAAATGGTTAATTAACGGATATCGATCCTTAAACAAACGATACACAGGAATTCGTATATATAATACACTGTTTTTGTGTTCAACAGTTTTAACGTTGTCATAATTTGAACTAACAACTATTACTTTATAATTTAATTTAACTAACTGCTTAGATAGGTTATCAACATATCTTTCTATACCCCCAAGATGAGGTAAAGCATATCCACAAAAAATTGCAATTGTTTTCATATCTAACTACTTTCTATCTATTAATGTTTTTTATTAGACGTTATTATCAGTAAAAAATAATTGTATTTTTTTCATAATCGAGACAATTAAACTATAATTTTTAACATAACTTGAACTCCCTTATCAAGATCGTAATTGCCCGCAAGGAAAATTCTAATAAAATATGATCTTTCTATAAATTATAATTGTAATTATTAATTATCTTTCAAAGATTATACAACAAAAAGAATGACATATCAATGTGTCATTCTTAGAGTATAGACAACCCCTCTAGGATTTTTAAAAAGTTTTTCTCTTAACAAATAAAATATAATTAAAGCCATTATAAATTATCAATATAATCACTGATTAAATTAATAAGGTTATTGGTGTTGCTTACATATTTCTTCGGTTTAAATTTAGAAATGGTTTTTATAGCTTCCTTTAGAGATGCTAAATCGTAAGCACTTTTAATATATCCAAGATTAGAAAACTCTTCAACTATTTCAAGCTGATGATCGTTAGTGTGTTCATGATATTTTTCTCTTCTAGGCACAGCAATTACTTTTTTATTATATTTGAGTGGCGTCAAAATAGATCCTACTCCTCCATGAGTAATGATATATTTTGCGTTTTTTATTAGCTCGTTTAATTCATCAACTGGTTTTAAACTAAATGTTTTAATAACATCAGATGAATATTTAGTATGTCCCAGTTGAACGTAAACATCATCTTTTATCGTACCATCGATTACTAACTCCTCAACATATTTTACTAATCTTGTAAAATCTTTATCTTGAGTTCCTAATGTAACTAAAATCAAAATATCCAACCTCCATATTTAGCTTTTGGATAAAGACTCAACATGCTTTCCCACTGCACAATAAATAAGTCCGCAAATTTATAAACTATCCTTCCCGTGATAGTTTTTGTCTTTATATTAGCCATAGACTCTATAAAAATTATTTTACTACCAAATATTTTTCCTATCAAACACATAGGACCTGCCGTATGGGCTCCGGTTGTTATGATTACTTTAGGGCGAAACTTTAAATAAATAAAGAAACTTTTAAGTGTATTATATAATAATTTAAAAGGATATGTAAGCATGTGATCTTTGGTACCATATACCAAATAACTAACTTTATTTTTATATTTTTCCTTTAAATAAATTTTATCTTTTTCTTTTTCTGTTACTATATAATAATCATATTTTTTTAGTAGTGGTTTTAACTGACTAAGTTCATTAAAATGACCGCCAGTAGATGATATAAACATTACTTTTTTCTTTTTCATTTTACTAACCTTCTTACTAGATATCCCAAATATATTAAACTTTTGTTAAACAAAATAAAGAACAGTCCTTTAAATGATTTATAAAATAACTTATTTTTCCGATATTTTGGAAAATGCTTTTTAACCTCGCTATACGCAGTGTTCAAGGCTTTTTTAAAATCTTTTGGATTTTCAAAATTCATAGCTTGCTTTAAAAATGTTCCATAAATGTATCTAATATAGCAATATTCTAGTTCAAAATAAAATTTATTATATAAATTGTTTTCTTTATAATAAGTTACTAAGCCATTCCAATTATCAATATAATTATAAAGTCTTTCATCATAGGTTTTAGATATTGCCCCACTTCTTTGAACATATTGATAAAATGGTTTTTTAACACAACCAATACTCTTAACATAAGGTAAAACTCTATAAATAAATTCAACATCCTCATACCATACATTCTTTTTAAATAAAAGATCATGACTATTTAAAAATTCTCTTTTATATATTTTGTTCCATGCGGTAGGATATATATTTAACATTACACTTTTTATATCCGTTGTTTCTTTTTTTATGGCACTATCATGAGGTATGCAATCATAATCATAAACATAGAATAAATCACATACAACAATGTCATAACTTTTTTTTATGGCCTCGTCATACATTTCTTTAAACATTCGAATATCTACAAAGTCATCACCATCAACAAAGCCAATGTACTCTCCATTTGCATGTTTAATTCCATAATTACGAGCATCAGATAATCCCCCATTTTCTTTTTTATAGCTTTTAATTTTATTGGGATATTCTTTTTCATATTTAGAAATTATTTTATCACTATCATCTTTGGATCCGTCATTAACAACTACTATTTCAATGTCAAGAAGGGTTTGATTTACAAGTGATATAAGACATTTTTCTAAATATTTAGAAACATTATATACCGGAACTATGACACTTACTTTTGGCATAACTTCTCCTTTTTATAATTTAATTCATAATTTAATAATAATCCTATAATCATTAAAAAGAAAGGAAAAATTTGTGAATCATATACGGCATTTTCAGCAACAATATTTACTACAATAAATCCGGCAATTATTGTTAAACAAAGACCCAATAGTTCTTTTATAATACCTTTTTCTTTTAAATATCTTATGAAAAGATAAAAAACAGATAGTAAAATAAGCATGATAAAACTAATTAAAGAAAATATTCCAACTTCAGAATATAATAGAACTAAAGTTGAGTGAGGAAAAGTTTTATAATTCTTGAAATCAGGATAGTTCTTTATGTATTCATTAGAATAAACATAATCCCCATATGATCCAAATCCAATTCCAGTTTTATAATGATCTTTTGCTATAACATTTCCGATTTTTGATAATTGAATTCTAGTATTTAATGAAGCATCTGGTGTATATAAAATTGTTTCATCGCTGTCTTTATTTATGTCTACGGTATTATTCTTACTAGGTAAAAACTTAACTAATAAATTACTTTGTAATAAGTCTTTTACTTCACTAAATGTATTGTTATATAAATCTTTTACTCCTGGTATTAAAAAACCAATTAATATCATGCCAATATAAAGAGGCGTCGTTATTTTGTTTATGATAGTTTTAAAGTTTAGAATTATAGTTAAAACTATAATACCTGAAAAAATCATAATTGCGGAACGAGTAAATGTTAGTAACAATGATATATAAGCCATAAAAATTAATAATGCATAAATTATTTTAACTTTTTTCTCTTTAGCTTTATTAAGATAAAACGTAAAAAGCGGAATAATAATATTTAAAAATATTCCATAATAAATAGTATTAAAAAATGATGTGGCAACCCTTCCCTTGGCCCCATGAAAGTGATATACCCCTACTGTAAATAGATTTATTTCAAATATGTATTCAAAATAGCTATAAACAAAAAGAATAACTGATGAAATAGTAAGTACTATTCTTAATTTATTGTAATCATTTTTATCAAAACTTAAATTTACTACACTTATAAAAAACAAAAAACTCATTAAAAATTTACAAAAAGTGTATAAACTAACTGTTTTATTTGTACTAACAAATATTGAAGGAATTGTAAATGCTAAAAATATTAAAGCTAATAATAAAAATTTATAGCCTTTTATTTCAAATTTCTTTTCCTTAAAAATATATATATAATTAATGACTGTTGTAATAAAAAGTAATATTAATCTTAATGGCACTTTATCAAAAATATCACTTATATTTTTAGGCATAAGTAAAAAGATTGCCATAAATATATTTAAAATAATACATGGTATATTTTTTTTCATATCTTACTTCCTTATCTTTATCAAAGCTTTTAATAATTTACTATTATTATGTCTAGCTAAAAAACATACTAATTTAAATTTTAGTGAAGATTTTTTTAAATATTTATTACTCTTCCAGCTTGGAAAGTATTCATTCATAACTTTACTTACCGGAGAATATAAATCACTAAAATTATCATAAACCGCAAATTTAAGAGCCGTTGTTCTAACCAAATGAATAATAAATAAATATTCGATTTCATCATAATAGGCATCTAAATTCTTATTATTTAAAAATGTTTCATAAACATGTTTTAAAACACTTATAATATCATAAAACTTTTCATTAAAAGCTTTTTGATTCATGATAGAATTTTCTCTCTGATAATAGTAATATAATGCTTCATCAAGAAATCCTATGCGAATTGTCTCATTAACAAATGTTGGCATAAGGCATAAATCTTCATAATAGGTATCAATAGTAAACATATATTGATCAGTAAAAAGATCTCTCTTTATTAAACGAGTACATGCCATAGGATGAGATATAATATAATTTTTTACATCATCAACACTATATTTTGGATTTGACTTTAATATTTCTTCGTGATCATTAAAAACTTTAATAGAATCACATACGACAATTTCGTAAACATTTTTTTTAGCAAAATCATACATTTTTTCAATAAAATATGGACTTACATAATCATCACTATCTACAAAAGCTAAATATGAGCCTTTTGATTTTAGTATGCCATAATTACGAGCACTTGATAATCCACCATTTTCTTTTTCATAATATTTGATAACTTTGGGATACTTTTCTTGATATTCTTTTAAAATATCTTTACTATTATCCGTTGATCCATCATTAACAATAATTATTTCAATGTCTTTGTATGTTTGATTAATTAAACTGTCCAAACACTTTTTTAAATATTTTTCGGTGTTATAAACTGGAACTATTATACTTATCATCGAATCACGCCCTTATCAATTTCTTTAAATAATTTAAGATACATAGCTAAACTATTTTTTACATTAAACTTTTTGTTGTATTCTTTGCATTCCTGGCTCATCTTTTTTAATAATCTCTTACTACTCATGAGTAAGATTAGTTTTTCTTTAAACTTTTTTAAATCATCAAAAGGAATAATAAAACCTGTTTTATTATTTATTACTTCTTCTTTACATGATTCACCAAAATCAAAAGTAATAGTTGGAACTCCACACTCTGAAGCTTCCAAAATATTCATTGGAAATCCCTCATAAAGTGATGTATTTAAAGTTATAGATCCCGATAAAAAAGTTTCTTTAGCATTATCGGTTCGATCATGTATAAAAATTCGATTTTCATTTTCTATTTTTTTAACTAATTTTAAGGTTTCACTACCATCACCATAAATGTGCATAGTCCAATCTTTTAATTTTTTATTTTTAAATACACTTTTCACTATATCTATCATTAAATCAATCCGTTTTTCCCTAGATAATCTGCTTACAATAATTATTTTTTTGTTATCTAAAACCGGAGCTACTAAATCTGTATTAAACTTAACTGGATTGTATAAATAATGACAGTTATTTAACCCACTTTGTTTGGCTTTTTTACACGTTGCTTTAGATAGAAAAGCAAAATAAACTTTATTATTATATCTTTGATAAGTTTTCACGTGTGACTTATTTTCATTATAAACTTTAAAAGAATTATGATGAATTGATATAGTTTTATTTAAATAATTTTTAGGAATGCCATCTAATACTTGATAATGGGTAGCTACTATATAATCTGGTTTAAAGCTACTTATAAATGTAGATAATCTTTTTATATCATGTTTTCTATCAATTATTTCTTTTAGAGCTTTCACGGCTTTTTTTATTTCAAATTTAAATAAATATTTTTTTACATCACTTCGAAAAGGGACTTCCCAACTTTTATTTTCTTCAACGCTGTAAGCTTTAATGCCTTTTGTATCCTCTTTTTTAAAAGCTTCTCTAATAGCAATAATTCGAGCATCATAACCACTATTATTTAACTCATCTATTAAAGCTTTATTAACACTCCATACTCCCCCCTTAGTTGAAGCATGATTTTGAATAAATAATACTTTTTTCATTTTGACCTCTTAAATAACTTTTTAAATCTATCAATGGATTTTAAACTTCCACATAAGTAAAAAATAATTAAAATAAATAATGAATTTATTATTGTATAAATACTAAATATTATAAACCACATAATAATGTTATTTATAGAAAAATTACGCATTATGAAGTAACCCAAAAAGAAATCTATAATTGCTATAACAAAATACAAAGTATTCTTAACAAAGTAACGTTTAACACTTCTTTTAAAAGCGTACTTATATAATATAATTGTCTTCATTATATATTCAGCTAAAAATGTTGAAAAAGCTGTTGCTAATAAAACTCCACCAATTCCTAAAAATTTTACTAGGCCTAATGAAAGAATTAAGTTAACTACCATATCTAAAATGGCACATTTTTTTGTTTCTTTAAACAGACCAAACGAAGTTGTAAATGTAGTTGTTGATAATTTTATTATATAGAAGAATAATAATATTACAAATGAAGAAGCAATCAAAGATGTAGTGGCTATTTTATTTTCATACCATATGTTTATAAAATCATTTATAGATAATAATAAAGGTACACAGAGAATAATAGCAATCAAAAATAGTAAAGCATTTAACTCTTCATAAATAAAGTAAGTTTCTTCACTATTTTCCTCTTTTTTATTACCAATTATTGCAACAATCGAAGAAGAAATTTTGCCCAAGATGTTTTTTATCATATTAATTATATAGTTATATATTGAGTAAATTGCAACAGATGTTAAACCCATTATTTTTGAGATTATTAAAATATCAATATTTGAGCCAACTAAACCATTTACTTTATGAACTAGCAAGTCTTTAACTTGATTAGAAAATGAATAATCGGGATTTTTAGCTTTAAATGAAATCTTTTTGCAATACTTTTTAGCATAGCATGCAATTAAAATGTTTGATATTAACTTTACAATCGCATGCATAAATAAGATGCTAATAAATGACATGCCCTTTATAAGCATGACTATTTCTAATGTGCTTAAAACTATTTGTCCAATCTGTAAACATAAATTACTAATGTATTTTTTTTCTTTGACTTCTAATAACACTTGATATGGAACAAAGAAATAAGCAATTATATTGCTTAATGAGAATATTAAAAACACAATCATCAAATATGACATGCTAAAGTCACAATCTTTAATGAAAAATTTTATAAAAAATGACACAACAAAAGCAATTAAAAATATTGCTATTCCTATTAAATTAAAAGTTCTTTTACTTGCTGTTAATAACTCACTCATTTTTTTATCATCTTTATTATGATTAGGCTTGTACAATGAATAAAGCACCGCGGAAGTAAGTCCACCGTCAACTAAAGCTATATAAACCATTATTTGACTAAATAATTGATATAAGCCCAAAGTATCATTTCCTAGATATTTTATAAATAATTTTAGTTTAAAAATACCTAAAAAAGATATTATAATTAAAGGAATAACATCTGTTAAAAAGTTTAATATGCTTCTTTTTGTTTTCATTTAATCACCGTTTGTTCTATTTTCACCTTTATTAAAATCTATTGCCACCGGATTGTGATTTCTTCTTTTTTCTTTTGGAGGCAATTTCATATAGTCATTATATAAATTTTTTAAATAAATATCATAATTATTAGGAATTGGATATTTTTGCCCTTCAAAAAGTCCTTCTTCCCGAAGTGGAAATATATCACTTTTTTTAATGTACTCTCTTTCGGTATTATAAGTACCGACATAACATATTAAATGGTTAACATCCTTTTTTTCATATGCCATCATTAATTTGTTTTGCATTTTAAAAAGCGTACTTACTTTAAAAATTGTCATTATTTTCGTAAATAATGGTCTTCGTGAATCTTTACAAGAATAAACGCCTTGTTTAACAAATATAGCCTCAACGATCAATTTAATTAAAAATGCTCTAAACTTTAAAGATTTAGAAAAACCATTATCAGGTACTTTATCGAAAGGAAAAATATCAACAAAAATTCCTTTATGGGTATTTAAATGACTAATAAATTGTTCGTCAACAGTTGTATTATTTTTTCTAACTTTCATAAATGGCAGCCAGTAATTTTTATCAAAGTCATATGTATGAAGAAAGTATTCACCTTCTTTTTCTTTTATGAAAGCTATTTTAAATTTTTCATAGTCTTCTCTAATCATTCCGATGTCTATATCATCATCCCAAGGAATAAATCCTTTATGTCTAATAGATCCCAAAAGACTTCCGCCACACAAAAAATATTTAATGTCATATTTTTTACATATTCGGTCTATCTCTTTTAAAATATCTATCTCTACTATGTGCAGTTTTTTTAAGGTTTTATCATCTAATTCTTTATATTCCATTTTTACTCCTTGTCTTTCTTATGATCAAATAAAATGTCTGTTTTTAACACAACAAAGAGCAATAATAATAGAAGAAGAATATAAATAAATGCGGCTAATTTACGATCACCTAAAACAAATAAGATTGAAACAATCGCAAATACTATATTAATTGCATAAATTATAAGTACTGACTTTCGTGGAGAGAATTTAAGCTTTAGCAATTGATGATGAAAATGTTCTTTATCAGGTTCTCCTATTTTTTTACCATGGATTAATCTTCTTAATATAGCTAATGCTGTATCAAAAATTGGAATCGCTAATATTGATAAAGGAATAACTAATGATGTTAATGTTGTAACTTTAAATCCTAAAAGAGCTATGACTGCTATAATAAAACCTAAAAACATACTTCCTGTATCACCAAGATAGATTTTAGCTGGTGGGAAATTATAAACAAGGAAACCTAGCGTTGCTCCAAACATAATTAAAGATAAGATAATATCTAACCCACCAAGCTTATTTAAAACAAAAGCAATGATAGATATCGTTAAAAAATAAATAGTTGAGACACCGCCACATAAGCCATCCAAGCCATCAATTAAATTAATGGCATTAATAATTCCTACAATAAAAATAATTGAAACAATATAATTTAGAGGAGATGGCATTATAAAATATATACCTGGCACAGTTACTTCAGTTAAAAATATTTTTCCATAAAACACTATGACCGAAGCTGCTAGAGTTTGAGCTACTAATTTATGACGAGCTTTTAAAGGATTAATTCCATCAAAAACTCCCGTTAGTATTATTATAAAGCTTCCGATTAATATAGAAAACATTTGAGCATTCTTACCAACAAAAAGCATAAAAGCTATCATAAATGCCATAAAAATGGCTAAACCACCTTGAGTTGGCATTTCTACTTTATTAACTCTTCTTTTATTTGGTTTATCTACAGCACCTATATGAAAGGCGATTTTTTTAGCGATAGGCACAAATAATGCACTAACTAAAAATGATACTCCTACAATTAGGAAAATATTGTGATTATATACTTCAAACGTCATGTTACACATCCTTTCTAATATTATAACCCGAAATAAATAAAAACTAAAGTTTTTTTAACTTTAGCTAATTCATGATTTAAATAATTATAATTTAAATGTGATTTTAATTATAAACTTTATGAAATTTGTACTATTATATATTGGCACTCTGGGGATTTCATATGGTTGATCATTTTTAACCGCCCATTTACTCTTTTGATATAAAAATGCCAATTTATAATTATTATTTTTTAAGGCTTTTTTATAATTATCATTTGTTATTCCAAAAGGATAAGCATAATAAGAATATTTATCTTTACCTAATTTTAAATCCTTGTTATATATTTCATAGTCATTACTATAAGCTAAATCCATATTATGCAGATTAGTTCCATGATACATTACATTTATATTTTTTTCTAACTTTAATTTATCTAATTCTTCCTTTGTCATATAACCATTTTTATCAATCATTCCTTCAATAATAAAAACAGTTGCTTTTAAATTATATTTTTTTAAAATAGGTACAACGGTATTATAAAAAGAACTAGTACCATCATCAAATGTTAATACTACACTCTTTTTAATTTTTCTTTTGTTATTTTTCCATGAAAAGAATTCATCAAGAGAAAGAGTATCATACTTATTTTTAGCTATATATTCCATTTGCTTAGTAAATTTTCTAATGCTAATATCAGTATCATTAGATGGATTATCCAAAACGCTATGATAAGCTAAAATTGGCACCCCAGTATTTACAACATATATCCTATAAATTATAAAAGCCATTAACATAAGAACAATTACTGAGGCAATTATATATATTAATTTCTTTTTCATATTAATTTTCCCTCTAAAAGATTCTTCCAGGTTTTTATAACTTCCTTTTTTGAAAATTTATTACTAGTCTTTTTAGCAACTTTACTTAGTTCTTTCAAATATTCAGGATCTCTTAATATTTCAATTATCTTTTTCGCCATAGCATTCTTATCACGATTGCAAATCAAAAAACCATTCACACCATTTATAATTAAATCATTGGCACCCTCAGCTGACGTAAAAGAAATACAAGGAACTCCATAATTCATAGATTCAGCCAGTACAAGCCCAAAAGATTCGGTAAATGAACCCATCAAAAACAAGGAACTCTTTTTATAATATTCATCAATATAAGTCTGATCTTGATAGCCATGAATTGTTACTGCATTCTCTAGATTAAGTTTCTTAATTTCTTTTTCAATATTAAGTCTTTCTTGCCCTTCCCCAATAATATCGTAGTGAATATCGGGAATGACATCATGAACCAATTTAAAAGTCCTAACTAAATCAATAACGCCTTTTTCTTCCGAAAGTCTTCCAACTGTTATAACCCTATTTAATGGTAAAGACGTTTCGCAAGTAGATATTTTATCTAAAAAGTTAGGTATTCCAACAACCTTACATTTTAATTTATCTTTATAAAAATTAGCTAACTTTTCACTAACTACAACAAAATAATCTAAATCTTTAGATGATTTTTTTATAGTTTCAATATATCTTTTATTATTATTATGATGATTATGCTCCCAACCTATTTTAAGACTGTTTTTCGAAGCGTATTTGCCAACTAATGAATTCAAATAAGGGCTCGTTGAGATTATTATGTCACTACGACAATTCTCAACTTCTTTAATATTTCTTTTTTCTTTTTTATGAAGTAAATTCATGCCTCTTCTATAATCTTTTATTAGAGAAATTATCTTTCCCTTACATAGATAATCTTCCCAAAGGGCTTTTAAAAGAGTCCTATAATGGTGATTTTTTAATAACGTTCTATAACCAGACAACTTTAATGGTAAATTGTTAGCAATTAGATATTTTATGGAAACCCTATCATCTATTTTAAATGCTGGATTAGGAAACAACTTATAAGTTGCAATTATTTCAACTTCATATTTATCACATAAAGAACTTGCCAAACTACTAACTGCTTTTTCAACTCCACCATAACCTAAATGTAATGTAAAAAAAGTTATTTTTTTCATTTTATACCCCACCAACTATAATTTATATTTTATTTTGTATATAAACTTTTTTAATTTTTGTTTTAATGTTTTATTTAATAAATAATTAATTAATTTTTCTTTTCGAACTTCTTTTAATATTTTTTCTTGATCAGATTTATTTAATGAATTTAGTTTTATAAATATGCTATTAGCAATAAAGCTATTAAAATAATCTATATATTCTTTTTTAACATTCATTACACTAACATTTTTTATTTCTTCCATACCTTGCTTGAAAACATCTTCACATTTTTTATAATTATTATCATATTTTTTATCATTCATTATACTACCTGGACGTTTATAATAATAATAGCCCACAGTATTAATAGCACTAACACTACCAGCTTTAAAAATGATTTCAGGAATTACACCAAAATCTTCATGATAGCGATTTTCTTTAAATTGATATTTTTTTATATAATCTCTTTTAAAAAAATAAAGAGAAGCCATTTCTACATATTTAAATTTGCAAATATTTTTAAAAGCTTCATACCCTAAAAGCTTTTGAAATTCTTTTATAGAATATGGTATTAATTTGTCATCATCAATACTTAATGAAATTCTTATGATATCTTCATTGTCAATAAACTTATTAACAGTCCTTAAAATATCTTTATCTAAATAGTCATCACTATCTAAAAAATATACATAATCACCTGTAGCGTGTTTTAACCCGTTATTTCTGGCATAGGATAATCCCTTGTTTTTCTCTTTTATGTATATAACATTATCATATTCTTTAATTATCTCATCCGTATTTCCTAAGGAACCATCATTAACAACTATTATTTCATAGTTTTTATATGAATTATTTATTACACTATCTAAACATTTTCTTAAGTACTCTTCAGTGTTGTAAACAGGAATTATAATGCTAAATTTATTATTCTTCATGTAAATCGTTTATTATCCTTTCTATATTTTTAATTCTTTTCTTATTAATTGTATTAAAGTTTATCTTTTCTGGCTTGAATTTTTTTATTTTGGCTAAATTTTTATATAAATCTTTTTCTTTTGAAACAATTCCAAAGCGATTATTTATACTTATAAATTCATCACTAACATCAATGGTAGTAAGAATAGGTTTTTCTAAGAGGATGGCTTCATTATATACTTGAGGAAACCCTTCATATTTCGAAGTTAAAATAACAAATGACGAAGCTTTTATAAACTTATATGGGTTTTTATTAGATCCCCAAAAAGTAACATTTGTTAAACTCATATTATTAGCCTTATTCTTTAAAGATTCTAGGTCTATTCCGTCTCCCACTAACCAGAATTCTAAATCATCACCATCTTCTTGACATTTCTTTGCCAAATCAAGAATTATGGATATTCTTTTCACTTTTTCATCCATTCTTCCAACGTATAGACAAATATTTTTGCTATCATTTGAAGATCCTGCATTATCTATTACTTCAGATACATCTATAAGATTATTAATTGTAACACTTTTATTTGCTATATCTTTATAGTATAAAGCTAAGTCATTTTTAGCCTCATTAGACACGAAAATAATCTTGTCGAATTTATTAATTTTTCTTTCGTCGAAAAAATTATAAATTAAATTCTTATCATTATTGAATGCCATTACATAATTACTATGAACATAATAAATTCTTTTTTTGGCAGCACTTAAACTTGTAAATACCGATGGTAGTGAGTATGTCGCATAGCATATTGAAACATCGTATTTATTTTTGTTTTTTAATATAAATATAAATCTTTTTATTAGATTAACTATTTTTCTTATAAAACCAACTTTAATATTAGATGGGTGATACTCTTTTAAAATAACCATGTCTTTTATTTCATTTAAATATATTCCTCTTATATTTTCCAAACAAAGAGTTATTTCAAATTTTTCTTTATCAAGCATTTTAATTAGATTTACTAACGACTTTTCAATTCCCCCATAATTTAGATCATATGATGAAATAAATAGCTTTATTTTCTTCATGTTACTCACCCTTTTCATTATATAATAAAAAAAAAAGAAAATCATCAACGACTTTCCATTAAGTTTATTTTAACTATATTATTTTTTGGTATTTTGCTTCATTTTTTGATCAGCTTTTAATAAAGCAACATTTTGTGCCAATTCAATTATTTTTTCTTGTTGTTCAGCTATTTTCTTACTATTCCTAAAATTAATAAAGGTTAAAAATATTATACAAAATACAAAAAATAATGATGGTGGATAATCCACTCCAAATATTTTAGCCATATAATTTATTGAATAAGGAAAAATTGCTAATAATAATATTACTATTGATGCTACAAACCACCAGAAACTTTCTTTAATTGAAAACTTTTTCTTTCTTACCTCGGATATAATATATAACATTAAGACTATCGCTATTATTATAAAATATATTCTTTTCATTTGCTTACCTTCTTTCTTGGTGTTCTTAATAACACAAATACTATCGTGTAAAACATATTTATCATATACTTTATTGGTTTTATTATTCCACCATGCATACTTTCTCCAGCTTCTCGTAGTCTCATCTTTACTGGAACTTCCTCTATTTTATATCCTTCTAATAACATTTCTATTACCAAATTTGCATCTGGAAATTCTGGATAATTACCCATCTTTGAATATTTTTCAATCACTCTTCTATTTAAACATTGAAATCCTGATAACGGATCTGCTATTTTTTGATGACAAAATATTTTTATCAGAAATTCAAATATCTTTGTTCCTATTCGTCTAAATGCTGGACACGGATATCCCATATCTTTTAAATATCTTGATCCTATTACTATGTCGCAATTATTGCTTACTAAATGGTGATATAATTTCTCGGCTTCTTTCGCTATATGTTGCCCATCTGCATCAAGTTGTATTACATAATCATAATCATTTTCATATGCATATTTTATCCCTGTTTGGATTGCCATTGCATATCTCATATTAAATATATTATCTATGCACTTTACATGATTCTTTCTTACTATTTCTGCAGTTTTATCTTTCGAACAATCATTTATTACTAATATGTCCGCATAGTCTACATCTTTTTTTATTTCTTTTAATACTTTTTCAATATTCTCAGCTTCATTGTATGCTGGAATAACAAATAATACTTTTGACTTCATATAATTTCCCCAATATAATTGTAACATAGTAACTAAAAATTTTAAACAAATTCATATTAATTACTTACATCTTTTGCACTATGTATCTGCCTTATTGTTTTTAAGCTCCTATATATATTTTTGAGAACCGGAAAGGATATTCCATTATCTCTATAAACTTTAACAGCCTCTTTAAAATTCTTTATGTATCCTTTTAGACCGTTCGTACTCACACCACCCGCACGCATTTTTACTAAATTTTTTTTCAAATATTTTGATTTAAAATCAGTGTTCTTAAATATTCGTATCATCAAGTCAAGATCTGCTGATATTTTATATTTCAAGTTAAATAACCCGATTTGCTCATAAACTTCTCTTCTTAAATATAAAGTTGGATGTGGGGGATGCCATCCCTTAAAAATACTACCATATCCAGTTTTAAAAGTTCTAACAACTTTTGTTAAATCATCATTATAGAAATCAAGATCACTATAAACTATAGATACGTCATTTTTCATGGCACCAGCTACGTCTTTGAACACGTGGTTGTTATCTAACACGTCATCAGAGTTTAAAATGCCTATAATTTCCCCGGATGCCAATTTTATACCTTTATTCATTGCATCAAATAAAGACTTGTCTTTTTCAGAAACTATTTTTATTCTTCCTTTGTAATCTTTTTTATATTTTTCGATGATTTTTAATGTATTATCTTTTGATTTACCATCAATAATTATATGTTCATAATTATCATAATCTTGCATTAATACCGACTTAATCGTATCTTCAATTGTTTTTTCTGAATTAAAGCAAGGAGTAATTAAACTTATTTTCATTTTATACCTCCATCATATAATTCCACATCATATAATTTTACATCTGTATCCGCGAATACTTCTTCTAGGTGATTTTCAACCGTTTTTTTTGATACACCATCTTTTAAAACGCCTATAATGAAACCACCGCCACCAGCTCCACAAATTGCTTTTCCATAAACATCATCTTCTATCACTTTAATGATTGTTTCAATACACATATTTGTAGAACCAGGATCCATTTTCTTAATTATATTCCAATGCTTATCTAGAAGTTTTCCAAACTCTTTGTAATCTGATTTTATCAAAGCTTGTTTTTCACATTCGGCAATTTCTCTTATTTCTTTTAAAACTTTAATCGTTACTTCATCATTTGAAACATACTTTGTTACGATGTCTCTTAACAAATTACGAGCCAATCTTCTCTGGCCAGTGTTAATAAGTATTATTCTTTTATTAAATTCATTAATTTCTTTTTTGTTAAGAGAAACTTTTTCTACGCTTAGTTTTTGGATGGTATTAGGTAAAGAAGTAATCATTTTAACTCCTGGAAAAATTCCTCCGACTTGATCTTGCCATCCTCCACCTGTGCTCATTAACTGCTCCAGCCTTAGAACATCATCACTAATTTCTTCATCACTTTTTTCTATATTCATAAACTTTGCTAAAGCTTTTAATAATGCGCCTGATAAAATACTGCTAGTGCCAAGTCCTGACCCTTTCGGAATATCTTTAACTCTAGTGGTAATTTTTATTCCACCGCCAACTTTCTTATATACATCTTCTAACACTTTATCCTTACTATCTATAAGCCCAGATATTATTATTGCACATTTTAGTAAGGCAAAAGAATCATTTGGATTGTTGCAATTTTTGATTTCATCTAATGATGTAACGTTCAAGGAAGAATTTAAATCTTTACTATCCAATATAAAATATCTATCTTTTAATTTTTCAACTTTAACTTGAATTGGGAGTTCACCATTTAATTTTATTGCGGCATTTAAAACTGTTCCACCATTTTCTAAACAGTATGGTGGTGTGTCTGTCCATCCTCCACCAAAATTAAGTCTCACAGGCATATTTACTTGTACTTCATTACTAATTACATTATATTGACAGTCTTTTTTTAAATAATTTTGTGACACAGATAGTTTTATTATCTTAAATATGTTTAAAATATTCTGATGTTCTCGTTCTAAATCGGTTTTCGATAAGATATAATATATTCTCATTTTTTCATAATTAGTATAATTATCGATATTTTGATACAAGTAATGAACAATACTATCTTTATAAATTGAATTATTAATCTCAAAACTTATACCATTTAAATTTATCTTATCTTTAATACATTGAAGCGTTTTATTAACCATTATTTGAACGCCTAAATCATCATCGTTTACAATTTCAGCTTTTTCAAAGCTACTATGTAGGCTTTCTTTTTCTAATTCGTTATATTGATGTACTATTTCATCATTTGCCTTGTTAGTAAAAATGTCATATAACCTTAATGACCATTTGATACTTTCGTCCATCGTATTACATATTGGATATAATTTAGCATCCCATAATTCCAAGTCATAATCCAGCTTAGTAACGTTTTGATTAATAACAGAGCTGCCATTAAAAATATTCGCTAAAGACTTTTTAGGATTATCATTTATGCCATATATCCTTGTAACAAACCCATTGTTTACTTGCAATGTCGATAAACAAATATTATCTGGTATTTCTAAAGATTTGATACAGCAATTAGAAATAATTGTGTTTTTGCCTATTTTACTATTAACAATTATTGAATTCTCAATATATGATTTATTTACAATAGATTTTTCTATTAAGCTATTTACAAGTGTAACATTTTTAATCGAATTATTAAAAGAACATACACATCTATTCCATCCTATATCACGATATTTTTTTATATCATTTACCATTAACTCATAAAAATCATGAGACGTGCCAAAATGAATAAATTTAGCCGGAGATAGTTTAATAAGATGATATTTATAATCGCTTTTTAATTCCCATAATTTTTTTCTACAATAAATTATGTTTTCATTAATTTCTATTTCCCCATCTGAGTTTAAATAATCCTCCTTTGTTGTTTCTGAAGCAAAAGGAGTTAAAAAGTCACTGTAAACATTTAATCTCGTATTATCATTTATAAATATGTTTTTTTCAGTATCGTTCTCTACTAAATCATATAACGAATTCATAAATCTGTTGGAATAATAAATTACTCCTGTATCGATATTTACTTTATTGTTTACAACAGCACCATTCTTTTTTAGTGAATCAATCGATTGCTTATGTAAAAACTTTTTTACTATTGAATCACGATCACACGTAATAACTCCATGCTTCGTTCCCTCTAAAGCCTCCGCTTTCATAGTTATAGACGCCAAATCTTTATATTGCAAATCGAGTTGCAAAGGATTAAAAAGAAGTAACGCATCACCGCATATTATCACCATTCCTGGATCCATGCGATTAGGAACCGTTGAAAATAATATTAAAAGTTCATCAAAAAGAGTCGAAGAAAAGCCATGGGCTAATTCACGGGGAACGGGTGAGAATAATTTTCCTAGTGCTGAATATTGTGGAATTCTTTTACTATCGCCGCCCGAATGTATCAATAATATTTTTAATGAGTCAAAATTATCATAGTCATTTTTTAGGACGTTGATAACATTTAGAGTTGCTCCACCGCTTCCAATTCTTAAATTGTCTTTATCAGGTATTACAACGTAATCACAATTTAAAGGTAGTAATCCATATTCTTTTCGCAAGTCTATTTGCTTACGATATCCCTTAGCTTGTTTTTCATTCGAAGCTGTTATTACAACAACATCCCAATTAAAAGATTGTTTGTTATTTAACATTTTATTATATTCTGTTAGTTGTTCATGATATGAATCACTCAAAAACAGACTTGTTATTGCACTTTTATCCATTATTTTACCTCACTCCTACTAATTTCATATCAACCACCGTTTATAAATCTTTCTTTTTTTATTATAATTACCACATATAAAATTAAAAACGCCACCAAATTAAATATACTTGAAAACAAGTAAGATAAACTTCCTGCTTTTATTTCACCATAATTAATAAAAATAGGAATTAATATACTGGCCAAAATAGAAGATGTAATATATATCATAGCTTGTCCTCTATTGCTTTCTATAATCGTCAAACAATTAGAAATTATCATAGTTGAAGCCATAAATATAGAACCTACAATGATAAGTAATAAATCAATTTTATATTTATTTAAATTGATTCTATAGATTATATTTAAAACTGGAATTCCTATATAAAAGCAAGTCACAAACGCTAACACTCCTACTAAAAACAAACAAATTAATATCTTTTTAACTGTATTGTTAAATTTTTTTATATTATTTTTTTTATAGTTTTCGTTTAGACTATTAAGAAAAGGATTAATCAAATAAGATCCAACTAAGCTTAATACTGTTGCAGGCATAACTAACATTGCAAAAATGCTTTGCATTTCATTTGAGGCATAATAATTTAAAATAAATTTTTGAGCATTAGATAAATATATTGATGCAAATGAGAATATAAAAATTGGCAAAGCTTCTTTAAATATTACAAATGATTTTGAAAAGTCCAATTCTATTTTTTCTTTTTTCAAACTACTAAAACATTTCCAATCATAAAATATAAAAGTCAATATGCTCATTAAACCTAGCGAAATAATAGCTAATATTAAATTACCAGTCATTTTATTTACTATCAAAAAAATAATAGTTCCAAACAGAGATTTAAAAGTATAAGAAATACCAACCTGATACAATTTATCATTTGCTTGCAAATAGCCATAAAAAGTATCAATAACTGCCTCTATAGCCCTATATACCAATAATAATAATATAATAATAGTCTTAAAGCTATCAAATCTATTTATTAAGCAAAACATTATCATTAAAAATATAGTAATAATACTTGTTAAAATACGATTTGTTAGATAATTATTAAATTTTTTGTTATTTCCGTAATTCGATATCTGATAGGATCTATTATAGTAAAGTGAAATATAAAAAAACAAAGTACAAATAGAATAGGCGTACGAAAATATTCCGGATTGATTAAGACCATTTATTTGTTTTACTATAATCATAAATGCTAATGATGTAAAACTATAAAAAGTTAAACCAATCAAATTCCACACAAAGTTCTTTTTCATATTTATATGCTTAGCTTGTTTTTTCATTTAATCACCACTCAAAACCATTTAATAGATTTCCAAAATATGAATAAGCGTTAAAATCCATTATTGCTTTCCGCTACAAGAGTAGAATATTTTAATCTAAATTCATGGTATAATTTCATAATTTCTGTTTCATATTTTAATGCATTATTAATTTTATCTGCCAATTCTGATATATCATCTTCACTTTTCATAACTAAATATTTTTTCAAAGGTTTACATTTATCAAAAAGTACTGTGTTTCCATATATAAAAGGAATCCCTGAATCAAGTGAAATAATTCCTAATATGTCTAGCGAATTAGTAAAACAAGGATATATGTTAATTAACACATCAGACATAATTTTTCGAAAGTTTTGAGTATTTTTAATGACCAATCCAAATTTTTCGCCAAATCTTTTTGTCTCGAACATATTAATCTCCGCTTTTACATTTTTATGCCCTGACAATTTAACTGCACTTAAGGCATTATAGAAGTTATGATTAGGATTTAGATCTTTCGAAACAACACCAATATATTTGCCTTTTTTGTTAGATAAAATTTCACAATTATCTAAAAGGACATGTCTGCTATTATAACCTCTTTTACTTAATAACTTAGCCATTCCTTTATCTAAGCATCCTATTTCGGCTATTAAGTTTCTATCATAACACTCCATTATTTCTTGAAAGGAATACAAAAGCCCTGGAAAAGTAAGTGAAGCAAGATTGAATGTTAAAATTGATTTAACTACTATATCTTTCTTTATTAATTGTAACAAAGACTTTGATAGAAATAACAAATCAACAATATACACTTTTTTATATCGCTTATTAATAATTCTAGCAAGTTCGCTTACATCCTCATTATCATATATTATTTTTGATTTTCCAAAAGTATAAACGATTTGGTTATATATATCCTTATTGTAATAAGGAACTAAAACAATACTATCTTTTTTCATATGTTACCTACATTTCTAAGAATTCTTTTACTTGTCTATCACATGAAGCATTATTTTCCTTAACCCATTGCGCGTACAGTTTTAAAATTTTCTCTTTATTTTTTAATGTTGTTTCTATTTTCTTTTTAATTTCTTCAATATTTTCTTCATTATTAACAACTAAATATTTTTCAAGTTCGTGATTTAAAAAATAGTGATGGTTATTACCGGTTATACAAGGAACGCCAACCTCAAAACTTTCAAGAGGAAGCATTGGTGAACACTCTGATAATGTTACATAAAGATTTAAGTCATTACATGACATTCTTTTTAGTAAATCCTTTCTGGCAATCGGTTTTTTTAGGCCGTTAACTTTTAAGCCAAAATATCCAGCAAATCGTAAAGCCTCATTACTTAAAGGTACAATGTCTAATTCAACATTATCCATTAGCGCCACAGCGGCAATCTGAGCAAATACATTTTTTCGCCAATCATCGGTTTTAGCTGCGTATAAACCAATTTTAAGAACATCGCTTTCATTTTTATTTTTAACAATTTTATCATTTAAGATAACTTTATTTGTTATGAAAGTTGTTTTAATTCCTTGACTTTTATAAAAAGGAATTATACTTTTTTTACATGTGGCTATCACGTCAATGATACCACTTCTATTTAAATCAATTATTTCTAAATTTCTTTGCCAGCCATAAGGCTCAGAAACTTGAGAATTGTTTCCATGCCAATAAACTTTAATTTTTATATCAGGATTTATATTTTTAATATATATTGCTAATTTATTCCATCCAAAACTCATAGCACTAAATATTACTTGCTTAATATTAGAGTTTGATAAAATCGCGTTACCAACCTTTTTTATTTCGCTAGTTCTTCTTAATTCTTTCATTGGAATAGTATTACTAAATAGTTCTTTTGTAGCGCTAGTAACGCCAAACCACTCAGGATTGTGAAAAACAACATATTCTCCAGTGCAATTTTTAATTTTATTCGTAGCTTTTTCTACTTGTTCTTTTTGCTCTCCACCATATCTTCTTTTATGTCTTATAGTTAAAGTTACCGGAAATAATCCTATTTTTAGGCACTTCTTAATTCCTCTTTTTGTTTTTCTACATAAATTGATAAACCTTTGACCATTTTTTTGACCAAGTAATCTAAAAATTTTATTCTCTCTTTTTTCATATGCTGATACCCAAGTAGCATCAAAATAATGAACCATGCACGTATTTTTAGTAAAAACGTTATTGCGATAATTATATGAAAGGGGGTAAAAATACTCTCTTGGATAAACATAAATATCTTTATGAAGAATCTGAACTTCTTTTTTTCTAAAATCGAATCCCTCTTTATAAAGAATTTTTGTAATTATTCTTGGAATACTCATTGAGTATATATCCTCAATCTTAAAATGATCTTGTGACTTATAAAAATCCAACATTTTTTTTGCAAACCAAGAGTGCTTTTTATTAGTACCCCATACGGCAGCATTAATCATATTGGAATCTTCCACACCTAAAAACGTTCCTTTATCTAAAAGAAAACTAATATCTTTCTTGATCAACATATCTGTATCAAAATAAATTCCACCGAATTCATACATCGCTTTTGTTCTGGCATAATCAGCAACAAAAGCCCACTTTTTAGCATCATAAGCCTCTTTAATAAAAGGGCACTCATTTAAATCCACATTTTCTTCAGACCATCTAATTATTTGATAATCTAACAAATATTTTTTCCAACTCTTTATGCACTTTTTGGCTAACTTTGGTAATGGTTTGTCACCAAACCAACAATAATGAATATACTTACTATCTTTCATTTATTATCTCCCCTACATTTTTTACTATAAATTAAAACACAGTGTTTTAGCTTTCCTGACTCTTTTTATAAGCATCACACACTTTATTAACGTCCCCAATCATTTGTATCTTGCCATGTTCAATCCACACAGCTTTTGTGCAAATGCCTTTTATTGATTGAATCGAATGGGAAACGTACAACACAGTTGTTCCGCCATTAATCATTGACATCATTTTTTGCCTACTCTTCTCTTGGAATCGCATATCTCCAACAGATAAAATTTCATCTACAATTAATATTTCAGGATTAACAACTGTGGCAATCGAAAATGCCAATTTAGCAGTCATACCTGATGAAAAATTCTTAACTGGAACTTCTAAAAAATCTTGTAACTCGGAAAACTCAACTATTTCATCAAATTTTTCATCTATAAACTTTTTAGAATATCCAAGTACAGCACCATTCAAATAAATATTTTCTCTAGCTGTAAGCTCGGCGTCAAAGCCAGCGCCTAACTCTATCATTGGCGAAATATTACCATTTACTATAACTTCACCTTTAGTTGGCTTCATGACTCCACTAACAACCTTTAAAAGTGTTGATTTTCCTGCTCCGTTACTTCCGACTAATCCAACGACTTCACCTTTATTAATATGAAAATTAACATCTTTCAAAGCCCAAAAATAATCATTTTTTTTCTTTTTCTTTTTTCCACTAAAGAAATTTATAAACGCTTGTTTAATTGAAAAATCTTTTTCAATTCCAAGATTAAATTTCATGGATACATTTTTTATATCAATCATCTTTAATCCCTCCTTAAGCATAATATATAAATTTATCTTGTTTTTTCTTAAAAACTAAAGAACCAATGATAAATGTTATACCACCCCACAATGTTATTATAAGTAACATTGTAAGTGATGGCCTTGAATTATATAATACAATACTTCTTGTGCATGTTAAAAATTGATATAAAGGATTTATTTGAAATACTTTAATTAAATTGACTGGCAATATCTCTAAACTCCAAAATACAGGTGTCAAGTAGTTCCATAAAGTTATTACTATTCCATAAATATAAACTACATCTCTTAGAAATACCGAAAATGTTGCAAGTAATAGTCCAATTCCCATTGTAAAAAACAAGAAACATAAAAATATATATGGCAGTAGTATATACCAAATATTAAATGGGACATAATAATCACCCAAACCAAATCTTGTTAAGAATATTATTATTAGCCACGGAATTAGTGTTAATAAAAAGTTGATTCCTACAAACAAGCATTTAGCAATTGGAAAAATATATTTTGGTATATATACTTTATTGATTAACGAAAAATTAGAAATTACCGAAGTCATTGCTGCTTGGGAAGCTTCACTAAAGTAGTTAAACAATATTAATCCGGTCATTAAATAAACTATATAGTTAGTTCCCTCAGTTTTAAACTTAAACATCTGAGAAAACACAATTGCCATAACAGCCATCATTAAAACTGGATATAATAAGCTCCATACTACCCCTAAAACACTTCTTTTATATTTAACTTTAAAATCTCTCGATATTAGTTGCTTCATCAAAAATGAATATCTTTTAAAATTAGAAAATATATTTTTTAAAAATGTCATTATCTTACTCCTCTACTAAACATTTTACAATAAATAAGCAATAATGTCTTGTTATTTTTGATTATTCTTTTAAAAATGTTAGTTTTTCGATATATTTTATTATGTCTCCATTCGGCATTTATACTATATAAATAGCTGTATCCTTGATTAATTAATTTTTCCCTATTTTCTTTTCTTTTTTCATATCTAGCTTTTAACATATATCTTGTTATTTCATTTATTATAAAATATTCAAGTTCTTTTGTTCCATCTAGATTGCTATAAATATCTCTTACCATATCTACTACTTCAAATATATCAAAAGTTCGATCATCAATTGTTGTAGTTTCACTATTCTCATGAACAACATAATTATAATAAGCTTCATTTAAATAACCTATTTTTTTGGCTTTACTTATTACGCTTGAAACAAATACTACATCTTCAAATTTCGTGGTTTCGGAAAACTTAGCCCCAGCATTTATTATTAAATCTCTTTTATATAATTTATTGCATGGGCCATAATTTATCAAATTTATAATATTAGCATTTTTATTTATGTTGGTAACCTCAAAGCTATCAACTTTAAAATATTTTTTTTCACCATCAATAACTTTATAATAGTCACTTGTTAAAAGATCCAAATCATCTTTTTCAGCCTTTAATAAATATCTTTCATACATTCTTTTATCAATATAATCATCGCTATCCACAAAAGATATGTAATCTCCGGTAGCTAATGATAATCCTATATTTCTTGTCTTACCAATTCCAAGATTTTTTTTATTTTTTATAATCTTAATTCTCTCATCAACTATGGACTGAGCAATATTTAATCCATTATCAGTTGATTTATCATCTATTACTATTATCTCTAAATTTTTGTGAGTCTGATTTAATAATGACGTTAAACATTTTTTTATATATTTTTCATTATTATAAAGTGGTACAATAACACTTATTTTCATAATTCCTCCTTATTTAAAATATAGATAATGATTGTTGATACGGATGGTGACGTTAAAACGTGTCCTGAAAACAAAGCTAGTAACAAAATAAGAGACAAATCTACATACACTATAAAACCATATCTTTTATTACTTATCTTTAATTTTAAAATATATATGAGTGGAATAAAAAACAGTAAAAAGCCAACTAAGCCATGGCGATAAAAAACATCAAAATAATCCATCTCAATTAACTTATAATTTTCATTTGACTGTTTATAATTTTCCACATAGCCAATTCCTATTAATTTTTCTAAAATAGGGGCATTTTTATAATTATTATGTGTCCGCTCTAAAAATAATAATCTACGACTAAATACTACTTGGTCTAGAAAGTTTCTATTTTTAAATATATCTTCAACATTTTTTATATCCCAATATCCCATATGTTTTTTTATATTCTTATAAAATACTGTTTTAGGTATTAATATTGTCAATAAAATAAACATTAGAATTACTGGTAAAAGCAAATGAACAAGCAACTTTTTTTCTTTATTTTTTATAAGATATATAACTTTATAAAGAATAAAGAATGCAAATATTAATATCATACCTATTAAAGGTGTTTTAGTACCAATCGTAAATGCTACATATATATTTGCTAATAAATAGATTGCTAACTTCACATATCTCTTATTATCACAAAAGTACTTTATAGTAAATGGCATCAAGATAATTAAGATACTGCTTATAGAATTGGCCGTATAAAATAAACCCATCTTACCTGCTTTATCATGCATATAGGTATCAAAGCCAATATTAAGTAAATTAGGTATTATAATAAATGCCAAATAAATATAATTTAGAATTGCTAAATTTTTATTATCCACTTTTTCATGTTTCTCTTTATTTATAATGTACATAAATATTAGAGTGATTGGAAAATAAAATGTTGATAAAAAGTTCCGCCCTTCATAAAAAATGATATCTAATCCTTTTTGAAAGTATACATATGTAGCAAAAATAATTCCATACAAAATAAAAGCAAGTGAAAAACTTTTAGCTTTTTTATCGTGTGATTTAAATAATATATATGTTAAAGAAATCAAAAAAAATATTAATCTTATGATGGTATTTATTGATATATCGATATTTAAAATATTTTTAAATACAGCATATGAAACATCAAGTATTGGTTGAGCATATAAAAAGATAAGCAAAAGAAAAGAAATGTTTATTTCCTTTTTAAATTTTTTATTATTTTGTTTTTCATTATTTTTACTTTTCATAATTAAATTATATAATAAATATATAAATTAAAGCAAGCTTATAAATAGCTTGCTTTGTATTATTAATATTCATGTACTTTGTATGATGCTAAATAATAATTATTTTCATTATTTAGATTAAATTTATAATATATAACTTTCTTTCGACATGATCTTTTATTGTTACTACTTTTTTAATTAAGTGACCACTTATCATAAGATATTAATAAGAAAAAGCACAAAGATATCAGTATAGCCAAAATTGCCAAAACTATTTTCTTCATGCCTAAATCCTTTTTATTTTTCAGTATATAAATATTCTTTAACATCAAATACTATGTCTTTGTCTAGTCCTTCTTTTCTCTCGTATTTTGTAGGTTCATAAACCTTACCAACAAACCATACTTCATTTGTTTTTTTATCTCTTATTAAATAAATGTATGGTTTATCAAATGTTAAATCAATATTTTTTACAGGAACTTTATATAAATATTCGAAGTTGCAATCAGCACCTCCATATCCAGTTGCGGAAGTCGCTGCCGAAGCTTTAATTCCTTCATTTGAAAATTCAATATCTGCTTTGTGGGATGTCTTAATAATACTTTTTTCAGTGCTTAATTTTGATAAATCGGCTTTTTCCAAATCAAAAACATTAGTGATACCCAACTTATTTAAATCTTCATCTAAGCTTAGGGTATAATTGTAATTAAATAGAGGTATTGCTCCAATTATATTTGTTATTACTCCATCTTCAAAATTAGCAAGATCAATTGTTTTTAAATTACTTATTAAATTACTTATTTTTTCAGAATTTGTATTCTTAATATAATCTGCTAAATCAGCTTTTTTAGGCATTATTCCAACATATTGTAAAGTTGTATTATTATATGTTTTTAAATCTTTAGCAAAAACTTTAACTTCGTCATCGTCATACAAACTAAAGTCTGTTGAACTTGAATACTGTTTATAATTCTTGCTAAGAGCCTCTATATATTCATTAACAAATTCATCGGTATTTTCATAAACACTTGGATCACCACCACAAGGAACGTCTTTTTTCCATTCATCATATAATTTAGTTATATTTTTTCTTATGTTATCTTCACCTAAATCGTTTATTATGTCATATTTATTAATTGTAGCTCCGAATATTAATGATTTAACCAAATCATTTTGATTAAATTTAAGACCAGTGTAATGATTTTCCATTATTGCTGGAATATATTGACTATACTTTTCATTATCATAATTTACAGAATAGTCAAATCCAGAATTACCATATCTTTCTTGATAATCAATCATTTCTTTTTCAAAATAAGCTGGTTGAATTAAATGTATCCATTCCATGTCTATTCCTAGAGCATTTATAAGCATGTAATCAGCACCATCTACACTATCAGCAAAATTATTTATTTGGCCTAAAGTGTTCTTACTAACCCATGAATTAACCGCACTTGGACTCTTAAACGAATCATACAATACATCAGCATTGTATTTGCTTTTTAGATTGTTAACAAAATCATTATTTACATATTTTTGATATGTATCTTTTACAAATAAGGCATTTGCAAAGGCCATATGCTCATTATTTTCATATTTGTGAGATTTATAATCTCCAATTATGTCATCAATTTGAGTTTTAGTTTCGCCATTTGCTCCTTCACTAAGCATATGAAGAGCATACTTAATTGAAAGAGGACTATATACTACATTTTCCTTTTTATCCTCAAGTTGCAAGAAAGCTAAGTCAAAGTTTTCTAAACCATTGCCAGACATTCTAAAGCTTCCATTTATCTTAGGAATATTTACTTCCTTGTCAACTGGCTTTTTTCTGTTTTCAAAATATTTGAACCCAAGAAAACCTGCACAACATAAAACCGCTAATATAATTATTACAGGAATAACTATATTTTTCTTTTTTGGTACTACTTCTTTTACTTCATTTTCACTACTATTATCCATATATCAAACTCCTATTCTAAAAATATATTATCATTATTTTGTAGGTAATACAACAATTTTCGGCAAATTAACAGGATAAACGCATGTTTCAAAATATCGTGCGTTTATCCTGACGGTGAATACTAAATTGTAATATATTATTCACAATTATTTCTATGTAAATATTACCATACAAAAAAAGTATCATACCTAAATAAGGTATGATATCATGCTTTTAGTATTAAATCGATTTCTAAATAATGGCCAATAATTTATTAAAATTATTTTTAAAAAAAGTCATTTAATGTATCTAAATTTGTTTTTCTAAATTTATCTTCTTCTACTAATTTTAATATATCTTCTTTTGAAAGATATGCAACTTTTTCTACTTCATCTTCTTCTACTTTAATCTTATTCAAATCATAGTTCTTTCTGATATAAAAGACATCTTTAAATGCATTTTCATATTTATAAGTTTTAAATAATTTTATTTCATCAATATCAACATTAATATCCATTTCTTCTAATAATTCTTCTTGAATTGCTTCATAGCTATTTTGTCCACTTTTTACATGTCCACCAGGTAATGCCCATACACCTTTTTTTCTAGCAGATGTTTTTTGAACTAAAATTTCATTATTATCATTTTCTATTATTGCTAAAACAACTATAGTATATCTTCCTTCAGGCGTTTCAGATTTTTCACCTTTCTTTCTAAATATTTTTTCTCCTGTTAAATTTTTATTTTCATCGTATAAATCAGTATATTCTCCCATATTTTCCATCCTCATCTTATAATTATCTATTAAGATTATATCCTGTATATCTTTACTTAATCCTCTTTTTTCTTTATTAGATTTCATTTGTTCTAAATCTTTTAATGGATAACCATTAAAAAATTCTATTTCCACATCTCACCAAATTATCCTTTCCCTTATTATACACGAAAAAACGCATGTTTCAAAATATCGTGCTTTTATCGCCAAATTAATAAAAAAACATATGCTTTTAGCATACGTTATTTTGGCTTTTTGGTTACTAGGTGTCCTTTACCTAAAGCAAGAGCATTTATTAAAAATCCCAAAGTTAAATAATTGTGTCTCAAGACATTCTTATTACTCTCTTTATTTGGTTTTATGTAAACTAAATCATCTGATATTACTCTACATCCAAGTTCTTCTACCTCATCGTAATCTAGAATAACAGGATCCTTTTGTTCTTCGGTAGCGTATTTTTTAGCAAACGCAGGATCAATTTCTCCATCATTTGCTATTACATAATCTACTTTTCTTTTACCTAAATATTTGTTTAAAACTTTTATATGATCACTGACTTTATAGTTATCAGTTTCCCCAGGTTGCGTAAATAAGTTACAACAATAAACAATTTTTGCTTTACTTTTGGCTAAGGCATCTCTTACCTTTTTACTAAGCAAATTTGGTACAATGCTTGTATATAAGCTACCCATTGATAAAACAATCATGTCCGCAAGTAAAATCTCATCAATTATTTCGTCATTAACCTCTGGCTCAGTTTCATAAAACACTGTATCTATTTTCTTTTTTGATTTAGTAATATTGTGTTCACCCCGGATAATACTTTCATCTTGCATCATTCCTACAAGTTTTATATTACTTTCTGTAAATGGCAAAACTTTTCCCTTTAAATTAAGTATCTCACTAATAGTTTCAACACCTTTTTTTACAGACCCTTTCAAATCAGCCTCAGCTAATAAAATTAAATTCCCCAAAGCATGATTATTAAGTTCTCCATCCGAAGAAAAGCGATAATTGAATAAATCTGCCATTTCTTCTTCATCTTTACTTAGTGCCTCAATAACTTTTCGTAAGTCACCTAAGGCTACTACATTAAACTCACTTCTTAATTTTCCTGTACTTCCTCCATCATCACAAACAGATACTACTGCTGTTATATCTAGAGGGTACTCCTTTATGCCTCTTAGTAAATAGCTCATTCCTGTTCCACCACCAAAGGCTACAACCTTCTTCATCAAACCATTCCTTTAACATATTTTAAGTTTTTCCATTATCTTTTCCAAATTAATTGTATCATGATTTTTTTGGGTTGTAAATTAGGTTGTTAATAATAATTGACAAGGCTTATCATTTTTTCCTATATCAATCTTCTTTTTAGTCCTAGAAAGTATCTTTTTTACTTCATTTAAATCCATTTCCAAATAAGTACTAATAGCCATAGGAGTTATTAGTACATCAGATAAATAGCCTATATAAAGAGAATAAACAATACTTTCAATAAAAGATAGACTAACGAATGGATAATAGTTGCTTTTTAAATTAAACATAATTTCGTTAAACAACTGATCATTAATATTCATTACTAAAATTTTTTTATTAACACAATAATATTCATACATTCTTCTTATTTTAGGAATTATTACTTTATATAATTTATCGTCTTCATAAGTTGTTGTAAAAGTTACATTATTACCATCCAACTTATCACCATATTTTTTATAAATAATTGCTTTTTCCTCATCATTTAATAAATTAAAAATACGCCATACAATTTTTTCATCAAAAGCAAAAAGATTATAAAAACAACTAGTTTTTATTTTTTTCTTTTTTATTGGCGGCTTATTTTCCTTAACTACAATTAATCCTTCCTTTTTTAAGGCGCTAGAAATAAAAGTTACACTTTCTTTTATTATCTTATTTACCCTTGATTGTGTTATTCCATACATATCGGCTAACTCATATTGAGTATGACGTTTTAAATTATTAAAGCCATAATATAATTTAACTATCTCCGAATTTTTTTTGCCAAGACTATCAACTAATTCTCTAATTCTAGTATATAATTCCTTTTTTTCATAAGTTTTTTCAATATTTACGCCACTATTTATTGTGTCTATCACATGATTTTTTTTATCATCACTGATGGGTTCATCCATGAGTAACATCTCATGGTATTTTAGTTTATTTAGCTTATTAAAGTACATTTTTATTTCATTAGTAAAACACACATAAACAAACGCCATAAAATTATCGCCCTTTTTATAATCATAATTATTAACTCCCTTAACTACTCCAGTTAAAGCCCGTGATAAAATTTCTTTTTTATCAATCCGATGACCATATTTTTTTGTAACGTATCTAACTGTAAAACCTGTACAATGAAGGATGAGCTTTTCCTTTGCTAATTGATCATTCCCCCTAATTTTCTTTAATAAATCATTTACTTCTTTTTCACTTAATTCACTCGGCAATTCATTTTTTACAAAAATACCCGAAGTATCCAAAATATCCCTTCTTTCTATTTAAATGATTTATTTTTTAAAAAAAGAGAAGCGTTTTTACTTCTCTTTTTTTTGTTCAATTTTTTCCTTTTTTTCTATTTCTTTTTTGCCATCTTTTTTATCATGATCTAACAAATATTTTTTCATTACTTTATTCTTTTTGGCATTGCTTATAAGTAATACCACTACCAATATAAATAGTACACCCAAAACTGATGATATTGCAAGTATTATTGTATTTTTTAGCTTTATCTCTTCTCTTAATTTACTATCTAAATCATCATTATACCTTACAAGAGAATTATTTTTTTCATCATACATATAATATCCTTTTGTTCCATCTGTAATATTAGTTCCGTATAATATAGAATAATTAGATGATTTTAGAATTTTTAATGCCTCAACAGAAGAATCATTAATCTTTATTTTAAATATATTATAATCCGGAATGGAATTAGTTATTTTTGATGGTGTAAATTGAATATTACCAGAAATTATTTCAACATATTTTTCATATTTATTATTATCATATTTAAATAGACTTATATTTCCTTCTTCATCTTTTAATCCAACTAAAGTTAATTTAGCTGTTTCATTATAAAATGATGGCACTGTAATACCTTCTATAGATATACTCTTAGAAATGTAATTTGCTGGCATTGTCAAGTTTTTTTCAAGCTTTACCACTGTATAATTTTTTTTATCAACTGTTACATTTATAGGATTTAAATCTTCAACAGTAACCGTAACAGCATAAGTTTTTACAACCCCAGTTTCACTCGTACATGTTATTTCAAAGGTATTTATGCCTAATTCAACAGGAAACTCTCCGGTTCCTTTAACACTAGCATATTTATCTTCAGCTGAAGCTCCTATATTTATTTTCTCAGTTGTTGCAGGAACACTAACATTATATTCTAAAGTATTTTTATCAAATGCTGGCACTAATTCATAATTATCAACTTTTAGACTTTTTAAAAAATTATTTTTAGATTTTTCTCTAGGTAAAGAAACATTAATTGTTATAGATTTAGCCCCTAAATTAGCATTAGCGCCATCTTTATTTACAACATCCGCAGGGGTTACTGTTATAACCGATGTTCCAACACTTAAAGCACTTAGATTAATTGTATATGAATTATTCTCAATCCATGCTCTATCTTCACTTATTGCCACTACTGAAGAGTTACTACTTTTTATATTAAATCTTCCAATGGCATCACTACCTGTAATTTTCAAAGTGGTTTTGCCACCCTTTGTAATACTCTTACTACCTACTGAAATGCCAAAACTTGAAGCATTAACATCCATTGTGAATATAAATAATAATATCGATACAATAATTAACTTTAATTTTTTCATATTTACTCCTTACTTCATTATAGCATTTTTAATTAAAACATAATCTGCAGCACTTATCTTACCATCACTGTTAGCATCTGCAGCCAGTTCTTTTTCAACAGTAAATTCACTATTACTGTATTTCATTATATTATTCTTTATTAATACATAGTCAGACGCCGATAATTTACCATCCCCATCAATGTCGCCAGAAACAGATAATGTATAAGTGTAAGTGTTTTCACTATCTTTTATTTCAATTATCATGCCTGTTCCAACTAACTCATCATCGCCAAGAACTCTTCCGTTTTTATCTTTTATGGTTATCGAAACATCATTATATCCAATTTTGAAATAAGAAGCATTAGTGTTGTTTTTAATATTTGTTAAACAGCCTTCAACAACTTTAGTATTTAAACTTTCTAGATAAGAGCGCTCTTCTTCAGTTTTGCCACCGCTTTCATTAACAACATTGTCATTATTTGCTCCATTAGCCCAAACAAGTCCTGCTAATATAGGGCTTTTTTCTGAACTAAAGGCCCCAATATTAAAGAAGTTATAAAGTCCTCTATAAGTTATATCATTATAAGTAAATTGTTCACCACTAGTGGCTTTAGAACCATTTCTTCCAGATTCCTGAATAGCTAAACTTGCTAAATATACTGCACTCATGCTAGCATTTTTACCAGCTTCAACAAATATACTAGCATAGCTTTGATTATCTAAAATAGAAATACCATCCATAAATGTTGATTTAAGCATAGAATTGACTACTGTTTCTGTATAATTATCACTATACCCTAAATTTTCAAACATTAAAATGCGTTCAGGAACTAAGAAGTTTCGTGGATCTAAGTAGTATCTAACTGTTTCTATATTGGCTTTATACCAATTGTTTTCAGTCATTACCTTGTTACCATTTGCATCCTTAAACAAATATATGTCTTTACCTTGAATTGAAGATGATGATTGCTCACGAATAGCAGATGCTTCAAAATCTAAATTAGTTTTCATTGCTTTAAATGTCCAATTGGGATAAGTGTTATGTAATATCCTTAGCTTACATTTATAGTCTTCCGTAAATCCTTCGTTATTTAACGCCTCTTCAAAAACACTATCATTTACCTCGGATTGACAATTATTATTTCCTGTAGAACCAGGTAATACAGTTACTTCAGGCATATTATTAAATACTGGTATAGTAAATTCTAGGGGTAAATTAAGTAAGCCATTCTCTTTATAACTATTGTAGCTCAAATATGCTTCACTATAAGGAGCCTGCAAATTCGCCATGTATTGATGGTTATATGTTTTATAACTAGTTACATTAAATTTTTTTAGGTATGGGGTATTTTGACCCTTACTTATATATGAGCTAGATATAAATACTGCTCCACCCATAATGGCTTTCTTAGGACTCGTCCAAGGTCGCAAATATATATCGCCATCACTTTTATTAGTATTAGTACTAACATATGATGAACATACATATCCTGTATCATTTCCTGATTTAACTTGATACCAACCATTACTACATCCGGCACCAGATATTTTTTCTTCACTTAAAATGGTAACTACAGACCCCATTGCAAGTTCTCTAATAATATTGGAATTGCTTACAAAAGCTTCTTTACGTAATCTAACCCCATTACCAGTAATTACAGCTTGGGTATCGGCACTAACATATATATTTTGAAATATCAAAAAGAATGATAAAACAATAAAGAAAATACTAATTATTCTTTTCATATAACCATACCTATCTATTCTTATTAATTATATCACAAAATAAAAAAACTATGGATAAATACTATATTAAAAGTGTAAAGTAATTATCCATAAATTTTATATTCCTCTAATACCATCAATGTTTCTTAGGGTCCTTTTATTTACTAAATCATAATATTCTTCTTTTTTTAGATTGCTAACTTTGTATTCATTTTCAAAACGATAATATGTTTTAGATAATGTATCTTCTATTAAAACACACAAAGATACTTCTTTATCTTTATCAAGAGGCATACTATTTGCATAAACATTAATTTTTAAATAATCATCAAGCTTTAAAGATCTTTTTAAATATATCATTAAAAAAATACGATCAATCTCTGTTAAACTAGTATTTTCAAGTTGATTCAAATAATAAGCAATTTTTTTCTCCACCTTGGCACCACGAATTTTACTAATATCTATTTTTTTATTAGATGGATCACTTAATAAGATAGAAAAAGCAAAATTGATAGCATCATTTAAAAGAGGGCCCTTGCCAATAGATTCTATTCCTGTTATTTTGCCAGTACTTTTAGCTTTTGTTAAATCTCCTCCAATAACTCCTTTTACTGCATCAACCACATAATTAGTGTTATTAATATTCATTTCAATTACATTATGGTTTGGGCCATACTCTTCTCTACTTATAGTGAAAGGAATGTCTAAATATTTTAAAAAATAAGCATAAATAGCATTAAATTCATAGCAAATAACTTTGTTATTAACTAGATCAATCTCTTTTAATCTTTTTATATCTCTTTTATTAATGTCATCCGAAAGCCAGTAATTTTCATCATAAGATAATTTTAAACATAAGAATGTATATATTAAAACAGCTTTTTCCAATTTAGAAGCATTATCTGGCACAAATGAAATTATACTATTAAAAAGGCCTTCATTAATTTCTATTTCCTCACAATATTTTGGTGGCGTATAATAATTTAATTTTGTCGATAATTTGTTAATGAACTTTAACTTTTCTTTTACTCTTTCACTTAACCTAAATCTTTCTAATATATTGTTATTGTTAAAAAATGAACTGATAGCTTTTAAAAATAAGGGCATTTTTATATTATTAAATGTATCTAACTCGGAATATATAAATATTTCTTCTAAAGATAGTGAAACAAACTTGCATATATCAAAAACAGAGATACCTTCTATTAGTTCATCTTTATATCTATAAATAAAAGCTTCGGTACTCGTAATATCATTAATTAACTTTATAAAATCTTTATCTTTTTCTTTTTGGAAGTTTTTATCTAGAGAATTTAAAAAGCTTAAAAAATAATTTTTCAAGACTTTTACTTTAACGTCTTCTCTACCTTTAACTGAACAATTAATTATAATATTTGGATTATCATCGCTAATCAATTTTAAGATACTCTTTTTACTATTACATTTTATGAGTTCACTATAAATAATTTCTTTTGATGTAGATGGAATTGATAAATTAAATATACCATCTAAAGTATTTTTTATTTTATACTCATAATGATATTCACTATATAAATTAAAGTTTAATATTTTAGATAACTTTTCTAAACTTAGCGATAGTGTTAAATAATTTTTTTCTTTTATACTAGTCATATTTACCTCGGAATAATTATTTTACATAACTAAACGCTTTTTAGCAATAGAAAGTTTTCGTACCTTGTTTTTTAAACGTATTTATATTATAATTAACATTCGAAAGGATAACGATATGAAAATATTATTTCGCAAATTAAAAAGGTCTAATAAATTTCTTTTAACCCTTTTTATAATTACATTTGGACTATATATAATAGGCTATACATTATTTATAAAGAATCTTCTTTCTCTTTCTGGAATTGAGACTGGAATTAGAGTATTCTTTATTATATTTTTCCTTTTATGGCTGATTTTTTATTTATTCTTATCACTCATAAAACTGATTAAAAGAAACTATAAAGCATTAATTATTACAACTATTATAAGTTTATTATTTTCAATAGTTTTTTATGTCTCATCGTTTTATATTGATCTTATTTATGATAAGATGGGCAATTTGACTGAATCTAATACTACAATTTATACGACTTATTTAATTAATTTTAATGACGATGAGTTTAATGAAGATAAAATATTAGGTATGGTTGATGATAAAGAGAGTATTGAAGGTTATATTTTAGCTAACAAATTAATAAAGAAGGAAAAATTAAAAAATAAAGTCATCAAGTATGCTGGATTTACTGAGTTATTAAATGCTTTTTATAATAAGGAAGTTGATGCCATATTCGTATCTTCTAATTATAAAACTTTATTTGGCAGTGATGCTTACCCAAATATTGGAGACGAGACCAATATTATATATAAGTTTAGTGAAAAAAGAAAGAATGAAGATAAAAGAATTGCTAGTAACAAAGAATTAACTGAGCCATTTACTTTGTTAGTAATGGGGGTTGACTCTGAAGCTAATGGACTTAATGCTAATGCGGCATTTAATGGTGATACTTTAATTTATATGACATTTAATCCTAAAACATTAACTGCATCAATGTTTAGTATTCCTCGTGATACATATGTCCCAATAGCTTGTCGAAATAATGCCTATTCTAAAATTAATTCGAGTGCAGCCTATGGAACTAATTGTGTTATCAACACAGTTGAAAATTTAACAGGCATTAAAGTGGATTACTATGTTAAAGTCAATTTTAAAGCTGTAGTTGAATTAGTTGAAGCTGTAAAAGGCGTTGAAGTCATGGTCGAAGAACCAGATTTCCAGAGAAATTCTGGAGTTGATTGCAAAGGCATGGTTTGCGAACAAAATAGTAATAGAGACTGGGGAAATGACACAGTATATATTAAACCAGGTTGGCAAAAATTAAATGGTGAACAAGCTCTAGCCTATGCAAGATGCCGTCATTTATATATTGAAAGTGATTTAGCAAGAAACAGACACCAACAAGAAATAATTACTGCCCTTGCAAAAAAGGCTCTTAAAATAAGAAGTCAAAAAGAATTTGAAAATATTTTAGATGCCGTTAGTAATAATATTGCAACTAATATGAGTATGAAGGAAATATTATCAAGTTATGATATTTTAAAAAGTATGATTACCAACTCACTTAAAGGTGAAGAAATGGTTAATATAAAGAAAAGTTATTTGGAGGTTTATTCTTTACCAGTTAATTTAGGAAGAAGCGTTACTTCTGCTTTAGGACATTATCCTGGAAGTCTTGATGATATAACTAAAATGATGAGAACAAACTTAGGCAAAGAAGAACCTACTCTAGCTAAAACATTTACCTATGATATAAACACTCCATATCAAGAAAAAGTATATGGTAAAGGAATTACTACGGGAGAAAAATTACAACTATTACCAAGCTTTGTAGGACAGAATGTTAGCGTTGCTAGAGAATATGCAAGCAGAAATAACTTTAGTTTAATTGTTAATGGTTCAGGTGACATAATAACTACTCAATCATTAGCTAGTGGAACTCTTGTTAAAAACATAAAAAGTTTAACAGTTTCAACTGTTAGCAATATCGTATCTGATGATAACAGACAAGAAGATACTGAAGATTAAAAAAAGCCTACACAGAGGCTTTTTTATATACATAGTTACAAATAAATCTAGGCTACAAAAAAGATGCCTATAAGGCACCTTTAATTACTTTTTAATACGGAAGCACTTGTACCATGTTTAACACGGTCTCTTTCTTCAGCACGTTTTCCGTTATTAAATCTATCAACTGTTCCTACTAGGTATCCAGTTATTCTTCTTATTCTTTCGAAGCCTACACCTTCACCTTCGCATTTTTTTGTTGCTGTAACATTTGTTTCTTTTTCTTTCATTATTACACCTCTTTTCTATTTATTTTGACAGCAGTCTAAACTGCGTAATTTATCTACACTAACACCTTCAAAGGCGTGACGACCACATTTAGGACAAACATCTTTAATAATTCCTACATAACCACATACTGGATCTCTATCAACTGGATGGTTAATAGCGGCATAACCCATATCATTATCATGCATTAATCTAACAATTTGCATAAAGCCTTCAACGTTATCTGATGGATCACCATCTAATTCAATATAACTTATATGACCAGCATTTGTTAAAGCGTGGAATGGTCCTTCTTTTTTTAATTTATTAGCAATACTTATATTGTAATAAACTGGCACATGGAAAGAATTTGTATAATATTCTCTGTCTGTTACACCTTTGATCTTACCATAAATTGCTTTATCAATATTCGTAAATCTTCCACTTAGCCCCTCGGCTGGAGTTGCTAAACAAGTAAAGTTAAGATTATATTTTTTGGTGTATTCATCACATTTTTGTCTGATATGGCCAACTATTTCAAGTCCTAGCTTTTCAGCTTTATCACTCTCGCCATGGTGTTCACCTGTAAGGGCTTTTAAACACTCAGCTAAGCCAATAAAGCCAATTGATAAAGTACCATGTTTTAATACTTTTCTTAACCTATCATTAGGTTTTAACTTTTCACTATCAAGCCATACCCCTTGTCCAAGTAAGAATGGGAAGTTATATATTCTTTTATCACATTGAATTTCAAATCTTTCAAGCAATTGGTCTTTTACAAGCTCTAATAATTCATCTAATTCTTGGTAGAATCCTTTCATATCACATTTACTTTTAGGATTAGGGCCAACTATACCATGTTTAATACCTAAACGAGGTAAATTAATAGTTGTAAATGATAAATTACCACGACCTGGAGTAACTGCTTTATCTTTATCAACTTCGTTAGCCATAACTCTCGTACGACATCCCATATATCCAACTTCAGTTCTAAAATCGCCTTCTTTATAGTAAGGTTTATTAAAACTAGCATCTATAAATGAGAAATTAGGAAACAATCTTTTAGCAGAGACCTTACATGATAACTTAAACAAATCATAATTTGGATCAGTTTCATAATAGTTAACTCCTTCTTTTAACTTAAAGATTGAAATTGGGAATATTGGAGTTTCACTATGTCCAAGTCCTGCATCAGTTGCTAACAAATAATTCTTAATAACCATTCTTCCTTCTGGGGATATATCAGTTCCAAAGTTAATTGATGAAAAAGGAACTTGAGCTCCCGCTCTAGAATGCATAGTATTTAAATTATGAATAAAAGCTTCCATGGCTTGGTAAGTACGTTTATCAGTTTTTTCTAAAGCTTTTTTTATAGACATTTCAAATAATCTTTTTAAAGCATCAACATCTTTGTAATATTTTTCAAAATATTCTAGCTTTACATCAATTGTTTCAATTTTAGAAATATCTTTTTCTAAGCTATTCATATTAATAAACTTACCAAACTCAGAGTAATCAAGTAAATCAGTTAGAACCATTTTTAATTGTTTTCTAAATGTTTTTATAACTCCTGGAGCTAGATAATAATCAAACGCTGGAATACTTTGACCACCATGTTGATCATTTTGATTAGATTGAATAGCTATAGCTGCTAAAGCAGAATAACTCATGATATCATTTGGTTCTCTCAAATGACCATGACCTGTTGAAAAGCCATTTTTAAACAGTTTATCTAAATCAATTTGCATACATGTAGTAGTACCCATTGCTAAGAAGTCCATATCATGTATATGTATGGCACCATCCTCATGAGCTTCGCTAAATTTTTTCTTCATCAAATAAGATTTAGCAAATTCTTTTGAAACCGTTGAACCAAATTGAAGCATTGTACCCATTGCCGAGTTGCCATCAATATTGGCATTTTCTCTTTTTGTGTTGTCTTCAGAGGCACTTTTAAGACCTAGCCCTTCTAAAGTTTTTAAAAATTTATGAAATTTCTTATCATGCATAAATGTTTCTCTTGATTGAGAGCGCTTTTCACGATACGAAGAAAAAGACTCATAAACATCATTATATTTCAATTTTTGTAAGTTTTTTTCAATTAAATCTTGAATTTCTTCGATTTTAATTTTTTCCTTTTCAACATAGTTTTTGGCAATTTCCTCAATTACAGCTTGATAAACTTTTTGAATATCTTTAGCTGAATATTTACACACCGCATTTCCGTCTTCATCAATGACATCTTTTACGCTATCAAACCCTTTTTTTATAGCAATTGCTATTTTTGAGCCGTTAAATTCAACTTTTTGACCGTTTCTTTTAACAACTTTTACATTTTTTAATACATCTTCTTTCATATTCCCTCTACTTTCATTTTAATTGTAGTGTGTTATTTATAAAAAGTCAAAAAAAATATCATTTTTTAAATTTTAAGCATTTTTAATTTTTCCCTTTTTTTAGGCATTTTTCAAAGTTAACATAAGTTTAAAAGTTCTATTTTTTGGCATATATATGCCAAAAACAAAAAAAATTAATTTTTTGAAAAAATTTGACATTTTTTAACTTTTTTGATTTATTAGTTTTCAAAAAATTGACATTTTTCATTTTTTTCTACATTTTTAAATATATAGATATTTTTCCTTTTTTGTACTATAATTGTAATAAGAGGGATGATTATGAATTATAAAAAAATTCACTTTATAGGGATTGGCGGCTCAAGCATGAGTGGCCTTGCAGAATATGTAAATAAAATGGGTGTCGAGGTAACAGGTTCAAATAATGAAATAAATCACAACACCTTAAAATTAGAAAAAGAAGGAATAAATGTTTTCATTGGTCACAATAAAAATAATATAACCAATCAAGATTTAGTTGTTTATACTGCAGCAATTAGTAGTGATAACCCCGAATTAGTGGAAGCTCAAAATAAAAATATATTAGTCTTAGAAAGAGCAAAATTCTTAGGGATGCTTACTAAACAATATAAAAATACTATTTGTGTATCAGGAACTCACGGAAAAAGCACTACTTCATCAATGATAGCTTTATGCTTTTTAAAAGCCGGTAAAGATCCATCTATTCAAGTTGGAGCGATAATAAAAGAAATAAATAGCAACAATCATTGTGGAAAAAAAGATTATTTTGTCATGGAAGCCTGCGAGTATAGGGATCAATTCTTAAACTTCTTTCCTACCGCTGAAGTTATTTTAAATATTGACGCTGACCACTTAGATTATTTTAAAACTTTTTCAAATATTGTTAAATCTTTTCAAATGTATGTAAAAAAATTAAAAAGTGGCAATGTTTTAGTACTAAACAAAGATGATGAAAATGTTTATAACTTAAAAGATTCGGTTGAAGATGGTGTAAAAGTTATCACTTATGGTATTAATAGTGATGCTCTTATTAAAGCCACGGACATTTCATTTGATGAAAATGGATGTGCAACATTTAAAGTAAATGATGAAGTTTATACTCTAAGTGTTAAAGGCTTACATAATGTGTATAACGCTTTAGCTACTATTGCTATCTCTAAATATTATAACTTAGAATACGAAGCAATTAAAAAAGGCCTTTTAGCCTATACTGGTGTTGAAAGAAGATTTGAATACTTAGGAAGCATTTTAAATAATGTCTCTTTATATGACGATTATGCACATCATCCAACTGAAATAAAAACGACTTTAGATAGTGTTAAAAAAACTAAACACAACAAGTCATGGGCAATCTTTCAGCCACATACATATAGCCGAACTAAAGAACATTTAGAAGAATTTGCTGATGTCTTAAAGAATTTTGATAACGTAGTAATAGCTCCAATATATGCAGCTAGAGAAACTAATACATATAATGTTAGTGAAGATGATTTAGTTTCATTAATTAAAAAATCAAACAAAAATTGTATTTATATTGATAATTTCGATGATATAGCCAAATATATTTATAACAATGTAAACAAAGATGATTTAGTTATAACAATCGGAGCTGGTCCTATAAATGATGTTATAGAAAAACTAAAAAATATCCATTAAATTGGATATTTTTTATTTTAACTTTATCGTTGAATTATCTTTAAATACTATGTCTAGTGAATTTGTTTTTCCTAAAAGAATTTCAATATCTTTTATTTCACTTTTGTATTCCTCTATCTCATACTCTTTTGTTTCGAAATCAAATGATTTAATATTTACTTTGTATAAGAGATTGTTTGAAACAATATATAAATCAGTAAAGTCCTTATCAGATGCGACTATTATTCTATCTGCGTTAAATGATTCTCCATCTACTTTTTTTAATTCATACTCTTCGTCTAAATCATTATATATCATTACGTTTCCTTCGAGTGAAATAAACAAGCCTTTAATTTGAAGAGAGTCATTCAAAGATGAAATAGGTATAACTTCTCCACTATGTATTTTTTTATCAGTAGTTACGCTTCCATCTTTATCCTTATTAACCAAATAAATATCTTCGCCTTTTTTTACTGCGTAAAATACATCTTCACTATTTTTGTAACTTACAGTACCAAACATTGTTATAGTTGGATCATCATTTAAAATAGTTAAATCAGAATTTTCACTTGTCAAAGGAGTATCTTCCTTAAATCCTTTAATTTTAGCAAAATAATTAACATTATCGGTATCTCTTATATAAATAATATCACTATCTTTAGTACTTGCTAAATAGCTTACTAACTGGATAGTTTTGCCTTCAATAGATAGATTAATCTCACTACTGCCATCAGTAGTCTTGAAAAGAATGCCACCAAAATAAGGTGTATAACTGCCAATTTGGCCCGTTTGAACAGCATCATCTTTAGTTATAAAATTCATATCATAGGCATTATCTAAACTATCTACGCGAGTTGCCTCCAATAATTTCAAACTACTATTTAAAGTTTTATTAGGTTTATTAATAATATCAGTAAAGAATAATAAATAAACAGATCCTGCTATAAATAATAAAACTAAGGGTATTATTATAACTAATGGATTAAAACCTTTTTTCTTTTTTTCTTCATCATAATTTTTAACATCAATATCAAGTGAATCTGGTCCTTCATATAAGGTTTTCTTTGGTTCACTATTTTCTAAAGGCGTTTGATTAGCCTCTTTAGAATTATTAGTTGGATTATTATTTAGAAGATTACCAATCTTAATTGAAGTATCATTATTATCCACACTAACAGGTGATTCATTAACATTATTTACTTGAGGCAAAACAGGGCTTTCTTTTATAACTTCAGCATTTTCTATATTTGGTGATGGTAAAACTTCTTCTGGCTGAGGAGTTGGCGCACTATTTTCGGATATAGATTGAGCATTATTTACGGATTCATCTATCAAACTCTCAACCTCGTTTAAATCTAATTTTTCTTCTAAAGGGTTAGCTTCTAACTCAGTAGGTATATCGAATAAATCATTATTTTCGTTATTCATCACAAACCTCACTTTATTCTTTTACATTATAATAATAAAAAAATTACCCCGTTTTGTCAATAAGGTAATTATCTAATAGCTTTAAAAGCTCATCATAGCTTTTTATATGCATAACTTTTTCTTTTAATGATTTACTATTTGGAAAATACTTTAAGTAATATAATAACTGAGTTCTTGCTTCAAGCATAGCAACCTTTTCGCTTTTATATTTTACTAAATAAGCCAAGTGTTCTTTAATTAAATCTATTTTTTCACTGATACTATATTCTTTTTCTTTTAAGTTATTTAATTTTCTATAGCATTCATCAAAAATCCATGGATTTCCTAATGCTTTTCGACCTATCATTACCGCATCACACTTAGTATATGAAAGCATGTTTATAAAATCTTCTTTAGATGTAACATCACCATTACCTATAACGGGAATACTTACAGCCTCTTTAACCTTTTTTATTATATCTAATGAGGCTTTACCACTATATCCCATAGCTCTTGTTCGACCATGAACTGTTATAGCATCAGCCCCGGCTTTTTCGGCAATACGAGCGATCTCTACTGCATTAATGGTATTGTTATCCCATCCACTCCTTATTTTAACAGTAACTGGGGTATTAACAGCTTTTTTTACTGTTTCAATTATTTCCTTAACTAACTCTGGTTCTTTTAATAAATGACTTCCTGCTTTCGCTTTTACTGCGACTTTTAAAACAGGGCATCCCATATTTATATCAATAAATGCATTAGGATACTTCTTTGTAATTATTTGAGCTGCCACTTTAAATGCTTCAGGATTTCTACCAAAAAGCTGTATTCCAACAGGTATAGAAACATCTTCTATGCCATTTAACATTTGAAAAGTCTTCTGGTTATTTCTAATTATAGCTTCCGTACTAATAAGCTCTGTAAAAGCTAGTCCAACATGCATTTTAGTTGCAATTCTTATGTATGCTGCATTAGAAATTCCAGCCATCGGAGCAAGAACAATAGGATTTTTTATTTCAATGTCTTTTATTCTCATATAATTATTTCCACTTCATCATCATTATTTAATAGGCATGAATTTCCATCATCAGTATCTAGATGCAACTCTAAAGGAGCATCATTTTTTATTTTTACATATGCATCTAAAATGCAACTTTTATCTCCTTTTACTATCACTTTAACTTGATCATCTTCATGTAAATTATACGATAAAGCAATAGCAGGACTCATATGTAAGTGTCTATTAGCAATTATTAAGGCATTTGGTAAAGTTACTTCAGCTTTACTAGTTATTAAGGTTATTTCTAAAGCATCACTCAAACATCCACTTTTTCTAACAGGAGGATTAAGTCCCAACAAACGAGCATCTCTTTTAGAAACCTCAACTTGGTTATAGTTTCTGTGTGGTCCCATTACTCTAACATTTTCTATTTGGCCCTTTGGCCCCTTTATAGTTACAGTTTCATTGCTGGCAAATTCATTTTTAACAGAAAGATATCTTTTTACAGTTATATCATGTGAAAAAAGTTTATCATAGACTTCTTGTGATAAATGAACATGTCGATTACTTATTCCAACTTTAGCTTTTATAAGCATAGTATCACTCCTTTAAAGGGAAATCAATTTTATTATAAGCTATTTTTTTTAAAAATAAAAGCCTTGTGCAAAATTAATTAAATGTTAAAATAAACTTGTAAGGAGTATTAATGAAAAATAATGATTTAAAATTAATTGTAATGGAAAATGCCAAAGATTTTGGCGAAAAAGTTGATAACTGGTTAAAAAAAATAAGGAAAACTGATGAATCATTTATTTTACCTATTGAACAAGTTAGATTTAGTGATGGTGAAGGCAAAGTTAAGCTATTATCTAGCATTAGAGGAAAAGATGTTTTTATTATCAGTGACACTCATAACTATAATATTACTTATACAATGTATGGAAAAACACATACTATGAGTCCAGATGAACACTATCAGGATATTAAAAGAGTAATTTTAGCAAGTATGGGTCACGCCAGAAGATTAAATGTTATAATGCCATTTTTGTACGAGTCCAGACAACATCGTCGTAAAAGTAGAGAATCTTTAGATTGTGCACTAGCTCTTCAAGAATTAGAAGCCCTTGGTGTTGATAATATTATTACCTTTGATGTCCATGATCCGAATGTACAAAATGCCGTGCCAACAATGTCCTTGGATAATTTTTACCCAACTAATGATATTTTAAAAGAATTTTTAAAACATGAGAATGTAAATGAAGAAGATTGGTTGGTTATTAGTCCTGATGCCGGAGCTATGGATAGAGCACGATACCTAGCCGATATTATAAAAGTTGATGTTGGACTTTTCTATAAACGTCGTGATTTATCAAAAATTGTAAATGGCTCTAATCCCATAGTTGCCCATGAATACCTAGGAAAAGATTTAAAAGGGAAAAACATCATAGTTGTTGATGATATGATTGCTAGTGGTAAAAGCTTAATTGAAACTGCTGAAGAAGCTAAACGAAGAGGCGCTAATAGAATATTCTTCTTTTCAACATTTGCTCTTTTTACAAATGGTCCAGAAACTTTTATAAAAGCGCATGAAAAGAAAATATTTAACAAAATATATAGTACCAATTTAACATATGTCCCAGATGAGATAAACAAAAAAGATTGGTTTATTGCCGCAGACTGTTCTAAATTTATGGCAGATATCATAGACTATAATAATGCAGGAAAATCAATTTCAAAATTAATTGAGAAAAATTCCGCTATAAAAAATTATGAAAAATAGGCTTAAAAGCCTATTTTTCGTTTATATTAATATTTTCTATGTTGATAAGATCAAGATTTTCATTAAAACAGAGTTCAATAATAGTATATACACTGTCAGTACATATCACTTTATCATTATAATTAATTATAAGATCATCATCTAAATTATAGTTTATATCGGTATAATTACTAAGAAGAGCTTTTACTGCCATTGTATGTGTAAAAATAGCAATATAGGGATCTTGATTAATTTTTAAAGTTTTAATTAATGCGCTATTCATTCTTTTTTTAGTATCATTAAAACTTTCTCCGGCTGGAAGCTTAAAATCAAAATCATGTTCTTGAGTTTCTTTAAAATATTGAAAACTAAATTTACTATTATTCTTACCTATTATTCGTTCATTAAAAGCTTTATTAATATTTATAGTTAATGATAATTTACTTGATAAATACTTTGCGGTTTGTAAAGCTGATGAAAATGATGAAGAATAAATACTCGAAACATCACTAAATGATTCGTTAAGAGAAATCTTTTTAGCTATTTCTTCACCTTCAATACTTAATGGTCTAGTTAGTCTTTTAGTATCAACCAACTCATCAGTTAAGTAATCAATGTTATTAAGTACCATATTATTAACAATCAAAAATACTTTTCTCATACTATCATCCTCTACTACATTTTAACAAAAAATGAATGTTTTGTCTAATATAAGAAAAGAAGACTAAAAACGTCTTCTTTAAAAGTGTGAGTTTGAGTTTATATGTTTATTAATTGTATAGGGTTTTTGTTATTTATTTATTTCTTTATATCTCTCCTTTCGATATTAATATTACTACCGAAGTATGAAATTGAAGTGAAGAGATTGTGAAAGATTTATTTTTTTGCACTAGTTATTTCAAAATAAAATGTTGTACCTTTATTCTTAACTGAATTAACCCCATATTTAAAATGATGTCTTTCTAACGCTTCTTTTACAATTGATAATCCTAGTCCCGTACCAACTACATTTCTTTGATGATTCTTATCGTTTTTATAATATTTATTCCATATATAAGGTAATTCTTCTTCTTTAATTCCTTTACCAGAATCAATTATTTTTACTAAGTAATTCTTTTTTTGCTCTATTACCTTAATAGTTACTTTTTTATCTTTTCCTGTATAATTTATAGCATTGTTAAGTAAATTATAAATAACTTGGTTTATTCTTTTTTTATCAGCAAGAACATAAGCTTTTATTGGCATCTCGGTAGCAATTACATATTTTTCAGTTTCTTTTATGATGCCATATTTAGATATGATATTATTGATTTCTGCAACGAGATCATACCTTTCAATATTAAGAGAATTAGGATTGTTTTGTAGTTTTGATAATTCCAAAATATCATTAACTAAATTATTTAAACGATCTGTTTCGGATATTATAATATTTATATTTTCATCAAGTTTCTTTTTATCTTTGTAAGAAATATCTTTAATCATTTCAGCGTAAGCCTTAATCATGGTAAGCGGTGTCTTCAAATCATGTGAGACATTCGCCATTAGATCCCTTCTAAGTTCATCTATTTTAGATAAATCGTGAGCAGCACCATTTAAGGTATCAGCTAGCTCATCAATTTCAGCAATTCCATTCTTTTTAAAAACTACATTATAATTACCGTTACCTAACTTTTTAGCACTATCACTAATATTTTTTATTGGATCAGTAATCTTTTTTGATAAAAAGTACGATAAAAATACCGATAAAATTATAACTACGATAACAATATATATTAGCTGGCTTTTTAAAAGAGATGACGCTCCGGATATATCTTCCAAAGCAGAATATAGAACAATGACATCATCATTAGACTTTAAAACAGACACAAACGCTTTTATATTATGATTACGATCAATAATTTTTACTCTTTGTAAGTTATCACTGGAATTATAAAATTCTTTAATTTTAGATGCTAATTCGTTATTGGTAGTTTTTAGGTTGCAGCCAACCATTTTTGAATTATAAAAAGTAATACCAGACGGAGAAATTTTTTCAATACATATTTCTTTTTGATAAGCTATTTCATCTAAATTATAATTACTATTCTTAAGAATTTTTTTAGCAATGTTATCAACTGTTCTAATTTGATAATTTTCATAAGCAATATTTAAAAACATTATTTGAGAAAACCAAAGCAATAAAAGTATTGAAACACACATGATGATTAAATAGCCCATGGTTTTTAATTTTATGCTAGTTGGTCTTCTCTGCATATGTAAACTTATACCCCATTCCTCTAACAGTCTTAATAGTATCTCTATATTTTCCTAAGTGATTTCTTAATGTTTTAATATGAGTATCAATCGTTCTATCTTCCCCATAATAGTCATATCCCCAAACATTAAGGAGTAAATTTTCTCTTGTTATTGCAATATTTTTATTTTCAATTAGATATTTAAGCAAATTAAATTCTTTAGGAGTTAAATCCAGTTTTTCGTTATCAATATAAACTTCGTGAGCAAGAACATCCATCACAAGTCCGCCGAATACATATTTATCTTTAGATTTGTCTATTCTTTTTAAAACAGCCTTAACTCTAGCAACTAACTCACGTGGCGAAAATGGTTTAGTAATATAATCATCGATACCTAAGTCAAATGCCTTTAATTTATCATATTCCTCTGTTCTAGCTGATAAGAATATGAAAGGAACATCTTCATCAAATGTTTTTATCTTACGACATGCAGTTAAGCCATCCATATGAGGCATCATAATATCCATGATTATAATATCATATTTATTTTTTTCACACATACCTACTGCTTCTAAACCATTTGCAGCCTCATCAACTTCATATTTTTCAAGCATTAAATATTCTTTGATTACACCTCTAATTAGCTCTTCGTCATCTACCACTAATACTTTCATAGCTACCTCCATCTTTAATCTAATACCTATTTGTGAAGAATAAATGAAAAAGCAATATCTACTTCGATGTTGCTTTCTTTAATTTTAAATATTTTATATTTATAACCATACTAATTATTATATAAATAAACAGTATAGCAAATGTTAATAACCTCAATATAAGATTCTTATTAAGCTTCTTTTCGTCCTCATTTAAATTAACGGTAACACTTTTTAGTTCTTCGGAAAGTTCATCTTTAGAAAAATCGTTTGAAGTATTATTAATAATTGCCGAAAGAATGTCTTTATTATAATCACTATTATATCCACTAAATGTTTCATCGCCTATAATATAAAAAGGAACGCCTTCTAAATTAACACCTAAATCATTAGCGGTTTTTTTCATTAATTCATTGTTATCTTTGTTATTCCATACTTCATATTTTTCTAGAGTATAGCAAGACTTATAATCATCACTTAAATTATCTAAAAAGGAAAATAACGCTTTACAAAAAGGACATCCATCACCATAAAATACTTTTATCGTAGTTTTTGTTGTACATTTTGCACTTACAAATGTCATTGAAAGAAAAAAAGTTACTAATAACACTAATACTTTTTTCATTTATCCTCTATAGATTAACATTATGATAAATATTTGATACGTCTTCAATATCTTCAAGCAAACCTAATAATCTTTCAAATAACATTAAGTCTTCGCCTTCTAGAGTTACTCTTTCCTTAGGAAACATACCAATTTCATCTAATTCATACTCAATATTACTATCTAGTTTTTCAAGGCAATCTTTTACCTTATTATAGTCAGTTGGATGAACGCTTATAGTTATTAATCCATCTTCACTTTCAAAATCAACTAAATCAATATTAGCATTAACTAGTTCTTCAAATAGTTTTTCTTCATCAGCAAATTTTACTTGTAAAACACCTAGATAATCATAATTATATGATACAGAATTAGTTACTCCTAAACTCTTGTGAACTTTATTAAACGCTGCTCTTACATAGCCAACTGTACGATTAACATTATCAGTTAAACACTCAATTATAAGTGTGGATGCCCCTGGGCCAAATCCCTCGTATACAACTTTTGTATAATCATCTGATCCAGCTCCTTTAGCCTTATCAATTGCTCTATTAATAATATCTGAAGGAACTTGTTGTTTCTTCGCCTTTTCAACTAATCTTTTTAAATTGATATTTGATTCAATTTCTGGAACACCCTTCTTAGCTGCTAAATAGATTTCTTTAGCAAATGTAGAATACAATTTTGCTTTAGCTGCTCCTGTTTTTTGAATACTTGCTTTTCTAACTTCGTATGCTCTTCCCATAATATCACCTCAAAATAACTTTAAATTTTTTACATACTTATATATTATACTATTTTTTAATTTTTTCTTCTTAATTTCATTTATTACTTTTGTTTGATTATATACTTGAAAATATGAATATTTCTCCATTTTCATAACAAATTCCAAAGCTTTTAAAACTAATACTTTGTAATCATCTGTCTTATAAAATTTTTTGATTTCATCAAGTGTTACACTCGAAACAGAGTTATTTAATCTTTTATAATAATTATCACTTCTTTTTTTGAAGCAATATTTATAACCATCAAGGTTTTTTATAACTTTTAAGGTATCAAAATACCCAAGTCGTATATTATCATTTATTCTTTCTTTATTCAAGGATAAAATGCTTCCTAAACGACGACTAGGCTTAATATAAATGATTTCTGCGTTATTATCATTATGAAGCTTTTGCTTAAACCCAGGTCCATTTAGTTGGACTACATATATTTTTTTATATCCTTTATTTAACCACAAATTAACTGGGCTATTATCATAAAAACCACCATCAACATAGTATTTATCATCAATAAGTTTTTCTAAGTGAAAAACAGGAAGACTGCAACTAGCCAAAATATACTCTGTGACTTTGTCTTTACGCATTTCATTTTTATATCTATAAACTGGCTTTAAGTTATTTAATCTGACAGTTACTAAGCCAAAATCAGTCTTACTTTTATATAGTTTATCCACATCTAATAATTCATCTAATGTTTTTTTCATTTTAGTCATATCTAAGCCTTTATTTTTTAAAATAGCTTTAACGTTAGAAAACGTCTTATTTAACGTGGAAATTTTAATATCTTTGAAGCCTTCAAGATCAAACAATTTAGAAATATCTAAGTCTTGCCAAAACAAAATCAATTCTTTTTGCTCTTTAGCAGCAATCATTGCGGCATTAAAAGAACCAATACTAGTTCCACAAACTCCATCTATTTTTATATGACTATCTTTTAAAGCATAATAGGCACCTACTTGATATGATCCTCTAGTGCCTCCACCTTCCAATGCTAACCCAATCATTTTATGGCCTCTTATTTAATTTTCGCAAAAATGGTTTAGAAAGGAAAATATTAATTTGGCGGTTCTTATATTTCCTTTTTTGACGCATAAAATATGAAAGTATAGAATCATTTCTAAAATGAAGAATGCTATCAAGTTTATCACCATCTTTATAAATAAAACCATGTTTTTTATAAGGGCATAAAACTCTTCTTCTAATATATTTAAAACTTATACCATAATACTTTAAAACATAAGATAAGAATTCTTTATAAAGAATTGTACATGATTGACCACCTGCTAAATTATATATTCCTTTGTTTAGCTTTGGAATATTATCTAATGATTTTGCTATAGCATATCCCATATCCTCATCTGTTATAAACTCAACCGTTTCATTCAAATATCCATCATAAAGATAACTACATTCATCTAAAGGCCCTAATACCATAGGAGCTCTAAATATAGTGTAATTATTAAGGTTATCTATTATTAATTTTTCTATTTTTTCTTTAGCACTATTATAATAATCAGTATCTTTTTTTTCTAATTTAGTAGAAACACTAACTGTATTGGTTTTATTTAACGTATACATATTGGCAGATGATATATAAATTAAATGAGCCTTTTTATTATAAAAGTTTATTGCTCTAATTATATTTTCACAGCCCTTATAATCTATCATATCTAAAAGTTCTTTTGTGGTATCTAAAATTGGTGAGTTTATACCTGCTAAGTTGATAATATAGTCGTGATCTCTTACTAGAGCATCAACCAAGATACTATCTGTTATATCACCATATACTATATTAACTCTTTTGCGATATTTTCTTAATGCTTGCGTGCTTTTGTGGTTTTTTAAATCAACAATTGTTATTTCATATTTACCTTCGCTAAGCAAATACTTAATTACGCACTTTCCAATTATACCTGAAGCTCCAGTCACTAATACTTTTTTCATCAATATCACTCAACCTTTATATCTAATTAATTATATCAAAATATATACCAAAATACTAGTATTCCTAAATTTAAAAAAAGGCTTTTTAAGCCTAATTTATTAAATTATTTATATCAACACTGCGATCATGTTTTATTTCATCCCAAGTTTCAACTTTTCTAAATAAACATATAACGTTTATTGGAATCCACGTTAATATAAAAATACTATATAATAAAATTCCTGAAGTCATTTTCTTTAACGTTTTATTATAATGTATTAATATAAATATACAAGTTACACATGTTAGTAAAAATAACACAACTGTAAATAACAGTGGATAATTAAACATATAAGAAAATATATCTGTTAATACAACACCACTTAATTTAAAAGCCAATAATAGTATTGTAGATATTAATCCCAATATTTGGATAATTGGAGCTTGAAAATTAAGCATAATATCTATAGATGCCATATTATGGTGTTTAAAGAAAGCCTTTATTAATTTAGTAGTATATAACTTGCGACATTCTAATATACCACTAGACCATCTTTTTCTCTGTTTCCAACTATCCATAAACTTTGTTGGATGTTCATCATAAGTAATGGCATCACTAACGTATGCGATTTTTATGTTATTAATAGCACAAATAGCCGTAAACTCTAAGTCTTCAGTTAGAGAAACCGTTGGAAAACCTAATTTTTCAATAACACTCTTTTTAATCATAAACCCTGTACCATTTATACTTGCAGAAGAATTATAGCCCATCCTTGATTTATTAAAGAAGAAATTCTGCATGTAATAATACAAAGTATAACTCTTAGTAATCCAATTATCACTAATATTTTTACTATCTCTAAATCCTTGAGCTACACTATAACCACTATTAATAGCATCATTCATTCTTTTTATGAAATTAGGATGAACAATATTATCAGCATCAAAGATTAAGTAAGCATCATAATTATCTTTTTTCAAATAAGAAAACATTTTTCTTAAAGCATCGGCTTTACTTTTAATTATACTTTTTTTCTGCTCAATAATTTTTATACCATCTATTTTTTCTAAAATCTCTACACTATTATCTGTACAATTATTTGGTAGTACATATATATCAAATAAATCTTTAGGGTAATCTTGATTTTTCAAACTGTTAATTAAATCTGTTATAACATTTGCTTCATTTCTAGCTGCTATTAATACAGCAAATCTATTTTTAGGTTCACTATTTTTTATTTTTTTTACTTTGAAGAAACTTCTTATACCCGTTAAAACATAATATAAAGCATATATTAATGTTATTACAAATAATACATAATAAACTATCTTCATTTTAACTCCTACTTAATTCTTTTAAATATGTCCTCTTTAGAAAGCCCAAACTGCTTTAACTCGCTAACTAATTCTTTAATTTTATCTAAATCTTCATTTATTCTACTATTAATTGCTTTCGATGATTTTTCACTAACAAAAGCTCCCTTAGTAGATACAATCTCAATTATATTCTTATTTTCTAGTTTTTCATAGGCTTTTTTTACCGTATTAGGATTTATTCCAAGCATGGCTGCCAATTCTCTAATTGAAGGCATCTGTTCTTTAGGCTTCACTACCCCTAAAGCTATGTATCTTTCATAGGTGCTTGCTATCTGTTCATAAATTGGCGTTCTACTTTGATAATCTAAGGAAATAATACTACTATTCATCAACGTCAGCCTCTTCTAATGAATCAAATGAAATTTTATCACTTAATTTACTAATTAAATTTTCTAACTTGTCAACATTATTTGTATAGAAAGGAAATATATTTTCACCAATATAACAATCAATGCTAACGTAAGGTTTATTCAAATCAACTTTTTCGTCTAAGTTATCTTTAATATAATAAACTATCTCTTTGGAACTACTAGAAGTTACAAAGTCTAGTTCGTCATCATTTAATTTTAAATTATTAAATCCTCTATAATCTGAAATAGAAACATAAATATCATCAACTTTTTTCTTTTTTATTTGTTTTTCAATCTCAGCTTTTAATATCTTTTGATATTCTAAAACTACATATTCCTCAAGTTCTTTAGAAAGTTTTGTTGGAATATTATTAGTTTTTATCACATGAGATTCATAATAATATAAAGCTATGTTTGTATCATTATCACTATTAGTACTCATAAGTTCACTAAATGATTTACTATTAACAGTTTTATCTATTAAATCTAATATTATTTCTTTATCTTTAATTGCATAACCATTTATACTTACAGCAAAAACTTTATCTTTGTTGATATCTTTTACACTAGCACAAATTTCACCACTTTTACTTATCAAATTTAAAAACTCTTTATAAACCTTTCTATTAAGCCAAGTAGATATAGAATAAGTACCATTGTTAGTTTTAAAGTAAATTCGATAGAACTTATCGGATGCTTTTCTATAAGAATTTTCATCTTGAATATTACTTATTAAGAAATTAATAATTTTTCTATCATTTATATAATCAGCCTTTCCAAATGGTCCTTGTACGTATAATTTTTCAATATCACTTACCTTAATAATTTCAGTAGTTTCTTTTAAAGTTCTTAAAGTAAAGCAAGCTCCAACTTCAATAAGAACAATTATTAAAAAGGAAAATAATGCTGACTTAGCAAAACTAATTTTCTTTAGTGTCAAGAAATCATAAATAACATAATATAAACACAATAATAAAATTATAATTACCATAGCAAAATCTTCATAATACCTTGACTCAATAATAATAGCAATAATAGGCAACAAAACCATAGCTTTAACTATGCCATGAGCCACTAAGTTTTTGAATGATGTTTCGCAATCTTCAAAATTTCTTTTTTTAAACATAAAATATCCAGCAACAATATAAACTATGCTTGTTAAGAATGTTAATAAGATAGCACTTTTATCATAAATAGTAGCCGATCTACCAAGAACGATTTTGCTTGCGAAGTAATAAGGATAGATTGTCTTATCAGCTTTTCCTTCACTTGAAACATTTAAATTATAAACGTTATTTTTTAAATCATTTTCACAATCACTTGAATAACAGATGTAATCTTTTAATTTGCACTCATCATAATCACACTTTAATTTTATATTTGTATTATTTCTGTCTCTATATATTACATACAAATCTTTTGAAAAAGGCACAAAACATAAAAGTAAACAAGTAACAATTAATGATGTTAACATATTACCAGAAGATATAATAGCTAAATTGCATGTAACAAATATGAATACATATATAATGCTCCACAATAAGAAGTGATCAAAAATTAAGGCAAGTGGAGCTGCAAAAACATTAGTATAGTTAAGAATTATTAATACAATCGCATTGATTAAATTAATTGCTAATATCATTAAAATTCCCATAAAAGTATTCGTAAAGAAAATACTTTTACGTGATATAGGTAATGATGCTATAAAATCAACGTTTTTCTTTTTTAACATATAACCAAATAGCAAAAACGATAATACAATAGGAACCACAAACATTAATATAATATTAATTCCTGATAAATCTCTCATGGACATTATCGCTGTATTATTAGTATTTAGATTTCTAGTTAAAAAAATAAAGAAATTAATAACTGGTAAAACTAACGCAAATACAATGGCAATTCCTTTTGATTTTTTTAAATTTTGATAAAAATATTTAAAATTAAATAATTTCGTTAAATTCATAACCTAACGCCTCCATTTCATAAATAAATACTTCTTCTAAAGTAAGAGGAATATAATCCAAAATGATTGGTTTTAAAGCTTTTATTTTTTTCTTAGCCTTGCCATCATCTTTAATTATTAAAATTGCAACACTACCAGTCTTTTTGTAACTTAGAATATTAATATCTTTAAAGCTATCACGGTCAAAATCTTCTTTTAGAGAAACCTGAACTTTAAACATATTAGTTTTAATAGAATCAATGTCACTTTCAAATAAAATTCCACCTTTATATAAAAGTCCAAGATTATCACAAATATCTTCTAATTCTCTTAAATTATGACTAGTTAATATAATTGTTGTTTTCTTCTTTGACATTTGATTAATAATGATTTTTTTAAATTCATTACGTATTACAGGATCAAGTCCATCAAAAGTTTCGTCGAAGAACATATAATCCGCATTTGTTGCAATAGCACATAATAAGGCACACTGCCTTTTCATTCCTTTAGAAAGAGTACTTATTTTGCGATTAATATCAAGTTTTAACGTACTAGCTAATTCTTTTAAATAATCCATATCAAATAGCGGATACATATCCTTATAAATTTTAGCAGTATCATATAGACTATAACTTGGATAAAAGAAAACATCATCACTTACAAAAACAAGTTTTTTCTTTATCTCTTCGTTATCATAGGCCTCTTCACCATCAATAATAATACTTCCCTCATCTTTTTTATAAATGCTATTTATAAGTCTAAGCAGAGTTGATTTACCAGCCCCATTTGCTCCGACTAAGCCATAAATAGAATTATCACAGATATTACAATTTAAGTTTTCTAAAACTTTTCTTCCCCCGAAAGACTTGCTTAAATTTTTAATTGTTATCATTTTTGCTCCTTTATAATTGTATTACTTGTAATAATACAATTATATTATACAATATTATATTATAATTGCAACAAAAAATAAGCATTACGCTTATTTAAAGTAAACATCATACCATTTTAAGAAGCAATAAATTGTCCATATTTTTCGATAATTATCTTTTCTTCCGCTTTTATGAACGTCTAGTAAATCTACAACATATTTTGTATTAAAAAATTTATTAGCATTATCACTTGTTAGTGTTTTTTTAATTTCATCATAAACTAAGTCATCTTTCATCCATTCTCTAACAGGTACTGGGAAGCCCAATTTTTTCTTTTTATAGGATTCATTTGGTATTACCTCTTTAGCAGCATCCCTTAAAGCAAGTTTAGTATTTATTTTGCTTACCTTATAATCTATTGGTAGAGAACTAGCCACTTTAAATACCTCTTTATCTACAAAAGGAACCCTGCCTTCTAGTGAATTTGCCATAGTCATACGATCAGCCTTCTGCAAAATGTCCTTAATTAACCAAAAGTTAATATCAATAGCTTGCATCTTTACAATATTAGACTCATCTTTAAACTCATCAAAAACTTTCTTAGTTATATCACTATTTTTTATCGTTCTTTTCTTTTTTAAAACCTTGTTAGATTCTTTTTCACTAAATACTTTATTTACTCCTATATAATCTTCTTCTAATGTTTTTCCTCTTCTTACCAAAAAGTTTATACCTCTTACTTCAGGTAAAAGACTGCACACTTTTGAAATAGCTCTTCTTATAAAGAAAGGAATTTTATTATAAAATTTATAATCAACTTCTTCACGATAAGTATTGTAGCCCCCAAAGAATTCATCTGCGCCTTCTCCTGATAAAACAACTTTTAAATCCTTACTTGCTAAAGAAGCCACAAAATAAAGAGCCACACTCGCCGGATCACTGGTAGGTTCATCCATATAATACATAACATCAGGTATAATTTTCATATACTCATCTTTAGTAATATTTTTGCTTTTATTGTCTATATTCAATTTCAAAGCTAAATCTTTTGCTAAGTCTATTTCACTATATCTTTCTTTATTATATCCAACCGTATAAGTTTTAGAAGGATGAGCTAATGATACTATATAAGATGAGTCTATACCACTTGATAAAAATGATCCAACTTCAACATCGGCTAACAAATGATGAGAAACCGAATCTTTCATAGTTTCACTAATCTTTTTAACCGCATCATTATAGCTTATCTCTTTTTCTTTGAATTCTAATTTATAATATCTTTCAATCTTAAATTTTCCATTTTTATAAAATAAACTACATCCTGGTTCTAATCGATAAACTCCTTTAAAGAAAGTTTCTTCAGTAGGTGTAAAACTAAAGGAAAGATAAGGGCCAATTAATTCTTCATTTAATTCCTTTTTAAAGTCAGGATGTTCTAAAAAACATTTTATCTCTGATGCAAACATAAATGTATCATTAAACATCGCATAATAAAGTGGCTTTATTCCAAAATTATCTCTTGCTAAAAACATAGTTTTTTTCTTAATATCGTATATAGCAAATGCAAACATTCCTCTTAAATGTTTAGGCAAGTTTTTTCCGTATTCTTCATATCCATGTAGTAAAACCTCTGTATCAGAATGTGTTTTAAATTTATGCTTTTTTTTCTTTAATTCATCTCTTAATTCAAGATAGTTATATATTTCACCATTAAAGATTACTACTAAAGAATTATCTTCGTTATACATTGGCTGTTTACCAGCATTAATATCAATTATAGATAGCCTTCTATGAGCGAGTGCAACGTTATCATCAGTATATATTCCCTCACCATCAGGGCCTCTATGCTTAATACGTTCACTCATTCTTTTAATAATGTTTTCTTTATCACTTTTATTATTTATAAATCCTGTTATACCGCACATTTTAATCTCCTAATACTTTTTTATAGTAATTTTGTTCAATTATATTTTTGCTCATCGTTATTTTTGAAGAAACAATTTTATTCATGTTATTAACATACTGTTCATCCACTGTTGCCCCATCTTTTAAAACAAATTTTTTCTCTGCTGCAAAATAAGTTCCTTTATCCGAAACCCAAGAACGGTTATTCATAATAGCGAGACCTGGTTCAGTGCTTAAAATGTCTTTACCTATAAATAAACGTGAGTCATAATCTAAGCCAAATAAATTATAAATCGTTGGGATAACATCTATTTCACTACCAACTTTATCAATTTCAATTTTTTTCATTTTACTATTATAAAGTGCAAAATTACTACGATTTATTTCAACAACACCATCTCTTTTATAAGTAGATAACTCATTGATTTCATTTAAACTTAACATATAAGGATAATGATCTCCAACAAAAGCTATAACAGTGTCATCAAGTTTATTAGCATCTTTTAGTTTCTTTAAAAGCAATTCTAGGGCATCGTTAAATTCTTTTTGAGCAGCTAAATAGGCTTTTGCTCTCTCACTATAAGGAAACGAAGCTGTTTCCTTTTGATGCTTTTTACTCATATTATTTCCTGACCAAGAATAATCGCCATGACCGCTTACACTGGCATAGAAAACCATAAACTTATCTTCATTTATGTAATCATCAAACGTCGCATTAATCATTTCAACATCACTTTCAGGCCAACTCTTACAATTAATTTTCTTTTCTAATCCATTGTAGCAACCTGTAAAATTATCAAAGCCTATTGCTTTTAAATACTTATTGCGATCTTGGAAAGTATAGTAGTGATCATGGTAAGCATATGTTTTATATCCACCACTTTTGAAAGAATTCGCAAGTCCATAAGGAAAATAATTACCACCATTACGCCATGTTTTTAAAATTGCATTGTTAGCGAACAATCCAGTTAATTCCTGAAATTCTCCACCAATGGTTGAATTATTAACAGGGGTGTAGAAATTATTAAAGACAAATCCATTGTTGGTAAGTTCATATAAAGTACTAGTAAAATCTTCTTTAACTGCGATTGAATTAAAGCTTTCGGCCATAAATAATATTAAATTCTTATTTTTAAAATATCCTGTGTATTTATTTTTTTGTGTACCACTATCACTATTAAAATACTCATGCATACTCTTTAGTGTGTTATTACTCTCATTGCTAATAAGCTTATTAAAATCAATATTATTATTTATATTATAATCATATTTTACTTCAGTTTCTTCTTTATCTCGATTATTTTTATTATTTATCAAAACCACTTCTTCTGAAAATCCAGTTATGGTTTTATGAATATCCAAATAAGTGGATACGTATACACCGAACTTTTCAATGTTTAAAGATGTTTCATTAACTTTGTAATAAAGTTCATATGCCGAATAGGATTCTTTTTTATTAATAAGTAATGAACATTTAAAAATTAATAAACTAACAATAAAAATACTTAAAGACATTATTATATCTTTATTTTTAGATTCAAAATCAAGCTTTTTCTTAATTAATAGCCCAGTTATAAATGGTATAAATATAACAATTATGTATGGTAAATTTTTTACAACCATTAGTAAAGTATCTTGCCAAAATGTCATAACTTGGTCCGCTAACTTTAACATGGATATGGAGAAGAACACATTTAAAGTGTTTTTATAAACTAATTCTGCAATCATCCAAAATGAAATTAAAAAAAGTAATATAAAATAAACTGTTTTTTTCAATTTTTCGTCTCTAAACAAACTGCAAATAAAAGTTACAAAGCTTGTTACTAAAAAACTTGATAATAATATATATATTAATGAACGTGAAAAAAACGATTCTATAGTAATAATTCTAAAAATCAATTCCATAAATACTATTGATACAAATGTATATAACATTAAATTAAGTTTCTTCTCTTTCATTAAACCACCAGTATTAGTATATCATAAATCATCATAGATAATCAAAAAAAGAAAGATTTCTCTTTCTTTTTAAATATTACTCTTCAATATCGTTAATAAAGAATATTAGATTGATATCAAAGCCTAAAATGTACTTAGTAATATTTGGGTACATGTTATTATTATCTACAATTTAACAACATTTATTTGACCTGTTTTTTCCAATTTTATCTCTTCTTCTCGATAGTTTAAGGCCATTCCAATTGTAAAAACATATGCCAATAAATACACCCAAATCATTAATATAACTATATTAGCAAGTCCACCATAAAACACATCATACACTGCTATATTTGAAATATAATAAGAAAATCCCGCTGTTATTATTATCCACATAATTGATGTAAAGGCCGCTCCATAATTAACATATCTACTAGGCAAAAGTCTATCTGGAGCCATTGTATAAAGAATTTTTACTAAAATGAATATAACACACCAAGAAATTGGGCCTCGTAAAATATTAAAAATTTTATTAATTTCATTAGTAAAATGACTATTTAAATTTACATACTTTATTAACTCCATAATTTTATGGCCAAAAACAGGAACCGCAAGCATAAATATTATTAGTAGTATTAGAAAAAAGGTCATAATTCCAGCTTTAATTCTTCGCTTTAAATAGTTCGCATTTTTTATTCCATAAATTGCATTTGATGTAACTATAATTGAAGCTGCGCCATTTGATGCAATAAAATAAGCCATTATTAATGAGAAATAAAATTTAATTCCTAAACCAGTTCCTCCAAAATTAGCAACAATCATTTTGGCAATATCTTCATTTAATGCTTTGGCAACAAATTCAAATATAAAACTTGAGGATATGTTAAAAAATGATGCTATATAAGTTATCAACGTAATTGTAGGAACGATTGACAAAACCATGAAAAATGCAAAAGAGCCCGGAAGTATTGCCATTTCGGGTCTTTTTAAAACACTAATAAAGTTTGTCCAAAAGTTTTTAATTCTTGATCTCATCATTTGCATCTTTTGATACATCCTTCTTTTGGCTCTTCATTTGCTCTACAGCTTCATTTATAGCATCTTCAATAGTTTTTATATCGTCAGTTATCATACTATATCCAAACTCAGCACCATATTCATATGGTAATTTTTTAAACTCTTTATTTAGTTTGTGAATATAACTTGTAATTTGTTTTTTAGTATATCCAATTAAATATATTAAAAATTCATTACCATCTGTTCTCATTACATCCGAATAATCTAATTGAGTTTTAATTAATATGTTAGCAACGGCCTTTATTTGTTTATCTCCCTCTTCGTAACCTAAAGTATCATTAATATATTGAATATTATTCAAATCTATTACTATCATAGCTTGAGGATATACTTTATTGTTATTCCAATTATCAATATTCTCATTCAAATAGTTACGATTCTTTAGAGAAGTTAACTGGTCAATATATTTCATTTTATCTTCTTTACGAATCTTTTTGATAATTGTAATCTTTTTACTACGACGATAGATAGCATATATAACTATTGCCGTTACAAACAAAATCACTAAGAAATATTTAGCCATCTTGCCAAGTAAAGTTCCACTCTTTATAGTTTCAGTATGATTTAGTAATCCTTTATTTAAAGCTTCATTATAATCTATTGTATTTATATATCGTTCAAATAATTTATAGAAAGCATTGTTATTATTAATTTTAAATGAATATTCATCACTTGCATAATTTACATATCTCTCACTATAATTTTTTAATTCATCATTCTTGTAATAATCAAAAATATTTTTATCAAGCAATATAATTACATCTTTTTTAGTAAGGCGGAATAATTCTTTATTATCCTTGTATGTTTTAATATTAACACCACTAACACTTTGTAAGGTGTTTTTTAAAATACTATCTTCTAAAACATACACTGTTTTATTTTTTAAAGCGCCAAGAGAATTAATAACTATAGAATTTTTATTATTAGCAATAATGCTATATTTTATAGCAAGTCCACCTTTAACCGTTTGATAATTATTAGTAAGATTATAATAGTTAAAATAAAAGTTAATACTATTATTTTCAGTAGCTCTAACAAAACGATTAAAGTTTTTATACTTAGTAAATTTAATATCTAAGTTAGCAAACGAAGAAAATTCTTTTAAGTAAATAGCTACAATTCCGCCATAATTTCCACCCGTTATAACTTCGTATGGGCTATTATTTACAAAACCATAATTGAAGTCCATACTTCTTAGGGCATCAACCTCAGTTTCAGAAATATTTAACTTTGATGTGAATAATCGAAATAAAGATTCATTATAGTAATCCTTAAAATTATCTTGCCATTTTAAGAAATATTTTTTTAGTACTCTTCCAAAATCATTATCAGTATTTTCAATTACGTAATATGTAGGAATATCACTTAAGTGTTTAACTACATACAAATTGTTTTCCAATAATGTATCCATATATTCAACAAGAGGCACTACTATGTAATCAATTTTGTCTTCGTTAAACTCTTTTAATAATTCTTCGCGATTATTAAATTGTTCATAATTAATTTTAAAACCACTCAAATAACTAGAAACATGAGACATATTATCTTTAGTTATACCCAAAGTTAAGCCATTTAAGTTATCATAACTACTTAACAATTCATAACTTTTCTTTAAAATAACGTAGTGATCGCGGTAAAATTCTAAATCTCCATCATTTAGAGTATTTTTATAATGAAGAGCTAAAGATGAAGTTTTATCAGTTGACTTAATCGCAATTGGGTTTATATTAATATCATATTCTTTAGCAAAATCGGTGAGAAAGTCAAAGAAAACTCCTTTACCTACATTTCCAAATACTTTATTATCATTTAAAACATTTATGTTTTGAATAGTAGAAAGGCTGTCATTTACCCAGTGCCTTTCCGAGACTGTAAGTCTAGTCTTATCACTATATATGTTAAAAACAATTATTCCTGATGTAATTAAAACTATTGCTATAACTATTCCTATAATTACTTTTGTCTTATTTTTCATAACTATTTCTTTGTCTCCTCATCTTTAATAGGGGTATTGTTATTCCAAACCAGGCCACTACCATTTACATTTTTAGCACCCATAATAGTGAATCCTTCGTCATTCTCACTTTTTTCTTTTGTCAAAATAAAATCAATATCGTAGTATTTCAAGATTTTTTCATCAAATTTCTCTAAAATTGGATCAGTCTTCTTTTTAGCATCATCCAATGTAACATTATTATTAAAAGTTATTGTAATATATATTGTTCTAATGCCCAAACGAAATGAAGCATCTTTTATATCTTGATCACTTTTAAGTGACTCAACAACTTCTTTTTTAAACTTATCGTCAATTTTAACAGCTTTATCTAAGCGCTCACCATAAGGGCTTTTTTCAGTTCCAACGAAATATGATAATGCCACTGTTACAATAGCAACAAAGCAAATAATTAATATCAAAAACAATACAAATAATACTCGGTTATCTCTCCATAAACTTTTTATTTTTTTCATAAGACACCTCTTTTTACTTCAATTATTATACTACAATATGTTATCATTAGCAAATACAACTACTTATTATGACCAAAGGTCTTCTTTGTAGATTTTTGAAGAAATAAGTTTCTTTATTGATTCTTTAACATATGGTAAATCTTCTCTATAGGTTACTCCTAACCAAGAAGCATTTGTAGTTTCATTTTTTAAAACAATCTTTTTATTATTAATGTTTTTAGTAACGCAATCTGGTAATAATGCTTCATCTTTTTCTAAATTTTTAGCGTTAGCAAAAAATTCTTTGAATGACTCTTCTAATAACTGAAAGAAATTATTTTTAAAACAATACATGTTCATGCTTACCGGAACATAAGGATCTTGATAAAATGCCTCATCCCCATTTAATGGCTCGCAATACGCTTTATCATTCACAGTTTTTATCGAACATTCAACCATCTTAACTATATAATCATTTTCTAAATAACATACAGCTCTTTTTACGCTTCCATATTTACTTGAAGTTTTTATATATGGATAAGTTATACAAGCATATTCATTATCATCTTTACTATTTTTAAAGAAGTCAACAGCTTTTACATAAGCTTCTTTACCATAAAAATCATCCGCATTAATAACGACAAAATTACCTGTTACATAATTTTTAGCTGATAAGATAGCTTGAGTTGTTCCCCACGGTTTGGTTCTTCCTTCCGGAATTTTTACATTTTTAGGAACGTCATCAAATTTTTGAAAGGCATACTCCACTTTTATTTTATCGCCAATTCTTTTCCCAACTGTTTCTTTAAAAATTTCTAGGTGTTCTTCTTTAATTACAAACACAACCTTATCAAATCCTGCTTTTAAAGCATCGTATACCGAAAAATCAAGTATAAATTCATTATTCATACCAACTGGTTCTATTTGCTTTAAACCGCCAAATCTACTGCCCATTCCTGCAGCCATTACAACTAAAGTTAAATCTTTCATATTTCCTCCCTTATAACTTTTTAATGCTTTTGTGATTTTTCATTAATTTTCTAACCCCATAATTCTTACTAAAAGCAATGCTTACGTATTTATCATCAAAAGATAATACGACACCACGTCCATAAATAGTATGCATTACAATATCTCCTTTTCTAAATGTTACTTCTTCATCGGTATACATTTCATTTTTGTTTATTATCTTTTCTTCTTTAATACTATTATTAGTTTTTTCGATTAAAGAAGGATCTATTTCTTTTATAAACCGACTTTCTTCGTGCTCACTTTCTTTACCATAAAGCATTCTTCGTTTAGCATTGGTTAAAATTAAACGTTCCTTTGCTCTCGTAAGGCCAACATAACATAGTCTTCTTTCTTCTTCAAGACCATTTTCTTCTAAAAAGGCATTAGCATGAGGGAATATTCCTTCTTCCATCCCGGCAATGAAGACAACTTTAAATTCAAGGCCCTTTGCACTATGCAAGGTCATAAGTGTTACGACATCATCATTCTTTTTATGTTCTTCTATATCAGCGACCAAACTAAGTTCTTCTAAAAAATCACCTAAATTAACACTTCCTGTGCGTTCTTCAAATGATGAAGTAATACTCTTAAATTCCATTAAGTTATCAAGTCTTAACTCTGCTTCTAAGCTTTTATCATTTAAAAGTTCATCTTTAATCTTGCTCTTAGTTAAAACATCATCAACAAGCTCTGTTAAAGACATATTTTCGCTATCCTTAGTAAGTTCAATGATTAAATTTTTAAACTCTAATTCCTTACCACTATTAATTTCATCAAACATAGATACATTATTTTTTTCGGCCTTTTCTTCTAATAGCGAAACCGTTTTTTCACCTATTTTTCGTTTAGGAACATTAATTATTCTTTTTAGAGAAATATCATCATGATGATTATATATTAATCGCAAATAACATAGTAAATCTTTAATTTCTTTACGCGAATAGAAATAATAACTACCCACAACTTTAAATGGAATATCAGATTTTAAAAACATTTCTTCAATAATTCTTGATTGAGCATTAGTTCTGTAAAAAATAGCAATATCTTTATTTTTATAACCCATTTTCAATAAGTTATGAATCTCTTCGATGATTAATGTCACTTCATGTTTTTCATCATAAGAGCGGAAATATTTTAATTTAACGCCATCCCCCCGATCGCTAAATAGTGTGACATCTTTTCTTTCTACATTGTTTTTTATAACTGAATTAGCTGCATTTAATATCATATTAGTACTACGATAATTTTGATTTAAAGATATTACTTTAGCTCCAGGATAATCTTTCTCAAAATTCAAAATATTTTTAAAATTAGCATATCTAAATGCATAAATTGATTGATTAGGATCTCCGACAATAAATATATTTTTATATTTTTTAGCCAATAATTTAGTCAACCTGTATTGAACTTCGTTGGTATCTTGATATTCATCTATTAGAATATATTTATATTTGTCTTGATACTTTTCTAATATTTCTTTATTTTCTCTAAATAATTTTACTGGTAGTAACAACAAATCATCAAAATCAACCGAGTTATTTTTCTTAAGTGTTTCTTGGTAATCTTTATATATTTGATAAGCTATTTTCTCAGGAGGTGTATTAAAGAATTTTTCGATTTCCTCATTAGATAACATTTCGTTTTTTATGAAACTTATTCTATTTCTTACATAACCAGGTGCTACATCCTTTATATCATAGCCATTTTTTTTCATTATTTTTTTTATTAAGGATGTCACATCGTCGCTATCCAAGATCGTAAAATTGCGCATTAAATTAAGCTTTTCAGCATTTTCTCTAATTATCTTTAAGCCAAAGGAGTGAAAAGTTCCAACAAATGCATAGTTGTTAGGTACTAAAGCTTCTAAACGTTCTTTCATTTCTTTAGCAGCTTTATTAGTAAATGTTATTGCAAGAATATTACTTGATAAAACATTATTTAAGATCAAATTTGCTATTCTAGTGGTCAAAACTTTGGTTTTTCCGGATCCTGCTCCAGCTATTACTAAAGCTGGACCATCAATTATTTTAACCGCCTCTAATTGATTTTTATTTAAATTGTCTAGTAAATTCATAATATCTATCCTAACTAATATGATTATATCACGTATAGTTTTTTTATAAAAGAAAAAAGCCAAAATTGGCTCTTATAAATATTCAACAACCTTAATATTTTTTTGGATCTTATCAACTAAATCATCACGATCATATTGATTAAAGATATCCGCAAAATTACTATTGTCCATCAAAAACATTTCATAATAATTTAAAAATACTTCTTTATAATTCGTAATTCCTAAATCTTTTAAAAATTTAATATTTGCTGTGACTAATTTTTGATACTCTTTAATCTTTGCTATTACAAGTTCTGGTGTGTTTTTAACAAAATCATCTATTTCTTCTTTTTTAAACCCCAATTTATCCAAAAACTTCATACTATGCCGCCCTTCTAGTATCTTTCTGTCTTTCTTCAAGTAATATATTTATGGTTTCTCTAATAGATTCTAAATCTTCACTCTTTACAGACATAGTGTTTATAATTGATGCTAAGATAATATCGCTATCGCTAATAGAAGGATCACTTGCTAATGCCATAATATCAGTCTCGCTCATTTGATTATCACTTAAAATATCTTGATGAGCCTCTAATACACGATCATAAACTTCTTTTAAATTAATATACCTATCAAAGATGAAAGGATCCATTTTTGGCTCTTTTACACTAAGTTTTTCTTTTATTAAAGAAGCATTTGAAAATGTACTATCGATAGAAGCATACATAGGTTGTGATACATCACTAGTATTTGTGATTACTCTATCAAAGTCTTCGCCTAAAAACACAAAAGTGCCATTTTCATCAACAATTGGTCTTTCAGTTTTTAAACATACTGAAATTCTTTCCATAATCTTTTTAGGATCATATGTTAAAACATATAAATTTGTAACAAAGTAATTTAATACATTAGAATCTTTATATATTTCTATTCTCTTAGCAAGTTCCCCTTGCTTCATCGTAAATACTCGCAAATCTCTTAAACTTGTTATATTTTTAATATTGTTGTCTTCTAAAAGCTTTACTACGCTTTTATAATCCTCATTCTCTTCAATTATTTTTATAATTGGTAAAAACTTAGGTAGCTCATCAATAAGCTCTTCTGGTATTAAACTCGCTATTTCTTTCAACATATTATCATTCCCCCAAACTAGAAAGCCATTAAAGGAACCATTTTAGGATCCAAATTGCTCTCTTTTAATAAATCTATAGCATGAATTAATCCTTTAAAATCATATTTTAATAAAGCATTAGGATTTAAATATATATCCATTATAGACTTTCCAATGCTTAATAATTTTTCAACTTTATTAATAAATTCTTTATCTGTTAATAAGCTTACATTATCTGCAAAAATATCAAGTGGTAAAGAAACGTTTTTAGCATAATTAACATTGTTTTTGATAACTTCCTCATCATAATTAAGTGCTATACTATCTAAATCTGATGAAGTATAATCAAGAGTATCTATCCCTAAACTATCTAATAAACTTCTAATTTTATCATTACTTATTTTTTCTTCAGCTTTTAATATATCTTTTATTTCAATACTCTTTGTATCACTAAATTCCTTAGCTTCAGCAATCACCTCAGAAATGCTTTTTCCACCTTTATGGTTTTTATCATATTCATATAATGCATCCTCTGGGAACATTAATATTTTAGCAGCTTCTCTTTGCTCTTCTTCAGAAAAGCCAAACTTTTCAAGTAATGATGTTATAGCATCTCTTGTTATATTTATGTTACCATTTAAGGCTAAGTCAAAATATTCATTTAATTTTTCTTGCAATTGAATAGCAGCATCTTTTCTTATAGCTAATTCTTCGATTTTAGTAATGGCGTCATTCATCAAAGTTTCTACATTTTGTAATTCCTCTTTAGCTTTTTTGGTATCCTCAGCTACAACTTCTAAAGTTTCTGGCAATGAAGCATCTAACTTTTCTTTAATCTTTTTAGGATTGAAATCCAAGCCTAGTTTTTCTATTACTACTTTGTAGTCATCCTCATTAATACCAGCTAATAAAGTGCTTAATTTATCTCCTTGTTCTTTAATTTCTGATTCTTCTTCTAATAAACTAGTAATTTTAGATTGCAAAGACTCTTTTTCTTTTGTAGTTCTAAGCTTTGTTTCCTCGGCTTTTTCTTTTTCAGTTTCCATTTTTATTAAAACTTCACTGTCTTCTCCACGTAAATTATATAGTTTATCTAAAATGTTAGTTATCTCTTTTGTCAATGTAATCATATATACACACCCTTTATTCTATAGATTATTATAGCAGACAATTTTTTCAAAGTAAATAAAACTTTTTAAAATCACGCATTTTAATACCTGAGAATATAATATTATGAAATTATGAAGGAGGAATAATTTTGAAAAAGAAAGGTATAATATCTTTAATATGCTTACTAATCATTTTAACACTAGTTGTTACATTTTATAAAATAAGAAATAATAAGAAAGTATCAAAAACCATAAAAGTAGCCGAAGTAACTCATTCAGCATTTTATGCCCCACTTTATGTAGCAATTGAAAATGATTATTTTTTAGAGGAAGGATTAGATATTGAACTTATATTAACTCCCGGAGCAGATAAAGTGTCTTCTGCAGTTTTATCAAATGATGTTGAAATCGGATTTGCCGGAGCAGAGTCAGCTATATATGTTTATAACGGTGGCGAAAAAGACTACTTAAAACTATTTAGCGGTTTAACAAAAAGAGATGGTCAGTTTATCATCAGTAGAACAAATGAAGATTTTAAACTTGATCGTTTAAAAGGCAAAGAAATATTAGTAGGTAGAAAAGGTGTTCTGTTACTAAACTTATAATACCTTAATAATAAAAAAAATAATATCATAAGTTTTATATACGAACAACTGGTCTACTACTAAACTTATAATATTATAATAATCTAAATTTATAATTGATTTCCACAGTCTTATCTTCACTTATAACTATCTTATCTATTAGATTAACTAATAACTCTCTTGATGGATTTTTTAAAGAAAGGAACTCTTTCATTTGTTTAACTGTCATTTCAGCTTCTTTTTTTATATCTTCATCACCTATATTAGATATTTCTTTTTCTAATTCTTGTTTCTTAGATGATAATTCTTCTAATTCTCCCTTAAACTTTAAAGTTACTCTTTGATATTGCTCTGCTGTAATAAAACCATCCATCTTATCAACATATGATTTATCTATATAGTTATTAACTTGATTTATTTTTAAATCTATTTTAGATAATTCTCTCTTTAGTTTATCTTGTTGATTATTTTTTCTTTTTTCTTCATTAACCTTACTTTCAAAAGTAGTAACATCTATATACTCTTTACACATCTTCCTAAGTTCTTCTAATACCGCAGTTTCCAATTTATCGTAATTCATAGAATGAGGAGTACATAAACCAAATTTACTATGAGCAGTATAGTAACAACAAACACAATATTTTCTTTTCTTATCACTACTTGTGTTTATACCAATACTATGTCCACATTCTTTACAATAAAGAAAACCTTTCAATAAATGGTCATTCTTATTTTGTGGGTCGTTTTTATTCTTCTGTAATAAATCTTGAACCGTATTAAAGGTTTCTTCATCAATAATAGGTTCGTGAGTATTCTTGATTATAATCCAATCTTCTTTTGGAACTCTAATTTCTTTTTTAGATTTATAACTTACTTTTTTTCTTCTACCTTGTGTTAGATGTCCTATATAAGTAGGATTTTGTAATAATTCATCAATTGTTCTAGGGCACCAAAAATTGGATGTTTGTGTTTTAGTACCTCTTATCAAATTAGCATGGGTACTTGGATTAGGGATTCCCTCTTTAGTAAAAATATCTGCTATACCTCTAGTACCATAACCTTGTTTTGCTAAATTAAACATTCTTATTACAATATTTCTTACCTCTTCATCGACAATTAACTTATGTTTATCGTTAGGATCCCTTTTATAACCATAAATTCCTTTCCACCCAGTATATTGACCTTGTTCTTTCTTTGACCTCATTGTTTTTTTAATTTTCTTAGATGTATCTTTTAAGTAATAATCATTAAATACTAACTTAAATTGTAAAAAATCTAATCCAGGAGTTTCATATAATGTATCTACATCATCATTTATAGCAATATATCTAATTCCTTTTTCTGGAAAAATTCTTTCAATATATTCACCCATAGAAATATAATCTCTACCCATACGTGATAAATCTTTAGTGATTATAGTATCTATTTTTTTGTCTTCGATATCTTTCATCAATTTATTCCATCCCGGTCTATCGAAGTTTCCACCAGTATAACCATCATCACTATAATCATAATCTATAAGAATTATATCATCTTGTTTACTAACATAATTTCTGATAAAATCCTTTTGATTAACTATACTTTCACTTTCTACATTATCTCCATCTTCTCGAGATAATCTAGGATACATAGCAGCTTGATAAACTTTTCCCACGACATGCTAACTCCTTTCATAAATTTTATATTATCATTAAATTATATAGTCTTATCTTCTAAACAATACTTCATCAAATAAAATTCTATAATTTCTTGTAAAGTCTTACCATTATCATTAAATACATTAACAATTTTCATTATTTACCACCTTTCGCTTATAGTAAATAATACGAATTTAGTGGTATTTTTTGACCAATGTATATGTTTTTTTATAAATATAGTTATTTTTCTTCTCTAACTAACTTATAAAAAGTAGTTTGTTTTAAACCTAATAACTCCATAGATTTTCTTGCTGTAATTTCATTATTCTTCCATTTATAAATAACTTCATTCCAATTACTAGGATATTCTATTCTTTTTCTTCCAAATTTAACTCCCTTAGATTTAGCAATATCTATACCTTCACGTTGTCTTTGTTTAATAAATGTTCTTTCTTGCTCTGCTACATAAGATAAAACTTGAAGTATTAAATCACTAATAAAATTACCTAACAAATCTTTATGTTTTGTAGTATCTAGTAAGGGCATATCAATTACTTTTATATCAGCCTTAATATTTAAAGTAATATCTCTCCATTCATTGATAATCATATTATAATTTCTACCTAATCTATCTATACTTTTAATTACTAATAAATCATTTTCTCTTAAAGCATTCTTAAGAACTAAGTATTGTTCACGATTAAAATCTTTACCACTTTGTTTTTCTACAAATATAAATCTTTCATCGCAACCATTTTCTATTAGAGCCTTAATTTGCCTTCCTAAATTTTGGTCTTTACTTGAAACTCTAGCCAGTCCATAAGTCCTGTTATTCATAAATAATCTCCTCCACGGGCACTATACTATGAACTGTTTAAAAAGTCCACTGATAATTTACAAACCTTTGAAAATTAAAAAAAATATATATTCCACCCACTAAAACAATACGATTTAATAGTGGGTGGAATATCATACTTTAAAATACACAGATTATCAGATATCCATATTATCATTATCAGATATCTGATTATGTGATGTTGTATCATCATCTTTAAATTTCCAAAACCATTTTCCATCTTGTTGAAAACTTTTAATATTCTTTAATTCACTTTTAGCTCTTTCTAATGTTGCTTTTGAGATTTGTCTTTCGTTAAGTGCTGTATCTAGTACAACTTGGCTTTCTACTGCACCGTTACTTAACATCTCTTTTATAAACTCTTTTGCAATATCTTTTTGTGACATCTTTTTTTCATTACCCTTGTTGATATTCAGTAGATGAGGTGATACCTGTTCTTTAAATAAAACACCATTATCTGTAATTTCAAATATTATTGCATCTCCCTTTTTAGCAAGATTAGATTTAATATGTATTAACGCCTTATCATTAGATTCTGCTAATTCTTCAACCATTAACACAGAGCGTGCTGCACCAGGAAGCCCAACTGAACCATTTAATCTGTATATACCTTTGTTATTTCCTTTATTAAGGTGCATAACAAGTAGGATAGCACAAGAGTATTTTTGAGCTAATTTATTAACACCTTTTAACATATTGGTACATTCTATCAATGAGTTTGGATTAACATTGCCCATATACCTTTGAATAGGATCAAATATTATTAGTTTTGGATTTTTATATTCCAATACTAACTCTAATTTTTTTAAATCATTTAGAGTAAATATCTCATCATCTTCCACAATTATTCCTATATTCTCGTGATTAGCACCAGCCTTTGTTAGTCTCGGTTTAATAACATCTTCTATACCATCTTCACCGTTTTGCATAATCACAGTAGAAGGCTTTCTCCGTGGAGTATCTTCACTTTCAAAAGGAAATTTATTCCCATTTGAAATAATACTAGCTAGAGCAACTGAAATATTGCTTTTACCACAACCTGGGTCACCTGCTAATATCGTAATAGACCCTAACGGTATATATGGATAAAATAACCACTTAGTTTCTTTTTCCTCAAACTTATCAAATGTTTTATAAATTTTACTAGGTTCTTTCTTATTTAATCCTACTGAATAAACTTTGGTTACAATATTATCTAATTCTTTCTGAGGTAAAGGATAATCAAATACATAGCAGTTTATGAAATCTGCTATTTTAGCAATATCAATATCATTATAGTATTCTCTTGCTAAACACAGATGGTTATATAATCCCTTATTTTTCTCATACTCATCTAACTCAGTTAGTTCAATAACTCTCTCATCTTCAAGTGGTAATAATATATCTGGAAAGCAAGTGATGTTGTGTAATTCTACATCACCAACAAACTCTCTTTCAATATTCTCATCTTTTAGTTTTAACCTGTCCATCCCATTTACTAGTTGAACTTCTACACCGATAATTGAATTATAAATATGTTTTCCACATTCATATTGTAGAGTAACATCATATGTATAATGCCATTCACCACGTATTGTAAATTGTAGAGTTGAAGGATATTCTTTTTGAATACCCTCGCAAATTCTACTACTAAATTTGTTTGTTGATACTATGGCAACAGGTTTATCTAAAGTTATTATTTCGATTTCTTCACCCAAATCATTCTCAGTTATATTTTCATTAACATCATTTTCTTCAACAATTGTATCATCGACATTTTCAACAGGAAAGGTGTTATTTTCTTCTTTCATAAACACCCTCCTTAATCCAATACATCAATTATTTTGATGTTTTTATATTCACCTTTAGTTTCCTGAACTAATGTGACTTTCATACCGATAAGATGTTCGGCTGCTTTTTTCAAAGTTTTTACATCTTCGAAGTCATCGTCTTTTAAACTAACTCCAAATTTTTTTAAAACCTTTGTAAGCTTATCTTCGTTCACTTCAAAACTTCGGGTGTTATCTTCTTTAAAGAAGTAAGGATCTTCTACTTCTTTATATAGGTTATCCTTAATCTTCACAAGATAACTAAAGCTTAAAACCCCCATTCGTTTATAGTCTAAATAATTAGCTCTAATCTCTCCTAATGTACCTTGGTATATTTTGCCATCTACCAGTTTGGTTCTCGTTGCCATTCTCTGTTTTTTCATTGGAGATAACTCTTTTTCTTTTTCTTCACTTTCAAAATCATAATCGTTGTCAACAACGTAATCTTTTGCTATAATATCTATTGATGAGGGTTCAAATTCATCAATAGCGCTAGGTTCATTAATTGGGTCTAGCATTTTATTTTCCTCCTCTCTACAAATTTCATCGTATTCCTCTTTGGAAATAACTTCAGGTCCACGCGACCTTTTTGTATCTTCTTGATACATGTAATATTCCTCCTTCTTTATCCAATATTTGACATTTAACACACAATATTGTATAATGTCAACTGACAGACCTTTTTCGTGTCTGTGATAAAAATATAACACACGATTTTATTAAATGCAATACTTATTTACAAATTTGTGTTTCTGTTATTAAAACAGTATAAAAAGTATAAAATCGTATATAGGAGGTACTAAAAAATGAATATGGAGTCAAAGGATTATAAAAATATTTTTAGCAAAAGATTAAAAGAATTAAGAACGGAAAGAGGAGAAACTCAACAAGTGGCATGCAATGAAATAGACATACACATAAACACACTTAAAAACTATGAGAACGGTGAAAGATTACCTAACCTAGGAGAATTTTTGAGAATTAAAGACCATTACGGGGTAAGTTTCGAATATTTAATAGGAGAATCTGATATAAAAAGCAACGATATATCTTTTAAAGAAATCAATAAAATTACCGGATTATCTGAAAAGTCTATTAACGTTTTAAGTAAGCGAGTTCAAATAAACGGAAATAGATTAAAAATTCTTAATTATATTATAGAAAATGAAAGAAAATATCAGTTTATAACCATCTTAGAATTGTTTTTGATGTGTAGAATAGAAAATAAAGGTATATATAACCAAATAAAAGAAAGCATTGAAATGATACCTAGTGAAAATCTTAAATACATTAACAGGCCATCATTTCTATCAAGTGTATTTAAATGCGATATTGATAAAATTTTATATAACATGGAAAATGATTTATTTGAGAAAGAAGAAAAGAAGTAAGCTTTAAATTATAAACTTACTTCTTTTTAATATATTATCATATTATCAGAAACTCATATTGCAGTGATGAGTATATGATATTGTGATTATGTGATAATATGACTATTCCTTTTTACTACTTAAAAACGTAACTTTCTCAACAACTAATATATTACTACTTTGTATTCTTCCTTTAACACCTACTAAGTCTCCAACTTTACAATACTCATTTAAAGTATCACTTAAGTTATTAAACACTTGAATTGTGATTAAATCTTCTTCATACTCCCCATCTTTATTTTTAAAACTTCGAGGCACTTTTAAAGTAAGCATGCACTTATTATCTTCCAAATCTATATTGTTAATTCTTCCAACTACCATAAAATTATTTAACATCTGACACCTCATAATCAAAAGTAGGTCTTATTTGTTCTTCCATAGGGTTATTCATAATCATTTCAAGTAGTTTCCTTTCATTTAAAGGTACTAACTTATCTTTAATCATTATTTTAAATACTCTTTGATTTCTTGTGTAATTACTATAATAAAACCTTAATACACAATCTAAATCATCAATATAGTATACTTTACCTTTATATCGTTTAAAATCTTTTAAATCACTGTTTAAACCTTTAATATCAAATCGATATATAAAGAGATTTATTTTAAGGAAAGTATAATATAAATCGTGATGTTTATCTAATAATT
>OIYS01000020.1_pt1 | contig 118801 bp, 116 predicted proteins | sample 1588271 | NCBI WGS metagenome assembly OIYS01 (sample SAMN03283286) | human gut metagenome | biome: human-associated habitat; material: feces | host: Homo sapiens | place: Peru | collected 2012 | reverse complement strand
CAGCAATAACAACAGTATTAGCAAACAGAGGATATGCAGAAGCATTCAACTATGCTGATATAGATAAAGCACCAGAAGAAAAAGAAAGAGGAATCACAATTAACACAGCACACGTTGAGTATGAAACAGAAAATAGACATTATGCTCACGTTGACTGTCCAGGACATGCTGACTATGTTAAGAATATGATAACAGGAGCAGCACAAATGGATGGAGCTATATTAGTATGTTCAGCAGCAGATGGTCCAATGCCACAAACAAGAGAACATATACTATTAGCATCAAGAGTTGGAGTTGACTATATCGTAGTATTTTTAAATAAAGCAGATATGGTAGATGACGAAGAATTATTAGAATTAGTTGAAATGGAAGTTAGAGAATTATTAAATGAATACAACTTCCCAGGAGATGATATTCCAGTAATAAAAGGATCAGCATTAAAAGCATTAGAAAATCCAACAGATGAAGCTGCAATAGCTCCAATTTTAGAATTAATGGAAGCAGTAGATAGCTACATTCCAACACCAGAAAGAGCAACAGACAAACCATTCTTAATGCCAGTAGAAGATGTATTCACAATCACTGGTAGAGGAACAGTTGCAACAGGAAGAGTTGAAAGAGGAGTTCTTCATGTATCAGACGAAGTAGAAATCGTAGGATTAATGGAAGAAAAGAGAAAAGTAGTAGTAACAGGAATAGAAATGTTCAGAAAGTTACTAGACGAAGCGCAAGCTGGGGATAACATTGGAGCATTATTAAGAGGTATCCAAAGATCAGAAATCGAAAGAGGTCAAGTACTTGCAAAAGTTGGATCAGTAAACCCACACAAGAAATTTGTAGGTCAAGTTTACGTATTAAAGAAAGAAGAAGGTGGAAGACATACTCCATTCTTTGACGGATATAGACCACAATTCTATTTCAGAACAACAGACGTTACAGGAACAATTAAATTACCAGAAGGAATGGAAATGGTAATGCCTGGAGATCACATAGATATGAACGTTGAGTTAATCACTCAAGTAGCAATGGATGAAGGATTAAGATTTGCTATTAGAGAAGGTGGAAGAACTGTAGGTTCTGGTGTTGTTACTAAAATAATAGAATAATTTGATTTTTATATAAATAAAAGAAGTAGGTAAATTTATCTACTTCTTTTATTTATATAAAAAAATTATTGAAATTTTAAAAAAAAGTAGTATAATAAAAAAATATGTAGAAGATGATAAATATTAGTTTAATAAATTTATAATGAGTAAATATTAATTTTGAAAAAATACTTGAAATAAAGTAATATGCATAGTATAATAAAGAAGTTGTAAAGCGAACAGTGATGAATCAAGAGGTTGCCGAACTTCCGGGGAATTCTTGATGAGTATGTCAGGATCTAGAATCCGACGACAGGGGTTCTGGTATTATCTTAGTTATGAAACACCAGGATAAGTTTATAGAACAAGCGCTGTTGTGCGTTAGAAGTAAAGCGTACATGAAAAGGAGGGAAATTAAATGTCAAAACAAAAAATAAGAATAAGATTAAAAGCATTTGATCATACAATATTAGATCAATCAGCTGAAAAAATAGTTGAGACTGCTAAATCTACAGGTGCTAGGGTTGCTGGACCAGTTCCACTACCAACTGAGAAAGATGTTATAACTATCTTAAGAGCTGTACATAAGTACAAAGATTCTAGAGAACAGTTTGAAATCAGAACTCATAAGAGATTAATCGATATAGTTAATCCATCACCTAAAACTGTTGATGCATTAATGAGATTAAACTTGCCTGCAGGTGTAGATATTGAAATAAAATTATAATGATTTATAAGATTGCAAAAATGAACTGTTATGATTGTATAACAATCCGCTAATAAGTTTAGGAGGTGTAGCTAAATGCAAAAAGCTATAATAGGAAAAAAGATAGGAATGACTCAAATATTTGATGAAAATGGAAAAGTTGTTCCAGTAACAGTTGTAGAAGCAGGTCCATGTGTTGTTGTTCAAAAGAAGACAGTAGAATCAGATGGATATGATGCAATACAAGTTGGATTTGGAGAAATAAGAGAAAAGTTAGTAAATAAGCCTAAAAAAGGACATTTTGCTAAAGCTGGAGTATCAGTTAAAAGAAAGTTAAAAGAATTCAGATTAGAAGATATATCAACTTATAATGTTGGAGATGAAATAAAAGTTGACATATTTGAAGCTGGAGATAAAGTTGATGTGTCAGGTGTATCTAAAGGTAAAGGATTTGCCGGAGTTATAAAAAGATGGAACTTCAACAGAGGACCTATGTCTCATGGTTCTAAATTTAAAAGAGCTGTTGGTTCTATGGGAGCTTCATCAGATCCATCAAGAACTTTCAAAAATAAAAAAATGCCAGGACACATGGGTGCTGTAAATACTACTGTATTAAACTTACAAGTTGTTAGAGTAATGCCTGAAAAAAATGTTATTCTAATAAAAGGTGGAATACCAGGACCAAATAAAGGAACAGTAGTTATAAAAAATAGCGCTAGAGCTTAATTTTTATAGAAAGGAGGAACCCTAATGCCTACAATAGGATTATTTAATAAGGAAGCAAATAAAGTTGGAGAAATCCAATTAAACGATCAAATTTTTGCAGTTGAGGTGAATACTGATGCAATACATCAAGTAGTTGTAGCTCAATTAGCTAATAAAAGACAAGGAACTCAATCAGCTAAAACTAGAGCTGAAGTTAGAGGAGGCGGAATTAAGCCTTGGAGACAAAAAGGAACAGGTAGAGCAAGACAAGGTTCTATAAGAGCACCTCAATGGATAAAAGGTGGAGTTGTATTCGCACCAAAACCAAGAGATTATAGAATGTCTATACCTAAAACTATGAGAAGAGTTGCTATAACTTCTGCATTAACAAGCAAAGTTTTAGATAACAATATGATAGTTTTAGAAAGCTTAGAATTAGCTGCTCCAAAAACTAAAGAAATGGTTAATGTTTTAAATGCGTTTGAAGCTAAAAAGACTTTAATTGTAACAGCTGGATCAAATGAAAATGTATATAAATCAGCAAGAAATATTCAAGGAGTTGCTGTTTTACCAGTTAACAATATAAATGTTTATGATTTATTAAAATTTGAAAAGTTAATAATAACTAAAGAAGCTGTAAACAAAATTGAGGAGGTGTACGCATAATGAGATTAACAAGCCATGATATAATTAGAAAGCCAATGATAACTGAAAAAACTATGGCTGCTATGGCAGAAAATAAATACACCTTCATAGTTCATCAATCAGCTAACAAAGTTCAAGTAAAAAGAGCTATAGAAGAAATATTCAATGTAAAAGTTGAAGATGTAAAAACTATGAGAGTTGAAGGAAAAACTAAAAGAGTTGGCGTTCATATCGGAAAAAGAGCTGACTATAAAAAGGCTATAGTTAAATTAGCTGAAGGAAGTTCAATAGAATTCTTCGAAGGAATGCAATAATATTAAAGCATTTATTGGTTATATAACCAGATAAGCGAAAAAGAGGAGGGAATAAAATGGCAGTTAAAAAGTTTAAACCAACCACTCCATCTAGAAGACAAATGACTATGCCAACATTTGAAGAAATAACTACAAATGTTCCTGAAAAGTCACTTTTAGTTTCTTTAAATAAAACAGGTGGTAGAAATGGTCAAGGTAAAATAACTGTTAGACACCGTGGTGGTGGAGCTAAAAGAAAATATAGAATTATAGATTTCAAAAGAAATAAGGATGGTATAGTTGCTAAAGTTGCTTCTATAGAATATGATCCAAATAGATCTGCATATATCGCATTAGTTGTATATGCTGATGGAGATAAAAGATATATACTTGCTCCAGTCGGATTAAATGTTGGAGATAAGATAGTATCTGGTCCAGAAGCTGATATAAAACCAGGTAATGCACTTCCACTAAAAAATATGCCAGTTGGTACTGTTGTTCACAACATAGAATTACAAGCTGGAAAAGGTGGTCAAATGGTAAGAGCAGCAGGTACTTCAGCTCAATTAATGGCTAAAGAAGGAAATTATGCTACATTAAGATTACCATCAGGTGAAATGAGATATGTTAGAATAGAATGTAGAGCTACTATTGGAACTTTATCTAATACTACACATGATATAGTTAATATAGGTAAAGCAGGAAGAAAGAGACATATGGGATTCAGACCTACTGTTAGAGGATCTGTAATGAACCCTTGTGATCATCCACATGGTGGTGGTGAAGGTAGATCTCCTATAGGTAGACCAAGTCCAGTTACTCCATGGGGTAAACCAGCACTTGGATATAAAACTAGAAAAAATAAAAAATATTCAGATAGATTTATCATTAAGAGAAGAAACGACAAGTAATTTGGAGAGAATATATATTTCTCTTCATAGCTTGATCGCATAATTAGTAGATTTATGAAGGGAGGCAATTATAGTGAGTAGATCAATTAAAAAAGGACCTTTCGTACATGTTGGTCTTTTAAATAAGATAGAAGCAATGAACCAAAGTGGTGATAAGAAGGTTATTAAAACTTGGTCAAGAAGTTCAACTATATTTCCACAAATGATTGGCCATACTATAGCTGTTCATGATGGAAGAAAACATGTTCCTGTATATATATCAGAAGATATGGTAGGTCATAAATTAGGTGAGTTTGTATTAACAAGAACTTATAAAGGACATGATTACAACGAAAAAACATCAAAAAGAAAATAATAATCCCAGAAAGGAGGGCTTTAAATGGAAGCTAGAGCTATAGCTAAATATGTTAGAATGTCTCCAACTAAAGTAGGAGTTGTTCTTAATTTAATAAGAGGAAAAGATGTTAATGAAGCTTTCGCAATTTTAAAATACACTCCAAGAGATGCTGCAGAGGTAATATATAAAGTTTTAAAATCAGCAGTTGCTAATGCTGAAAATAATAATGATTTAGATATAAACAGATTATATGTTAGTGAAGCATTTGTAGGTCAAGGACCAACATTAAAGAGATTCAGACCTATGGATCACGGTAAAGCATTCAGAATAAATAAAAGAACAAGTCACATAACTGTAATAGTTAAAGAGAGAGCTTAATTAAGTAAGGAGGGAAACAGAGTGGGTCAAAAAGTAAATCCTCATGGACTAAGAGTTGGCGTTATTAAAGATTGGAATGCAAAATGGTATGCAGATAAGAAAAATTTCGCTGATAACTTAGTTGAAGATCACAAGATTAGAGAATTTGTTAAAAAAGAACTTTTTAACGCAGGAATATCTAAAGTTGAAATAGAAAGAGCTGCAAAAAGAGTTAAATTAAACATATATACAGCTAAACCAGGAGTTATTATAGGAAAAGGTGGTTCTGGAATAGAAAAATTAAAGAAACAATTATCTACTATAATAGCTGAAAAGAATATTTTAATAAATATTGTAGAAGTTAAAAATGTAGAAGTTGATTCTCAATTAATGGCTGAGAACATAGCAGCTCAATTAGAAAAGAGAATATCATTTAGAAGAGCTATGAAGCAAACAATACAAAGATCTATGAAATCTGGAGCTAAAGGAGTTAAAATAGCTTGTTCAGGTAGATTAGGTGGTGCAGAAATAGCAAGAACAGAACAATATCATGAAGGAACTATTCCACTACAAACTTTAAGAGCGGACATAGATTATGGATTTGCAGAAGCTGATACAACTTATGGAAAAATAGGAGTTAAAGTTTGGGTTTATAATGGAGAAGTTCTTCCAACAAAAAAAGTTGAAAAAGAAGAAGTTAGTGAATAGGATGTAATATAAGAAAGGAGGAATTTAATCATGTTAATGCCTAAAAGAGTAAAACATCGTAAGGTTCAACGTGGTAGAATGAAAGGTAAAGCTACTAGAGGAAATTTCCTTGCATATGGAGACTTTGGTATTCAAGCTACAACTTGTGGTTGGATAACAAGCAACCAAATAGAGTCTGCCAGAATAGCTATTAATAGATATATAAGAAGAGGCGGTAAGCTTTGGATAAAAATATTCCCAGATAAACCAGTAACTGAAAAACCAGCTGAAACAAGAATGGGTTCAGGTAAAGGTTCAGTAGAGTATTGGGTAGCAGTAGTAAAACCAGGTAGAGTTTTATTTGAGTTATCAGGAGTAGATGAAGAAAAAGCTAGAGAAGCTATGAGACTTGCTTCACACAAACTTCCTGTAAAGACTAAGTTCGTTACAAGAAGAGATTTTGAGGAAATGGGTGGTGAAGAGTAATGAAAGCTAGAGAGATAAAAGAACTAAGAACAAGTGCTCCTCAAGATTTAAAAGCTAAATTAGATGAATTAAAAGCTGAATTATTCAATTTAAGATTCCAATTAGCTACAGGTCAATTAGAAAACCCAATGAGAATAAGAGAAGTAAAGAAATCAATAGCTCAAATAAAAACTATTATAAGAGAAGAAGAGTTAAGAGTTGAGCTGTAATCCTGAAAGGAGGTTAAATCTGTGGAAAATAGAGGTTTAAGAAAGAACAGAATAGGTAAAGTTGTTTCAGATAAAATGGAAAAAACTATCGTAGTTGCAATAGAAACAAAGGTAAGACATCCATTATACGGAAAAACAGTTAATAGAACTACTAAGTTTAAAGTTCATGATGAAAATAACGAAGCTAAAATTGGAGATAGAGTTTCTATAATGGAGACTAGACCATTATCTAAGGATAAAAGATGGAGACTAGTTGAAATAGTAGAAAAAGCTAAATAGTATTTCAGAGTCTGAAAGGAGGTTAATTTCATGATACAACAACAAACCTTATTAAAGGTTGCAGATAATTCTGGTGCAAAGGAAATTATGTGTATCAGAGTTTTAGGCGGATCTAAAAGAAAGTATGGAAATATTGGAGATGTAATAGTCGCTAGCGTTAAAAGTGCAACACCAGGCGGAGTTGTTAAAAAAGGTGACGTTGTAAAAGCAGTAGTAGTAAGATCAGTTAGAGGATTAAGAAGAGCAGATGGTTCTTATATAAAATTTGACGAAAACGCTGCTGTAATTATTAAAGATGATAAGCAACCAAGAGGAACTCGTATTTTTGGACCGGTTGCTAGAGAGCTAAGAGATAAGGAATTTAACAAAATATTATCATTAGCACCAGAAGTTCTATAATTATAAAAGATTAGGAGGTGGCTAAGATGAAGGTACATGTTAGAAAGAATGATACGGTAATAGTTATATCAGGAAAAGACAAAGGTAAAACTGGTGAAGTTTTAAAAGTTATTCCAAAAACAGGTAGAGTTATCGTTAAAGGTGTTAACATAGTTAAGAAACATCAAAAACCAAATAAACAAAACATGCAAGGCGGTATAGTTGAAATGGAAGCAGCTATAAACAGCTCTAAAGTTATGTTATATTGTGAAAAATGTAAAAAAGCTACAAGAATAAGCAATAAAATAATGGAAGATGGTTCTAAAGTAAGAGTATGTAAGAAGTGTGGAGAAACATTCTAAAATTTGAAAGGAGGTACTTTACATGTTAACAAGACTACAAGAAAGATATGAAAAAGAAGTAGTTCCAGCTATGATGGAAAAGTTCGGATACAAAAATATAATGCAAGTTCCAAAACTTGAGAAAATAGTTATAAACATGGGTGTAGGTGAAGCTAAGGATAATCCTAAAGTTTTAGAATCAGCTGTTAATGATTTACAATTAATAGCGGGACAAAAACCTATATTAACAAGAGCAAAAAAATCAGTTGCTAACTTTAAAATTAGAGAGAATATGGCTCTAGGATGTAAGGTTACATTGAGAAAAGCAAATATGTATGAATTTGCTGACAAATTAATGTCTATAGCTCTTCCAAGAGTTAGAGATTTTAGAGGAGTATCAAGCAAAGCTTTTGATGGTAGAGGAAATTATTCTCTAGGAGTTAAAGAACAATTAATATTCCCAGAAATTGAATATGATAAAATAGATAAAGTTAGAGGTATGGATATAATCTTCGTTACAACAGCTAATACTGACGAAGAAGCAAGAGAATTATTAAGATTCCTTGGTATGCCATTCGCTCAATAATAAGGAGGGGATACTATGGCTCGTAAAGCAATGATCGAAAAATGGAAAAAAGAACCTAAATATCAAACAAGAGCTTATACTAGATGTAGATTATGTGGAAGACCACATTCTGTATTAAAGAAATTTGGAATTTGTCGTATATGCTTTAGAGAATTAGCTTACAAAGGTGAAATTCCAGGATGCAAAAAGGCAAGTTGGTAATTACTAGTATAGTGAAAGGAGGCACAAAATAATGGTTATGACAGATCCTATTGCAGACTTACTAACTCGTATTAGAAATGCGAATGCAGTAAGACATGAAGTAGTAGAAGTACCTTCTTCAACAGTTAAGAAGGCTATAACAAACATATTATTACAAGAAGGTTATCTTAAAGAAATAGAGGAATACAATGATGGTGTTGTTCCTATGTTAAGATTATCTTTAAAATATGGATCAAATAAAGAAAGAGTTATTACTGGATTAAAGAGAATATCTAAACCAGGATTAAGAGTTTATTGTAAAAAGGATGAAGTTCCTAAAGTATTAAATGGATTAGGAGTTGCATTAATATCAACTTCAAAAGGAATATTAGTAGACAGAGAAGCTAGAAAAGCAGGATTAGGCGGAGAAGTTATCTGCTACGTTTGGTAATATAAAGAATATAATTTTATATTTAGATTGAGAAAAAATTAAAACATAAAAAAACATATTAGATGGATCCAAATTAACAGGAGGTGCAATTATGTCAAGAGTAGGTAGATTACCTATAGCTATCCCTTCTGGAGTAACTGTTGCTGTAACACCAGAGAATGTTGTTACAGTGAAAGGCCCAAAAGGTGAGTTAGTAAAAGCTATGCACAAAGACATTACAATAGCTGTTGAAGATGCTCAAGTAGTTGTTACAAGACCAAATGATGCTAAACAAAATAGAGCACTTCATGGTTTAACTAGAGCTTTAATCAATAATATGATTATTGGAGTTAACCAAGGTTTTAGTAAAACTTTAGAATTAATAGGTGTTGGATATAGAGCACAATTACAAGGAAAGAAACTTGTAATGAACTTAGGATATTCACATCCAGTAGAAATAGAAGCAGTAGATGGAATAGAGTTCAAATTAGATGGAACTACTAAGGTTATAGTTCAAGGTATAGATAAAGAAAAAGTTGGAGCTGTTGCTGCAGATATAAGATCATGGAGAAAACCAGAGCCATATAAGGGCAAAGGAATTAAGTATTCTGATGAAGTAATCAGAAGAAAAGAAGGTAAGACTGGTAAGAAATAATAGAAAGGAGTGAACCTTTATGTTTAAGAAAGCAGATAGAAAAGCATCAAGAGAAAAGCGTCATTTAAGAGTTCGTAAAAAAGTGTTTGGAACTACAGAAAGACCAAGACTTTCAGTGTATAGAAGTGAAAAAAATATTTATGCTCAAATCATAGATGATGTTAATGCTGTTACTGTAGTAGCCGCTTCAAGTTTAGATAAAACTATAGAAAAAGGAAGCAATAAAGAAGCTGCTAAATTAGTGGGAGAACTTGTTGCTAAAAGAGCTATAGAAAAAGGAATCACTGAAGTTGTATTCGATAGAGGCGGATACGTATATCATGGAAGAATTCAAGCTTTAGCTGATGGAGCAAGAGAAGCAGGCTTGAAATTCTAATCTAGAAGGAGGAAAATACATGAGAATCGATCCTAGTACACTAGACCTTAAAGAAAAGGTTGTTCATATAAATAGAGTTACTAAGGTTGTTAAGGGTGGTAGAAATTTCAGATTCAGCGCACTTGTAGTTGTTGGAGACGAAAACGGACATATCGGTGTTGGTACTGGTAAGTCAATTGAAATCCCTGAAGCAATAAGAAAAGGAATAGAAGATGCTAAGAAAAACTTAGTATCTGTTGCTATGGTTGGAACTACAGTTCCACACGAAATATATGGTAAATTCGGAACTGGTAAAGTTTTAATAATGCCAGCATCAGAAGGTACTGGAGTTATTGCTGGAGGTCCAGCAAGATCAGTTCTTGAATTATCAGGCTTAAAAGATGTTAGAGCTAAGTCTTTAGGATCTAACAATCCAAGAAACATGGTTAAAGCAACAATCAATGGGTTAGCTAGCTTAAGAACAGCTGAAGATATAGCTAAATTAAGAGGAAAATCTGTTGAAGAGATATTAGGTTAGGAGGGATGGCGTCATGGTAAAAGTTACATTAGTAAAAAGCTTAATAGGTAGAAAAAAAGACCATATCGCTACTGCGCATGCCCTAGGACTAAAAAAAATTGGTAAAACAGTAGAGCATGAGGTAACTCCTCAAATAAATGGTATGTTAAATAAAATTAACTACCTATTAAAAATTGAAGAAGTATAAGAGGAGGTGTAGATGACTATGAAACTTCATGAATTAAAGCCTGCTGCTGGTAGTAAAAAAGCTCCTAAAAGAATTGGTAGAGGTACTGGTTCAGGTTTAGGAAGAAATGCTGGTAAAGGTGAAAAAGGTCAAAAAGCTAGATCAGGTGGTGGAGTAAGACCTGGATTTGAAGGCGGTCAAATGCCTTTATACAGAAGACTTCCAAAAAGAGGTTTTACAAATATATTTGCTAAAGAAATAGTTTCTATTAATGTTGATAGATTAAATGTATTTGAAAATGGAACAGAAGTTACTCCAGAATTATTACTTGAAAGAAGAGTAGTAAGTAAAGTAATGGACGGAATCAAAATATTAGGAAATGGTACTTTAGAAAAAAGTATTACTCTTAAAGGTTGTAAATTCTCAAAACAAGCAGCTGAAAAAATAGTTGCGGCTGGAGGAAAAGTTGAGGTGAATTAATCATGCTATCAACCCTACACAATGCCTGGAAGGTTCCAGATTTGAGGAAAAAAATATTATGGACAATATTTCTTGTAGCAATTTTCAGGATGGGAAGTTATATTCCTGTTCCTGGGATTGATACAGGAGCATTAAAAAATCTTACTCAATCTGGAGGCTTGATTAGTTTTTATGATTTAATTTCTGGAGGCTCTTTTAGTAGATTTAGTTTATTTGCATTATCCGTAACTCCGTATATTAATGCTACTATAATCATGCAATTATTACAAATTGCTATTCCTAAATTAGAACAATTGTCTAAAGAGGGAGACGATGGTAGAAAAAAAATACAAAAGATAACGAGATATGCAGCTATAGGTATTTCTATAATAATGGCTTATGGAAGTTACATTGTAATAGCAAAATATGGTGCTTTAAAATACAATTCTCCTATTGATATATTTTTAATAGTATTAAGCTTAGTGGTTGGATCAACTTTTCTTATTTGGTTAGGAGATCAAATAACAGTAAAAGGTGTTGGTAATGGAACATCAATAATAATATATGCTAATATAATATCAGCATTACCAATGACAGGATATCAAATATATTCTCTATTAATAGCAGGTAAAATAAATATTGTTGAAGTGATTTTATTTGTTGGAGCTGCAATTGCTTTATTAGCGGGAGTAATTTACTTATATCTAGCAGAAAGAAGAATACAAGTACAATATTCAAACAAGGCAGTAGGAAGTAGAATGGCTAGAGGTCAGTCACATATTCCTTTAAGTATAATAGGAACAGCGGTTATAGCAATAATATTTGCTATGTCAGTGATGAGTTTTCCAATGACTGTAGCAAACTTTTTCCCAAATGCTTCGTGGGCTCAGTGGATAACAGGATCTTCATATAGTCCATTTAATTCGGGAACATGGATGTATATAGCATTGTATTGCATTTTAACTATATTCTTTACTTGGTTCTATACGCAAATAACTTTTAAACCGGATGAAATGGCTGAAAATATGCACAAGTCATCAGGATTTATTCCAGGAGTAAGACCTGGTAAACCAACAGAGATTTATTTAGAAAAAGTGTTAAACAAGGTTGCTTTAATAGGAGGAATATTTGCGGCTATAATAGCAATAGCCCCTGTATTAGTTGCAAACTATACTAGTTTTCAAGATGTCCAATTTGGTGGAACATCAGTATTAATTTTAGTATCAGTTTCATTAGAGATTATGAGACAATTAAGTACTCAATTAACCATGAAACATTATCAAGGATTCTTGAATTAAATAAAATGAATTTGGAGATGATTGCCCGTGAAAATAGTTTTATTAGGTCCTCCGGGAGCAGGTAAAGGGACACAGGCAAAATCAATCAGTAATAGATACTCTATTCTTCATATATCAACAGGTGATATATTTAGAAAAAATATTTCAGAAAATACTCCTCTTGGAGTAGAAGCTAAAAGATATATGGATAATGGTCAATTAGTTCCAGATGAAGTTACTATCAATATGGTTAAGGATAGACTTAAACAAGATGATTGTAAAAATGGGTATCTACTAGATGGTTTTCCTAGAACAGTTCATCAAGCGGAAGCATTAGATGAATTTTTATGTTCAAGAGGAGAAAGTTTAAGTACATCTCTTTTAATAGAGGTGCCAACTGATTTTATTCTTGAAAGAATGACTGGAAGAAGAGTTTGTCCTTCATGTGGAGCTAGTTATCATGTGAAGTTCAATCCGCCAACAAAAGATGGAAAATGCAGTGTTTGTGGATCAGAAGTTATACAAAGAAAAGATGATACTGTAGAAACAGTACAAGAGAGACTAGATGTATATCAAAAACAAACTCAACCATTGATTGATTTTTATAAAGCTAAAAATAAACTTTCAGTAGTGGATGGAACAAAAGCAATAAATGAAGTTTTTGAAGATATCTGTAAGATATTGGATTAGGGAGCGATAATAATGATAATAATAAAAAATGATTTAGAAATCGACCTAATGAGGAAAGCCGGCAGAATTGTTGGAGAAACTTTAAATTTGTTAGAGGGCAAAGTGAAGCCAGGTATTACTACTGGAGAATTAGATAGAATAGCTGAAGAATTTATAACTAAGCATGGAGCTATGCCGTCTTTTAAAGGACTATATGGATTTCCTTCTTCACTATGTATATCTGTGAATGAGCAAGTGGTTCATGGTTTTCCAGGAAAAAGAAAGTTAAAAGAAGGAGATATAGTTTCAGTTGACTGTGGAGCTTTTATTAACGGATTTCATGGAGATGCTGCTAGAACTTTTGCGGTAGGAGAGATATCTGAAGAAGCTAAAAAACTTATAAGTGTTACTAAAGAAAGTTTCTTTAAAGGTATTGAAAAAGCTTATGTGGGAAATAGATTAACAGATATTTCTTGCGAAATACAAAGATTTGTAGAGGATAATGGATTTTCAGTGGTTAGAGACTATGTTGGACACGGCATAGGAAAAAAAGTTCATGAAGATCCAGAGGTACCTAATTTCGGTAGATCAGGTAGAGGTCCAAAACTTGTTTCAGGAATGGTTTTAGCCATAGAACCTATGGTTAACATTGGAAGTTATCATGTAAATACATTAGAAGATGGATGGACAGTAGTAACTCAAGATGGAAAGTTTTCAGCGCATTATGAAAATACAGTTGCAATTTTACCTAATGGTCCTGAAATATTAACACTTGTTAAGTAAATTAATGTGTGTTGCTTAGTTATAAATTTATGTTTACTTATATTAAAGTAAACTGTATATTTATGGCTAAGGTAATCTTTGAGGTGAATAATTTGCGAAATAATAACTCAATTGGCAGATTAGTAGTATCTAATAATGGGAGAGATAAAGGGAATTTTTATATTGTTGCTAATATAAAGGAAGAGTATTTATATCTTGTTAATGGTTCTACTAAAACGATAGAAAAGCCAAAGAAGAAAAAAAAGAAACATGTGATACTTACTAATGTGATTGATGTGAATATTAAAAATTCTATTGAATCTCAAGATAAGAATGCAAATTTAAAAATAAAAAGATTTATAAAACTTAATGGCACTGTCAAGGAGGTTTGATTACCTTATGTCAAAAGATGATATTATAGAAATGGAAGGTAAAGTTTTAGAAGCTTTACCAAATGCAATGTTTCAAGTAGAATTAGAGAGTGGGCATGTAATACTAGCTCATATTTCTGGAAAATTAAGAATGAACTTCATAAGAATTTTACCAGGAGATAAAGTTACAGTAGAGCTTTCTCCATATGACCTAACAAGAGGTAGAATTACTTGGAGAGCAAAATAAGGAGGGTTAGCGATGAAAGTAAGACCATCAGTTAAACCTATTTGCGAAAAGTGCAAGATAATAAGAAGAAAAGGAAGAGTAATGGTAATCTGTGAAAATCCTAAGCACAAACAAAAACAAGGCTAATAGGTAAAAACATATAATAATTTTAGTCAATTAGTTAATTCTTATTGACTTTTATTAAAAACTCACATATTATTATATAGGCAAATAATAATGTGATTAAGTTTTAGGTGCGGCTGCAGTAAAAAATACTGGCCTAAAATTTTAAATATAAAAAACAATACATTGATTTACAAAATTTAAGACTTCAATTATCAGGAGGTGTAATTAATGGCAAGAATAGCAGGTGTAGACCTACCAAAAGAAAAAAGAGTAGAAATAGGTCTAACATATATATATGGTATAGGATTACCTACATCACAAAAGATTCTTAAAGATACAGGAATAAATCCAGACACAAGAGTTAAGGATCTTACAGAAGATGAAGTTAATTCAATAAGAAATATAGTTAAAGAAATGACTATAGAAGGTGACTTAAGAAGGGAAGTTGCTCTTAATATAAAGAGACTTGTTGAAATAGGTTGCTATAGAGGAATAAGACACAGAAAAGGTCTTCCAGTTAGAGGACAAAAAACTAAGACTAATGCTAGAACTAGAAAAGGTCCTAAGAAGACTATAGCTAATAAGAAGAAGTAGTTTAAGGAGGGAAGACAATGGCAGCTCAAAAAGTTAAAAAGACTAGAAGAAGAAAAGAGAGAAAAAATGTTGAGCATGGAGCAGCACATATCCAATCAACTTTTAATAACTCAATAGTTACTTTAACTGATGCTAGAGGAAATGCTTTATCATGGGCAAGTGCTGGTGGACTAGGATTTAAAGGTTCAAGAAAAAGCACACCATTTGCAGCTCAAATGGCAGCAGAAACAGCAGCTAAAGCAGCTATGGAACACGGTTTAAAAAGCGTTGAGGTTTACGTAAAAGGACCTGGTGCAGGTAGAGAAGCAGCAATAAGAAGTTTACAAGCAGCAGGATTAGAAGTTACTTTAATAAAAGATGTAACTCCAATACCACACAATGGATGTAGACCACCAAAAAGAAGAAGAGTTTAGTAACATAATAGTAGGAGGTGTAAGTAATGGCAAGATATACTGGAGCTACATGTAGACTATGTAGAAGAGAAGGTATGAAATTATTCCTAAAAGGGGATAGATGCTTTACAGATAAATGTGCTTTTGTTAGAAGAAGTTATGCGCCAGGACAACATGGAGCAAGCAAAAAGAAAATATCTAACTATGGAACACAATTAAGAGAAAAGCAAAAAGCTAAAAGAATTTACGGAGTTCTTGAAAGTCAATTCAGAACAACTTATGAAAGAGCTGAAAAGATGAAAGGAATTGCCGGTGAAAATTTATTAAAATTACTAGAAATGAGATTAGATAACGTAGTATTTAGATTAGGTTTTGGTGCATCTAGAACAGAAGCTAGACAATTAGTTACTCATGGACATTTCTTAGTAAATGGTAAAAAAGTAGATATTCCATCATACAGAGTATCTGTTAATGATGTTATAACTGTTTGTGAAAAAAGTAGAGGAACTGAAAAGTTCAAAACTTTTGCTGAAAATCCAAAAGCTTTACCAAAATGGTTAACAGCTAATGTTGAAAATTTTGAAGGTAAAGTTATAGCTGAACCAGTTAGAGAAGATATTGATGTTCCAGTTAATGAAACTCTAATTGTTGAGTTATATAGTAAATAATAGCTAATATTAATTTGTTTAGTATTGGATCAGTTGCCCTCATATAAGGTTGCAATGGAAATTGAAGGAGGGTTTGCTAATGTTAGAAATAGAAAAGCCAGTTATTCAGTGTGTGGAGTCAAGCGATGATGGGACTTATGGCAAGTTTGTTATAGAACCACTTGAAAGAGGATATGGAATTACTCTTGGAAATGCATTAAGAAGAATATTACTTTCTTCTTTACCAGGAGTAGCACCATCATCAGTTAAAATAGATTCAGTTCTTCATGAATTTTCAACTATAAAAGGTGTTAAAGAAGATGTTACAGAGATAATCTTAAATCTTAAAGCTTTAGCCCTTAAAATGGAAGGTGAAGGACCCAAAACTATTTATATAGATGCACAAGGACCAGGAGTTGTTAGTGGTGCAGATATAAAAACAGATGGTGATGTAGAAGTTGTAAATAAGGATTTACATATAGCTACATTAGATAATGATGGTAAATTATATATGGAGATAGTTGTTAATAGAGGAAGAGGGTATGTTTCACAAAATAAAAATAAAACTGAAGATCTTCCATTATCAGCTATAGCAATAGACTCTATATATACTCCTGTGAAGAGAGTTAATTTTACTGTTGAAAATACAAGAGTTGGTCAAATTACAGATTATGACAAACTTACTCTTGAAATTTGGACTAATGGAACTATAAAAATAGAGGAAGCAATTTCTTTATCAGCAAAAATTCTTATAGAGCACTTCAAATTATTCATGACTTTAACAGACAATGCTAACGACGTTGAAATAATGATTGAAAAAGAAGAAGATAAAAAAGAAAAAGCATTAGAAATGACTATTGAGGAATTAGATTTATCAGTTAGATCTTATAACTGTTTAAAGAGAGCCGGAATCAACACTGTACAAGAGCTTGCAACAAAGAGTATGGATGATATGATGAAGGTTAGAAACCTTGGTAAGAAATCTCTAGAAGAAGTAGAGAGAAAATTAACAGAGTTAGGCTTAAATTTAAAGTTAAGCGATGAGTAGTTGAGGAGGTAAAGTCATGGCAGGATATCGTAAATTAGGTCGTCCTACTGATCAAAGAAGAGCCATGTTGAGAAATCTTGTTACAAGTTTTTTAAAACATGGTAAAATAGAAACAACAGAAACTAGAGCTAAAGAAACTAGAAGTATTGCAGAAAAAATGATTACTCTTGCAAAAAGAGGAGATTTACATGCAAGAAGACAAGTATTAGCTTATGTAACTGAAGAAGCAGTAGTTCAAAATTTATTTGATAATATCGCTCCTAAGTATGCTGAAAGAAACGGTGGATACACTAGAATGTATAAAGTGGGTCCAAGAAGAGGTGACGGAGCTGAGGTTGTTATACTTGAGTTAGTATAATAGCATTCTGGGATTAAGTTATGCTTAATCCCTTTTTTGCATTTTTAAACTTAATTATCTTAATGTTGAGGGGATTATAGAGTTGTATAGTTCTTCTTAGAAGTATTATTTGAGAAATTTTAAAATTAAAATATAAATTGATGATATAATTAATTAATCTTAAATTTATATAATTATAAAATAATATTATTGATGTGATAAGATTAAATTGTTAATATTATTTTATAATTATATAAAAATAACATTTTAATTTATGTAAAATAGGAGGTGTTTGAATGAAAGAAAAAATAATTTTTTGTAAGGATTTATTTTTTAAATATATGAACTATGAAGATAAAACTGAAAAAATAGCTATAGATAATGTTAGTATGGATGTAAAAGAAGGAGAATTTCTAGTTATTTTAGGACAAAATGGTTCAGGAAAATCAACAATTGCAAAACATATGAATGCACTTATTTTGCCAAGTGGCGGAAAAATGTTTGTAGATAATTTAGATACATCAAATAACAGTAATTTATGGGATATAAGAAGCAAGGCGGGGATGGTATTTCAAAATCCTGATAATCAGTTAGTTGCAACAGTAGTAGAAGAAGATGTTGCTTTTGGTCCTGAAAACTTGGGAGTTGAGCCTTTAGAAATAAGAAAAAGAGTTGATGAAAGTTTAAAATCAGTTGGAATGTATGAATATAGAAAGCATGCACCGCATTTATTATCAGGAGGACAAAAGCAAAGAATTGCAATAGCAGGTATACTTGCTATGATGCCTAAATGCATTATATTAGATGAGCCCACAGCAATGTTAGATCCTATTGGAAGAAAGGAAGTAATAAGTACTATAAAATCTATAAATAAAAATAATAAAATAACAATAGTGTTAATAACACATTATATGGATGAAGCAGCACAGGCTGATAGAATTATAGTTATGGATAATGGTAAAAAAAACATGGAGGGAACTCCTAGAGAAATTTTTTCTCAGGTAGAAAAAATGAAAAAAATTGGATTAGATGTTCCACAAGTAACAGAACTAGCTTATGAACTTAATAAGGAAGGTGTAAACATATCGACAGATATTTTAAATATAGATGAAATGGTGAGTGAATTATGTCAATTAAAATAGAAAATTTAAGTTACACATATATGCCTAAAACGCCTTTTGAAAAAAAAGCTTTAATAAACATTAATTGTGAATTTTATGATGGTGAGTTTATAGTCTTAATCGGGCATACTGGATCTGGAAAATCTACTTTAATACAACATTTAAATGGTCTTTTAAAACCAACAGAAGGAAAAATAATAGTAGATGGTATAGATATCACAGATAAAAAAGTTAAATTAACTAATATCAGAAAAAATATTGGATTAGTATTTCAATATCCAGAATATCAATTGTTTGAAGAAACAATTGAAAAGGATATAGAATTTGGTCCAAGGAATTTAGGCTTATCTGAAGAAGAAATAACAAGAAGAGTAAAAAGAGCAATGAAGATGGTTGATTTAGATTATGATACATATAAAGATAAATCTCCTTTTGATTTAAGTGGTGGTCAAAAAAGAAGAGTAGCAATAGCTGGAGTTATAGCTATGGAACCTAAGGTTTTGATACTAGATGAACCAATAGCAGGTTTAGATCCTAAGGGTAGAGATGATATTTTGAATCAAATAAGGAAATTACATGATGATTATAAAATAACTACTATAATGATAAGTCATAGTATGGAAGATGTAGCTAAAGTTGCAGATAGAGTTGTTGTTATGAATCATGGAAGCATTGTTCTTGATGGAAAAGTTTCTGATGTCTTTAAGGAAGTTGATGTTTTAGAGGATATAGGGCTTGGGGTTCCGCAAGTGACTTATTTACTCAGAGAACTTAGAAAAAAGGGATTTGATATATCAGATGATATATATACAATTAAAGATGCTAAGAAAGCCATACTTGAATATTTAAATAAAAATTAGCAGAAAGGGCTTTAAGATATGTTAAAGGATATAAATATAGGGCAGTATGTTCCAGGTAGTTCATTTATACATAAATTAGATCCACGAACAAAGATACTTATAACTTTTTTCTTTATAATAACTCTATTTTTTATAAATAAGTTTTATGGATATATTTTTGTGGTTATTTTTCTTGGAATAGTAATATTGTTATCTAAATTAAGTTTTAAATATATATATAAAGGGGTAAAGCCAATATTTATATTAATACTTATTACTGCAGTTCTTAATGTATTTTTAGTAACGGGGACTCCAGAAACATTAGTATTTAAATTGGGCTTTATATCTATATATACACAGGGTATAAAAACAGCAATATTTATGGCTTTGAGACTTATATTTTTAATAATGGGTACATCAATAATGACTCTTACAACATCACCAATAGAGTTAACTGATGGAATAGAAAAATTATTAGCTCCATTTAAAAAAGTAGGTTTGCCAGCTCATGAGTTAGCAATGATGATGACAATTGCTTTGAGATTTATACCAACTCTTATAGATGAAACAGATAAGATAATGAAAGCACAACAGGCAAGGGGGGCAGATTTTGAAACAGGAAACTTAGTGCAAAAGGCTAAAAATTTAATTCCACTTTTAGTTCCTCTTTTTATAAGTTCATTTAGAAGAGCAGATGAATTGGCAATGGCTATGGAGGCTAGATGTTATAGAGGTGGAGAAGGTAGAACTAGGATGAAACAATTAAAATTAGAGAAGAAAGATGCTGTTGCATTTGTAGTATACATAGTATTTTTAATTCTATGTATTGTTTCAAGATTTGGACCTAGTTTAGTATTATAGTTTAAAAATTGTATTATAAGATAGATTATGTGTAATCTTAGCATAATCTATTTTTATACTAAAATTATAAGATTTCAAGGAGCAATAAATGAGAAATATAAAGCTTACAATAGAGTATGATGGAATAAGGTACTATGGATGGCAAAGACAACCTATAGGAAATACAATTCAACAAGAATTAGAGAAAGCTATATCTAAAGTAATCAAAGAGTATGTAGAAGTCATAGGAAGTAGCAGAACTGATTCTGGTGTTCATGCTAAAGGATATGTAGCTAATTTTAAAACAAATGTAAAAATGCCAGCTGAAAAGTTTAGAGATGCCATAAATTGCAAATTACCTCGAGATATAGTTATAATAAAATCAGAAGAGGTTGATTTAGATTTTCATGCTAGGTATTCTAGTAAAGGAAAAACGTATTGTTATACCATATTAAATAGGGAATATCCATGTGCTATAGATAAGGATTATGTATATTATTATAGGTGGAAGCTTAATGTTGAGGAGATGAAAAAGGCGTGTAAATATTTTTTGGGAACTCACGATTTTAAAGCTTTTCAAACTCCTGGAGGCTCTGTTAAAACATCAATAAGAACAATAAGTGACTTACATATAGAAACAAATGTAGATAAAATAAAAATATATATATCTGCAGACGGTTTTTTATATAATATGGTAAGAATAATAGTAGGAACATTAATTTTAGTTGGAAGTAATAAAATAAAAGAAGATTTTGTAAAAAATATTATAGAGTCTGGAGTAAGACAAAATGCTGGAAAATGTGCTCCTGCTAATGGACTTTGCTTAGAGAAAGTTTTTTATTAAATTATATTAAAAATATGTTGACACGCCCGTAAGCGTGTATTATAATGATATATGTTTGTAAGAGAAGTATGTATAGATTTTTATTCATAGATCTTAACATAGAGCACGATTAATTAAAATTAACCTATTCGAAATTTTTAGGGAGGGAAAAACATGAAATCATACATTGCGAAAGCACAAGACGTTGAAAGAAAATGGTATGTTGTTGATGCTGCTGGAAAGCCACTAGGAAGAGTTGCTAGCCAAGTTGCAACAATATTAAGAGGAAAGAATAAGCCAACATTTACACCAAATGTTGATTGCGGAGATTTCGTTATAATAATAAATGCTGAGAAAGTTGTTTTAACTGGTAAAAAGTTAGATCAAAAAATGATGAGAAAACATAGCCTATATCCAGGTGGATTAAAAGAAACTCCATACAGAGAAGTATTAGAAAAGAAACCTGAATTTGCTTTTGAAGAAGCTGTAAGAAGAATGCTTCCATCAGGAGTTTTAGGAAGAAAAATGTTAAAGAAATTAAAAGTATATAGAGGTTCTGAGCATAATCATGCAGCTCAAAATCCAGAAGTACTTGAATTAAGATACTAATATAATAGTCTCGGGAGGAGGAACAGTAATGGCAAAAGTTCAATATATGGGAACTGGTAGAAGAAAAAAATCAGTTGCAAGAGTAAGACTTGTACCAGGTGAAGGTAAAGTTATAGTAAATAAAAGAGAAATCGAAACATATTTCGGATTAGAAACTTTAAGAGTTATAGTTAATCAACCATTAGTATTAACTGCAACTAAAGATAAATTTGACGTTTTAGTTAATGTATATGGTGGTGGATTATCAGGTCAAGCAGGAGCTATAAGACATGGTATATCAAGAGCTTTATTAAAAGCTGATGAAAATTTAAGACCAGAATTAAAGAAAGCTGGATTTTTAACTAGAGATCCAAGAATGAAAGAAAGAAAGAAATACGGTCTTAAAAAAGCAAGAAGATCTCCACAATTCTCAAAGAGATAGTTTGTGGTTTAAAAAAGAGAGGAAATTTCCTCTCTTTTTTTATTTACATTGTTTTTTATATATCATTATTATTAATGCTAAACTTTTAGTGAATTAAGGATTTAGTACATACTATAATACTTTTTGGAAAAAATAAATATAGGTTTTTTAAGTATTTAAATAATGAATGTTAGGAATAGGTAAAAAATGATATTTAATTTTGTTATGGAAAGGAACTATTATGGTATGAAAGTTAAAAGATTTATTAAGAGTATATCAATGGTAGCATTAACTTTAGTATTAATTTTATGTTTTTTAATAACAGGAACTTTGGTTAAAGCTGAAGAAAAGGAAGAGGGTGGTAGTGAAAAAATAATACTTATAGATCCTGGTCATGGAGGAATGGATGGTGGTGCTAAGGGTAATGATGGAACGTTGGAGAAAGATATAAACTTAGCAATATCTTTAAAATTAAAATCTACTTTAGAAGAAAAGGGATATAGAGTAGCAGTAACTAGAGAAGCAGATGCTGATTTACACACTAAGGGAGATACGGTAAGAGAGAAAAAAAGAGATGATTTGGCTAATAGAGTTAAAATGAAAGAGGAAACAAAGTGTGATATTTTTATAAGTATTCATCAAAATATGTTTCCACAAAGCAACTGCAAAGGTGCACAGGTTTGGTATGCAGCAGATGATAGCAGTAAGCTTTTAGGGGAGGCTTTGCAAGAAAGTTTTAAACTTAATTTAGATGGGAATAATCATAGAGTAGCAAAGCAAGCTAAAGAGGAGTATAGAATACTTAGAAATAATAAAGGGTGTGCTGCGGTCATTGCAGAATGTGGATTTTTATCTAATCCAGAAGAGTTAGAGTTATTACAGAGTGATGATTATCAAAATAAAATAGTCTATTCTTTAGTTCAAGGAATTGATAAGTATTTTTCACAAAATAAATAAGAGCTTGTATCGATTTAGATACAGCTCTTTTCATTATATAGAATTTCTAAAGCCTTTTCCGCGAACTTCAGATACATCCATAACAGTAATAAATGCCTTAGGATCTATTAGATGAATTGTATTTTTAAGTTCAATCATTTGTCTTGGTGTAACAAGGCAATAGAGCATTTTTTTCTTATCATGTGTATATTCTCCTTCTGCCAAAAGAGATGTAACACCTCTATGAAGGTCATTTATTATATAGCTTATAACAAGTTGCTCTTTTTCGGTTATTATAAATAATAACTGTTTATTATTAGTACCCTTTATAACCTTGTCTAAAACCATGCCTTGTATAAACATACTTATAAGAGTGTATAGAGCCATAGGAATCCCAAAAAATGTTGATGCAACAGCTACAATAATTAAATTTATAGCAAATCCTAAGCTTCCAATATTAAAATTAGAATATTTTTTTCTAATAAGCATATTGACAATATCTGTTCCACCGGTAGAACCATTTCTTGAAAAGACTATTCCATAACCTAGACCACAAAGAATTCCTCCATATATGCAATAAAGTAATGTATCATTTAGTGATACAAGACTTGAAAGTGGTGATGTAATTATAAGGCATGCGGATAAAGAAATCATTCCAATACCAGTATATAGTGTGAATTTTTTTGGTAATTTGAAATAACTAAGAATGAATAATGGTATGTTTATTATAAATACAGTTATACCAGAATTTATTCTAGTAAGATATTGAATTATAAGTCCAACTCCAGTAGCTCCACCACTTATTAGCTGAGCATTAGCTAAAAACATATTAACTCCTAGAGATGATATGAAACATCCTAAAAAGATTAATATGCAGTCAAGAATAAAGCCACTTGTGCTCTTCATAAATTTCATAAAATTATCTCCTTAACTTAATTATGAAATGATATAGATGTAATTATAATAGATATTATTGTAATATTAAATATTTTTTTATTAAAATTTAATTAATATTAATATTTTGCTCAATAGTATTAAAATGAGTAATTGTTTATAAAGTAAATTTAGACAATTATATTGGTAAGTCATAATAAAAATATAAATTATATTTGTAACTTTTATATTTTATTATAAAATATATATAGAAAGTTAAAGAGGTGTTTATTAATGGATAAATTCAATGTATTAGTTGTAGATGATGAAAAAGAAATAAGAGATGCTATAGATATATACTTAAGGGGGGAGGGGATAAATGTAATAAAGGCTAAGGATGGTCTTGAAGCTTTAGAAGTTTTAGATAAAGAGGATGTTCATTTAGTCGTTTTAGATTTGATGATGCCAAGATTAGACGGTATGCAGACATGTATAAAAATAAGGGAAACCAGAAATATGCCGATTATAATGTTATCTGCAAAATCCGAGGATAGCGATAAAATATTAGGATTAAATATAGGAGCAGATGATTATGTTACAAAACCTTTTAATAATTTAGAATTGGTTGCTAGAGTAAAATCACAACTTAGAAGGTATGAAAAACCTTTAAGTATAGAAAATTCACAAGATACGATAATTATAAAAGATTTACTAATAGATAATATAAATAAAAAAGTAGTTTTGAGAGGTAATGAAGTAAAACTTACTGCTACTGAATATAAAATATTAATTCTTTTAGCTTCACATCCAGGAAGAATCTTTTCGATAAAAGAAATTTATGAGAAAGTATGGGAAGAGGCTTTTTATAAGAGTGAGAATACAGTAACTGTACATATAAGAAGAATGAGAGAGAAGATAGAGATAAACTCAAAAGACCCTGAATATATAAAGGTGGTGTGGGGTATTGGTTATAAAGTGGATAAATAAAATAAGGTTTTGGTGGCGTGATTATAGAATTTGGGTTAGAAATGTAGAAAATATATTTATAATAGGTTCTTTAATAATATTCCCAGCGATGTTAATTATTTTATTTGGAGGTAATTCATATCAAAGTTTAGTCAAGATAAATTATACTCAAGGATCTTATATAGAACCAAGGGTAAATTATGTGGATGCTTTAATAAATCCTAAAAAGTATGAAGAAGGAAAGCTTTTAGAAAGATCAGCAGAGTTATCTAATGTAATTTATAATCAGACAGATTATTTAAAGGACATAAAAAATGCTACAACAAAAGATGAACAAGATATTGCAAAGCAAAAAATATTACAGTTATCTACGTATTATATTGGAGTTGTAATAATTGATAAAACAACGGGAGATTATTATTCAAATAGAAGTTGGTTTTATGATCCGCCATACGCTTTATCCACTCCCAAAAATATTATACAAGAGTTAGCTAAGAATGAAAATTTAACTTATATAACTTTAAATCCTGCTGAAGATATAGAAGAAATATATTTTTATCAAGGTGATATGTATATACAAGAAGTAAATGCTATTAGAACATCTTTTTTTATATTATTAATATGTACAATAATTTTAGTTGTTTTTCTTGTAAAAAAAATATATATGATAAAGAATCTTGGATTTAAAAAATATAAAATTAGTTTAAAACAAGGATATTTATTTAAATTATTTAGAGCTATTAGGGCTATATTTAAAACTAGGATAATAGTAGAGGAAATAATAAAAGATAAAGTATTTTTATTTATTATTTTTGCTACAATAATATATCTTTTATTTTGGTGGATTGCAAGTGCTATTGATTTTTGGCTTGGATATCCGAGTGGATATTCATATGTTTATTATGTAGGAATAGGTGTTGGAATTGCAATTATTGTATTTCTATTTGTACATTTTGTAATAAAATATATATTAAAATATGATTCGCTAGCAACTATTATATATGATATAGATGAAATAAAAAAAGGTAATATGGAACTTGAAGTTGAATATGGAAATGACAAGCAGATATCAGAGCTTGCAAAAGGGATAAATGATTTGAGGTTAAATTATAAAGATTCTATTGAAGAGGGAATAAGAAATGAAAAACTAAAAACTGAGCTTATATCAAATGTTTCTCATGATTTAAAAACTCCATTAACTTCTATAATAAATTATGTAAACATACTTCAAAGAGATGATATAAGTGAAGATGAGAAAAAAGAATGTATAAAAATATTGGAAACTAAATCGCATAGATTAAAGAGATTAATTGATGATCTTTTTGAAGTGTCAAAAATGAATTCAGGAAAAGTTGATTTATATGAAATGGATATAGATATAATTCAACTTATATACCAGTCTATTATGGAGGTTGAAGATTTATATATAGAGAAGAAAATGGAATTTAAGGTTAAAGCTCCAGATGAGTTAAAAATAAATGTAGACCCTGAAAAGATGTCTAGAGTATTTCAAAATCTTGCGACAAACTCCTTAAAATATGGTTTGGAAAATACAAGGATATATGTGGATATAAAAGACTTTGATGATAGAGCTGAAATATCTTTTAAGAATGTATCTGCTTTTGAATTAGATTTTAATGAAAGTCAAATATTAGAAAGATTTGCAAGGGGAGATAAATCAAGGAATTCAACTATAGAGGGTTCTGGACTAGGCTTGGCTATAGCTAAAACTATTGTTGAACTTCATGAAGGATTGTTTAAAGTAGAATGTGAGGGAGATTTGTTTAAGGCATATGTAATACTTCCAAAAACAAAACTTAAATAATAGTTAAAAGAATTGGTTAATCCAATGTTCAAACAGGATTATAATTGATACTTTAAAAAAATTAAATAAGGAAACATGAAAAAATTATATTAAGTTCATAAGAAATTAGGAGATACAAAGAGTATTAATTAGAATATAAATGATAAATTGATTTTAATTGTTAAAAAGATAATGATAATCATTTTCAATTAATCAATATATATGATATTATAATATCATAAAATGAACATTAGGAGGTTTAATATGGCTAAGATGATGGAACCTCGTTTCAAGATGTGCAGAAGGCTTGGATTAAATGTAATAGGGCATCCAAAGGCCATGGAACGAGCATTTAAAGGAACAAGTAGGGCAGATAAAAAATTATCCGATTACGGAACTCAATTATTAGAAAAGCAAAGATTAAGAGCTTATTATGGTGTTATGGAAAAGCAATTTGCTAGATATGTAGAAAAGGCATTTAATAGCAAAGAACAGCCAGGTGAAGCTTTGCTTATGATATTGGAATCTAGATTAGATAATATGGTCTATAGAATGGGTTTTGCTAATTCTATAAGGCAAGCTAGACAAATGGTGAATCATGGACATTTTTTAGTTAATGGAGAAAAGGTAAATATACCTTCTTTTAGACTAAAAGTAGGAGATGAGGTTGTTTTAAGAGAAAAATCAAGAAAAACAGAAATGTTCACAAACAACTTTATAAATAATATAGGAAATGAAGTTCCATATATATCTAAAGATGAAAATAGTTTTAAAGGAATATTTATTAGAAAACCTAAGAGAGAAGAACTTCCAATAATCATACAAGAACAGTTAATAGTTGAGTTTTACTCCAAATAATAATTGAATGTTTCTTAAATACATTTTGTTCTTTTAGCAATATCTTGAAAATTATACTTCTGATGTTACTAAACTCTTAAATACTTGAAGGGGTGCTGACCTTCAAGTATTTTTTATTTAATTTTTAATTTTTTTTACATCAATATTATATTTTTTGCATTTTAAAGATATTGTTCTATGGGTTAGCCCTAAAGCTTTTCCAGCCTTATTAAATGTTTTATATTTTTCAATAGCCATTTTTATTATTTGCTTTTCATATTCCTCAAAAGGAAGAATATTGTCTTTATCTAAATCAAATTTATTAGGATTCTCTATTGTAGGTTTTAAATATGATGGTAAATAAAAACTTGAAATATATTTTTCATCACAAAAATTCATAGCTCTTTCTATTATATTTTCAAGTTCTCGTATATTTCCAGGCCATTGATATTGTTGAAGTAGATTTAATGCATCATTAGATATTCCTAAGATATTTTTATTTAATTTAATATTTAACTTTTTTATAAAATATTCAACTAAATCAGGAATATCTTCTTTTCGTTCTCTAAGAGCAGGGAGATTAATTCCTATTACATCTAATCTGTAATATAAATCTTGTCTAAATGTTTTTTCTTTTATCATTTCTTCAAGATTTCGATTAGTAGCAGCAATAACCCTAACATCAATAGAAATTGGATCTATTCCTCCTATAGGATCTATTTCCATTTCTTGAAGAACTCTTAGAAGTTTAACTTGCATAGACATAGGCATATCGCCTATTTCATCTAAGAAGATTGTTCCACCATCAGCAATTAAGAATTTACCTGGTTTACTTTTGGTAGCCCCTGTAAACGAACCTTTTTCATACCCAAAAAGTTCACTTTCTAAAAGATTTTCAGGAATAGAAGCACAGTTAACTCGTACAAAAGGTTTATCATGCCTAGTACTGTTATTGTGTACAGCCTTAGCAATTAATTCTTTACCAGTACCACTTTCACCTCTTATTAAAATTGTAGAAGTTGTTTTTGATGTTTTTTCGCATATATATAGAATATCTTTTAGAGTTCTGCTAGAACCTATGATATTATTAAAAGATGAATTGTTAGAAATTTGTTTAAAGAATTCTTCTTTGTAATAATTAAGCTCCTCTTGTGATTTGTTTAGTTTTCCTATAAGCTCTTTTAGCTCGTTAATAGGTCTTGCTGTTGATATAACTCCAACAAACTCATCATCTATAAATAACGGTTCTATATTACCTATTACATTAACATTATTAATAGAATAAATGACATCGTTAAATTTTGATTTATTCTTAAATGATTTATAAATATAGCCGTCAGGCTCTATATCTGTAATATGTTTACCAAGAATATTTTGAGCCTTTAAATTACTATGCTTAATGTATGCTGGATTAATATAATTTATAATCCCATTTTTGTCTAAAAAACAAATCATATCTTGTGAATTTTCTAAAATTTTAGTGAATTTTTCATTTAATTCTTTTATGCCAACTAAATTAGAGACATCTTGTATAACAGCAACAGCGCCTATTATTTTATTGTTCATAAAAAGAGGAGATCTATTTACAAGTGCTGATTTATTTTTTATATGCAGTACTTGTCCGAATTGTTTTAAGCCTTTTTTTAAAATCATTGGTAAATCAGAATAAGGAATAATATCCTTAATATTTTTTCCTATAACATCCTTAAAACTTTTTTCTAAAAATTTTAATGCATATTCATTTATTGTTGTTATATTTTCATAGGAATCTATAACTAATATACCAATTGGAACATTTTCTAATACTTGTTCTTTAGCTAGTATTGTTTCATCTATAAATTCATCAATTTTAACATTAGCAGATGGATTTATAGAATTTATAAACTCATCTATATATTGAATTAATGACATTACAGCTATTTTCCCTAGCATACCTTCTTCGTTACAACCAATACTTATTTTATCATTATTTGAAATTTTTAAAGAAAGAATAGCTAACATACTCATACCAAGCCATTGGGAATATTCTTTTTTCTTTATATATAAAGTAACTTTGTATTTTGATTGAATTTCTGAAGCTTTATTAACTATCATAGCTGAATATCTTGTATGAAGACCTTGGCGATTTTTAAAGGTTATTTCTTGAAAAAACATATTATGATACTCCTTGTAAGTAATTATTGATAAAAAATATCAATACATTTTAAAGTTGATATTTTTTATCAATGATTATAAATAACATTATTAATAGTTTTATATCAATATTATACATTATAAAATAAAAAAAATATAAAAGTTGATAAAAAATATCAAAAAATTAAATTATTATTTTAGATTATAACAAAAAATTATCTATAATAACAAAATAATAAAAAGATTTTGAATTTTATTAATTTATTAGTAAATATAAGATGTTTTCAAGGAAATATTGTTTCTAATTTTAACTTTAAATGAAAAAATATATTAATTTTTTAAAATTGGCATACTTCTTGCTAATAAAAATAAGTAAAGTTTATTTTATTGAATTTTAATATAATTTAAATAAATTATGTATGTTTTAGGAGGCAGTTATGATAAAAAGTGGTATTGCAGCATCAAAAGGATATGCTATAGGAAAAGTGTTTATACAAGAGCATGAAGAAATAGTTATAAATGATAATAAAATTTCAGATATAGAAGCAGAAAAAAATTTATTGAGAGTATCATTACAGGCTTCAAGAGAACAGTTAACTAAGATTAAAGAAAAAACTTTAAATGAAATTGGTCAACATGAGGCTCAAGTTTTTGAAGCTCATTTAATGTTGTTAGATGATGTTGAATTTACAGGTCAAATGGAAATGACTATAGAAAATGAGAGTTTAAATGCTATGAAGGCTGTACAAAATGTTACAGATACTTTTGTTATGATATTTGATTCTATGGATGATCCATATATGAGAGAGAGAGCAGCTGATATAAAAGATGTTTCAAAAAGAATAATTTCTAATTTAGCAGGAAAAGGTGGAAGTGATTTTGCTATAACAGAAGAAAATACGGTAATTGTTGCCCATGATTTAACTCCATCTGATACAGCACAATTAGATAGAAGTAAGGTTATAGGTTTTTTAACTAACATTGGAGGGAGAACATCTCACTCTGCTATAATGGCTAGAACATTGGAAATTCCAGCAGTAGTAGGGTTAGGAGATATAACAACTTCAGTGAATAATGGAGATATGATTATAGTAGATGGTATGGAAGGACTAGCAATAATAAATCCAGATCAACAAACTATAAATGAATATATTTCTAAAAAAGAAAAATTTCATGCAGAACAAGAAGAGTTAAAGAAACTTATAGATGTTAAAACTGTGACTAAGGGTGGAAGAAGAGTTGAAGTTTGTGGTAACATAGGTAAACCACAAGATATAGATCAAGTATTAGCTAACGGTGGAGATGGTGTTGGTCTATTTAGAACTGAATTCTTATATATGGATAGAGAATCTGCACCAACTGAAGAAGAACAATTTGAAAGCTATAAATATGTTTTAGAAAAAGCATGTGGTAAGCAAGTAGTTATAAGAACATTAGATATAGGTGGAGATAAAACACTTCCATATTTACCATTGCCAGAAGAAATGAATCCATTCTTAGGATATAGAGCAATAAGACTTTGCTTAGATAGAAAAGATATATTTAAGGTTCAAATAAGGGCTTTACTTAGAGCATCTGTATATGGAAATCTTGCTGTAATGTTTCCAATGATATCAGGCTTAGAAGAATTCCAAGCAGCAAAAGAATTTGTTGAGGAATGTAAAGCAGAATTAAAGAATGAAGGAATATCATATTCAGATTCAATTCAATGGGGTATCATGGTTGAAATTCCAGCAGCAGCAGTTTATGCTGATAAACTAGCAAAATACGTTGATTTCTTCTCAATAGGAACCAACGATTTAATACAATATACTTTAGCAGCAGATAGAATGAGTGAAAAAGTATCTTATCTTTACAACCCAATGCATCCATCAGTTTTAAGATTAATAAAAATGACTATAGATGGAGCACATAAACATGGTAAGTGGGTTGGAATGTGTGGAGAAATGGCAGGGGATGAAACTGCTATACCAACATTAGTTGAATATGGATTAGATGAATTTTCAATGAGTGCTACATCAATTCTATCAGCTAAAAAAATAATAATGGAACAAGAATAATTTAATTTGTAACAATACTTATTAACCCTAAGTTTTGTAAAGGTGTAGACAAATTGTCTACACCTTATTTAATAGTAAAATATTGACTAGAATATTTAAATATAATATAATAATTTGATATTTTAATAAGTTAGATTGGAGGAACTTATTATGGTAATGCATGTAAGTGCTAGCGATTTTGAAGAAGAGGTTTTAAAAGAAAAAGGTGTAGTTGTTGTAGATTTTTGGGCAACTTGGTGTGGACCATGCAAAATGATAGCTCCTATAGTAGAAGAACTAGATGAGGAAATGTCAAATGTTAAATTTGTAAAAGTAGATGTTGATAAAAATCTACAAATAGCTAATCAATATAAAATAGTAAGTATACCAACTTTAAAAATATTTAAAGATGGTAAGCTTATAAATACTTTAATAGGATTTAAAACTAAAGATGCATTAAAAATTGATGTAGAAGCATGTTTATAAAATGAAAAAATAACTGTTTCAAATAATGAAACAGTTATTTTTTTATTGTGTTACATTAAAAAAAACATGTTGACCAATGGTTGTTACATTACATTTTTCTATTTCCTTCATCCAAGAACAAGTTGCTATTTTAGGATTGTAAAAATATAGGGCATTTTCTGTTGGATCTAAACCTTTAATAGCATCTTTAACTGCATTATAGCTATCACTATTTGGAGTTGCATTTATAACACCATTTACAACGCAAGAAAATGCATTTTTTTGTGTTATAACTCCTTCAACCGTATTTGGAAAGTTAGGACTAGTAACTCTATTTAGTATTACAGAAGCAACTGCAATTTTGCCAGCGTAAGGTTCACCTTTGCTTTCAGCAAAAACTACTTTTGCCATTAAATCTATATCTGATTTTGTTAAATAAACTTTTTTTGATGATGAATTAAAAACTTCAATTATTTCATCAGATTGAGAGAATAAATCAGTTTCTGTTAAAGGTTCGTTAGTTATTTCGTCTTGAGCATGATTTAAATTTAATTCGCTTGTGTATATATAGTTATTTGTGATATTTTCCTTATTAAAATTTTCTAGTCCTAAGGCATTTTTTTGACATATATTAGTGATAACAACAAAAATGAAGGTTAATAAAAAACATACATAAGTTTTCTTTTTCATATTGTCCTCCTAATATTAGTGTTATTTTACCTTGTATATTGTATCCATAAAGAGAAAGTTAATTCATGTAAATATTATTTTTTTAAATCATTTAGTAAGGTTTGTAAATTTCTCAATGAATTATTCATATTTTCATATTCTGATTTAGCATTTATATAATATTCATTATTTGAATTATTATTTTTATTTTCTTCTGTAACCCCTTTTAATAATAAATTAATGTAATTACTATAATGGTTTAAAACTTCATTAAATGAGATAAAAATATCGTTGCTGTCTTCTGGGATAGATAAAATATAAAATTTTTTCTTAATAGTTTCAAAATTATTCATTTTATTATGAATATCAGTAATAATTGTATTTAAGCTTCTATTGTTGTTTCTAATAGTCGATATTGTTTCGAATAGATTTTCTGTTAAATCATCAAATTCTAATAGAAGAGAATCTAAAGTAACTATAAATTCATTCATTTGTGTAGTTTTAATATCTGAATCCCTATTTAATTTTATAATTTCATTTATATAGCTGAATATATTATTTAGTAATTTACTGTCATTAGATATTAATGAAACAGATATATTATTTTTGTTACAAGTTTCATAAATATTTATAATGTCATTTTTTAAAGAAGTAGTTTCTTTATACTTGTTGTATAAGTCGTCTGTGGTAGGGTCATTTAAAATATCAATTAAAGAAGTGTAAAAGGTTATATTCATGTTTAAACCTTTTTTTAGAGTTTCGTGTATATCTTTATATTTTTTAGATGTTTGTATATCTTTTAATGTATTTGATAGAGTTGTTAGATTATCAATTTTATCTTCTAATATATTTACATATTCATTAGAATTGGTTGTGTCTTCTAAAGGTTCATCTAAATTTATGCTTGTAATTGACTTTCCTAAATTATTTAATGTAATTAAGTCATTAGATTTGACACATGTAATAACAATAATAAAAATTAAAAGTAAAATTAGTATCATTGTAGAAATAAAAAATTTATTTTTATAAAAATCTTTATAGTTAAATTTCAAAATATCCCCCCTGTAAAAGAATTAATAAAAGTTTACACAATAAAAATATATGAAAGCTTTATAAATAACATTACTTATAATATGTAAATTAAAAAATTATCATTAACTTTGTATTTAAGTTAAAAGTTTTATTGTATAATATTAAAGAGTATTTATAACAACTGGAGTGAAGCGATATGCAGACTATAATTAATATGATTTTAAGTGATATTCAAAACATAACTATTTGGTCTGTTGTAGATATATTAGTAGTAGCTTTTATTTTTTATAAAGGTTATATGTTAATTAAGGAAACTAGAGCAGAACAATTATTAAAAGGTATTTTACTTATATTAATATTAATACCTGTTAGTTATATATTAAAATTGGATATTTTGTACTTTATATTAAGTAAAACAATAACTATTGGAGTTATTGCTGTTATTATAATATTTCAGCCTGAAATAAGAAGAGGATTAGAACATATAGGAAGAAGCACATTTGATGATTTTCATATAATACAAAACGATGAGGAAATTGAGAAAGTAATAACTAATATATGCGAAGCTGTTGAAAATATGGCAAAGACAAAAACAGGGGCATTAATAGCTATAGAACAAGGAACAGGGCTTGGGGATATAGTATCCACAGGAATAAAAATGGATTCTTTAGTGTCTAGAGAGCTTATAGAAAATATATTTGTAAAAAATACTCCGCTTCATGATGGTGCAACTATTATAAAAAATGATAGGATATTAGCATCAGCTTGTGTATTGCCTTTAACCAATAATAATAATATAAGCAAACAACTTGGAACTAGGCATAGGGCTGCTATTGGACTTTCGGAAGCATCAGATGCACTAATAATAATAGTGTCTGAAGAGACTGGTGCAATTTCATTAGCCATTAAAGGAAGATTAACTAGGAATTTTGATGGGGATAAATTAAAATCAATATTATTAAAAATAATAAAGAGTAAAAATCAAAGAAAAAGTAAGTCGTTTGGTCAGAAGGTGAAGGCGTGGGTAAAAATAATAAAAAGAGAAAAATAATTTCTCAAGTATTAAAAATAGTTAAAGAAAAGAATTTAATGGTTAAGCTTGTTTGCTTACTCCTATCTTTTGGTCTTTGGATATATATATCTAATATTGAAAATCCAATTAAGCAGTATACTATAACGAATATACCTGTTCAGATAGTAAATTTAGATGTTTTAAAAGAGGATAATTTAACTCTAGCTCCGGATCAAAATTTTACTATTTCTTTAACTATACAAGGAACTTCAACCAATATTTATAGTATAAATAAATCTCAATTTACAGTAGTTGCAAATTTATCTAATTATACGTTAAAATCAGGGGATAATAGTATACCAGTAGAAATAACGAATTCACCTAATAATGTAAATATAAAAAATAATGGAGTATTAAGAATTAATATTAAATTAGAAAATATTACTGAAAAAACAATGCCAGTGAAATCAGAACTTAATGTTACGACTAGTAATAGCACCTATGTTAAGAATATTTCTTTTTCTACCAATCAAATTACAGTATCTGGCCCTGAAGAAACAGTAAATGAAGTTTCTAAATTAGTTGTAAGAGGTAATGTTACTGCAAATAATAGCACGACCACAGCAAGTTTTCCAGTAGTAGCCGTTGATTCAAGTGGCAATGTTGTTAATGATGTTGTGCTATCAACTAATAATGTACAGACAACAATAACAGTAGAAAAAGGAAAATTAGTACCTATAAAAGTTCAAACTACGGGAGAACTTAGGGCAGGACTTACACTAGAGAATATAATAGCAAATCCTAATACAATAAAAATATTGGGTAGTGAGAGTGTATTAGATAGCACTGATGAGATTTTATCAGAACCTATAAATTTAAATTCTATAACTGGGAATGAAACGATAATAACTAATCTTATAGTTCCTAGAAACATTACATTATTGCCTAATGAAAATGAGATTAATGTGGATGTAAAAGTTTCAGGAGCAGATGAAAATAATTCGGAAAATGTTATAAATGGAAACACAGAAACTACAAAAACTTTTGAAATTCCAATAACTATAGAAGGAAATTTAAGTGGCTATACTGCAAATTTAAGTAGTAATACTGTAACTGTTGTCTTAAAAGGGACAAAAAAAGAATTAGATAATTTAGAAGCATCTAACTTATCATGCAAGGTTGATATTTCAAAATTAACAAAAGAAGGTGGAGTTGTGAGTCCAACTGTAGACATAAATAATGAGAATAATGTTTTAGTGGATAGTCAAAATCCACAAACTGTAGATGTTACATTTACTAAAGCAGAAGAATAAAATATAATTTTAAATTACCACAGAGATATTTATGTAATAAAAATTTCTGTGGTAAAATAATTTTACAAAAGTTTAGAAAAAAGGAGTTTAGTGTATGACTATAAGAGTAAATAATATAAGTTTAAGTATAGATGAAGATATATCTTGTATAGAGAAAAAAGTTTCTAAAAAATTAAATGTACCTGTTAAAGATTTGGGGAAAATAAAAATATTAAAAGAATCAATAGATGCTAGAAAAAAAAATAATATTAGGTTTAATTATGCGATTAGTTTAGAATGCAAAAATGAAAAGAAAGTTGTATCTAGGGCTAATAGTAATGATGTACAGATAGATGTTGCACTAAATACAGAGGAGTTTAAATTTGGGAATAAAGTTTTAGAGCATAGACCGGTAGTTATAGGGCTTGGGCCTGCAGGGCTTTTTGCAGCATTAACTTTAGCAAGACAAGGATATAACCCAATAGTGTTTGAGAGAGGTGAGAATGTAGACAAAAGAAGTGAAACTGTTGAAAAATTTTGGGATACAGGTATTTTAAATACAGAATCTAATGTACAATTTGGTGAAGGAGGAGCAGGAACTTTTTCAGATGGAAAATTAACTACTAGAATAAAAGATGCACGATGTAATATTGTTTTAGAAACTCTAGTAAAACATGGTGCAGATGAGTCTATAATGTATGTTGGTAAACCACATGTTGGAACTGATGTATTAAAGGGAGTTGTTAAAAATATTCGTGAAGAAATAAAATCTCTAGGTGGGGAGGTATGTTTTAATTCAAAATTTGAAGGAATTATAAAACATAATAATAAGTTAAAGGCGATTATAGTAAATGGAGAAGAGATTCCTTGTGAAGTTTGTATTTTAGCATTAGGACATAGTTCAAGAGATACATATGAGTTGCTTTTTAGGGAAGGAATATTTATGACTCCTAAGCCATTTGCAATTGGAGTTAGAATAGAGCATCCTCAAAGCTTAATAAATGTAAATCAATATGGCAATTATGCAAATCATAAAAGATTAAATGCAGCAGATTATAGATTAACATATCAAAGTGAAAAGATGCAAAGGGCGGTATATTCATTTTGTATGTGTCCAGGTGGGGTGGTTGTTAATGCATCGTCAGAGACTGAAAGGCTTTGTGTAAACGGAATGAGTTATAATTCTAGAGATAAAGAAAATGCTAATTCAGCTTTAGTTGTTACTGTTTCTAGTAAAGATTTTAAAAGTGATAAACCTTTAGCAGGGATGGAATTTCAAAGGCATTATGAAAATTTAGCATATAAGATAGGTGGCGGTAATTTTAAAACACCAATTCAACTTTTAGGAGACTTTTTAAATGATAGAAAAACTACCAAACTAGGAAAAGTTAATCCAAGTGTGTTAGCTAATGATTATACTTTAGCTAGTATAGGGGAGGCATTGCCAAGTTATGTGGTTGATTCTTTGAAAGAGGGAATAGAAAGCTTTGATAAAAAAATAAATGGATTTGCAGATTATGATGCTATTTTGACAGGAATAGAAACTAGAACATCTGCACCAGTTAGAATAGAAAGAAATAACAATTTAGAGAGTATATCTTTAACAGGATTATATCCAGCTGGTGAAGGTGCAGGATTTGCTGGTGGAATAATATCTGCTGCAGTAGATGGAATAAAAGTAGCAGAAAGTATTATGGGATACTTTTGTAAATAAGGTAAAAATTAATTAAAATTTTCAGAAAATTTATGTTTTCTGAATTTTTTTTGTTAAAATAATATATATATGTTAATAAAATAACAAATCTATAAAGAATAGGGAGTAATATGTTATGAATAAAAATTTTAATGAATTATTTACTAAAGCTAAATGTATAAATAAAAAGAGAGTTTCTGTAGCTGTAGCACAAGATGAACCAGTTTTAGAAGCTATTAAAGAAGTAGTTCGTGAGGGACTAGTTGAGGCTATATTAGTTGGAAATAAAGAAGAAATACAAGATATAGCTAAAAAAATAGATATGAATTTAGAACAAGTTCAAATAATTAATGAAAAAGATGTAAGAAAGGCAACTTTAAAGGCAGTTGAGATAGTTTCAAATAGACAAGCAGACATGGTTATGAAAGGACTAGTGGATACTGCAACGTTTTTGAGAAGTGTGTTAAATAAGGAAGTAGGTTTAAGAACAGGTAAACTTATGTCCCATGTATCAGTTTTTGATGTGGAAAAAATGAATAGATTACTGTTACTAACAGATGCGGCTTTTAACACATATCCAGATGTAAATGCAAAGAAAGATATGATAGAAAATGCAGTACAAGTTGCTAAATCTTGTGGAATAGATACTCCAAAAGTTGCGGTGGTTGCTCCGGTTGAAGTGGTAAATATGGATATGCAGGCAACGGTAGATGCAGCAATTCTTGCAAAAATGAATGATAGAGGGCAAATAAAAGGGTGTATAGTAGATGGTCCGTTTGCTCTTGATAATGCTATATCAGTAGAAGCTGCACATCATAAAGGAATATCAAGTGAAGTAGCTGGAAAAGCAGATATATTATTGTTACCTAATATTGATGTGGCTAATGTTATGTATAAGACATTAACTTATATGTCAGATTCGAGAAATGGAGGAGTTTTAGTAGGAACGGCAGCACCAGTAATTTTAACATCTAGAGCAGATAGTTTTCATACAAAAGTTAATTCAATAATTTTAGCGGCATTAATTGCTGAAGCAAAATAAAAATATATATTAAATTAAGTTTTTAAGTAAACATTTAAAATTAATGGAGAGTGGTTTAAATGTCATATAAATTATTAGTAATAAATCCGGGTTCTACATCAACTAAAATAGGATTATTTGAGGGAGAGAGAGAGCTGTTTCAAGAAACAATAAGACATACAAATGAAGAATTAAAAGGATATAATGCTATTTATGATCAGTTTAAATTTAGAGAAGACCTTATATTAAATGTACTTAAAGAAAAAAATTTTGATATAAAAAAATTGAATGCAGTAGTTGGAAGAGGTGGTATGTTAAAACCTGTTGAGGGTGGAACGTATATAGTTAATGACATTATGATTGAAGATTTGAAGATTGGGGTGCAAGGTCCTCATGCATCGAACTTAGGTGGAATATTAGCAAGGGCAATAGGGGATGAATTAAATGTACCATCTTATATAGTAGATCCAGTAGTTACTGATGAATTAGAAGATGTAGCTAGATTGTCAGGAATTTTAGAAATCCAAAGAAAGAGTAAATTTCATGCTTTAAATCAAAAAGCAGTTGCTAAAAGATATGGTAAAGAAACAGGAAAAGGATATGAAAATTTAAATTTAATTGTTGTTCATATGGGTGGAGGAATATCTGTTGGAGCTCATAAAAAAGGGAAAGTTGTAGATGTAAATAATGCATTAGATGGAGATGGACCGTTTTCACCAGAAAGAGCAGGAAGCGTACCAGTTGGAGATTTAATAAAAATGTGCTTTAGTGGAAAATATTCTCAAAACGAAGTTTATAGAAAGATAGTTGGAAAAGGTGGTTTTGTTGGATATTTAAATACTAATGATGCGAGAGGAATAATTGATAAAATGAAAAAAGGAGATAAAAAATGCGAAAAAGTTTATAAAGCATTTATTTATCAAATAACAAAAGAAGTTGGAAAAATGGCTGCTGTATTGAATGGACAAGTAGACCAAATACTTTTGACAGGTGGAATTGCTTATTCAAATGTATTAGTGCCAGATTTAAAATCTAATATAGAGTGGATATCAGATGTTACTGTATATCCAGGAGAAGATGAACTTCTTGCATTGGCACAAGGAGCTATAAGAGTATTAAGTGGGGAAGAAAAAACAAAAGAATATAAGTAATTATATAAAGTGAGAGTTGTATGCTAAGTAATGATTACAGTATACAACTTTTTAATGTAATAAATTTATATGAATATACAAAAAAATATTAATATATTTGTGTTTTTTTATTATTTATTAAATTTTATAATAATTGTATAATATTACTATAAAAATATTATTTTAAATAATGAGGGGGATTTTATGGCTAATTTATCATTAAGGCATATCTATAAAATATATCAAGGGGATGTAGCTGCTGTTAAAGATTTTAATTTAGAAATAGAAGATAAAGAGTTTATAGTATTTGTTGGACCATCTGGTTGTGGAAAATCTACTACATTAAGAATGGTTGCAGGGCTTGAGGAGATATCAAAGGGAGAACTTTATATAGGAGATAAGTTAGTAAATGACGTTGAACCAAAGGAAAGAGATATAGCAATGGTTTTTCAAAGTTATGCGTTATATCCACATATGAGTGTATACGATAATATGGCTTTTGGATTAAAATTGAGAAAAGTTCCAAAGGCAGAAATAGATAAAAAAGTTAAAGAAGCGGCTAGAATTTTAGATATAGAGCATTTGCTAGACAGAAAACCAAAAGCATTGTCTGGTGGACAAAGACAAAGGGTTGCTCTTGGAAGAGCTATTGTTAGAGAACCTAAGGTGTTTTTGATGGATGAACCATTATCTAATTTGGATGCTAAATTGAGGGTTCAGATGAGAACGGAAATATCTAAGTTACATCAAAGATTACAAACTACATTTATATATGTAACTCATGACCAAGTTGAAGCTATGACAATGGGAACTAGGATTGTTGTTATGAAAGATGGTGTAGTTCAACAAGTTGCAACACCTCAAGAAATATATAATAATCCAGCCAATATATTTGTTGCAGGATTTATAGGAAGTCCACAAATGAACTTCATTGAAGGAAGTGTAATTGAAGAAGGTGGGAAGTATTTTGCTAAGTTCCAATCTGAAAAAATAGAAATTGGAAATGATAAAGGAAAGAAATTAAAAGACAAAGGTTATATTGGGAAAATAGTTACGTTTGGAATAAGACCAGAACATCTAGATGATAACATAAATTTAGTAAAAGAGAATCTAAATAAAATAATTCATGTAAAAACAGAGGTTGTAGAACTTATGGGGGCTGAGAGTTATATATATACTAAATGTGGAAATCAAAATATAACTATAAGAGTAAACGGAAGTACTAAATTAGGAAATGGCGATAATGCTAAAGTGTATATTAATACAGATTATTTACATGTGTTTGATAAGGATAGTGAAAATAAAATAATTTAATTAACAAAAGAATTTTGGGGTGAATTTATGAGAAATTTTCATGATTTTTTTAGTGAAATATATTATAGTACAAAAATTCCTTTTAATATAAAATTAAATAATAATCAAGAAATAAAGTTTTTATCAGATAATTTAAGCAAAGATGATATTGTAGAAGAGAGTATAAATTTAAATAAAGAATTTAAAATTATAACAAGTAAAAGCTATAAAAATTGTATTCCGTTGCTTAGATATATAATAGAAAATAGAATAGATAAAATTGAAACTGATAAGGAAAAAATATTATTAGATTTAATAAAGAATGATATAGTAGATTTAGAATATATAAAAGCTAATTTATCGTGGATTTTAGAGAAAGTTGGGCTAGTAACCATATTTTCAAGTAGCAACAATGAGGATATATTATCTATAATAAAACAAAGTTACTCTAATTATGATATTATAGTTTGGCAATATAATAATTATGTCATGATGTTATGTAATTTGGATGATATTAAAGATCATGTGGAAGGTATTAGAGATTTGCTATATTCAAATCTTTATATTAAATGTTATATAAGTTATTGTGTTATAGATACGATAAAAGATATAAAAAATAAAATACATGAAAATATAAGGATAATAAATTTAGTCAAAAAGTATAATTTGTCCGAAGGAGTGTATAATGAAAAAAATCTTATAATTGAAAATATAGTAGATGGTATTAATAAAGAGATAAAAAAAGAAATAATAAAAAATTTTAGTCATGGATTCTCTAAATTAGATAGGTATACAATTAAAACGATAGATGTTTTTTTAAAATCTGGTTTAAATATAACAGATGCTTCTAAAAAGCTTTATATTCATAGAAATACTTTAATTTATAGATTAGATAAGATAGAAAAGTATACAGGATATGATATAAGAAATTTTAATGAAGCTATGATTTTTAAAATAGCGTTCCTTTTATGCTTAGAGAAAAAAGTGTAAAAAGATAATGTAATATATCTTAACGGTATATTGCATCATTTAATTTTAGATAAATTAATAATTGAAATTTTTTAATTATTTATATAAATAATTACTTATTTAATTAAAATAGTAAAAAAAGAAAATAAATGTTGAAAATAAATGAGATGAATATTATAATAATAATTGGAAACGATACACAATAAAATTAAAAAATGGAATTTTAGAGTATTTTAGGGGGTATTTATGAGTAAACGTACAAAGGTTTTAGCAGCATTAATGTCTACAATAATGGCAGGATCAATTGTTGGTTGTGGAAGTAGTGATACTACTACAAATTCAAATGATGATTCAAAGAAGGAACTTACAATATGGTCTCATTTAAAGACTGGAGAGATTAAAGCAATTGAGGAATTAGCTAATAAATGGGGAGAAGAAAATGGATACAATGTAAAGGTTGTAGATGATCAAGGAGAACCTCAAGATTATATACAAGCAGCAAATAGTTCTAAAGGACCAGATATATATTTTGGAGTTGCTCATGATAATTTAGGAACATTCCAAAAAGCAGGACTTTTAGCAGAGGTTCCAGAGGGAGTTATAGATGAAGGGGCTTTAGCATCAGAGCAGTTAGTAGATGCTGTAACTATAGATGGAACACAATATGCAGTTCCGATAGCGCAAGAAACAACAGCATTATTTTATAATAAAGATTTAGTTTCAGAAGTTCCAGAAACTATGGAAGAATTAGTAGAAGTGGCAGCAGAAAAAGGATTTAAGTATGCAATTGGAGATTTTTATAGATCTTATGGATTTATAGCTGCTAATGGTGGATACGTATTCAAAAATAATGATGGTGCATTAGATTCAACAGATATAGGTTTAAACAATGAGGGTGCAATAAAGGGATATGAGTTTCTTGAAGATTTAGTTGTTAATAAGAAGCTTATGGCATCAGATATAAATGGTGATGCTGCAATAGGAGAGTTTACATCTGGGAATACAGCATTTTTTATATCAGGACCTTGGGATGTAGCAGCATTTGAAGAGTCTGGTTTAAATTTTGGAGTGGCTAAAATACCTAGCTTAAACGGGAATGAGGTTACGCCGTTTATGGGAGTACAAGCAGCTTTTGTAAGTTCTAAATCAGATAAACAAGAAGATGCTTGGAAACTTGTTAAATATTTAGCTGAAAATTCAGGAGACATAGTTTTAGAAGAAGGAAACAGAATACCGGTTTACACAGATTCTTTTGAAACAGAGGCATTTAAGAATAATAAGTATATGGGAGCTTTTGTTGAACAAGCAAAAGTAGCAGATCCAATGCCTAATATACCAGAAGTTCAAGCAATGTGGAAGCCAGGAGAAACAAATATATTACTTATGATTCAAGGTCAACAAACAGCAAAAGAAGCTGCAGATAAAACAGTTGAACAAATTAAAGAAGGAATAGCACAACAAAAATAATTTGATATAAGGGGGAGAATTTCTCCCCTGAATTATATTAATTGAATTTATTATTTTGGTATAAGGGGGAGAGATTATGCAAATTTCATTAAAAAATAAAAGTAAAAAGACTACGTTAAAATCTATACCATATCTTTTACCAGCTATGATATCAATATTTATATTTACGATATGTCCTATAATTTATACAATTATCATAGCTTTTACTAATAAAACTTTGATACAAAGTGAACCATTTAAGTTCGTAGGATTTAGTAATTTTATAGAAGTTCTTACTGGCCCTTTTAAAGATGTGTTTTTCCCAGTTTTTATATGGACTATAGTCTTTGCTCTATGTTCAACTTTGGGAACGTTTTTATTAGGGCTTATAGTAGCTATATTATTAAACAATCCTAATATAAAGGAAAGAGGGATATATAAAGCTATACTTATTCTTCCTTGGGCTCTTCCAGCAACAGTTGCTATTTTATCATGGCAAGGTTTATTAAATGGAAGTTATGGAGCAATAAATAATCTTCTTATGAATATTAATCTAATATCAGAACCAATTCCTTGGCTTACCGATCCAATGTGGGCTAGGTTTGCTCTTATAATGGTTAATATATGGCTTGGATTTCCATATATGATGAATGTATGTTTAGGATCATTAGCTGCAATACCAGATTCTTATTATGAAGCAGCAGATGTTGATGGTGCGAGTAAAATGCTTCAATTTTTTAAAATTACATTGCCTTCATTAGCACAAACTGCTTATCCATTAATAATTTCATCTTTTGCATTTAACTTTAACAATTTTGGTTCAGCATATCTTATAACAGGAGGAAATCCAGCGAGATTAAACACTCAATTTGCTGGATATACAGATATTTTAGCTTCTGTAAATTACAAATTAGCAACTACCTTTGGTAGATTTGAAATAGCATCAACAATAAGTATTATAATATTTGTAATTTTAGCGACTATTTCATATTTTCAAATGAAATTATCAGGACAGTTCGAGGAGGTAGAATAACATGCAAATAGTAGAAAAAGAAAGAATAAGCAAGTCATCAACATTAAAATATAAAAAAAAATTAAGACCAGGAGAAGTAAGAAAAGCTTGGATTTCAAGAATTCTTCTTTGGGTAATGATGGCAATAGTTTTATTTCCGGTTTTAGCTATAGTGTCTGCATCAATGGCGAAAGGAAATGCATTTACTCAATCAACAATTTTCCCGACGTCTTGGACATTAGAAAACTACAAAAAGGTTATAAGTAATACAAATTTTTTAATATGGGTTAAAAATTCATTAATAGTTTGTTTTGCTACAGCAATAATGCAATTAGCAATGACTATACCAGCATCATTTGCCTTTTCAAAGCTTAAATTTAAAGGAAGAAGAAAAGGGTTAATGTTTTTATTGCTTCTTCAAATGTTTCCAACAACTATGGCACTTCCAGCTATACTTGGAATAGCTTATAAATTGAATGGAATGGATAAAATAATTACATTAATAATAATAGGTTGTGGTGGAAGTGCATATAACATATGGCTTCTTAAAGGATTTTTAGATGGTATACCCAAAGAGCTTAGTGAAGCAGCATTTGTTGATGGTGCGACTACTTTTCAAACTTTTGTAAAAATAATATTACCTTTAACTAAAAATATGTTGGTAGTTATATTTTTATTTAGTTTTATAAGTTCTTATGGAGAGTATATATTTGCTTCAGCTCTTTTGAAAAATCCAGATAGTCAAACACTTATGGTTGGTCTTAGAAGTTTTATAAACAATAAATTTTCTGCTAATTGGCCTCAATATTCAGCAGCTGCTGTAATGGCGTCAGCACCAATTGTTGTACTATTTTTAATGTCACAAAAATTCATATCAAAGGGATTAGTGTCAGGTGCTGTAAAAGGTTAAAATATAAAAAATAGATAATTTGAAGATAAAAAATATATATACGAAAAATATTTGGATAATTTTGTGATTACATGCGTATTTTTAGGAGGTAGCTAAATAATGAACATTAAAGATATAGCAAAAATAGCAGGAGTGGGTGTTAGTACAGTATCTCGAGTGTTAAATAATCATTCTGATGTTAAGGATGAAACCAGAGAAAAAATACTTAAGATTATAAAAGATAGTAATTATGTACCTAATAATAGCGCTAGGATTTTAAAACAAAATAATACTAAAAATATAGGAGTATTAGTTAAAGGTGTATTTAACCCTTTTTTCTCAGAGATGATAAATATAATAGGAAATAAAATACATGAATATGGATACACTATGGTTCTTCAACAAAATGATTATACATTTGACGAAGATATGGACACATTGCTAGGGTTTATTAAAGAAAAAAGATTACAAGGGGTTATTTGTCTTGGGGGGAATTTCATTGATATTAAAGAAGATAGTTTTGATTCAGTTGATGCACCAATAGTATTAACTTCTGTAAACACTATATCAGATCTTGGAAAGAGTAAATATTCATCAATAGGAATTGATAATAAAAAATCTGCATATCATGCAACTAAATATCTTATGAATTTAGGTCATAAAAACATAGCTATAATGCTGGGAGAAAAGGATGATTTAGGAATTGGATGGTGGAGACTTAAAGGTTTTAAAGAGGCATTACTAGAATATAATTATAATTTTTCAGAAGAGCATATATTAATCGGAAATTATGAGGTAGAAAGTGCATATAAAACAACTAAAAATTTATTGATGGAAAAACCTAATATAAGCGCTATATTCGCAATATCAGATGCGATGGCAATAGGAGTTGCAAAAGCTATAATAGATAGTGGTCTTAAAATAGGACAAGATATTTCTATCATAGGTTTTGATGGAATGAATATAAGTGAATTTTATAATCCTAGCATAACTACAGTAAAACAACCTAAAGAATTGATGGCCGTAATGAGTATAAATCATTTGTTTGATTTAATAAATAAAAAAGAAGGGCATAAACATATATTATTAGATACAGAATTAGTTAAAAGAGAATCATCTAAAGAAGTTAAAATAGTAGAAAATATTTTAGCATAAAATATTTTAATAAACGTGGTAATTTTGGGGGGAGAATAAATGAAAAGACGAAGTGGAATAATAATGCATATATCATCATTGCCAGGGAAATATGGTATTGGCACATTTGGAAAAGAGGCTTATGATTTTGCAGATTTTTTAAAGAAAGCAGGACAAAGTTATTGGCAAATATTACCTTTAAATCAAACTAGCTATGGAGATTCACCATATCAATCATTTTCAGCTTTTGCAGGAAATCCTTATTTTATAGATTTGGATATGTTGAATGAAGAAGGATTTTTAGATGAGAAGGACTATATTAATACAAATTTTGGAGATGATGAAGAAGATATAGATTATGGCTTATTATTCATTGAAAAATTAAAAGTTTTGAGGATAGCTTATGAAAAGTCAAAGCATGAATTAGGTGAAGATTATGAAGAGTTTAAGAGAGAACGGAGTTTTTGGTTACATGATTATGCCTTATACATGGCAATAAAGGGACGTTTTAATCTTAAATCATGGCAAAATTGGGCAGAAGATATTAAAAAAAGATATGCCTACTCTATGGATTATTATAATAGAGAATTAGCAAGTGATATTGAGTATTGGAAGTTTATTCAGTATATATTTTTCAAACAATGGTATAAATTAAAAAAATATGTTAATTCCTTAGGAATAGATATAATTGGAGATATGCCTATTTATGTTGCTGAGGATAGTGCTGATGTTTGGTCAAATCCACAAGCCTTTTTATTAGATAAAAATCAAATTCCGATAAAGGTTGCAGGGTGTCCTCCAGATGCATTTTCTAAAACTGGTCAACTTTGGGGAAATCCTATTTATGATTGGGATTATTTAGAGAAAACAGGATATAAATGGTGGGTAGATAGAGTTAGAGAGAGTTTTAAAATATATGATGTAGTGAGAATAGACCATTTTAGAGGCTTTGAATCGTATTGGGAAGTGCCTTATGGAGAAAAAACAGCGATTAATGGACAGTGGACTAAAGGACCTGGAATGAAATTATTTAAAGCAATAGAGAGTGTATTAGGTAGAGTCAATGTTATTGCGGAAGATTTAGGGTATTTAACTGATGAGGTTCTAGAATTTAGAGATGAAACAGGATTTCCAGGAATGAAAATTCTGCAATTTGCGTTTGATTCTAGAGAAGAAAGTGATTATTTACCTCATAATTATATAAAAAATTGTATAGCTTACACAGGAACTCATGACAATGATACTTTTAGAGGGTGGTATGAGCTTACTGGTAATAAAAAAGATATAGAATATTGTAAAAAGTACTTAAAACTAAATGATGAAGAAGGATATAATTGGGGGTTTATAAGAGGGGTTTGGAGTAGCGTTGCAGATACATCAATAGCATTAATGCAAGATTTTTTAAATTTAGGAAATGAATCAAGAATGAATATGCCATCAACTACGGGAACCAATTGGAGATGGAGATTAAAGAAAGAAATGCTTACAGATGAGCTTGCAAATGAGATATATAATATAACCAAACTATATGGTAGATGCTGATTAGATTTTTATATGGAATTTTAAACAAATTCCATATAAAAATTGACATTTATAGAATAATATAATAAAATATAAGTAGAGAGTAAATTAATTCTCTGAAAAATGGAAACGTTTCTAAAATAAAGATACAATCTCTTTTATTAGTATAGTTAGGATAAGGCTATCCCAAAAGTCTTATCTTTTTTTTTATATAAAAATTAAGTATAATAGTAACATATTAAAAAAGGAGATGAGAGGATTTGAAGGAATTTGAATCTAAGCTAAAATCAAAGGAATTGGATTATTTTTTTACTGCTATTTTAAATATTAAAGATATAGAGGAATGCTATAGATTTTTTGAGGATGTTTCAACAATAAGTGAATTAAAGGCTTTATGCCAAAGATTTCAGGTAGCAAAAATGCTAAGAGAAAAGAAAACTTACATTGAAATAGGGGAAGTAACAGGTGCCTCAACAGCAACTATAAGTAGAGTCAACAGATGTTTAAATTATGGAAGTAATGGATACAATACTATATTAGATAGATTAGAAGTAGAAGAAAAAGAGCAATAAAAATACTGCTCTTTTTTGTTATTTTAAATTATCTATTTGTTTTTTTAAATCAAATATTTCACTTTGAACTTGTTTGATTTTTGCCTTGTTACTTTCAAGTCTAGATTTTATATCTTCAACGATATTTTGCATATTTTCTATTCTCTCTATAGAAGTAGGTCTTCCATTAAATAATCTATCGGTAAAATCATTTAATCTTTCTTCATCATTTTTAATGAATGTTTTTAATTTTTTTATAAACTCTTCTTTTTTGTCTATAAGACCTTGTAAAAATTCTTCTTGTTTATGAGCTCTAGCAGAATTGATTTTATCAAAATAGTCTTGTCTAAGAGCATAAAATTCATCTCTTGCCTCTTTAAATTCGTTTATAATATTTTCATTTTCTTCTTTACCACAAAATCCTATGTGGAAGAATTTTTCACTTAAAGCTTTTACTTTTTCAGATGCTTCTTTCCAATTTTCATTTTCATAAAGACCTTTTAGTTCTTCTATAATAGCACATCTAGCCTCTAAATTAGCTCTATTTCCGGCTTTAAGCTCATCAAAATATTCTTGTCTTTTAGAGAAAAATTCGTTTTTAGCATTTGCATAACCTTCACTTATCTCATCATTGCCTTCTTTTCCTGAGAAACCAATACTTTTAAATTCGTTACATAAAGCTGTAAATTCTTCTGTAGCTTTTTTCCAATTTTCATTATTAACTAATTCTTTAAGCTTTTTAATAATTTCTTTTTTTCTTTCAGCTTTAACAGCAAAATCTTTTTGAAGATTTTTAACAGTTTCTTTTCTCATTGAATAAAGATTTGACTTTATTTCTTTAAATTCATGGAATAATTTATCGTTTATATCTTTTCCTGCAAATCCTATTTCGTAGAATTGTTCGCTATATTTTTTTAAAAGTTCATCAGTTTCTTTTAATCCATTAGAGTAAGATAGGTCTTTTAGTAAGTTTATTAATTCTAGTTTTTTATTTTCGTTTTCTTTGAAATGTTCTTTAGATTTATCATAAAATTCTTGTCTAGCCTTAAAGAAACAATCCTTTGCTTCTTTTAATTCTTCGTTTAGCATATTATTTTCTTTTTGATCGTAGTAAGGAATATTTTTATATTCTTCAAGTAAAGCATCTAATTTGATTTTAGCTTCTTTCCAGTTTGTTGAATTTTGTGCAAGTTCCTTTATTGAATTTATAATTTTTCTTTTTTCATCGGAAGTTTCTTTTTCATGTTCCATTAGAAGATCTCCGAAATTTTCTGTGCTTTTTTCAGTATTTTCTTCTATGTAAATAGATTCATTGTTTGACATATATAAAGTCCCCTTTCTTAAATTAACACTTAATATAATTTTAAGATGTTATTAACATTATGTCTATAAAAAAAATAATTTAATAGTTGCAATTAATATATATTAATAACTATAAAATTTTATGAGCAATTAAAACAAATTATTCTTATATAACATTATTTTGTTATACGGAGAATATAAAATTATTAACAGCTAGTAATATATGTGATATTATAAGTTGAAGAACAAAATATCAATAAAAGAGAAAGGGTGCTGAAATTTGTCAAGATTATTCGGAACAGATGGAGTTAGAGGAATTGCAAATACAGAGTTAACATCAGAGTTAGCATATAATTTAGGAAGAGCAGGAGCTTATGTATTAACAGAAGGAACTCATAAGCCTAGAATAATAGTAGGAAAAGACACTAGAATATCAAGTTATATGCTAGAATCAGCATTAATTGCGGGAATACTCTCTGTAGGTGCTGAGGTATTATGTGTTGGAGTGATACCAACACCAGCTGTTGCACATTTAACAAGAGTTTATGGTGCTGATGCTGGAGTAATGATATCAGCTTCTCACAACCCTGTTGAATATAATGGAATTAAGTTTTTTAATAATAAAGGATATAAATTATCAGATGATTTAGAGGATCAAATACAAAAAGTAATAGAGAATGGATTTAAAGATGTGCCATCTCCAACAGGAATTGCTTTAGGTAGAAAGATAGAAGAATTAGGAGCTCTAGATGATTATGTAGAATTTGCTAAAAATACTGTAGGAATAGATTTAAGCGGATTAAAGATAGCATTGGATTGTGCAAATGGAGCTTCATATCAAGCTGCTGTAAGAGGATTTAGAGAACTTGGAGCTGAGGTTTTTGTAGTAAATGATAATCCAGATGGGACAAACATAAATGAGAACTGTGGTTCAACCCATCCAGAAGAATTAATGGATTATGTTACAAGAAAAAAATGCCATATGGGATTTGCTTTTGATGGTGATGCAGATAGATGTTTAGCTGTTGATGAAAAGGGAACTTTAATAAATGGAGATTATATTTTAACTATTTGTGGAAAGTATTTAAAGGATTTAGGTAGATTAAAAGACGATACAGTAGTTGTTACTGTTATGAGTAACTTAGGAATGATGTTAGCTTGTGAAAAAGAAAAAATTAAAACGGTTAAAACTAAAGTTGGAGATAGATATGTCTTAGAAGAAATGATTAATAACGGTTATACTCTAGGAGGAGAGCAGTCAGGGCATATAATATTCTTAGAGCATAATACAACAGGTGATGGATTAGTTACAGCTCTTCAAATGGCATCTATAGTTAAAAAGACAGGGAAAACATTAAGTGAATTAGCATCAATAATGAAAGAACTTCCTCAAGTTTTAGCTAATGCTAAAGTACCTAATAATATGAAAAATATTCATCAAGAAGATGAGGAAATAAAAAATGAAATAGCTAAAATAGAAAAAGCATTAAATGGAGTTGGACGAGTTTTAATAAGACCTTCAGGTACAGAGCCTTTAGTTAGAGTTATGTTAGAGGGAGAAAATCAAGAAGAGATAAATAAAATGGCTCATGATTTAGCAAATTTAATAATAAAAAAGGCAAATAAATAGTTTGTAAGCTTTGTGTGGGGAGATGTTAAGTCTCCTCTAAGATTACTAGAGTAAAAATTAAAAAATATCTTTTATAAGATATAGTATAAATATAGATTAAATTACTTGAAAAAAAGTTTTTTGATGGTAGAATATTAAATTGTAAGCAATAATATGCTAAAGCACAATATAACATAGTAGCATATTATATTAGTATAGGACTAAATAGTAAAAATAAAAGCGCCAGAGCTCTAAAATTAAGAGTTGACGAGGATGAGGAGTATCGAATTTTCGGCGGATACCTCACGGTAAGACACTATCGTAAAAGTTGGACAAAACTTAAAAGTGATTTTAAGGACAAAGCCAATAAGGTGTTGTAATTATAGTTTTATTTAGTCCTTTCTTTAAAAAATTAAAAAAGGAAGGTATTTCACATGTGCGGAATAGTTGGATATGTAGGCAATGAAGAGGCTACGAAGATACTGATAGAAGGTTTATCTAAATTAGAGTATAGAGGGTATGACTCAGCAGGAGTTGCTGTACTTGAAAATGGAAAGATTAATGTTAGAAAGTGTAAAGGAAGACTTTTAAATCTTGAGGAAAAATTAAAAGATAAACCATTGAATGGAAAAATAGGAATAGGTCATACTAGATGGGCAACTCATGGAGAGCCATCAGATATAAATTCACATCCTCATAGTAATAAAGATGTTACTTTAAGTGTGGTTCATAATGGTATAATAGAAAATTATGCTAAGTTGAAAGAAATGTTAAAAGCAAAGGGATATGAGTTTTTCTCACAAACTGATACAGAAGTTATACCTAATCTTATAGATTATTATTATGAAGGTGATTTATTAGATGCGGTTATAAAAGCTACATCTAAGATGGAAGGTTCTTATGCAATAGGGGTTATTTGTAACAATGAACCAGATAAAATAGTAGCTGTTAGAAAAGATAGTCCATTAATAGTTGGTGTTGGACAAGATGAATTCTTTATAGCATCTGATATACCAGCAGTTTTAAATCATACAAAAGATGTGTATCTTTTAAATGATAAAGAATTTGTTGTTTTAACTCAAAATGGTGTAACTTTATATGATGAAGATAAACAAGTTATAAAAAAAGATATTTATCATGTAACATGGAATGCAGATGCTGCTGAAAAAGGTGGCTATGAAGACTTTATGATAAAAGAAATTCATGAGCAACCAAAAGCCATAAAAGATACAATGACTTCGAGAATAGTATTAGGACAGCCTATAACTTTAGACGATATTCATATAACTAAAGAAAATTTAGAAAATATTGATAGAGTTTATATAGTGGCTTGTGGAACAGCGTACCATGCTGGAGTTATAGGGAAATATGCAATAGAAAAATTAGCTAGAATACCAGTTGAAACTGATATTGCTTCAGAATTTAGATATAGAGATCCTGTGATAACAGATAGAACTTTAATAATAGTTTTAAGTCAATCAGGAGAAACAGCTGATACTTTAGCAGTTTTAAGAGATGGTAAAGCTAAGGGTGCAAGAATTTTAGCTATAACAAATGTTGTAGGAAGTTCAGTATCTAGAGAGGCTGATGATGTTTTATATACTTGGGCAGGTCCAGAAATTGCAGTTGCATCAACTAAAGCTTATGTAACTCAGCTTATTGCAATGTATACAGTGGCATTACACTTTGCAACTTTAAGAGGAACGGAATCTAATGAAAAAATTGAGAGTATAAAAAAAGAAATGTTAACTCTTCCTGAAAAGGTAGAAAAAATACTATCAAATAAGGATGAAATACAAAAATTTGCTGCTAAGCATTATGGTGAAAAAGATATGTATTTCTTAGGAAGAGGCTTAGATTATGGTGTTGCTATGGAAGGTTCTTTAAAGCTTAAAGAGATAACTTATATACATTCAGAAGCATACGCAGGTGGTGAATTAAAACATGGTCCAATAGCGTTGATTGAAAAAAATGTTGTGGTTATAGGGCTTTTAACACAATCAGAACTTGTTGATAAAATGGTAAGTAATATTCAAGAAGTTGTTACAAGAGGAGCTAGAGTTTTAGGAGTTATGTGTGAAAAAGATAAACATTATGCTGAATCTTTAGATGCTTCAATAATAATACCAGATACGATAAGTTTATTAACACCAGTATTAAGTGTAGTACCATTACAACTATATTCTTATTATATAGCAAAACAAAAAGGATTAGATGTAGATAAACCAAGAAATCTAGCAAAATCAGTTACGGTTGAATAATTTTATAATAAAAATGTGCATAGAATTTTTTCTGTGCACATTTTTGTTTTGAAGAATTATTATAAAAGGGTAGATATTTCTTATATTAATAAATTTTAAATTGCTAATAATTTAATGTAAAATTAAAGGAGTTGATAAACTAATAAAAGAATTATAGATAGGAGAGATTGTGATATCATGGGAGATAAATTTATGAGGAAACAAGATATAAGAAAGATAATTAAAAGAAAAAGACAGGAATTAAATAAAGATATAAAGCAAGAATTAGATAAGAGAGTGATAGATAATTTCTTTAACAGTGAATATATAAAAGATAGTAATATAATATTTATTTATGTGGGAATGGATAGTGAGATAAATACTATTAATATAATAAATAAACTTTTAGATATGGGAAAGAGAGTTGCAGTACCTAAAGTATTATCGCAAAATAAAGAGATGGTATCTCTTGAAATCAAATCAATTTTAGATTTAAATGAGAGTGGGTCATTTGGTATACTTGAGCCAGATATAAGTAAAAAAGATGTAGGGAATGAGATTGATTTGATAATTGTTCCAGGATTGGCTTTTGACAAAAGAGGATATAGAATAGGTTATGGCGGAGGGTTTTATGATAAATTTTTAGAGAAGCATAATAAAATTAAAAGAATATCTTTGTGTTATAACTTTCAGATAATAGAGAATGTACCTAATGAAGAATTTGATAAGAGAGTAGATACTATAATAACAGAAGATGAAATAATAAAAATTAATTTTTAATAAATAGAATATTTTTAACTACTAGCTTAAATTATTGACATCATTAGTTTTAGTTATTATAATAAAAATACTTATAGCCCCAAATTCCTATGAAAATACTAGGGATAATAGTCAGAAATTATTGATGTCTATATAAAATAAAAACGTAGTATTTAATAAAAGATGATAGGAGAATCAACATGAGTAAAAAAATTATTGGAATATCAGCAAATATAGAAATAGCTACAGACAGCGTTTGTTTTGCAGGATGTAAAAGATTGAAATTGTATGATGAGTACGTTAGTTCAGTTATAAAGGCAGGAGCTATTCCTATGATTATACCAGTAGTTGTTGATAAAAAAATTTTAGAAGAACAACTTAATATTATAGATGGATTAATAGTTTCAGGTGGATATGATATAGATCCTTTAAGATATGATGAGGAACCACATCCACTTCTTGGACAAGTCTTTCCTGAAAGAGATGAATTTGAATTTGCTTTAACAAAACTTGCTATGGAAAAACAAATTCCTATACTTGGAATTTGTAGAGGGCATCAAGTATTGAATGTTGTTAATGGTGGAACTTTATATCAAGATATATCTCTTAAGGAAGGAAATAATTTAAAGCATATTCAAGGAGGGCATGGTTCAATAGTTTCCCATAAAATTAAAATAGAAAAAGATTCTATTCTTTATAATGTATTAGGGGAAAATGCATTTGTAAACTCTCTTCATCACTTAGCTGTTAAAGATGTAGCTAAAGATTTTAAAGTTAGCGCTATCGCAAGTGATGGAGTTATTGAAGCTATAGAAAGAAAATCTGGTTCTTTTGCTATGGGGATTCAATGGCATCCAGAAATTTTAGCTGATAAGAATGAAGATATGTTAAATTTGTTTAAATACTTTATAAAAGAAATAAAGTAAACATATAATAAATTTATTTTAAATTATTAATACAAATGAAGATAAAAGAAAGAGGTTAGAATTATGAAGGCACGGAAATCAAAAATAGGATTTCTTAGTATTATTCTTTTAGGTTTTAATGCCATTGTTGGAAGTGGAATTTTTTTACTTCCAAATCAGGCAATGAAACTTATTGGACCTACAAGCTTATTTGTAATATTATTTGATGCTTTTTTAGCCATTACAATAGCTTTATGCTTTGCAGAAATGGGAGGAATTTTTAAGAAAAATGGTGGGCCCTATGTATACACAAGAGAGGCTTTTGGAAGTTTTGCAGCATTTGAAGTTGGAATAATGACTTATGCTATATGTGTTATAGCATGGGCTACTATGGCGGTAGGCTTTACAACAGCTTTATCAGTATTTTGGCCTGGGGCAGATAAGGGTATAACTAAAGATATTTTAGTTACTGCTTTTATAATTGCATTAGGAATACTTAATATACTTGGAGTAAATTTCACTAAAATAATAATGAATATAGCTACTGTAGGAAAAATAGTTCCTCTTATTATTTTTATAGCAATTGGTGTTTTTTTTATGAAAATTAATAATTTTACCCCAATGTTACCTCATGGAACATATATTTCAGGCTCTTTTGGAGCGGCAGCACTTTTAATATTTTTTGCTTTTACTGGATTTGAAAGTATTGCTCTTGCAGCAGAAGATATGGAGAATCCATCTAAAAACATACCTAGAGCAATTATTATTGTTATGATTTTGGTTTCAGCTGTATACATACTTATTCAAGCTGTATCTATTGGAGTATTAGGTTCAGCACTAGCAAATGATGTAACACCAGTAGCGACTGCATCATCTAGGTTTCTTGGTTCAGGAGGAGGTATATTAGTAAGTCTTGGGATATTAGTATCTATTATAGGTATTAATATAGCTTCATCTTTCTCTTCGCCAAGAATGGCAGTTGCCCTTGCAAATGATGGGTTATTACCTAAAGTTATTGGAAAATATAATAAATTAAATACACCATACGTAGCCATAATACTTACAGTTATATTAACAATACCAATAGCATTATCAGGTTCATTTACAGAACTTGCTTTAATAAGTGCAATATCTAGATTTGCTCAATATTTGCCAACATGCTTAGCAGTACCAGTATTAAGATGGAAGAAGCCAGGTATTAAACGTTCATTTAAAATACCATTTGGTCCAGTAATTCCTATAATAGCAGTTCTGGTAAGTATATGGATATTATTTCAATCTAGCACTCAAGAAATAATTTGGGGACTTGGTGGACTTATAATAGCAATACCATTATATTTTATTATGAAAGCATATAATAAAAGGCAAAGTAATGCTTAAATTTAATTAAGAAAAATTGGAATAGATAAATATTATAGAGATTATAATAAAAATATATTGTAGAAGATTATATTTAAAGTTTAAAAAAATGATTTAAATATAATCTTTTATTTTTTAAATATTAATAAAGTGTTAAAATTATTAAAAGAATATATTAAAGGGGATAAAGATATGAAATTTAATGATTTTAAATATGAAAGACCTAATTATAACAATGTAAAAAATATTTTAGAGGATTTGATATTAGAACTTGAAAAAGCAGATACTTGGAATGATGCAAAAAGAGCAATAAATAAAATATATGATGTTAGAAGTGAAATAGAATCAGCAAGAGAAATAGCAACTATTCGTTATACTATAAATACAAAAGACGAATTTTATGAAAAGGAAAATGAATATTGGGATGAATATTCTCCCTTGTATGAAGAAATTAATTCTAAATTTTATGAAGTGCTAGTGAATTTAAAATACCAAGATGAAATAGAAAAATGTTATGGAAAGCAAATACTTAATATAGCAAAGTATTCTTTAAAGGCTTTTTCTAATAATATAATTTCAGACATGCAACTTGAAAACAAGTTAGCATCTAGTTATCAAAAACTTATTGCTTCTGCTAAAATACCATTTAAGGGAGAGGAAAAAACATTATCTGAATTAACTCCATTTATTTTATCTAAGGATAGAGAGATAAGAAAAGAAGCAAATAAAGCTAAGTATGAATTTTTTACTAAAAATGAAGAAGAAATAGATAAAATATATGATAAATTAGTGAAGGTAAGAGACACTATTTCTAAAAAATTAGGATATAAAAACTTTGTAGAACTTGGCTATGTTAGAATGAATAGATTTGATTATAATGAGGAAATGGTAAAGAAATTTAGAAAACAAGTTGAGGAATTTATTGTACCAGTAAATAATAAGTTATATGAGAGGCAAAGAAAAAGATTAGGATTGGAAAAATTAAATTACTATGATGAAAAGTTTGAATTCCTATCAGGAAATCCAACTCCGAAGGGAGGAGAGAAATGGATAATAAATAATGGAATGAAGATGTATACAGAATTATCTACTGAAACTAAAGAGTTTTTTAATTTTATGGTGGATAATAATTTAATGGATTTAGTCTCTAAAAAAGGAAAAGCAAGTGGTGGTTATTGTACGTATATACCAAAATATAAAGCACCATTTATATTTTCAAACTTCAATGGCACATCAGGAGATGTTGATGTTTTAACACATGAAGCAGGACACGCTTTTCAAGTATATAGAAGTAGTTATATAAATGTTTTGGAATGCAACTTTCCAACTTATGAAAGTTGTGAAATTCATTCTATGAGCATGGAGTTTTTTGCTTGGCCTTGGATGAATTTATTTTTCAAGGAGGATACAGAAAAGTATAAATATCTTCACTTAGGTTCAGCGCTTAAATTTATTCCATATGGAATAACAGTAGATGAATTCCAACACTTTGTATACAAAAATCCAAATGCAACGCCAAAAGAAAGAAAAGAGTATTGGAGAAGTCTTGAAAAAAAATACCTTCCACATAAAAACTATGAAGAATGTGATTTTTTAGAAAGAGGAGGTTGGTGGTTCCAACAAGCCCATATATTCTTAGACCCATTTTATTATGTAGATTACACATTAGCACAAATATGTGCCCTACAATTTTGGAAAAAAGATAGGGAAAATCACAAAGAAGCTTGGGAAGATTATTTAAGATTATGTAGTATAGGTGGATTAATGCCTTTTCAAGAACTTGTTAGATATGCAAATTTAAAATCACCATTTGAAGATGGCTGTGTAAGTGAAATAATCAAAGATATAAATAGATATTTAGAAAGTATTGATGATAGTATTTTATAAATAAAAGGTCATGAAAATTCATGACCTTTTATTATTGTAGATATATTTTAGTTATATTTCTTTATTGTAAACTTCGTTAGCAATTCTATTAACTAAAGTATCTAGAGCTATTGCTCCTTCTTCACCATTTTTTCTACTTCTAACTGAAACTTCATTATTTTCAGCTTCTTTTTCTCCTACAACTAAAATATAAGGAGTTCTTTCAAGTCTAGCTTCTCTTATTTTATAACCTATTTTTTCAGCTCTATAATCAGTTTCAACTTTTAAGCCTCTATTTCTTAATTCATTGGCAACTTTATCTGCATAGTCATTATATTTATCAGAGATAGGAAGAATTTTTGCTTGAACAGGACATAACCAAGTTGGTAGAGCTCCAGCATATTTTTCTATAAGCATAGCTAAAGTTCTTTCATAACATCCTATTGAAGATCTATGAATAATATAAGGACGTTTCTTTTCACCATCTTTATCAACGTAAGTCATGTTAAATCTTTCAGCTAAAGCGAAATCTATTTGTACAGTTATTATTGTATCTTCTTTTCCATGAACATTTTTAAATTGAATATCAAGTTTTGGGCCGTAGAATGCTGCTTCATCATCAGCTTCAACATAATTTATATTTAAATGATTTAATATATTTCTCATTATATCTTGAGTGCTTTCCCAAGCTTCTGGATTATTTATATATTTTTCAGTATTGTTTGGATCCCATTTAGAGAATCTATAAGAAATATCACCAGCTATTCCTAAAGTGTTCATGATATAATCAATTAAGCTTACAACACCTTTGAATTCTTCTTCTAATTGTTCAGGGGTACATACTATATGACCATCTGCTAAAGTAAATTGTCTAACTCTTATAAGACCGTGCATTTCTCCAGATGCTTCTTTTCTAAATAAAGTAGAAGTTTCAGCATATCTTATAGGTAAATCTCTGTAACTATGTTGTTCTGCATTATATATAGTATATTGGAATGGGCATGTCATAGGTCTTAATGCTAAAACCTCATCGTCTTTTTCTTCATCTCCTAGGACGAACATTCCATCTTTGTAATGATCCCAGTGACCTGAAACTTTGTATAAGTCGCTTTTAGCCATTAGAGGAGTTTTAGTTAAAACATAACCTCTTTTTTCCTCTTCATCTTCTACCCATCTTTGAAGAGTTTGAATTATTCTAGCTCCTTTTGGCATTATTAGAGGTAGTCCTTGACCTACATTTTCATCAGTCATAAAATATTTTAATTCTCTACCTAATTTATTATGATCTCTTTTTTTAGCTTCTTCTAAAGCTTCTAAATGAGCATCAAGATCTGATTTTTTTTGGAATGCAGTGGCATATATTCTAGATAACATTTTATTTTTTTCATTACCTTTCCAATAAGCACCTGTACAACTTAAAAGTTTAATAGCTTTTAAAGGTTTTAAAGACATTATATGCGGACCTGCACAAAGATCTACAAAATCACCTATTTGGTAAAAAGATATTATCTCATCTTCACCTAAGTCATTTATAAGTTCAAGTTTATAAGGTTCATCTTTCATAAGTTCTAAAGCTTCATTTCTAGGAAGTTCAAATCTTTTTATTTCAGGATTTTCTTTTATTATTTTTCTCATTTCATCTTCAATTTTAGCTAAATCTTCAGAAATGAAAGATTTTTCACTATCAAAATCATAGTAGAATCCATTTTCAATAGAAGGTCCTATAGCAAGCTTTACATTTGGGAATAATCTTTTAACCGCCATTGCAAGTACATGAGATGCAGTATGTCTAAATGCATTCTTTCCTTCTTGAGAATCAAAAGTACATATTTCAAGTGTTGAATCTTTATCAACAATAAATCTTAAATCTTCAACCTTTCCATTAACAATACCACAGTAAGCATTTCTAGCTAAGCCTTCACTTATGCTTTTAGCTATGTCTAAAACAGAAATAGCGTTATCAAATTCTTTTATAGAGCCATCTTTTAAAGTAACTTTTATCATATTAACAATCTCCCTTCAAAAATAAGTTTATAAAATAAAAAACTCTCATCCCTAATCTTATTAAAAGAAAAAGGGACGAGAGTGTATATTCCCGCGGTTCCACCCAATTTGCAAAATTATTTTGCCACTTAATAAATCGTAACGTGATTTAAACGTACTGTATTAAAGTCGCTCAGAGGTGGTTTTCAGCTAATTATATTTAAAAATACTCACACCAATGTATTTTCTCTCTGAAAAAATATTAAAAAAGCTTACTCTTCTCATCATAGCTTTTAACTATTGTTTAAACAATAAATATTAAATTGATACTATATATTATAGATAGATTAAATAAAAGTGTCAATGAAAAATAAAATTAAAAGTTGTAGTTATATATGAGTTTGAATTTCATTATAATTTAAGGATAAATTTATAAAAAATAGAAAAAAATATTGATTAATAAGTGGATAAGAGTGATAATAGATATAGGTTATTAATTATATATTTTAAGTGTTTTGAAAATGATTAACCTAGAGAGCAAATAAGAATTAACTTAAAATGAAAAGGAGAGTTTTTTATGAGCAATAGTCCTAATTTAGATTGGTTAGAGAATCCAGAAATTTTTAGAGTAAATAGAATAGATGCACATTCAGATCATCTATATTATGAAGATAAAGAGCATATAAAATTAAAAGATAATATGCCACTTAGACAATATTTAAATGGAAAATGGAAATTTTCTTATGCAGAAAATCCAGATAAAAGAATAAAAGATTTTTATAGAGAAGATTTTAATTGTGGAAATTTTGATGAGATAAATGTTCCAGGACATATACAACTTCAAGGATATGATAATTTACAATATATAAATACTTTATATCCTTGGGATGGACAAGAAGAACTTAGACCTCCATATGTTTCTAAAGAATATAACCCTGTTGGAAGTTATATTAAATATTTTGAATTAAAAGACGAATTGAAAAATAAAAAAATATTTATTTCATTTCAAGGAGTGGAAACTGCTTTTTATTTTTGGTTAAATGGCAAATTTATAGGTTATAGTGAAGATAGTTTTACGCCATCAGAGTTTGAATTAACAGAATATTTAAAAGATGGTGAAAATAAATTAGCAGTTGAAGTATATAAAAGAAGTAGTGCTAGTTGGATTGAAGATCAAGACTTTTGGAGATTTTCAGGAATATTTAGAGATGTTTATTTGTACGCAACTCCAAAATGTCATGTGCAGGATTTATTTGTAAAGCAAAATTTAGATGATACTTATAAAAATGGACAATTAAATGTTAACATAAAGTTAGATAGTTTGGAAAAGTGTATAATTAAGGGATACTTAAAGGATAAAGATGAAAAGCTAATATGTGAGTTTAAAGAAGTGCAAGGAAAAGAAAATGTAGAATTTAGTAAAACTATAGAAAATGTTAATTCATGGAGTGCTGAAAATCCATATCTTTATACTTTATATATTGAAGTTTTAGATGAAGAAAATAATTTAATAGAAATAATACCTCAAAAAATTGGTTTTAGAAGATTCGAGTTAATAGATAACATAATGCATTTAAATGGAAAAAGAATTGTATTTAAAGGTGTTAATAGGCATGAGTTTAGTTGTAAAACTGGACGAGCTATAAGCAAAGAAGATATGATTTGGGATATTAAATTTTTAAAACAAAATAATATAAATGCTGTTAGAACTTCTCATTATCCAAATCAAAGTTATTTCTATGATTTATGTGATGAATATGGAATTTATTTAATAGATGAGGCTAATTTAGAAAGTCACGGTTCATGGCAAAAATTAGGCAAGTGTGAGCCAAGTTGGAATGTACCTGGTTCGTTGAAAGAGTGGAGAAATGTTGTTGTAGATAGAGCTGAATCTATGCTTCAAAGGGATAAAAATCATCCGTCAATTCTTATTTGGTCTTGTGGAAATGAATCGTATGCTGGTGAAAACATTTTAGAGATGACTAAATATTTTCATGAAAATGATAACACTCGTTTGGTTCATTATGAAGGAGTGTTTTGGAATAGAGAATTTAATGATATAAGTGATATAGAAAGTAGAATGTATGCAAAACCAAATGAGATAGAAGATTATTTAAAGAGTAACCCTAAAAAACCTTATGTAAGTTGTGAGTATATGCATGCTATGGGAAATTCATGCGGAGGAATGAATCTTTATTCTGAACTTGAAGATAAGTATCAAATGTATCAAGGTGGATTTATATGGGATTATATAGATCAAGCTATAGAAACAACAGACGAAAATGGAAATAAAATTCTAGCATATGGTGGAGATTTTAATGATAGATCAACTGACTATTGTTTTTGTACAGATGGGATAATTTATGCAGATAGAACAGTATCACCAAAAGTTCAAGAAGTTAAATATTTATATTCAAATGTTAAAATAGTTCCAGATACCGAAGGAATACTTATAAAAAATAACAATTTATTTGTAGGAACAGAAGAATATGATTTTATAGTTTATATAGAAAAAGAAGGAAAAAAAATATTTCAATATACCATGGATGTAGATGTAAAGCCTCAATCTCAAGAATATGTAAAATTTGATTATCCAAAGATAAAAGAAAATAGGGAATATACTATAAATGTATCAATGAAATCTAAAAATGATACATCTTGGGTAAATAAGGGGCATGAAGTAGCTTTTGGGCAACATGTGTTTAATGTATCTAATTTTAAAGAGGATATTTATGAAGAAAAAGATAAATTCAAGGTTATTCGTGGAGATGGAAATATAGGAGTTAAAGGGGAGAATTTTTACTTCATGTTTTCATTAAGCGAAGGTGGAATTATTTCTTTATGTTATGATGGTAAAGAATATATAACAAGAGCACCTAAAACATCTTACTTTAGAGCAACAACAGATAATGATAAAGGAAATGCTCATAATTTTAGATGTGCACAATGGCAAATTGCAGGTGCAAATCAAAAGCTTATTGATTTTAATTTAGAAGAAAGAGAAGATGAGGTTTCATTAACGTATACTTTTGTATTGCCAACAGCTATTGCAACTAATAATATAGTTAAGTATACAGTGAAAAAATATGGAGATATAGATGTAAACATTAAATATAAAGGGGTAGAAGGATTATCTGAAATTCCTTTAATTTCTATGGATTTTAAACTTAAAAAAGAATTTGAAAACTTTAAGTATTATGGTTATGGTCCAGAAGAAAATTATATCGACAGAAAAGAAGGTGCAAGACTTAATGTATTTGAAAGCACAGCAAGAGAAAATATGTCAAGATATTTAATACCTCAAGAATGTGGAAATAGGACAAATGTGAGATGGGTAAAAGTAACTAATAAAGATGGAGAGGGCTTAACATTTAAATATAAAGATACTCCATTTGAATTAAGTGTGCTTCCATATAGCGCATATGAAATTGAAAATGCAATGCATATATATGAGTTACCATATGTAAATTATACGTGGGTTCGTATAATTGGAAAACAAATGGGTGTTGGTGGAGATGATAGTTGGGGAGCTCCGGTTCATAATGAATATCTAATTCCATCAAATGAGGATATAGAGTATACATTTACTATTTCAAAAATATAAAAAAGATTTAATTTAGTTTGTTTAAACAGTTATTGATTTTAGGTAAATATGAGATATTTTTAGAGTTAAAATATTTTTACTTTTATTTAAAATCAATACTGTTATTTTTAAAGTAGAGAGTTAAAATTTTAATCATTTAATTAGATGCAGATAAGGTGTAAGAATGAAAGTTAATTTATTTTTATACTTGCAAATACTATAGTTATTTGATAAAATATAAATAAGATGCAGATGTGGCGGAATTGGCAGACGCACTAGACTTAGGATCTAGCGCCTTTGGCGTGGGGGTTCGACTCCCTTCATCTGCACCATTAAAATAAAAAAAATATAAGTATGCGGAAGTGACTCAATGGTAGAGTGTCACCTTGCCAAGGTGAAAGTTGCGGGTTCGAGTCCCGTCTTCCGCTCCAATTTATAAGAGTAGTTTTATAACTACTTTTTTATTTTTTAATAAAAAAATTTTAACAATTAAAGTGTTAATGATTATAAATGTGAAAACAATTCTTCAATTAATAAATCTTCTATATATTCTTTAGAATATTTTTTTCTACCCATAAGTTCAAATATTATATCCTTAGACATATAACCTTCTTTATATAATTTCAAATTCTTACTAAGTTTTTTTAATTGGTTTTTTTTAATATGAGTTAGTTCGTATATTTCATCTAGTGAGTAAAATTCTTTTTTTAGAGTTGATTCTAGGGCTATTTGCATTTCTAATTTATAGTTTAAATCTACAAATTTATTTTTATGAGGTCCATTTTTGCCCCTATGATGGTTTGGACATAAATATTTATAATTTAATTTAAAGTCTAACCCACCTTCGCTTCTATGAACTATATGATGGATATCACCATCTTTTTTGCATATTTCACAAGAATAACTCAAATAATCACCTCTAAATAAATATAAAAAATAAATATATATATAAACTATCATAAAGAATAAACTGAATCAATAAATTATTATAATTAATAGAAATAATTAAAGGTGTTTTTATTAAGTTTATGGAAGTAAATAGTGATTTTATTATATATAGGGGGAGAGTTTGTGAAAAATTATAATTCTATATCTTATTGGGAGCCTTTTATACGAAAGAATAAAACTTTAAGAGAACGGGTGTTTAGATATGACTATGTAACAGATAAAACTATATATCTCCATTATACTATTTTTACTAAAAAATCTGGGGTAGAAAGTGGATGGGTGCCTGCTCCAAATATAGATGCTTTTTTGGGATATGTACAGTATTGCTTTTTGCCACAAGCTTATTATATGTGGATTTATGGAAGAGAAAAAACTATTACTAAAATTCCGATAGCAACAGTAGATTCTATACTTAATGATGCGGTGATAAAGAATAAAGTTACAGATGATGAAAGAAAATATATAGAAGACGATATAAAGGAAATTAAAAATTTATGGAGATTTAAAAATGAAGATTGTCATAGAAAAATTATAAGTTTTTGTAGTAAATTTAACTCTAATTGGATAGGTGATGCTAATTCGTTTTTATATATGAAAGCATTTTTTAGTTCTAAGGAATTAGGTGAATTTGTTATAAAAACGATTTCTCAGACGAATTATACGGAATGTTTTAAACAAGAAACGTCTATGACTAGAGATGAATGGTTAAATTTTTGTGAGCAGGCAAGTAAGGATAGGCAAAAAGGAGAACAGTTAAAGCAATATTTATTCAAAGAACTAAAGGAAATAATTTAATATTTATCATGTTGTATATATAAAATAAAAATAATAAAATGTATTGACAAGATAAATTACATGTTATATAATTTATCTTGTCGTTGAAAAGCGTACAAGCAAAAACGTGTATCTTTAGCTCAGCTGGATAGAGCAACGCCCTTCTAAGGCGTGGGCCTGGGGTTCGAATCCCTAAAGGTACACCATTTTGGGATATCGCCAAGCGGTAAGGCAACGGACTTTGACTCCGTTATTCGTAGGTTCGAATCCTGCTATCCCAGCCATGCGGGTGTAGTTCAATGGTAGAATGTCAGCCTTCCAAGCTGAACACCCGGGTTCGATTCCCGGTACCCGCTCCATTAAAATTAAAAACAGTTTTGTGCATTATTAGCTCAGTTGGTAGAGCACCTGACTCTTAATCAGGGTGTCCAGGGTTCGATCCCCTGATGATGCACCATATGCGGGTGTAGTTCAATGGTAGAATGTCAGCCTTCCAAGCTGAACACCTGAGTTCGATTCTCAGTACCCGCTCCAAATAAAGAACAGTTTGATAATAGCTTATCAAACTGTTTTTGTTATATAAAAATGAAAATATGTAAGAAAGGATTGTCTAAAATAAGGCTAGAGTAAAAAATATGAATTATATAAAAAGAATTGCAGCCATACATGATATGTCTTGTTTTGGGAAAGCATCATTAACTACAATAATACCTATTTTATCTGTTATGGGAAATGAAGTTTGTCCTATGCCAACGGCTATTTTATCTACACATACAGGTGGGTTTGGCAAACCGGCTTTTGTTGATTTGAGTGATTTTATGCAAGAGGCTAAAAAACATTGGGAAAGTTTAGGGGTAAATTTTCAATGTATTTATAGTGGATATTTAGGAAACTCTAATCAAGTTGATTTTGTAATTGATTTTATAAGAAGTTTTAAAAAAAATGATACACTTGTAGTTGTTGATCCTGTTATGGGAGATAATGGGAAACTTTATACTGGAATAGATACTAAGATGGTAGAAAGTATGAAAAAGCTTATAGCATTTTCTGATATTATAACACCTAATATAACAGAGGCTTGTTTTTTACTTGGAAAAGAATATAAAGAGTTTTTCACAAATGAAGAAGTTGAAGAATATGCTATAGAACTTAGTAAGTTAGGGATAAAAAAAGTTATCATAACTAGTGTAGTAAATGAGTATAATAAGGAGTATATAAATACTATAGCTTATGATAAAGAAGAAAGGAAGATTATTAAAATAAAAAACAAAAGGATAAATGCTTTTTACTCTGGAACTGGGGATGCATTTACTTCGATTGTAATAGGCTCAATGATGCAAAACAAATCTTTTGAGGAATCTGTAAAAAAAGCTTGTGATTTTCTACAAAAAGTAATTAAAAATAGTTCTAAACTTGATTATCCTAAAAATCAAGGGATAATTTTAGAAAAATTTTTAAAGGATATTTAGAAAAAAATTTAATAAAATGTAGAAAATACATATAAATTTATGATTGACAAATTTTATAATAGATGTTAATATAAATAAAAATCGAATAATTCTTATCAAGAGAGGCGGAGGGACTGGCCCTGTGAAGCCCAGCAACCAATATTATTAATTTGCTTTTAATAAGTGTATTTAGGCTTTTATTAGTAATATTAAAATATAGTGGTGCTAATTCCTGCAGATTTAACTGAGAGATAAGTGATAAACACGTATATGTAGCTTCTGTCTAAATCGGCAGAAGTTTTTTTATTTTATAAATGCTATTATAAGGTTTGAAACTTTATTAACTTAGGTTTACTGCTTTTAAGATTATTTGGTTTAATTATTTTAGGGAGTGATTTTAAATGGAAAAAAGTAAGGGAAATGCCTTAGCATTATTGCCATTAATTCTTTTTATGGCTATATATTTAGGAGGAGGTATATTATTAAATGATTTTTATGCTATGTCTGTTTTGGTTCCAGGAATAATTGCAGCAGTTGTAGCTATTTTCATGAATAGAAAAAAAGGTTTTAATAATAGTTTAGAAACATTTTGCAAGGGGGCTGGACATTTAGATATTATCTTAATGGTGTTTATATTTATTTTAGCTGGAATTTTTGCTCAAGTTGCAAAATCAATGGGTGCTGTTGAAGCTACAGTAAATTTAGGGCTTACAGTTATTCCAAGCAATATCTTAGTTGCAGGGATATTTGTTATTTCGGCTTTCATTGCCATATCTTTAGGTACATCTATGGGAACAATCGCGGCTGTTGCTCCAATAGCTGTTGAAATAGCGGCTAAAACAGGACTTGCTACTCCTTTAATAGTTGGTGCAGTAGTTGGAGGAGCTATGTTTGGAGATAACCTATCAATGATTTCTGATACAACAATTGCGGCAACAAAAACTCAAGGTTGTGAAATGAAGGATAAATTTAAAACTAATTTTAAAGTTGTTTTACCTGCAGCTATTATAGCTATTATAGTTTATATTGTTTTAGGAAATGGGGCGCAAGTTGCATCTGCTTCTTATGATTACAATCTTATAAAAGTTATACCTTATTTAGGTATTTTAGTAGCAGCATTGTTAGGTGTTAATGTAATAATGGTGTTAACAGGTGGAATTGTATTAGCTTCAGGAATAGGCTTTTTAACAAATTCTTTAACTGTAAATACATTTTTAGATTCTGTATCTTCTGGTATATCAGGAATGAGTGAGACAATTATAATTGCTCTTTTAATAGGAGGTATAGTAAATGTAGTTAAAGAAAATGGTGGAATAGATTTTATATTAAATTTAATAACAAGCAGAATAAAAACAAAAACTGGAGCAGAACTTGGAATTGGAGCTTTAGTTGGAATTGTTGATGCGTGTACAGCTAACAATACAATAGCAATAGTTACGGTAGGTCCAATAGCTAAAAATATATCAAATAAATATGGTTTAGAATCTACAAGAATTGCAGGGATACTAGATATGTTCTCTTGTGCAATGCAAGGAGTTATACCATATGGAGCACAACTTTTATCAGCAGCCGCAATAGCTTCTGTATCTCCAATAGAAATAATGAAATATCTTTTCTATCCATATTTAATGGGGATTTGTGCAGTGATATTTATTACTGTATTTAAATCAAGAAGTAAGGCAAGTGTTCTTAAAAAAGAATTAGCATAAAACAAAAAGGGAGTGTATCAAATGTTTGATATAATCCCTTTTTTATTTTAAAATAATGTGCTAAAAAGTAAAAATTTTTTACTTTGCAATATATTATTTTAATATTAAAGGTTAAGGAATTATTATTTTTTTAGTAAAAGACAGATACTTTGTGAAGAAATCCCTTCTTTTTTACCAGTAAACCCTAAACCCTCTTCTGTTGTTGCTTTTACATTTATTTGACTCATATCTATATTAAGAGCATTTGATATATTCTCTCTCATGGTGGTTATGTGAGGCGCCATTTTAGGTGCTTGTGCAATAATTGTAGAATCTATGTTTAATATTTCAAAGTTATTTTTTTTAAGTAATTCACCTACAAAAGTTAATAGCTTTATGCTACTTATTCCTTTATACTTTTCGTCAGTATCTGGAAAATGCTTACCTATGTCTCCTAGGGCAGCTGCACCTAAAAGACTATCCATAATTGCATGAAGTAATACATCAGCATCTGAATGCCCTAAAAGCCCTTTGTCATAAGCAATATTAACGCCGCCAATTATTAAATCTCTATTTTCTGTAAGTTTATGAACATCATAGCCCATTCCTATTCTCAAAAAAATCACCTCTTTTAAAATTTTACATTATTTCAATTTTCAAGAACTTAATATAAATGTATAATATAAATATATAATATAAATATATAATATTAATTTAATTTTAGAAAGGGAGAATTTTATGTTTTATGTATAAATTAAAAAACGTGATTGGCATTATTTTTATTGGTATAGGTATTTTGTTAATTTCAGTCACTATTTTTATGAAATATGATACTTATAAAAGACAACAGGATAGTTTAGAAAGTTTTAAAAATTTAAATTCTTATGATGAAGATGATGAGCAAGTTGAGATAGAGAATAATGTGGATAAGCCTATGGCGGTTTTAAATATACCAAAAATAAATTTGGAGATAGCTGTAGTTGAGGGGGTAGAAAAAGAAAATATAAAATATCTTGTGGGGCATTTTAAAGATAGTGTTATGCCAGGTGAGGTAGGTAATTTATGTATTGCAGGGCACAGAACGTCTAATTATGGTCAACCATTTAAAGAAATAGATAAATTGGAAAATGGAGATGAAATTATATTTACTTATAAAAATAAAGAATATATATATTTAGTAAATTCAAGTTTTGTAGTCACTCCAGATGAAACTTATATATTAGATAATACTGAAAATGAATCTATTGTAACAATAGTTACTTGTACATTAGACAGCAAGAATAGGTTGATAATAAGAGGAAGATTGAAATAACAAAGGGTTAAATGGGGGATTAAATATTTATGGATACACAAAGTATAGATTTTATGAGAGATAAATATATTTTTTCAAAGGAAAGACATATAAGAAAGGTTAGAAAAAATATTTCTAAAGAGCGTATACGCCTTTTTATAAATGAACTAAAAAAATATAAAATATCATTGCTTAAATTAAGTAGAAAAGAAATTAGTCAAAGGGATAGAAATTTATTGTTAAATATAGCTTTATATATTTATGAGGATGATAGAATGTTAAAATTAATAAGAAAGAATAAAACTTTACCTTTTAACAAACTATCCAAACAAACCAACATAAATATGGATTTTTTAATAAAGTGGAGGGGTTATATATTAGCTTATGTTATATTAGCTTCGGATAATAAATATGTAGACATTTATGATTATCTTGATGTAAACTTTAAAGAGTTAGAAAATAATAATACTAGAAGAACTTATGTAGACATTGATATATATAGAGGTGTTGTTCTTGAAGTGTATAAAAATAGTGCTGTAATATTAACAAGTTCAGGTGAATTTATTAATATAAATAAAAGAAATGAGATTATAGGTGCTGATATATGCGGGAGAAGAAAGTTAGGACTTAAACCATATAAAAAATTAATAATTTGCATTTCTTTATTATGTTTTATAGTGGGGGCTTTAGGTTTTTATTCTTATGGGAGAGAAAGGTCTACGATAGTAATTCAAGGGACATCACGAATAAAGTTTACAGTAAATAGTTTTAATAGGATAACTTATGGGTATTCTGCTACGGAAAAAGGAAAATTGCTTTTAAATGAAGCAAAATGGAAAAATAAAAGTGTAACTTCAGCTCTAGATGATATTTTTAGTTTCATGATTGAACTTGATATGATCCCTAATAATAGGAAAATTGAGATAATAGTTACAGGAGAGAGCTTAAAAGAATCTAATATAGACAATATTTCTGAATATGTTTCGTGTATAAATAGTGATGGTGATTTAAGTAATGATATAAGAGTGATCATAAATAATTCTGGAAATGAAAAAATATTAAAATAAACTAGAGAAAGGTTTGTTAATATGGATAAATGTTTAGAGAACAAACGAAAAGAAGAAGTAAGATTAAATAAGTATATAAGTGATACAGGCTTTTGCTCAAGAAGAGAGGCTGATAAATTAATTGAAGAGAATAGAGTGAAAGTAGATGGCATTAAAGCTACTATGGGGAGTAAAGTTTTTAGAGGGCAAAAGGTTACAATAGATAATAAAGAATTAAAAGTAGAAAATAAATTAATTTATATAGCATTAAATAAACCAAGAGGAATAACGTGCACTACTGAAAAGAAAATAAAAGGGAATATAGTAGACTTTATAAATCATGAGAAAAGAATATTCCCTATAGGAAGATTAGATAAAGATTCAGAAGGATTGATATTTTTAACTAATGATGGAGACATTGTAAATAAAATATTAAGAGCGGGAAATAATCATGAAAAGGAATATATCGTAACTGTAAATAAAAATATAAATGATAAATTTGTAAGAGGAATGGCAAATGGAGTACCTGTTTTAGATACTATAACAAAAAAATGTTATGTTGAGAAATTAGGGAAAAATAAATTTAAAATAGTTTTAACTCAAGGGCTTAATCGTCAAATAAGAAGAATGTGTGCGTATTTTGGATATAATGTTATAAAACTTGAAAGAGTAAGAATAATGAATGTAAAATTAGATAATTTGAAGACAGGAAGTTGGAGATATTTGAGTGAAAAAGAGTTAAAAGAAATAATTAGGCTTACATCAAATTCTATAAAAACAGAAGAGGCTTCTAAAATAAAAAAATAGGAGATTTTTAATCAAAAATCTCCTATTTTTTTATAAATACTTTTAACATATATATTTATCTGTGTCGTTTAAAGCATTTTGAATGAAATCAGATATTTTTCTAGAATAAAGTTCTTTGTTAACAATTATGGACTCTGCATGAGATGCATTATCTACAAGAAAAATTTGTTTAAGACCTTTTGTCTTAGCATTATAAAGTTTTTCACACATATAAGAGGGCACAAAAGTATCCTTGCTTCCATGGATAAATAGTATAGGTATGGATGTATTTTTTACTATGTTTATAGGACTAACATCTTGAAATCTAAATTTAGCCTTAAATTTTATAATTAAATTTGTAATGTTAAGAGCTAGTAATAATGGATAGTAAGAAATTTTATTAGCATGACATGATACCTCATATTTCATAAGTTCATATAAGTCACAATAACCACAATCTTCAATTACGAATTTTATGTTGTTATTTAATGGGATGGTTTGAAGAACTGTACTAGCTCCCATTGATTCACCATGTAATCCTAGAATTATATTTTTCCCAAATCTGTGTACTAGATAGTTTATCCAAAGATTAACATCTTGTTTTTCAAAATAACCATAAGTAGAATATTTACCTTCACTTTTACCATGCCTTCTTTGATGTATAATAAGTACGTTAAATCCATTATTAAAAAATATATCAAAGTATTTTAAAGATCCAATATATCCAATAGATATTCCATGAACCAAAATTATAAATTTATTTGTATGTTTTTTATTTAGAAGCAACATGGCAGATAATTTTAAATTATCAATAGATGTTATTTCTATATTTTCTTTTTTTAGAGATTTATATAAATCATCATTTATAACTCTTTTTTTTAAGAGAAAATCGTAGCTTTCATTTTCATTTCTTAATTTGCGAGTTATAGAGGATTTAAATATAAATATAGAAAAATATATGACAAATAAAATAAATAGAATTAGAAATATACATAAACATATTTCAAAATAAATCATAAAAAAATCCTCCTTGTATAATATAATAATTATCATTATATTATACTTTAAAAAAATATAGAAACATAGAATAAAAATTTTATACACTTTTATATTTATTAAATTTGAACACGATAACAATAAGATAAAATATGGATTATAAATTATTTTGAAAAATAATTACAAATAGTATTGTTCACGTGTTCAATAGATGGTATAATAAAATAAATTAAGATTTGTTAATACTTAGAAAATTTGTTTTAAATAAAAAATAAGTTTTAATATTAGGGGGATTTTTATGAGATTAAATAAAGAATTATTTCAAAGCTATAAAACTTACCCAGAAAAAATTGTACAATTTGGAGAAGGAAATTTTTTAAGAGGTTTTGTTGATTGGCAAGTTCAAAAGATGAATGAAAGAGCGGATTTTAATGGTAGTGTTGTAGTTGTACAACCATTAGAGAATGGAATGGTACAAATGTTAAACAATCAAGATTGTTTATACACATTATATTTACAAGGAATGAAAAAAGGTGAAGCTGTTAGAGAGCATGAGGTAATAAATAGTATAAGTAGGGGCTTAAATCCTTACAAAGAGTATGAGCAATATTTAAAGATAGCTGAACAATCTGAAATAAGATTTGTCATATCAAACACAACTGAGGCTGGTATTGCGTTTGATGAAAACGATAAATTGGAAGATAAACCTCAAAATACTTATCCAGCAAAGTTAACAGCTTTCTTATATCATAGGTTTAAATTTTTTAATGGAAATAAGGAAAAGGGATTAATAATTATCCCATGCGAGCTTATAGATAGAAATGGCGAAAAACTTAAAGAGATGGTTTATAAGTATGTTGATCTTTGGAATTTGGAAAGTGAATTTATAAATTGGCTTGATGAGGCAAATATATTTTGTTGTAGTTTAGTTGATAGAATAGTTCCTGGATATCCAAGAGATGAGATTTCTAAAATAACAGAGGAATTAGGTTATGAGGATAATCTTGTAGATGTTGGTGAGCAGTTTTATCTTTGGATAATAGAAGGACCTAAGGAAATAGAAAGAGAATTTCCAGTTAGAAAAGCTGGGTTAAATATAAAATTTGTTGATGATATGACGCCTTATAGAACTAGAAAGGTTAGGATTTTAAATGGAGCGCACACATCTTTAGTTCCAGTTGCTTATCTTTGTAGATTAGATACTGTTAAAGATTCGGTTGAAGATAATTTAGTTGGTCAATATTTAAGAGAAATAATATTTGATGAAATTATTCCAACATTAGATTTACCAGAAGATGAATTAAAAGAATTTGCAAATGATGTTTTAGAAAGATTTAGAAATCCGTTTATAAAGCATTATTTAATGAGTATAGCATTAAATTCTATGTCAAAGTTTGAAACAAGAGATTTGCCATCATTATTAGAGTATCTAGATAGAAAAGGAACTCTTCCTAATAAATTATGTTTTTCTTTAGCTGCATTAATAGAATTTTACAAAGGTAAAAGAGGAGATGAAGATATTGCTCTAAAAGATGGACAAGATGTTTTAGGATTTTATGAATCTTTATGGAGTAAATATGATGGAAATGATAATAGCTTAAGAGATATAGTTATAAATGTTTTAGGATATAAAGCAATTTGGAAAAGGGATTTAAATGAAATACCAGGATTAACAGATAAAGTTTTTGATTATTTGATAGATATTGAAAACTTAGGAATTAAAAATGCTGTAAGAAAAGTAATGAATAAATAGAAAGGAGTGCAAGGGTAATTTAATTATAGTAATTAAAAATTGTACTGGGTTTTAAAATTATTGGTATCCTTGCTAATGTTATGGAAAGTATCATTAAAATAAATGAAAATGACAATGTATGTGTAGCATTAGAAGATTTAAAGAAGGGGGATATTATTGATGTTAGTGGTAGAAAAATATTAATAAAAGATGATATAAAGACGGGGCATAAGGTAGCTATAAAAAGTATTAAGAGCAATGAAAATGTGATAAAGTATGGTTTTCCAATTGGGCATGTATTTTTGGATGTTGAGGAAGGAAGTCATGTGCATACACATAATTTAAGAACTAATTTAACAGGGGTTAGGGATTATAGTTTTGACCCTAAATTAATAGTAAATAATATAAAAAATGAGAATTTAACTTTTAAAGGGTATAAAAGAGAAAATGGAGAGGTTGGTATAAGAAATGAAATTTGGATAGTGCCAACTGTTGGATGTGTAAATGGTATAGCCGATAAAATAATGGAGAGATTCAAAAAAGAAGTTGGAGAACTAAAGATAGATAACACTTTAGTTTTAAAACATAACTATGGATGTTCTCAGTTAGGTGATGACCATGAAAATACAAGAAATATTCTTAAAGATGCTATTAGGCATCCAAACGCTGGTGGGGTTCTAGTCTTAGGTTTAGGGTGTGAAAATAATAATATGACTGATTTTAAGAAATTAGTTGGAGATATTAATAGTTCTAGAATAAAATTTTTAATTTCTCAAGAGGTTTCAGATGAAATAGAAGAAGGAGTAAAGATTTTAAAAGAAATCTATGAAGTTGTAAAAAATGATGAGAGGGAAGATGTTAAATTATCAGAGCTTAAGATAGGTTTAAAGTGTGGAGGCTCTGATGGATTTTCGGGGATAACTGCTAATCCTCTTTTAGGAAGATTTTCAGATTTTTTAATAGCGCAAGGTGGTACAACTGTTTTAACTGAAGTTCCAGAAATGTTTGGGGCTGAAACAATTCTTATGAATAGATGTAGAGATAAAGAGGTATTTGATAAAACAGTTAATTTAATTAATGATTTTAAAGAATATTTTATTAAATACAATCAACCAGTTTATGAAAATCCATCACCAGGAAATAAAGAAGGTGGAATAACAACTCTTGAGGATAAATCATTAGGATGTACGCAAAAGGCTGGAAGTGAAAAAATAGTTGGTGTTTTAAATTATGGTGATAGATTAGAGCAAAGAGGATTAAATCTTTTAAGTGCTCCGGGAAATGACTTAGTAGCAGCATCAGCTCTTGCATCATCTGGTTGCCAAATGGTTTTATTTACAACAGGAAGAGGAACTCCGTTTGGAAGTTATGTTCCTACAATGAAAATATCAACTAATTCTAGACTTTATGAGTTTAAAAGAAATTGGATAGATTTTAATGCGGGTGAATTAGTTAAAGGGAAATCTTTTGATGAGGTTTTAAAGGGTTTTATAGATTATATTATAAAAGTTGCAAGTGGAGAATTAGTTAATAATGAAAAAAATGATTTTAGGGAGATAGCTATATTTAAAACAGGAGTTACTTTATAAAACTATAGTATAAAATTAGTGCTGTTCAAAATATAAAAATAGATGAGATAGCATGGAATTGTTAGAAGTATAAGAAAAATGCTAGTAGGTAAGTTGAAATTAGGGGGAATTATATTATGAAAAAATTTATGGATGAAAATTTTTTATTATCAAATGATACAGCAGTTGAACTTTATCATAAATATGCTAAGGAAATGCCAATAATAGATTATCACTGTCATCTAAATCCACAAGAAATATATGAAAATAAACAATTTAAAAATATAACAGAGGTTTGGTTATATGGAGATCATTATAAATGGAGAGCTATGAGAAGTAACGGTATAGATGAAAGGTTCATGACTGGAGATGCCACAGATTATGAAAAATTCATGGCTTGGGTAAAAACACTTCAAATTGCTATAGGGAATCCACTTTATCATTGGACACATTTAGAGCTTCAAAGATTTTTTGGTATTCATGAACCTTTAAATGAAAAAACAGCAGAGAGCATTTGGAATAAGGCAAATGAAATGTTACAAAGAGAAGATTTTAGAGCAAGAGATTTAATAAAAAAATCTAATGTAAAAGCTTTATGTACGACAGATGATCCTGTAGATTCTTTAGAGTATCATATAAAGCTTAAAGAAGATAAAGATTTTGATGTTAAAGTATTGCCAACCTTTAGACCAGATAAAGCTATTAGAATAAATAAAAAAACATTTATTCCTTGGATAAATAAGTTGGGAGAAGTTACTGGAAAAGAAATTCAATCTTATGATGATTTATTAAAGGGTTTAAGAGAAAGAGTTGAATTTTTTCATAGTGTTGGATGTAGAATATCAGACCATGCATTAGATAGTGTATTTTATAAAGAGGCGTCTTATGATGAACTAAATAGAATATTTATAAAGGGATTAAGTGGAGAAGAAGTTTCTAAAGATGAAGAAAAGGCTTATATAACTGGAATTTTAAAATATTTAGGGGAAACTTATTCAGAGTTTGGTTGGACAATGCAATTGCATATTGCTGCAATGAGAGATAACAATACTAGGATGTTTAATAAAAAAGGAGCGGATATAGGTTTTGATTCTATAAATGATGAGGAAATTGCATATCCCCTTTCAAGACTCTTAGATTCATTAGAAAGTGAAGATAAGCTTCCCAAAACCATATTATACACTTTAAATCCAAAGGATAATTATGTTATTGGAACTATGCTTGGAAATTTTCAAGGAACTACTGCAAAAGGGAAAATTCAATTCGGTTCAGCATGGTGGTTTGTTGATAACAAACTTGGGATGGAAGAACAAATGTCGACACTTGCTAACTTAGGACTTTTAAGCAATTTTGTTGGTATGTTAACAGATTCAAGAAGCTTTTTATCATATCCAAGACATGAATATTTTAGAAGAATACTTTGTAATTTAATTGGAACATGGGTTGAGAATGGAGAATTTCCAAATGATATGGAGATATTAGGAAAGATAATTAGTGATATTTCTTATAACAATGCAAAAAATTATTTTAATATGTAAATAAAATAATTTGATTGTTAGGTGTGTTTGTCTATTTTAAATAAGAATTAAATTTATTTTTAAATATATATAATCATTTAGTAGAAAATAAACGCTATGAATTTATTAATTTACGGTAAATTCATAGCGTTTTATACAATATGTGTATTTTTTATGTAGTTTGATATGGAAAAATGTGATAACATAAGATAAAACTTAGTTTAAAATATATTAGTATTTGTTAAGAATATATAGATTAATAAAATTAAAAATGTATTTAGCTATTAATTTGTATTACTTAAATAATAGAAAGGTGAAGAAAGATGAGTGTAACTATAAAAGATATAGCTAAATTAGCAAATGTATCACATACGACAGTATCTAGAGCTTTAAATAATAGTTCTTTAATAAATGAAGAAACAAAGAAAAAAATAAAAGAAATAGCAAAAGAACTTAATTACGTTCCTAATTATAATGCAAAGAGTTTAGTTTTGCATAAATCATATACAATAGGTTTGTTTTTTACTAGTATAACTCAAGGAACATCTCCTAATTTTTTCTTTGATGCTATAAAAGGGGTAAACAAATCTATTACAGATCAATACAATTTAGTTGTGAGAGCAATTGATAATTATAAAGAGTTTTCATCAATTAATAATAAAAGATTCGACGGAATAATATTAATGAGTCAAAGTGATGATGATAATGCATTTATATATCATGTTATTGCTCAAGGGATACCATTAGTTATATTAGATAGAGATATAGATATAGAATCAAATAATGTAGTAAATATCTTATCTAATGATAAAGAAGCTGTATTTAATGCAGTAGAATATATAATTGAAAATGGACATAGGGATATTGCGATATTAACAGGAAAAAAAGAATTTAAATCAACAGCAAAAAGAAAAGAAGGCTTTGTTAATGCACTCATAAAAAATAAAGTTCAAATAAATGATGAATATATAGTTTCAGGAAATTATAGTTTAGATGGAGGATATAAGGCAATGCAAAAACTTATAAGTTTAAGCAAACCTCCAACAGCGGTTTTTTGTTCAAATGATGATATGGCAATTGGAGCCATCAAAGCTATAATAGATGCTAATTTAAGTATTCCAGAAGATATATCTATAATTGGGTTTGATGATATAAAATTTTCAGCCTATACAACTCCATCTTTAACTACAATAAAGAGAAAAATTGAAAAGATAAGCGAAATAGGTGGAGAAAAAATTTTGGATATGATAGATAAGAAAAACATAGAAAAAGAAAAGATTTTTGTTGAAACTGATTTTATTATTAGAGATTCAGTTTTAGATTTAAAATAGATATTTTAAAATATTGTTTTGAATTTTATAAGATTGCTAGTTTCTAGGATTTATGTTATTTAAATATTAGAAATTTATAGCAATTTTATTTTTAATATAATAAAAGCAATTAATTTTAATAAGAAAAAATTAATAATGTATTAATTCGGTAGTAATATTTTTTATTACTTGTTCACGTGTGCAAATAATGATATAATAAAAATAGGAAATATTAAATAGATTTACAAATAAAATGAAAGAAAATGTTTAAATCAACACGAAATAATTTAATTTGGAGGGGAAATTAATGATAGAGAAGATAAGGACATTAAATAAAATTACAGATGTTGGAGTTGTAGCAGTAGTTAGGGCAAATAGTATAGAATAGGCTGAAAAAATATCAGCAGCGTGTATAGAAGGGGGAATATCGGCGATAGAAGTTACATTTACAGTGCCAGGAGCAGATAAAGTTATAGCTAGTTTAAAAGAAAAGTTTTCAGAGGAAGAACTAGTAGTTGGAGCAGGAACAGTTTTAGATAGTGAAACAGCTAGAATTGCAATTTTAGCAGGTGCTAAATATATAGTAAGTCCAGGGTTTGATTTAGAAACAGCAAAGCTATGTAATAGATATCAAATTCCATATATGCCAGGTTGTATGACAATTACTGAAATTATAAAAGCTATGGAGGCTGGGGCTGATGTGATAAAAGTATTTCCAGGAAGTGCTTTTGGACCAAGTATAATAAAAGATTTTAAAGCACCTCTTCCACAAGCACCTATTATGCCAACAGGTGGTGTTGATTTAGAAAATGTTGGTAAATGGATAAAGAATGGTTGTGTTGCAGTTGGTGTTGGTGGAAAATTAACAGCTGGAGCTAAAACAGGAAATTATGTTGAAGTAACTAGAATGGCAAAATTATTTGTAGAAAAAGTTAAAGAAGTTAGGAGAAGTTTATAGGAGGAATTTTAAGGTGAAAAAAGTTGTTACAATTGGTGAAGTTTTATTAAGACTATCTCCACCAGGATATGAAAGATTTCTTCAAGCAAGTACATTGGAAATGGCATATGGTGGAGCTGAAGCTAATGTTGCCATAGCACTTGCAAATTGGGGAATTAATTCTTGTTTTGTTACACAATTGCCTAACAATGATATTGGACAATCTGCAATTAATAATTTAAGGAAATATGGTGTAGACACCAGATATATACAAAGAAAAGGAGATAGGATTGGACTTTATTATTTAGAAAAAGGAAATTCAACAAGAACTTCTAATGTAATATATGATAGGGCTAATTCTGCTATGGTAAACGTAAACCTAGATGATTTTGATTTTGAAGAAATATTTAAAGATGCTGATTGGTTTCATGTATCTGGAATAACTTTGGCTTTAGGGGAGAAGTGTATAGCTTTAGTTGAAAAAGCTATAAATGAGGCTAAAAAAAGAAAGATAGGCATAAGTGTAGACTTAAATTATAGGAGTAAACTTTGGACTTTAGAAGAATTTGAGAATGTATTACCAAGATTTTTGGAGGATATAGATGTATGCTTTGGGTGGCTAAGTAGTATTGAGGGAAAACAAAAGGAATATAATGTAGCTAATTTTGCTAAAGATAAGTTAGATGAAGAGATGTTTACCAACATATTTTCTAAGATGAGAGAAAAATTTCGTATAAAATATGTAGTATCAACTTTAAGAGAAACTTATTCAGCATCACATAATGCATTATCTGCTATAATTTATGATGGAAATGAACTTTATAAATCTGCAAGATATGATTTTTCAGTTCATGATAGAGTTGGAGCAGGAGATTCTTTTGCGGCTGGGCTTATATATGGATTAGTAAATGGAGAGAGAATCATAAAGAAGCATTGGAATTTGGAGTTGCAGCAGCTGTTATAAAGCATAGTATAGAGGGAGATGTTGATTTAGTATCAGCAGATGAAGTTTTAGCACTTAAGAATGGAAAAGGTATACAAAGTGTAAACAGATAATGTATATACTGTATATTTCACAAAGCTTTAAATTGATACATAAAATAAAGAAAAGTATTGAGTGGAGCTGACAAGTGTGATATATGGGCTTATTTTAGCTGGTGGAAAGGGGACAAGGTTATATCCTCTTTCAAGGCAAAAGGAACCAAAACAATTTTTAAAAATTACAAATAACAAAAGTTTTTTACAAAATACTGTTGATAGATTGAGGCTTTTAGTTGATACAGATAATGTATACATTGTTACAAATAGTGATTATCAAGCTAAGATAAAAGATGAAATTGAACATATAAATGAAAAAAATATATTTACAGAACCATTAAATAAAGAAACTGCGACTTGTATAGGATTATCAGCTGTAAAATTTTTAAAAAAGGATAAAGATGCAATCATGGTAATCTTACCATCTGATCATTATATAGAGGAAAATGATAAGTTTATACAAACGTTAAAACAAGCTGTAGAAATAGCTGAGAGAAAAAGAGGAATTGTAACAATAGGGATATCTCCTACTAGACCAGAAACAGGATATGGATATATTGAAATGGGAGAGCGTATAAACGGAAAAATTCCAAGTTATAAAATATCAAGGTTTACGGAAAAGCCTAATATAGAGGTAGCTAAAGATTTTTTGTTTAAGGGAAATTATCTTTGGAATAGTGGTATATTTGTATTTAGGGCAGATATAATATTAAGAGAAATAGAGAAGTATATTCCAAAGATGTATAAAGCGTTAATGGATATATATGTTCATTTAGGCGAAGAAAATGAAGAAGAAATTATTAGGCAAGAATATAAAATGATAGAAGGTATATCAATAGATTTTGGGATAATGCAAAAAACTAGAAAAGCTTATGTTATAAAAGTGGATTTTTTTTGGGATGATATAGGGAGTTTTTCAGCATTAAGTAGATTTTTAAATCATGAAGAAAGTAATAATATATCTAAAAAAGTTTTTTTAGAAGAATGTAATAATTGTTCTATATTTGGAGGAAAAAGATTAATTGTTGGTCTTGGAATTGATAATTTAGTTATAGTAGATACAGATGGAGTCTTACTTGTTATGGATAAAAATAGAGAGCAAGAAATAAAACAACTTTTAAAGGATATGGAGAAAAACAAAGAATTAGAAGGGTATTTGTAATATTTAAGCTATAACTCAATTTTAGAGTTATAGCTTATTTTTGTAGCGGATTTCTATGGAAATAAAATGATAATAGTATTATAATTATTTTAATATAAAATTGTATCTAGGGTTTTAGAATTAATAAGATTGGGAATAATAATTTTAATGTTATTGATGGAGGATATAGATAAAATGGATGATAGAGTAGTTGATTTTAATGAACTTAAAAATAAAGTCAGAGATAAAGATATAGATAAATTTGAATCATATATATATGATCTTTACTATTCAGTAGCAACAGGTGGAATGTCAATGGCTGACTTTACCAAAAAAGTAACAGAATATATGAATGACAATAATATATCTCAAGAAAAATTTTTTAACATTCAAAAAGAAATGTTAAAAAGATATGGTTTTGATTTAGGTGACATAGAGCAACAAATGAAGGGCTTTGGTATGAATATGGGAATTCCTAATATGATGCCTTCAGAAGAAAGTTATGAAACATTTAGAAAAAATATCGGTTTTCAAGAAAAATATAAAAATCAATTAAATATAAAAAATATAAATGTTTGTAAAATAAAAAATGATTTAAATGATTTAGAAATATTTCTAAATGAAAAAGAGTTGATTATTAAGAGTGATAAGAAGGTTAATTTTAAAGATTTAGAGTTAAATGATTTTATATGTTCTTATAAAAAAACATTAGATGATGATAAAATTAAAGTAAGAGTATGTGATAGTGAAACAACTTATGAATATTAAATAAATTAGACTCCATTAGGAAAGGAATAAGCTATTTATAGATTTCTTAGTGGGGTTTAAATTTGTTTTTATTGATAAAATTTATATTAATTTTTATTTGATTTTATATTAAAATCTTATAAGCAAAGTGGTTAAAACTAAGGAGAAAAAATGTTAATAGGCACACATATGTTAATGGCAAAAAATATTTTGAAAAACATGAATGAGAATAAAAAGAATATGTTAAGTAATTTCAATTTCATATATGGGAATATAAAACCAGATATATTATCAAAATATAAATTAAAAAAACATTATGCAAAAGAATCTTATTCTATGGTATTAAATAAAATAATAAATCTTTCAAAACTTAGTATTATGGATATAGATAAAAATATAGCTATTATTAAGTTTAGTCAAGAACTTGGAGTCATTTGTCACTTTTTATGTGATTTTTTCTGTATAGCACATAGTGAAACTTGGAGAGAAAAATATAAAATATTTACGCATATTAGTTATGAAAAAAAACTAGCTAGCAAAGCTAAAAAATTTAATTTTGATAATGCGATAGTTCAGATGCAGATATGTGATATAGGATTATTTATGGAAAATTGTTTTAGGCAGCATGAAAAAGAAAGTAATTTTAATAATGATATAAGTTTTGCATATTATGTATGTAGTAATATTATTGATTATATTTTAGAATGTATAATAAATAATAGCTTTAATGGAAAATATATTAGTAAAATAATATAATTTTTATTTTGTTAGTAGGGTATTTTATTAATTAGGCTTAAATAAATATAGTTTTAATAAATAAATAAGTGAAATTTTAATATACATATAAAGAAAAATGTCAAAAGGTGTTGACAGGAAAAATCAGATTTTATATAATAGAAGAGCAAGAATACTTTCAGGCAGAAGTATGGATTGTGGGATTTATTCCCAAGCTTAGATTAATATTCTCTTTTAGAGTAAAAGGCTTTGTGTACGTAGTTATAGTGTTACACCAAGCCTTATTTTTTTAAGAGGTATATATTAATAAGGTGAAAAATTTATAATTATAACATAAAGTTATAAGTAATGTTAAAATATAGATAAATTTTATGTAAATATGATAAAATAGAAATAGGATAAATAAATTTATAACAAAGTTTGCAAAATAAGCTTTATAAAAATAATGTAAAAGAGGTGTTTAATTGTGATAGAGAAAAAGAAAAATATATCTATGGCTGTAATTAAAAGATTACCTAAGTATCATAGATATCTTCAAGAGCTTATAAATAATGATGTTGATAGAATATCTTCTAAAGAATTAAGTGAAAAAATAGGTTTTACTGCATCTCAAATACGTCAAGATTTAAATTGTTTTGGTGATTTTGGGCAACAAGGTTATGGATATAATGTTAAAGACCTATATAATGAAATTGGAGTAATTTTAGGGCTTGATAAAAGGTATAATACAGTAATAATAGGGGCTGGGAATATAGGGCAAGCAATTGCTAATTATACCAAATTTGATAAAGTTGGTTTTGAATTAACAGGTATATTTGATGCAAATCCTAAAATGCTTGGAATTAAAATAAGAGATGTTGCTATAAGAGATATTGATGATTTACCAAAGTTTTTGGAAGAAAATAAAATAGATATAGCTATAATATGTGTACCTAGAATTAGTGCTCAAAGGGTTTGTGACGAGGTATTAAGAGGTGGAATAAAAGCTATATGGAATTTTGCCCCTGTTGATTTAGATGTTCCTGAAGATGTTACAGTAGAAAATGTTCATTTAAGTGAGAGCTTATACACATTAGTGTATCAATTAAATGATAAATAATTTCGTTGAATTTAACATAATATATTTTTAATGAAGTATTATACAAAATACTTCATTTTTTTTGTTTATTTTGTTAACTTTATAACTAAAAATTAAAAAAATATTTATATAAATAACTAAAAAAATAAAAATATAGATATTTTAATAAAATAAATAGTGAATTTAATTAATTAAATTAAAAGTAAATTTTAAAATATAAACTAAAATAAATTGTAATTATTATCTAAATGAATTAATAGAGTTAAGTAGAGTTATCAGTTTTTAAATTTTGTGGAATTTAAATGTTTGCTGAAAAATATTTATTGTACTTTAAATTTTTATAAAATAAAGTATTAGCTTGTGAATTATTTGGAGGGAATTGCATGTATGAAATAGTTGAGAAGAAACAATTAGCTGAAAGTATTTATTTTATGAATATAAAAGCTCCTAGAGTAGCTAAAGCTGCAAAACCAGGACAATTTATAATAGCTAAGATAGATGAAAAAGGGGAAAGAATACCTTTAACTATATGTAATTATGATAAGGATAAAAAAATAATAACAATAGTGTTTCAAGTTGTTGGTGAATCAACTAGAAGAATGTCATTGCTTAATAAAGGTGATTATTTTAGAGATTTTGTTGGACCTTTAGGTGTTGAATCACAATTTGTAAATGAAGATATAAGTTGTTTAAAAAATAAAAGGATACTTTTCGTAGCTGGAGGTGTTGGAGTTGCACCAATTTATCCTCAAGTTAAATGGTTAAATTCTAAAGGGATAAAAGCAGATGTCATTATTGGGGCTAAAAATAAAGATATGTTAATTTTTGAAAATGAAATTAAAAATGAGGTAGGTAATCTTTATATTACAACGGATGATGGTTCATATGGAATGAAGGGACTTGTAACAGATAAAATAAATGATTTGGTAAATATTAAAAATAAAGAATACGATTTAGTGGTTGCCATTGGACCTATGGTAATGATGAAATTTGTAGCACGTCTTACAAAAAAATTGAATATTCCTACGGTTGTGAGTTTAAATCCAATAATGCTTGATGGGACAGGTATGTGTGGTGCTTGCAGAGTAACTGTTGGAGGAAAGGTTAAATTTGCATGTGTTGATGGTCCAGAGTTTGATGCTCATAAAATAGATTTTGATGAAGCAATGAAAAGACAAAGCATATATAAAACTGAAGAAGGAAAAAAATATTTAAAAAGTATTGAGGGAAAAACTCATAGTGGGGGATGTGGAATGTGTGGAGGTGATAAATAATGATAAATTCTAAAAGAATTCCCTTGAGAGAACAAGATTCTAAAATTAGAGTTAAAAATTTTGAAGAAGTATGCTTAGGGTATAGTAAAGAAGAAGCACTGCTTGAAGCTAACAGATGTTTAGGATGTAAAAAGGCTAAATGTAAGGAAAAATGTCCAGTGAATATAGATATTCCAGAGTTTGTTAAACAAATTAAAATTGGAAATATAGAAGAAGCTGCTAAAATAATAGGGAAATCATCATCACTTCCAGCAATATGCGGTAGAGTTTGTTCGCAAGAACTTCAATGTGAAAGTCAATGTACTTTAGGATTAAAAGGCGAAGCGCTTGCGATTGGAAAATTAGAAAGATTTGTTGCGGATTATATGATAGAAAATAATATTTCAATAACTTATGATATAAATAAAAATAATAAAAAAGTTGCTATAGTTGGAAGTGGACCCTCAGGTCTTACTTGTGCTGGAGATTTAGCTAAGTTTGGATATGATGTAACTATATTTGAAGCCTTACATGAAGCTGGTGGAGTTTTAGTATATGGTATACCAGAATTTAGATTGCCTAAGAATAAGATAGTTAAACGTGAAATAGAGAATGTTAAAAAATTAGGTGTAAAGATAGAAACAAATATTATTGTTGGAAAAACGGTTAGTATTGAAAAACTTTTTGAAGAAGGATTTCAAGCTGTATTTATAGGGTCAGGGGCAGGACTTCCTAAATTTATGGGAATAAAAGGAGAGAATGCTAATGGGGTTTTTTCTGCTAATGAATTTTTAACTAGAAATAATTTAATGAAAGGTTTTGATGAAAATTATGATACTCCTATAAAAATTGGGAAAAAAGTAGCAGTAGTTGGCGGAGGAAATGTAGCGATGGATGCAGCAAGAACTGCATTAAGGCTTGGAGCGAAAGTTTCAATAGTTTATAGAAGAAGCGAAGATGAACTTCCAGCTAGAGCTGAGGAGATTTATCATGCTAAGGAAGAAGGAATAGACTTTAAAGTTTTAACTAGTCCAATTGAAATAATACAAGATGATAAAGGTTGGGTTAAGGCAATGAAATGTGTAAAAATGAGACTTAAGGGTGCGGATAGTTCAGGAAGAAAAAGACCAGTAGAGATTGAAGGATCTGAGTTTATTTTAGATGTCGATACTGTGATAATGTCCATAGGTACATCACCTAATCCAATTATTACATCTAATACTAAGGGATTAAATGTAAGTAAAGGACAATGTATTGTAGCGTGTGAAGAAACAGGGCAAACTTCAATAAATGGTGTATTTGCAGGAGGAGATGCAGTAACTGGTGCAGCTACAGTTATATTGGCTATGGGGGCTGGAAAAAAAGCTGCAAAAGCTATAGATAAATATTTAAGAGGAAACGCTATTAAGTAGTTTTTTTGTATATTTGAATAGTGCAATTATTGGTGTATAATATATAAAAGATTAATAATTGCATTATTTTTGTTTTATAAACCTATTTTTTTAGGGAGGTTTTATTAAATGGTAAATAAAATTAAAGAAAAATATAATGTTTTAAAAGTTAATACTAAAAAATATATTAATACTGCTAAAGATGTTGTGTATATGGCAAAAGAAACCATAGATACTGCAAGGGTCGGGTATAAAATTGTTAAAAAATTTAATGATTTAAACAATAGAAACATTCATGATAAAGCTAACAGTAATAATTACAATAAGGGTTATTATAAAACAAGAAATTCAAAAAGTGGTTCATACAAGAAAAGTAATATAGATATTAATAATAAAGATGCAATAGACGTTGAATTTGAAGAAGTTTAATATGGAGAAGGAAAAGAAAGATGTTAATAGATTTAATAAATAAATATTGGGATAAAAAATATGATTTAAACTGTGCTGAGTGTATGCTTTATGCTGCTAATGAAGAATACGATTTAGGGCTTTCTAAAAGAGAATTTAAAATAATGGCAGGATTTGGTGGAGGAATGGCGATAGAGGGAGTTTGTGGGGTAGCTTCTGGAGCAGTAGCAACGATAGGTGTTATGTTTACAAAGGATAGAGGTCATGAAAGTGTCATAGTTAAAGAACTTACAAAAGAATTTATGCAAAGGTTTCATGAAACTTTAAAAACGTATAAATGCGATGAACTTAAGGAAAGATATAAAAAGGATGATGATAGAAGATGTATCTACATTTTAGAAGAGGCGGGAAAAATTTTAGCAAGGATAATTGAGCGTGAAAGGAAAAATATAGTGAAATGGAATTAGATATACACTATTTAGATAACAAAGTAGTAATAAATAATATTAAAAACTTTAATATAAAGCAAATTTGTGAGTGCGGACAATGTTTTAGGTGGAAAAAAGAAAAAGAAAATAATTATATTGGAGTGGCTTATGGAAGAGTTATAGAAGTTCTTCAAGAGGATGATACAGTAACTATATATAATGCAAGTGAAGAAGATTTTAAAAATATATGGATTAAATATTTTGATTTAGAGAGAGATTATTCAAAAATAAAAGATATTTTATCTCAAGACGAAATTTTAAAAGTTGCACTCGAATATGGATATGGAATAAGAATTTTAAATCAGGATCCTTTTGAACTTGTAATATCATATATAATATCAGCTAGAAATAGTATACCTGTAATATCAAAAACGATAAACAATATATGTGAAGCTTATGGAAAAAAATTAGACTATAAAGGAAAGATATATTATGCTTTTCCAACAATAGAAGAGCTTTCTAAAGCTAGTGTAGAGGAAATAAAAAATTTAGGAGGCTCTTTTAGAAGTAAATATATAGTAGATACAACAAATAAAATATATATGTGCAACCTTGCTAAAGAAAAAAAATTGGATGAATCAAAAGAAATTATTGAGGAGTTGCTAGAAAAATATGATTTAGAAAAAATAAAAAATATGTCAGATAATGATTGTCATAAAGCACTTCAAGAATTTAAGGGAATTGGTGCAAAAGTTTCTGATTGTATAATGTTATTTTCTATGCAAAAATATTCTGCATTTCCTGTAGATATATGGGTAAAAAGAGCAATGATTCATTTTTATGGAGCTAATGATACATCATTAAATAAAATAAGGGTATTTGCTAGAGAAAAATTTGGGCAATTGTCAGGGTTTGCTCAACAGTATCTTTTTTATTATGCTAGAGAAAAAGGGATTAAATTTTAAAATCCCTTTTTTATTTTTATCTTATGATAATATAGTTTTAATATAAAAGAAATAAGTAAAATGATTGCTAATATAAAATATATACATATCATAAAAAATTCCTCGGGGAAGATTAATATTACAGAATCTTTTATCGGATTAAAAATCCAGTAATTATTGTTAAATAATATATTATGAAAAATAGTAAAAGATGAAGAAAAATTAGTGAACAATAAAATAAAAAGAATGAAAATAAATAAAATAATAAAATAAAAATAATAATTAAAATTTTTAATTAAATTCATAAAAAATGATTTTTCATAAAAATAGTAGAGGATTATTGAGATAAAGATAATAATAAAAGCAATTATAAAAATTATTGAAAAAATATTTTTTACTTCTTGAAAATGAATGTATGCAGTATTACTTATAGAAAAGTAATCTAATTCTAAATTGTTTATCCAAGGAAATCTTAAATAGTTTATAATATTTTTATAATCTGAGCATATATATTTAGAAGATAAGTTTATTTTTAAGTTTAAATTTGTAGATTTTACAAATAATTTGTGTATAAGTATTGATGAATTCAAAACCCAAATAATAGAAAATAATATTGATGAAATAAATAAATATATTATAAATCCAATTTTTTTTATCAAAATTAATTCTCCTTTTGTACATAAGATAAAATTCATAAATAAAAAATTTTTTATTTAGTAATAATAAATTAATATGATTAGTATAAATAGAAATAGTTGTTAAAGGTTATAAACTTTTATGTTTGTTAATCATTGTTAAAAATTAATAATAATATTATTAACATAATTTACAAAAAATATAATAAAATTATTAATTTTCTTTTAAATAGAAAAATAGAGTAAAGATAAGATAATAGGAGATAATCAATGGATTTAATTAAAAATAAAGATTTAAATTAATAAAATGCAAATCTTTACTGTTGAAATTAATTCATAAATTGTCTATTATAATATTAAATATTAGCACTCTTGAATAGTGAGTGCTAAAAACTTTATGTTTAATTTGTAAATTTGAGGAGGAGTTCTGAATGAATATCAAACCACTTGGAGATAGGGTTGTTATAAAAAAATTAGAAGCTGAGGAGACAACAAAAAGCGGTATTGTTTTAACTGGTGCAGCTAAAGAAAGACCACAAGAAGCTCAAGTTGTAGCGGTAGGACCTGGAGCTATGTCTGATGGGAAAAGAGTAGAAATGGAAGTAAAAGTAGGGGATAAGGTTTTATACTCAAAATATTCAGGAACAGAAGTCAAGGTAGAAGGTAATGAATATACAATTTTAAAACAAGATGATATATTAGCGATTGTAGAGTAATTAAAATTTAAAAATAAAATTAAAGTAAATGGAGGTTTTTTATTTATGGCTAAAACAATATTATTTGGTGAAGAATCAAGAAGAGCTATGCAAGAGGGTGTTGATAAGCTAGCTAATACTGTTAAAGTAACTTTAGGACCAAAGGGACGTAACGTTATATTAGATAAAAAATTTGGTTCACCACTTATAACAAATGATGGTGTAACTATAGCACGTGAAATAGAACTTGAAGATGCATATGAAAATATGGGAGCACAACTTGTTAAAGAGGTTGCAACAAAGACTAATGATGTAGCAGGAGACGGAACAACTACAGCTACTCTTTTAACTCAAGCTATAATGAGAGAAGGATTAAAAAATGTTACTGCTGGTGCAAATCCAATGCTTATAAGAAGTGGAATAAAAATGGCAGTAGATAAAGCAGTAGAGGAGATTAAATCTATATCTAAACCAATAGAGGGTAAAGAGGACATAGCAAGAGTTGCAGCAATTTCTGCGGCAGATGAAAATGTAGGTAAGCTAATTGCAGATGCTATGGAGAAAGTGGGTAATGAAGGTGTTATAACGGTTGAAGAATCAAAATCTATGGAAACAGAACTGGATGTTGTTGAAGGTATGCAATTTGATAGAGGGTATGTTTCAGCTTATATGGTAACTGATACAGAAAAAATGGAAGCTGAATTAGATAATCCATATATTTTAATAACAGATAAGAAAATAACTAATATTCAAGATATATTACCACTATTAGAACAAATAGTTCAAAACGGAAGAAAACTTTTAATCATAGCTGAAGATATTGAAGGAGAAGCTATGGCAACACTAGTTGTTAATAAATTAAGAGGGACATTTACATGTATTGCTGTTAAAGCTCCTGGATTTGGTGATAGAAGAAAAGAAATGTTACAAGATATAGCTATTTTAACAGGTGGTACAGTAATTTCAGAAGAACTTGGAAGAGATTTAAAAGAAACTACATTGGAAATGCTTGGGGAAGCTGAAAGTGTTAAAGTAACTAAAGAAAGCACAACAGTTGTAAATGGCAGAGGAAACAAAGAAGAAATTAAAAATAGAGTTCATCAAATAAGAATGCAAATAGAGGAAACAACTTCTGAATTTGATAAAGAAAAATTACAAGAAAGATTAGCTAAATTAGCAGGTGGTGTAGCAGTAATAAAGGTTGGAGCAGCAACTGAAACAGAGCTTAAAGAAAGAAAATTAAGAATAGAGGATGCTTTAGCTGCTACAAAGGCTGCGATAGAAGAAGGTATAGTTCCAGGTGGTGGAACAGCTTATGTGAATGTTATAAATAAAGTAGCTGAGTTAACTTCTGATGTAGCTGATGTTCAAGTAGGTATAAATATAATAGTTAGAGCTTTAGAAGAACCAATGAGACAAATTGCTCATAATGCAGGGGTTGAAGGTTCTATTATAATAGAAAAAGTAAGAAATAGTGAACAAGGAATGGGATATGATGCCTTAAGAAATGAATACAAAAACATGATTAAAGCAGGAATAGTTGATCCAACAAAAGTTACAAGATCAGCACTTCAAAATGCAGCATCAGTTGCTTCAACATTCTTAACAACAGAAGCTGCTGTAGTTGATATTCCTGAAAAAAATCCTCCAATGCCAAATCCAGCAATGGGTGGAATGGAAGGAATGTACTAAAATAAAGCGCAGGATTAGTGCATTAAATTAAAGAGTAGTGTTAATAGCATATTTTTTGAAGTATTTAGGGTTTCTAAAGCTTTAAAAGATATGCTTTTTTAATATAATTTTTTAATTTGATTGATAGGCAATAGAATTGTTATATAAAAATAATATATGATTTAAGCATTTATAATAATAAATTGTGAAATATTTGTCGATAAGAAAATGTATAAATGTTTTTAAAAATATAATATAATTTACTTATAAGTATTTAATATACATTTATAAAGGGGGAGGATTAAATATAAAATGTTTGATGTTAAAAGTCAATGTTTTATGTAAAGGTTTACAAAATGATATTAATAAATAATTGGGTTTATATTCTTTTAATTTATTAACTAAAAGGGTATTAGGTGAGTTTTTGAAAATAACATATTGTTTTAAAGGGGAAAGTTATGAAAAAAAGGGGATTAATAGCTAAGTTATTAATTATTAGTGTGGTTAGTACATTTTCATTAGGATTTGTAGGGTGTCAAACGTCTAGTACGAATGCTGAAAGTAATACAGCTAAAAGGGTTGTTAGGGTAGCACACGTTCAAAATGAAAATCATCCGATACATGGTGCTTTACTTGAATTAGAAAAGTATATAGAAGAAAAAACAAATAATAATATAGACGTTCAAATATTTCCCAATGAATTATTAGGTCCACAAACACAAACGATTGAACTTACACAAACAGGAGCAGTAGATATGGTTGTTGCGGGACTTGGAGCTCTTGAAGCATTTAATAGTGCATATACAGTGTTTAATCTCCCATATATAATGGACAGTATTGAGCATTATCATGCTGTTGTGAATGATGAAAATATTATGGGGGAAGTATTTAATTCAACAGAGAGTAGTGGATTTGTAGGATTAACTTGGTTCAATGCAGGGGTTAGAAACATTTATACTAAAAATAAAGTTATACAAACACCAGATGATTTAAAGGGATTAAAGATAAGAGTTCAAACAAGTCCAACGAACGTAAAAATGTTGCAAGCGTTAGGAGCGTCACCAACACCAATGTCATTTGGAGAGGTTTATACAGGTTTACAACAAGGTGTTATAGATGGAGCTGAAAATAACGAGTTAGCTCTTGTTAATAATAAGCATGGTGAAGTTGCTAAGGTGTATTCATACAATATGCATGCTATGTTGCCAGATATTTTAATTATTAGTAAAAGTCTACTAGACAGGCTTACTGACGAAGAAAAACAAATATTTATAGAGGCAGCAAATATTGCAAATGAATGGGAAATTAAAAAATGGGAACAGAGTGTAGAAGAGGCTAAGATTACAGCAGAAAAAATGGGCGTTGAATTTTATTATCCTGATGTAAAACCATTTCAAGATAAAATGGCTGATTTACATGCAGAGTATACTCAGGATGAGAATATGAAGGTTATATACGATAAAATAAAAGCAAAGGGAATTGAAGTTGCAAAAGCCAAAGAGTATGAGGAGGATAGTGTTTTAGAAGAAAGAGAAGAATAAAATAATCATAAATAAAATTTTAATTAATTATTAAGGGGAGAAATAAAATGAGTGGTTTAAGAAAAATTCTTGATAAATTTTTAGAAACTATTTGTTGTACATTATTAGTTCTAATGACACTTACTGCATCATGGTAAGTAATATCACGTTATATTTTAAATAATCCAAGTACTGCTACAGAAGAATTAACGCTTATAGCATTTGTTTGGACATCTCTATTTGCAGCAGCTTATGTTTTTGGTAAGCAAGATCATATGAAAGTTACTTTTATTCTTGATAAATTTAGTGAAAGTAATAAAATAAAGTTAAAAATTTTTGCTGAAATTGTGATTTTAGAATTTTCAGCACTTGTGTTAATTTTTGGTGGCTTTAAAATGTGTAGTTTATCTATGGCACAAGCATCATCATCCTTACAAATTCCTATGGGGTATATATATTTAGTATTACCATTCTCAGGATTGTTTACGTGTGCATACAATTTATTAAATTTGATAAGCTTAAAAAAAGACTTTACTAATCTTAAAAAGAAAAAATCTAATTTAATAAATTTAAAGGTAAAAGGGGTTAAAAATGAGTTGTTAGTAGGAGGTAAAAAGTAATGAGTTTAGCATTAACAACTGGATTATTGCTTTTAGTAGTATTTGCTGTATTACTTATTGTAGGAGTGCCGATAGCTGTAACGATAGGAATATCTTCGGTCATAGGTGTCTTAGCAGCACTTCCATGGGAGAATGCTGTATTTACAGCATCTCAACGTATATTTACAGGAATAAATTCATTTTCACTTCTTGCAATTCCTTTTTTCGTTCTTGCAGGGAATATAATGAATTCAGGAGGGATAGCGATACGACTTGTAAATGTAGCTAAATTACTTGCAGGAAAACTTCCCGGTTCTTTGGCACATACAAATGTTGTTGGAAATATGTTATTTGGTTCTATAAGTGGTTCGGGTGTTGCAGCTTGTGCAGCAATTGGTGGAACGATGGCTCCTATTGAAAAAGAAGCAGGATATGATGTAGACTATAGTGCAGCTGTTAATATATCATCAGCTCCTACAGGACTATTAATACCTCCAAGTAATTCATTAATTGTATATTCGCTTGTAAGCGGAGGTACATCAGTGGCAGCTTTATTTATGGCTGGATATATTCCAGGAATTCTTTGGGGTGTTAGTGTTATGGTTGTTGCTTACATTTTAGCTAAGAAAAATATCTACACAGTAAAAAGGGATAAATTAACGGCAAAAATAGTTGGTAAGGTTCTTTGGGATGCAATTCCTAGTTTATCGTTAATAGTTATAATTTTAGGTGGAATTTTAGGTGGAATTTTAGGTGGAATTTTTACAGCAACAGAAGCTGCTGCAATAGCGGTTGTATACTCATTTTTATTAGCATTTGTATTTTATAGAACAATAAAATTAAGAGATATAAAGGGAATACTTATGTCATCAGTTCAAATGACGGGAACAATAATATTTTTAATAGCAGCTTCATCAATAATGTCATGGGTTCTTGCTTTTACTAATATTCCAACTATAATAACAGAGTTTATTTTGGGAATTTCAAGTAGTAAAGTGTTAGTATTATTAGCAATGAATATTTTATTGTTAGTAGTAGGAACATTTATGGATTTAACTCCAGCTATTTTAATATTTACACCAATATTACTACCAATAGCACAAAATTTTGGAATGGATACAGTGCAATTTGGTATAATGCTAGTATTTAATCTTTGTATAGGAAATATTACACCGCCTGTTGGAAATACATTGTTTGTAGGATGTAAAGTTGGAAAAACTAAGATAGAAAATGTAATAAAACACATGTTACCTTTTTACGTAGCTATAGTTACAGTTTTAATGTTAGTAACATTTATACCACAAATAAGTTTATTTATACCTAATATTTTAGGATTATAAAATTTATAAAATAATGTTTGCAAGAAATGTATTGCAAGCATTATTTTTTTATGGAGTGAATATGAAATGATATATGTGTCAATATTTAATATAAAAGAGATAAGAGGAGAATTCTTTTGAAATATATATTTGTATTTTATTATGGAATGGTTTTGGGAAATTTTTTTAGTACTTGCGTAGATAGAATACCACAAGAAAAAAGTGTCTTATATCCTAATTATTGTTGTAATAATTATAATAGTAAGTTAAAATATTACAATTTAATTCCATTATTAAGTTTTTTAAATTTAAGAGGAAAGTGTAAGAACTGTAATAAAAACATAGGGATACAGCATGTCATAATAAAAATTTTAACAGGAATTATGTTTGTAGTATTGCTTAAATATTTTAATTTTTCATTAAATTTTATTAAATATGGCTTATTGTTCTCGATTCTCATGGTGTCGTCTTTTATTGATTACAATACTCAATACGTTTTTTTTAATGTTTCAATAATTGGGATAGTTAGTGGAGTATTGTTTTTTATTTTAGATATTTTAAATGGTAAAGAAATATTATCAATGTTTTTAAAAGTAATAATTCCATTATTTCTAATATACGGGATTATGTTTATAGTTAAAAAGGTAAAGAAAATCGATGGAATTGGTTATGGAGATTTGGAGATATTTTTGATTTTAAGTTTGTATTTAGAATTGAGAGTAGTGTTTTTAAGTATGTATCTATCAATATTATTAGTATCCTGTGTAGCTATTATAAAATATATTAAAAAAAATAGGCAACAACATGTTGCATTTGTTCCATATATGTCTATAGCGACATTTGTATCTGTCATTTTTTATGAAGATATAATTAATTATTATTTATCTTTGCTCACCTTTTAACTAAGATAATGTATTACTTGAAATTAATGTCTATAAAACATAAATAATTTAATTTTATATAAAGTATAAAGCAATATTCTAGTTAATAAATATAAAATTTATGAAATTAAAATCACTTTGGTATGGGAGGTTTATATGAAAAATATTAATTTAATAAAAAGAAAGAAAGGATTTACTTTAGTTGAACTTATGGTAGTTTTGGCTATAATAGCTACAATGACATTTATTGCAGTTCCTAATTTTACATCTATTAAAACTAGTGTTAATGAGAAGGTAGATAAACAAAGTTGTGAGGCAATAAAAAGAATTATAACTACGTTTGTAATAGATGAAACTATAGATGCATCAAAGCAGGCAGTAAACTTAACTTATAATGCTATTGGTGAAAATAAAGGTATTAATGGGCTAGATAAAAATTCAGACAAAATTAAGACTTTAAATAGTGCTTTAAATGATGTAAAACCTCCTAGAAGTAATAATGATGCGTTATATAAAATTTCTATTAATGAAGGAGGAAATAATATAGTTGTAAGTGTGGGTAATATATGTACTGATTAATAATACTTAGATAAATATTAATAAAAAACATAATAAAAATTATAATTTTTATTAATTGTATATAAAAAACGAAAAAACGAGTGATTAAAAATAAATTTATACAAATATTATGAATATAAATGAATACAATTACAGTCGTTGACAACTTTTATATCATGAATTATAATTAAAAAAATTAATGATAAAATAAATCGCTCGTATAAACCCTGAATATGGCAGGGTGTCTCTACCGGAAACCTTAAAATTCCGTCTATGAGTGAATTTAATATAGTCTAAAGCGTTTTTGAATAGTTTTGGGCGTATTAACTTCACTATAGAGTTAATACGTCTTTTTTGATTTTTTAATATTTATTTTTATGTAATAAATAGTAAGTTAATAATAAAGATGATTTAGCAAAAGACATTGAGTTTATAATTTTATTAAAATCGGTAATATTATCTATTCTTTTAACAAATATGGATATTAAAAATAGTAATGGAGAGTGAAAAAAATGGCAAGAATATTAAAACAAGCTTATACCTTTGATGATGTATTATTAGTTCCTAACAAATCTGAAGTTTTACCTAATGAAGTGAGTTTAAAAACTAAATTAACAAAATCTATAACATTAAACATACCTCTTATGAGTGCAAGTATGGATACTGTAACAGAATCTAAAATGGCTATAGCAATTGCAAGAGAAGGTGGTATCGGTATAATCCATAAAAATATGACTATAGAAGAACAGGCTAGAGAAGTTGATAGAGTTAAAAGACAAGAAAATGGAGTTATAACAGATCCAATATCATTAACTGCAAATCATACAGTTAATGAGGCTTTAGACCTTATGGCACAATATAGAATATCAGGTGTTCCTGTAACTGAAGGAAGTAAGTTAGTTGGAATTATAACTAATAGGGATATTGTTTTTGAAACAGATTATACTAAAAAAATTTCAGAGGTAATGACAAAGGCACCTTTAGTAACTTCTAAAGAAGGAACTAGTTTAGAAGAGGCTTTACAAATTCTTAGACAACATAAAATAGAAAAATTACCTTTAATTGATGATGATAATAACTTAAAGGGGCTTATAACAATAAAGGATATAGAGAAAGCTAAAGCGTTCCCAAATGCTGCAAAAGATGCTAAGGGCAGATTATTATGTGGAGCATCAGTTGGTATAACAAAAGACATGATGGAAAGAGTTGATGCCTTAGCAAAAGCTCAAGTTGACGTTATAACTTTAGATACAGCTCACGGACACAGTAAAGGGGTTTTAGAAGGAGTTAAAAAGATAAAAGCTAAATATCCAAATCTTCAAATAATAGCAGGAAATATTGCTACAGCAGAAGCAGTTAGAGATTTAGTAGAGGCCGGAGCAGACTGTGTAAAGGTAGGAATAGGACCAGGTTCAATTTGTACTACAAGAATAGTTGCAGGTGTTGGTGTACCACAATTAACAGCAGTTATGGACTGTGTTGAAGAAGCTAGAAAAACAGGAACTCCAGTAATTGCAGATGGTGGTTTAAAATATTCAGGAGATATAGTTAAAGCATTAGCAGGTGGTGCACAAGTTGCAATGATGGGTTCATTATTTGCAGGTTGTGAAGAAGCGCCAGGAGAAATGGAAATTTATCAAGGAAGAAGTTATAAAGTTTATAGAGGTATGGGTTCTTTAGGAGCTATGGAAAAAGGTTCAAGTGATAGATACTTCCAAAATGGAACTAAGAAATTTGTTCCAGAGGGAGTTGAAGGAAGAATAGCATATAAAGGTCATGTTGCAGATACAATATACCAATTACTTGGAGGAATAAGATCAGGTATGGGATATTTAGGAGCGGCTACTTTAGAAGATTTATATGAAAATGCTACTTTTGTTACACAAACATCTTCAGGAATAAGAGAAAGTCATCCTCATGACATAAATATAACTAAAGAAGCGCCAAACTATAGTGTAAATCAATAGCCTATGTGGTAAGATAAATTAGATAAAATTTTAAAATTAACGGAGGATACACTTTGAGAGATTTAGTATTAGTTATTGATTTTGGTGGACAATATAACCAACTTATAGCTAGAAGAGTTAGAGAATTTGGTGTTTATTGCGAGATAGTACCATATAACTATGGAATAGAAAAAATAAAAGATAAAAATCCTAAAGGAATAATATTTACTGGAGGTCCTAACTCAGTTTATGGAGAAGATACACCTCAAATAGAAAAAGAAGTGTTTGAATTAGGTGTGCCTGTTCTTGGAATATGCTATGGACAACAATTAATGTCTCACCTTTTAGGTGGTAGAGTTGATACTGCACCAGTTAGAGAATATGGAAAAAGTCATGTGAATTTAGATAATTCATCTAAATTATTTAAAGGAATAGAAAAAGAAGAAGTTTGTTGGATGAGTCATACTGATTACGTAGCAGAGGCACCAGCAGGATTTAAAATAATAGCACATACAGATGTATGTCCAGTAGCTGCTATAGCTAATGAAGAAAAGAAACTTTATGGAGTTCAATTCCATCCAGAAGTTGAGCATACTCCATTTGGTAAAGATATGTTAAGAAATTTCGTTCTTAATATATGCGATTTAGAACCATCTTGGTCAATGGCATCTTTTGCAGAAGAAAAGATAGCTGAAATAAAAAGAGTTGTAGGAGATAAGAAGCTTATTTGTGCTTTATCTGGTGGAGTTGATTCATCAGTTGCTGCTGTTTTAGTTCATAAAGCAGTTGGAAAGCAATTAACTTGTATCTTTGTTGATCATGGTCTACTTAGAAAAGATGAGGGAGATCAAGTTGAAAAGATATTTAGAGAAGACTTTGATATGAATCTTATAAGAGTAAATGCTCAAGATAGATTCTTGGGAAAGCTTGCAGGGGTTTCTGATCCAGAAAGAAAGAGAAAAATAATAGGTGAAGAGTTTATAAGAGTATTTGAAGAAGAATCAAAGAAATTAGGGCAAATAGACTTCTTAGTTCAAGGAACTATATATCCAGACGTTGTTGAAAGTGGAACTGGAACTTCAGCTGTTATAAAGAGTCATCACAATGTTGGAGGACTTCCAGAAGATATAGAATTTTCTTTAATAGAACCTTTAAGAGAATTATTTAAAGATGAAGTTAGAGCAGTTGGTGAAGAACTTGGAATACCTCATCACTTAGTTTGGAGACAACCGTTTCCAGGTCCTGGATTAGCTATAAGAGTTTTAGATGAAGTTAATGAAGAAAAACTTGAAATAGTTAGAGAAGCAGATGCTATATTTAGAGAAGAAATAGCTTTAGCAGGACTTGAAAGTGAAATATGGCAATACTTCGCAGTTTTACCTAACATACAATCAGTTGGTGTTATGGGAGATGAAAGAACTTATTGCCACACTGTAGGATTAAGAGCTGTAACATCATCAGATGGTATGACATCAAACTTTGCTCATATACCATATGAGGTTATAGATAAAGTTTCTAGAAGAATAGTTAATGAGGTTAAAGGAGTTAATAGAATAGTTTATGATGTAACTTCTAAACCACCAGCAACTATTGAATGGGAATAAAAAATAATTTAGCCAAAAAAATCACATTTATATAAATAAAGGTCTAGTATATCTATGATTAGGTGTACTAGATTTTTTATGTTTAAAATTGTATTGACGAGGTATACTGTATTTATATGTGAATAGATTGAAAAATAATATAATTAACTACTTAGTAATAAACATGCATAAAAATTTATGATATAATATTCTTATGGAAAAAATGTTTTCCTAAGCAATAATATACTGATTATTAATAAAAATATTTAAATTTTATATTTTGGAGGGCAACATCTAATGAGAAAAGGATTAACTATTGATTTATCAAAAGCAGATTTAAGTTTAAAGGATCATGAAATAGCTTATATGCAAGAAGCTGTGAATATGGCACATGATAAGATACACAATAAGACAGGTGCTGGAAATGATTTTTTAGGATGGGTTGATTTACCTGTAAATTATGATAAAGAAGAATTTGCAAGAATAAAAAAAGCAGCTAAAAAAATACAAGATGATTCAGATGTTTTAGTGGTTATAGGAATTGGTGGATCTTACTTAGGAGCTAGAGCTGCAATTGAAATGTTAACTCATAACTTCAATAATATGTTATCTAAAGCAGAAAGAAAAACTCCAGCTATAGTATATGCAGGAAACAATATAAGTTCAACTTATTTATCTGAATTATTAGATGTTTTAGAAGGAAAAGATATAAGCTTAAACGTTATATCTAAATCAGGAACTACAACAGAACCTGCTATAGCATTTAGAGTTTTAAAAGAATACATGGAAAAGAAATATGGAAAAGAAGAAGCTAAGAAGAGAATATATGCAACAACAGATGCTAAAAGAGGTGCATTAAAAGGTTTAGCGACTGAAGAAGGTTATGAAACTTTTGTTATACCTGATGATGTTGGAGGAAGATATTCAGTTTTAACAGCTGTAGGATTACTTCCAATAGCAGCAGCTGGAATTAATATAGATGAAATGATGGAAGGAGCACAAGATGCAAGAGAGGAATACTCTAATCCATCATTAAAAGAAAATATTTGTTATAAATATGCAGCAGCTAGAAATGCATTATATAATAAAGGAAAAGCTATAGAAATATTAGTAAATTATGAGCCAAGCGTTCATTTCTTTAATGAGTGGTGGAAACAATTATTTGGAGAATCAGAAGGAAAAGATGGTAAGGGGTTATTCCCAGCAGCTGTAGATTTTTCAACTGATTTGCATTCAATGGGACAATATATCCAAGAAGGAAGAAGAAATCTTTTTGAAACAGTAATAAATATAGAAAAAGCTTCAAAAGAAATAGTAATAGAAAAAACTGAAAATGATGCTGATGGATTAAACTTTTTAGCAGGAAAAACTATTGATTTCGTAAATAAAAAAGCATTTCAAGGAACACTTTTAGCACATTCAGATGGAGAAGTTCCAAATTTAGTTGTTAATGTTCCAGAAATAAGTCCATACTACTTTGGTAGATTAGTTTATTTCTTTGAGAAAGCTTGTGGTGTGAGTGCTTATATAATGAATATAAACCCATTCAATCAACCAGGAGTTGAAGCATATAAGAAAAATATGTTTGCTCTTCTTGGAAAACCAGGATATGAAGATTTAAAGAAAACTTTAGAAGATAGACTTTAATTTAATATTAAAGAAGTTTATAATTTAATATGTTTTAAAAACTATACCAAGATTTTTGGTATAGTTTTTATTTTTACAAATAAATACTTTTAAATATATAAAATTAAAAGGCTAGAGCTATAAATAGTATCATAAAAGATAATAAAAATACTTAGAAAGCCTCAAAATGATTTGAGGCTTTTATGGTTTATTATATGGATATAATAAAATTAGGAGATTTATAGTGTTATAACACTTTACTATTATTAACAATAAAGTACACTATTATACATTTAGGAACAAATAAATTAAAAAGCATTTATTTTTTATTTACATAATATGGCAAATAATATATAATTTATAATATATGTATCGATTGTTAACAGTTGGGGGAGGGTATACATGGGAGATTTGCTATTAGAAATAGAAGAAAAAGGTATAATAAAAGATAATAAATGGGTAGATATAAAAGTTACTAATAATACTAAGGATGCTTTAACATATAAAATTTTAGCAGGTAAAGATGGAATTTGGGATACTATAAGTGATTTTGATAAAAATGAAAATGGACATATAGAGTGGGTTCCAAAGGAAGAAGGAAATTATATGATAATAGCTCAAGCAAGGAGAAAAGATTCTAAGAAGCCATTTGATTATAAGGTGTCTCAAAGTATAACTATAGGAGATTATGATGATAAGCTTATAAAGGATTTATATATTGAAAAAAATAAGTTTAAGATAGGTGATAAAATAACAATTAAAGTCGAAGGATATAAATCTCCTCTTATGTTTAGATATTTTATAGGCAGTAAACAGGATTGGAAGCTTATAAAAGATTATACTCCAGAGGATACAATTACGTATACGGCTAATAGAAGTGGTGAATTTGAATTTTTAGTTGAATGTAAAATTCCAGAATCAACTTATAATTTTGATGATTTTAGAACAATACCATTTAAAGTTTGTGATTTTGAAAGACCAGAGATAACGGATTTTAAGTGTCTTACAAAAGAGATGGTTGCAAACAATCAATTGACCTTTGAGGTAAAGGGTAGTTTTGAAGATGATAGAACAGCACTTTATAAGTTTGTAAAAATAAATTCTGATGGAAAGGGATGTAGTATTCAGGATTATTCATCAAAAAACACCATATCTTTTGAAGAAGAAGTTCCAGGGAAATATAAATTACTTTGCCTTATAAAAGATATGTATTCAAATAGAGAATATGATGATAGGGCTGTTATGGTCTATGAAGTAAAGCCATATAAAGCAATAAACTTAAAAACTTTTGATACAGATTTAAATTCACCACAGGTTATAGGGTCTAACATACTTATAAAAGCTTTAGCAAAAGGAGGAAAAAATCTTTTATATAGATTTAAAATAGATGGTCCGATAGGTGAGGATTCAGGTTTTAGTAAAAATACAACATTTCTTTGGGAAGCAAAGGCAGAGGGAGAATATTTAATAACTCTTTTGGTTAAGGATGAATCATTTAAAGGTGAATACGAAACTTTATCTCAGATAAACTATGTTATAGATAAGAAAAGAACCAAACCTATAAAAATAGCTGATATAGTTTTTAGTAAAGAAAAAAATTATATAAAAAATGAGCCTATAAATGTTAAAGTTATTACAGATGGGGGAAAAAATACTAGATATTCATTTGAAGTTACAAGAGATGAAATAGTGATAGCAAGTACTGCTTATAGCGATAAAAATTGGATTGAGTTTATTCCGAGGGAAGAGGGAGAATATAAGCTAGAGATAAAAATAAAGGATAAGTATTCAGAGAAAGAATATGATACTCATACTAATTCATATTTTAGGGTAAAGGAATATTTAGAAGCTAATATAGAGCATATACTACTTCCATCTAATGGTTATTTCTTGGTGGGAGATAAGGTGGATATAGAAATAATAACCGAAAATACTAAAGATACTTTAATAAAATATATAACAAAAATAAATGAACAAATAGTTGAGGAAACTGATTATGAGGTTAGCAAAAAAATAAATATTATACCTAAATGTTCAGGGAAATATACTGTTGAAATTTATGCTAAAAATAAGAAGTGTATAACAGAATATGATAGTAAAAAGGAAGTGAAATTTTATGTTAATGATTGCCTGCCTATAACCTCAACGAGATTGATTTCAGAAAAGAAAGAATTTAAATTAAATGAAGAAATTACACTTAATGTAGAAAGTGATGGCGGAACTGAGGTTTGCTATGAATACTATATTATGAAAGATGGAGATTGGAATTTAGTTCAAAATTATAGTAGAAAAGATTATTACACTTTTAGAGCGCTTAAAGAAGGGAATTACAGAGTTTTAGTTTTAGCGAAGAGTCATTATAAAAAATGTGCTTATGAAGATTACGATATGTTTGAATTTAAAGTTATATAATTATGGTTTAAAAGCTCCTTTAATAAGGAGTTTTTTTACAAAATATATTCTTTTGTTTTATAAATTTTGAATATAAGATAAAATTAATAAGTAAAAGAACTTTAGGAGGAATTTTATGGAAAGATTAGATAAGGTATTATCAAATTTAGGATATGGAACAAGAAAAGAATTAAAACAAATAATAAAAAAGAAAATGGTGACTGTAAATGGGCTATTAGCAAAAGATAGTGGCATGCAGGTTAATCCTGAGAAAGATAAAATAGTTATAAATGGAGAAGAAATATTTTATAGAAAATATATATATTTATTAATGAATAAGCCTCAAGGAGTAGTATCTGCAACATTTGATAATAGAGATGAAACAGTTATTGATTTGCTTTATGCAGAAGATCAGGCATTTCAACCATTTCCTGTTGGAAGATTAGACAAAGATACGGTAGGGCTTCTTATTTTAACTAATGATGGGGAACTTAATCACAAACTTATCTCTCCCAAAAATCATGTAGATAAAGTGTATTTTGCAAAAATTAATGCACCTATTAATGAGAAAGATATAAAAGCTTTTAAAGATGGTATAGCTTTAGATGATGGGTATAAGTGTATGAGTGCAAAACTTGAAATAATAAATAATTTTGAAGACTCATCAGAGGTAAAAGTTACAATTCAAGAGGGGAAATTTCATCAAGTAAAAAGAATGTTTATAGCTAGAAATAAAAGAGTTGAATATCTTCAAAGAATAAAATTTGGTGAATTAGAATTAGATGAAAGTTTAGAAGAAGGGGAATACAGAGAGATAACTGCAGAAGAACTTGCAAAATTAACAAGTGTTTTTAATAAAAATTAAAGAAAAATAGAATTGATATTGTTTTCAAAGATGATATGAGAAAGTTTTTTAAAACTATTGCAATTTTTTTTAGCATTTAATATAATTATTATGCAAGAATAAATAAAAGGAAGAATAGCCCCCTTTTTATTTATTGCTTATTGCTTTAACGTAACCTGGCCCCAAGGGTTACGTTTTTTATTTTATATAAAAGTACATAAATAAAAACTAAAAAAATAAGTAAAAAAGACTATTTATAAAATGCACAAATAGTCTTTTTTATTATTGGGTTTTAAAATTTGGATTTGAAGGGATAATTATAATAATGAGTATTAATATAGAGTTAAGGAAAATGTAAAGTAGTATGGTATAATGTCTATATAGATAAAATTAAGGAGTGGTTTGAGTGGATTTAAAAAGCTTATTAAATAAGGAGCAATACATTGCAGCCTCTACAATTGAAGGACAGGTGCTTATATTAGCAGGAGCAGGGTCAGGAAAAACTAGAGTTTTAACTCATAGAATAGCTTATATGGTTTCAGAGCTTAACATAAGACCATACAATATATTAGCTATAACTTTTACAAATAAAGCGGCAAAAGAGATGAAAGATAGAGTTAGAGCTTTAGTTGGTGATGAGGCTGATAATATGTGGATATCAACTTTCCATTCATCATGTGTAAGAATTTTAAGAAGAGAAATAGATAAATTAGGATATAAAAAGGATTTTTCAATATATGATACTTCAGATCAAAAAACTCTTATAAAGCATGTAATGAAAGAACTTAATATAAATGAAAAAGATATAACTGATGGAGAAATATTAGCAACAATAGGGAAAGCTAAGGATATGCTTATAACTGCTAATACCTTTAAACGAGAAAATGAAGGGAATTTTAGAAAAAATAAGATAGCAGATGCTTATGTTTTATATCAAAAAAAATTAAAAGAAAATAATGCATTGGATTTTGATGATTTGATATTTAAGACTGTAGAGTTATTTAGGAGATATGAGGATATATTAGAATTTTATCAAAACAAGTTTAAATATATAATGATAGATGAATATCAAGATACTAATAAGGCACAATATGAACTTGTAAAACTTTTAGCTGATAAATATAAAAATATATGTGTAGTTGGCGATGATGACCAATGTATTTATGAATGGAGAGGCGCAGATATAAGAAATATATTGGATTTTGAAAAGGACTATCCAGATGCAATTGTAGTTAAGCTTGAGCAAAATTATAGATCAAAGAAAAATATACTAGAAGCGGCTAATAGTATTATAAAAAATAATAGTGAAAGAAAACAAAAAGTTTTAAGGACTCAACAAGATGACGGAGAAAAAATAGGAATTTATAGAGCTTATTCTGATAAATTAGAGGCTGAGTTTGTAGTATCTAAGATAAAGGAACTTGTAAAAGAAAAAGAATTAAAGTATAAAGATTTTGCAATTCTTTATAGGACTAATGCACAATCTCGTGTATTTGAGGAAGTTTTGAGAAGGTCAGCTATTGCATATAAAATATTTGGAGGGCTTAAGTTTTATGACAGAAAGGAAATAAAAGATATTTTAGCATATCTTAAGGTTTTAGTTAATCCTCAAGATTCTATAAGTTTAAGAAGAATTATAAACACTCCAAGGAGGAGTATAGGTGATGCTACTATAGAAAAAATTCAAAAACATGCAGATGAGATTGAGAGTACATTGTATAATGCATTACTTGATGTTGAGTTTATACCTGGATTAACAACAAGAGCTATAAATCCAATAAAAAGATTTATAGAGATAATTGAAGATTTAGTGGTTATGTCACAAACACTTTCAGTTTCAAAACTTATACAGTATGTTTTAGAGAAAAGTGGATATTTAAAATCTCTTGAAGAGTCTAAAAGCTTAGAAGATGAGAGCAGGATTGAAAACTTAAAGGAATTGGTATCAGATGCTGTAGATTTTGAAAAAAATAATGAGGATAAATCCTTATCTGCATATCTAGAAAGAGTTGCATTAGTTCAAGATATGGATTCTATGGACGAGGAGAATAATTCTATTATGCTTATGACAGTTCATAGTTCAAAAGGATTGGAGTTTCCAGTTGTATTTATGGTTGGAATGGAAAATGGAATGTTTCCAAGTATGGGATGCTTTGACAAGATAAAAGAAATGGAAGAGGCTAGAAGGCTTTGTTATGTTGGAATAACAAGAGCTAAAGAAAGGCTATATATGACATCAGCTGAAAGCAGAATGGTTTTTGGTAGAACTGTTTCATATCAAGAATCAGATTTCTTAAAAGAAGTACCTGAAGCTTTGAAAAATATGATAATGAATGAAACAAACAAGCAAAAACAAAATAAAGCAACCTCAAAGGTTGATAAGGTTAGAAGCAGATTAAATACTGCATATTCTAATCCTCATAGTATAAGAGGCAGTCATTATAATAAATATAATAGTAAATCATCTTTGGCTGTTGATAAAAAACTTAAAGAAATTTTATCTGATGAAGAGGATAAACAAAATTTATGTACAGCAGAAACAGCTATTCCTGGAAGAAAAGTAAAGCATTCAAAATTTGGAGAAGGAACAATAATCACTGCAATGAAAGTTGGAGCAGATTATAAGATAACAATAGCTTTTGATAATCAAGGAATAAAAAACTTAATGTTAAGTTTTGCCCATTTAGAATTGTTATAGTTTAGGAGAAAAAAGTGGATAAAAAAATTATAATAGAAAATTTAGTTAATGAATTAAATAAATATGCTAATGAATATTATGTTCTTGGAAATCCATCAGTTTCGGATAAAGAATATGATAAAAAGTATGATGAACTTGTAAACTTAGAAAGAGAAACAGGATATGTGATTCCTTATTCACCAACTCAAAGGGTTGGTGATAAGATACTTCCTGAATTCAAAAAATATGCTCATAAAGGAAAACTTTTTAGTTTAGATAAGGCTCAAAGTATAGAAGAAATAAGAGATTGGCATATTAAAAATTTGAAATTTATAGATGAATATAACAGAGTAAATCCCGATAAAAAACTTCCAAGCTTAAAGTATATAGTTACTAAAAAATTTGACGGACTAACAGTTAATTTGTCATATGATGAAAATGGGGTTTTGCTAACTGGAGCAACAAGAGGAACTGGAACTATAGGAGAGGATGTAACAGCGCAAATTAAAACAATAAAATCAATTCCTTTAAAGATAGACTTTGATGATTTTATTGAAGTACATGGAGAAGCCCTTATGACTAAAGAAGCTTTTGAAAAATACAATAAAGATGCTCTAATTCCTCTTAAAAACTTAAGAAATGGTGCGGCAGGAGCTTTAAGAAATTTAAATGTAGCAGAAACTGTTAAAAGAAATTTATCAGCTTTTTTTTATGATATAGGATATAGTAAAAATACAAAGTTTAAAACATACAAAAGTATGTTAGAATTTTTAAAATTTAAAGGGTTTCCAGTAGATTCATACATAAGGGTATGCACATCCTTAGATGATATTAAGAAGGAAATAGAATATATAGAAAATATAAGATTTGATTTAAATTATGATATAGATGGATTGGTTATAGCAATAGATGATATAGAAACTAGAGAACTTTTAGGTAATACTGTGAAATTCCCTAAGTGGGCAATAGCTTATAAATTTGAAGCACAAGAGACAACAACAACGCTTTTAGATGTAGAATGGAATGTTGGAAGAAGTGGTAGGGTTACGCCAACTGCTATACTAGAACCAGTAGAATTAGCTGGAGTAACAGTTAAAAGAGCAACTTTGAATAATATAGATGACATATCTAGAAAGGGTATAAAAATAAATTCAAGGGTATTTGTACGAAGAAGTAATGATGTTATACCAGAAATTATGGGAATTTCACAAGATAGTTTTGAAAATGGGATAGATATAATTCCACCGAAAGTTTGCCCAGCTTGTGGCTCTCATCTTATAAAAGAAGAAAAGGGAGTTCATATATATTGTGAAAACTCTTTAGGGTGTAAACCTCAAATGGTAAAGGCTATAGTTCATTTTGCTGGCAGAGAAGCAATGAATATTGAAGGGTTTTCAGAAAAAACAGCTGAACAACTTTTTGAGAAATTGGATATAAGATCAATATCAGATCTTTATAGATTAACTTATGAAGAGTTGTTGAGTTTGGATAAATTTGGGGATAAAAAGGCTAATAATTTATTAAATGCTATAGAAAAAAGCAAAAATTGTTCATTAGAATCTTTTATATACTCTTTAAATATACCTAATGTGGGGATAAAAACGGCTAAAGATTTAGTGAAACAATTTAAATCTTTAGATGCCATAAAACGAGCGACTTTTGATGAACTTATACAAGTGTCGGATATTGGAGATATAGTAGCTAATAGTATAATAAACTTTTTTAAAGAAGAGAGAATACTAAAAATTATAGATGATATGATAAATATAGGAGTTACACCTGTATATGAAGAGAAATTTGTAACAAATAACGAATTTGAGGGTAAAACTGTAGTAGTTACAGGAACATTAGAAAACTATTCAAGAACGCAAATAAAAGAGAAATTAGAATCTTTAGGGGCTAAGGTTTCAAGTAGTGTAAGTAAAAAGACAGACTATGTGATAGTTGGAAAAGAAGCAGGTTCTAAATATGAAAAAGCAAAATTATTAAAATTAAATATTTTATCAGAAATTGAATTTGAAGATAAATTAAAGTAAAATCATCCCTTCCTTAAGTTTTATATAAATAATTTGTGGATAGAATATATTAAATAATTACTAGTTTTATTCATATAATTAAATATAGATAAAAAGGAGGGGATGATTTTGCATTTTATAAATACTGTTATATTAAAGCTTCATAAAGATAAAATAGAAAAAGGGCTAATATTTTTAAATAGAATTTCAGTAAATAAAATAAATAAAATTATAACAGAAGAATGTCATCAAAAATCCTTGAAATATAGAATAATAAGCAAAAAAAATAATGAAGTTACTTTTAAGATTAAAAGAAGAAAAAAGGTATATATTGTAAAGTATCACAAAACATTAGCTGTTAATAAATTAGATTATAATAATTTTTTGGAAATTTATGATAAAAATAATGCGAAAAAGGCTTATTATATAACTACAGGAGTGTTTCTTCAAGATGTGTATAATATAAATTATAATATTTTTTTTAATAGACCTATAATTTTAGTAGATGGCATAAATTTTGTTGTTAAAGATAAAAAGTTTTATTTAAGTAAAAACTTTAGTTCAAGCAATTTATCTTTTAGAAGATATTTTCCTAAATTTTAAATGTTTAAATATTTTATTAAAGTCAATAATTTTAAGATATTAAAACTATTTAGGAGTTATTACTATTATGCAAAAAAAAATAGGATTAAGTGTTATGCTTATTATGATGGTTTTTGTACTAAGTGGATGTTATAGTGAAGAAACTGTTAGTTATAAAAGTGAAGAAAAGGCGCTTGTTTATTCCATAGAAAAAATACCTGAAACTTTAATAAATAGTGAGGAAACAGTTGATAGAGAAAATGATGTTATTTGTTCATTATTTGAAGGGTTAGTTGAAATGAATGAGAGTGGAGATGTAATTCCATCTTTATGCCAAGGTTGGAAAGTGAGTAATGATGGTTTGGAATATATATTTAAGTTAAGAGAGGATATCAAATGGAGTAATGGGGAAAAAATAACATCATTTGATTTTATAGATTATTTTAAATATATTTTATCTCCAGATAATGAGAATTATAAATTAGATGAATTATATACGATTGAAGGAGCTAAGGATTATAAGAATGGTGTTTGTAATTTTGAAAATGTAAAAATACAGGCAACAGACAAGAAAACTATAGTAATAACGTTAAATACTTGTGATGAAGAATTTTTAAAGAAATTGTCAAATCCTGTATATAGGCTTAGAGATGTAAGTGAGCCTCTTAATTATTATAAGGATAACTATTCAAAAATACGATATACAGGTGCGTATATAATATCTAATACATCAGCAACTGATATTACTTTAAAAAGAAATGATTATTATTTAGATGATGCTATAAGTATGGAAAAAATAAAAATAAAAGAGCAACAATCTGTTGAAGCGGATTTTGCATCATATAACTTAGAAAATATAGATATAGTATCATCTCCACCTGTATTGTCTTTAGATAAGGGAGAAATGCATACAGCAGTGGAATATTACCCATCTAATGTGATAAAAGTATTAGTGTTTAATAATGAAAATAATATAACATCAGATATTAGATTTAGAAAGGGATTATTTGATGGGATATTTTTAGAAATATTAGATAGCTATATGATTAAATATAATTTAGGTATGTGGGCAGTTAATGATATTGCATATAATGATTTATTAAATAAATCATTATATTTAACTAAAGAGTATGAGGTAAATGAAAAACTTAAACTAAAAGAAAATGCTAAGCAACTTTTAAATCAACTAGATACTCGAAAAAAAGTAGTGTCGTTAGTAGGAAAAAATATATCTGAAAATAAAATAATATCTGAATTTATAAAAAATATTTTTCAAGATGAATATGATATATCAGTCGAAATAACTCTTTTAGATGATAATGAGTTAGAAAATTATTTGAAAGAGAAAAAATTTGATATATATATAGATGATTTTGATTTAGATACTTATAAGTTAAGTAATGATTATATTCTTGAGGAATTAAATGAAAGCTTAAGAGATGATTATAGCATAATATCTTTATATTATAAAAATTTTTTATGGTGTAAATCTAGTAAAATAGATAATTTATATATTGATGCAAATGGTAATTTAATTCTTAAGTATACTAAAATATAGATTTATATAAAAAGTAAAGTTATTTAAAGTAAATTTTGTTTGCTAATTGTTGATTTTAGATAAGCTAAGCTTTAAAAAATAACATAGAGTTTAATTATTATCTAAAATCAACATCATATATGTTTAAAGAAATTGATTATTAAGTTAAAGCTATCTATTAAATTAATATTGTTAATTTTAAAATATGACTAAAGTTAAATTCAAATATTTGTACGAGTTTAGTTTTTATGAGTCAATACTTTAGCTAATGTAATCATTAATTATATTATTATCATTGGTCTTATTCGTATCGCTAAGAGAATATGTTGTTTGTTTTATTTTATTTAAAATATTATTATTCTTGTACTTATATAGTATGTGGAGTGATAAGAAAATTAAGAACATATTTATAGAACTATCAAAAGTAATATTTGAATTTGAAAGTGTATTTTTTTTGGTGGAGTAAACTATATTTTTTGTAAATATTGGGGCTAATCCACTTAGATTAGGACTTAGAGTATTGGTGATTCTAAACATAGCTTCATCAAGTAAGTCGTCTGATTTTAATGAAAAATTTTTATATCTTTCATTAGAGTCAAGTGGTGGAGCATCTGGAAAACTTGTTATTAATCCTGAGTCAGAGAAATATTTTTTATAAAAAGTAGATACGATATTATTTAATTTACTATCAGTATTTTCATAAGAGAATACGATAAGATTTATTAAAAAAGGTACTAATTCTTTAGAGTAATATTTTATATCTTTTTTATTGCTAGTTTTTTTAAGATTAGATTTCTCCTCATCATAAAGATTTTTTAAAAGTATACTTATATCATTAAATGAATCTTTAAATAAAGAAATATTAGTATTTTTATAAGTTAGAAGCATATTGAGAGAAAGCAGAGTGATGTTTTCTATGTTGGATAGAGAAATTGTACTTTCTGTATGTTTTGAAAGAGTAAATTCACTTAAATCTATAAGTAGATTTTTACATCTTTCATTCTTCGAATATTCATACATAATATTAAAAATTAAGCATAAATTGCAACAGTTATTAAAAGATTCAGAGTATAAATTTTCTTTTAAATTGAAAAACATGTCTAAAATTTCTAAAGAGAAACTTTTAAATTCAGCACTATCTTTATTATTTTTACAAGTAATAGAATATAAATAATAAGATAACATCATATATCCTTGATCTATAAAGCTAAAACTAGCATCTTTTTCTGAAAAGTTAAATTCTTTTGATTCTGTTTGGCGTTCATCCTTTTTATTTACAAAAAAACCTTCAGCATTTCTTAAATGATTATAATAAAAGTCTAATTGAATTTTACTTAAATCTTTATATAATTTTGAAATATTATAAATAGAGCTATTTATTCCTTGAAATCTATCGTAGTATTTAGTAGTTTCTAGCATAGATAAAGTCATAAGAGCATTTGGAAGAATTAATACGTCTTTTTTAAAAGTACTCATGTCCCAACTTTTAGAATACTTAGATGAATATATGTTGGGTTTAGCTTTTTTATATATACAAAGCAATGGTGTATTGTTTTTGAAATTTTCTATATAATTATCAGATGCTAAGGGTTTTAAGGTTTTATAATTTATGCAAATTCCACACCTAGATTCTAAAACTATATGTTTTAAGGATTCTCTACAAAAAAATAAAAGTTGTGATTCTATTTCTTCTATTGAGAGTGAATTCATTCTGAAAAATTGTCCAATATATTTCAAATTATCAACCTCTTAAAAATAATTCTTGATATTATTAATATGAAATTGAGTTTTAAATATTGCTAAATAATAATATATAGATAAATATTATTTTGTAAAAATAATTTGACTTATTTTATAAAGATTAAAATTTATAAATAATTCATTTTTAAATATTTGTTGGAGATTTTTAATAATATTATGATAGTGGTATTACCCCTAATATGCTATGATGAAAATAGTAATAATTAAGTATAAATATTATTATATTTGAGGAGGAAGAGAATTTGAAGATAATAGTAGCAAGTAATAACCAACATAAAATAAGTGAAATAAAAAATATATTAAAAGATTTAAATTTAAGTATATATTCTCTAAGAGAATGTAACATAAATATAGATGTTGTAGAGGATGGGCATACTTTTAAAGAAAATGCTTATAAAAAAGCAGAAGAAATAAGAAAATATTTAATAAATATAGGTGAGAAAGATTTTATAGTTATGGCAGATGATTCTGGGCTAGAAGTTGAATATTTAAATAAAGAACCAGGAGTTTTTTCAGCAAGGTATGCAGGTGAACATGGAAATGATGATAAAAATAATGAAAAGCTTCTTGAAAAATTAAAGGATGTTAAAGAGAATGATAGAAATGCGGAATTTATATGCTCTATCGCTTTAGTAGATTGGACAGGAAAAGAATTATTCATAGAGGGGAGATGTAAAGGCATTATTGCTGAAAAAAAACAAGGTAATGATGGATTTGGGTATGACCCATTGTTTTATATACCTAGATTGAATAAAACTTTTGCACAGCTAACTCCTGAAGAAAAAAATAGGATAAGTCATAGAGGAATAGCACTTAAAGAATTGAAAAATAAAATAAATATTTTTAATTTAGATAATAAAATAGAAAAGACGAAGTAGGGAGAGAGAAATGTTAATAGCGGTTGTAAGTGATACTCATGGTAATGAAAATACTATTTTAAAAATAAGAAATGAAATTAAAGAAAGAAACGTAAAATATATGATTCATTTAGGTGATAATATAGACGATGCAGAAAAAATAGTAGATGGACTTGATTGTACATTTTATGGGGTAAAAGGAAATTGTGATTTAGCTAATTTCCCAGATGAATTAATAGTGAAAATTGAAAATAAAAAATTTTTTATAACTCATGGACATAAATATGGAGTTAAAATGGGGTTAAATAACATATTTTATAAAGGTAAAGAAGTGGAAGTAGATGCTGTGTTATTTGGACATACTCATATAAAAATTATTTCAAAAGAAGATGGATTATGGATTATAAATCCAGGGAGTCCATCTCTTCCTAAAGATAGGGTGCCATCCATTGCCTTTATAGAGATAAAAGGTAATGAAATATATCCATCAAGTTTTACAATAAAATAATTTATAAAGATGTTGATTTTAGGCTAGCTTGGCTTAGATTATTTATAAGCCTAAAATTAACATCTTGTTGTTTTTAAATAAAAGTTAGAAAATTTGACTTTTAAAATTATTAATAGAGGTTTAAAACACGTAAAAAATAGTGTAATTATAAAAATTAAACTTATATTAAATAATATATATATAAAAATATAAAAAAATTAATAAAAAGTGTTGACATAATATCGGTGATGATGTAGAATAACTATTGTCGTCAGCAAGAGATTGCTAGGTGAGTCTCGGGGTGTGGCGCAGATGGGAGCGCGCGTGGTTTGGGACCATGAGGTCGCAGGTTCGATCCCTGTCACCCCGACCATTAAATTAATATATGCGGGTGTAGTTCAATGGTAGAATGTCAGCCTTCCAAGCTGAATACCCGGGTTCGATTCCCGGTACCCGCTCCATTAAAGACAATCTATATAATAGATTGTCTTTATCATATTTTAAGCATCTATAGCTTAGTTGGATAGAGCGGTGGACTTCGAATCCAAAGGTCGGGGGTTCAAATCCCTCTAGATGCACCATAAAGTAAATGATAAAGCCATTTTCCTAATTGGGAGATAGGCTTATTTTTATATAATACAGCAACAGAAGAAAGCATAAGTAAAAAATACTGATATTATATATATTTAATTTTTTAAAGGAATATTTTATATATAATGTAAAATAAGGCGGTGAAGAAATGATTAATATATATTGTGATGAGAGTTGCCATTTACAAAATGATTCTTCAGATATAATGGTTTTAGGCGGAATATCGTGTAATGATGAGGAAAAGAAGAAAATATTTAATGATATTAGGTTAATAAAGGTTAAACATAATTTAAGTTCATGGTTTGAGATTAAGTGGACTAAGATATCATATAAAAAAATAGAATTTTATAAAGAGTTGATAGATTATTTTTTTTAAAATAATTTAAAATTTAGAGGAATTATAGCTACCGATAAAAAAATCTTAACCATGTTAAATATAACAATGGGGATTATAATGAATGGTATTATAAAATGTATTATTTGTTATTAGATTAGATTATATGATAGCTCCAAGTAATGAATATAGAATATTCATAGATATTAAGGATACTAAAGGTGGTCCTAAAGTAAAAAAACTACATGAAGTTTTATGTAATTATAGATATGATTTTAAACATAAAGTTATAAGAGATATAAAACAAATAAATTCAAAGGAATCAGAAATTTTACAAATAACAGATTTATTTATAGGAGCTTTAGGATTTAAAAATAGAAAAATAAAAAATTTAAATGCTAAGAGTGAAATTGTTGAATATATAGAATCTAAATATCAAATCAAAATGAATAAGAAAACTAGTAGAAATGAAGAAAAGTTTAATATATTTATATGGGAGCCTAGAAAATAAAATGAAAAATAAAGATGGGTTATCTCCTATAATAAATATATTAGATTGTGAAGATATAGATTCAATAATTGACATAACTTATATAGAGTTTAAAAAAATCATATGAATATGGAAATAAGACCTAAAAAATTATTGGGAAAAACAATATTTATAGAATTTTCTAATTGGATAGAGCATAAAGCCGATTGTTATTGGAATTTTATAAGTTTAAATGAAAAGGAAAAATTCAATGTATTTCCATGTGGAAATAACTTGTCAGAATATATTTGTAAGAAAAATTGTTTAACTAGAAAAAATGTAATAACAAGACATAATAGAGAAATTAGAATAATATGTCCTTTTAGAGCAGCAAGAATAAATTGGATTTTAGATATAATAAATTTAGCTAATAAAAAAGACCAGAGAATAAAGATTTGGAAAAAGGATAAGAAATTACATTTAAGATATAATAATGCTGATATTGATTATGTTGTAATATTTTTTGAAACAAAAGAAATATACAGACTTATTAGTGCGTTTCCTGTATTTTATATAAATAAAAAACAAATATTTGATAAAGATTATAATGATTATCAAATAAAAAAAAACCAGTAATCGCAATACGAAAACCGGAGTCTCCTTTTACCCTGTGGTAAATGAGCTACTTTTAATATAATATTAAAAGTCAAATTAGTCAATCCTTAAATAACAAAAATAGAATTCTAATTCTCATTATATTTACAGTATACTTAATTATATGCTGTATTTTATATTATTAACACAAAAATATAAAAAAATACTATAAAAGTAAATTATAAGATTAATAGAGCTCTTAAAAATTAAGGGCTTAAAAATTAAATATTTTATTAAGTTTTTCAACAGGATCATTCTTTATATCATTTGTAACATGAGTGTAGATGTTCATAGTAGTATTTATATCTGAATGTCCTAATAATGATTGAACTGTTTTAATTTGTACACCCTCTTCAAATAATCTAGTAGCATAAGTATGCTTGAGAGCGTGGAACTTAATATTAGTTATCTCAGCTTTTTTAATACCCTGTTATATGATTTTCTAAGGTTAGATGTATATTTATAGGAGTTCCTATTGGAGTTGTAAATACTAAGTCACTAGGCATATATAATTCACCATTAGATAATCTTTCTTTGTTTTGAGTTATTTTAAACTGTTTTAACTTTTGTATTATATTACTTGGAATTGGTACAGTTCTTATACTTATTTCTGTCTTAGGTGGTTGTATGATGGTAGTATACTTACCTTCACCTTTATTGTTAAATATAGTTTCCTGTCTAATGCTTTTATTTACTGATACTGTTTTATCATCAAAATTAATATCATTCCATGTTAAGGCTAGTATTCACCTAATCTTAATCCAGTACCCAAAGCAAATAAAAACAAACATTGTAATTTATGAGCATTTAAAGCCGGTATAAAACGTTTTTCTTTATCAATAGTCAAATATACTATATATTCCTTTTTGATCTCCTTAGGAAGGTTTACAAACACGCAGTAATTCTTTAAATAGTAAAGATAGCTTTTCTATAAAATATTAGTTTACATTAATATAAACTTAGGAGTTTTATGAATTGCTTAGAATATATGAGTAAATAATTTCCCCAAAATTACAATACATCTTAAGTTCTTAAAAGATTATTATTAAGTTTTTTTAAAAATATTATTGACATAAAGATAAAACAATGATATCATAAAGAAGTCGCTTGAGGGCGATAAAGAAAAAAGAAAAACAATGGTCTTTGAAAATTAAACAGATAATTTAAGTAAAC
>OIYS01000018.1_pt1 | contig 122751 bp, 100 predicted proteins | sample 1588271 | NCBI WGS metagenome assembly OIYS01 (sample SAMN03283286) | human gut metagenome | biome: human-associated habitat; material: feces | host: Homo sapiens | place: Peru | collected 2012 | reverse complement strand
ACTAAAGACCGATAAGCTCAACTTGTTTTCGCTTTTTCGATCCGGACGATTTTAGTCGACCCGAGTCGGGGAGAGATAAAATCGTTTGGAGCGTTTGATTTCGTCGCACAAGGCGTACAATTGTACGTCGTGCGGCGAAATCGGGCGCAGAAAAAGCGAAAACATTAAATTCTAAGCGGGAATCCGTCAGGATTCCGACCCTTTATATGCCGTAAAGGATATACTAAAGCTCAATTATAATAATCTGTTTTCGCTTTTTCGGTCCGGACGATTTTAGCCTCCCCATTTAGAATTCGAGATAGCGTCCCATGAGGACTCCCATGACCGATGCCATCATAAGTCCTCTTGTCCAACCGCTCGAATCACCGAGGCAGTGCAGACCCTTGACGCTTGTATTAAAGTGCTCATCCATCTTTACTCTGTTGCTGTAGAACTTAAGCTCAGGTGAGTAGAGCAGGGTCTCTGTCGAGGCAAAGCCCGGCACGACCTGATCGAGCGCCTGAATAAAGCCGAGGATGTTGACCATCGCGCGGTAGGGCATTGCAGCGGTGATATCACCCGCAACGGCATCTACAAGCGAGGGGCGGAGATTCGACTGAGCGAGCTCCTTCGGCCATGTGCGCTTGCCGTCGAGAATATCGCCGTAGCGCTGAACGAGTATGTGACCCGCGCCGAGCATGTTTGTCAGCTCGCCGACCTTCTGAGCGTAGGATATCGGCTGATTGAACGGCTGGTTAAAGTTGTGCGATACGAGTATCGCGAGGTTGGTGTTATCGGTCTTAAAGTCCTTGTAGGAGTGACCGTTTACGACCGCGAGACCGCCGTCGTAGTTTTCCTGCGAGACCATTCCGCCGGGGTTCTGGCAGAAGGTACGCACCTTGTTCTTGAAGGGGCGGGGATAGCCTATGAGCTTGCTCTCGTAAAGCACGCGGTTGACCTTCTCCATGACCTCGTTGCGCACCTCTACGCGAACGCCGATATCGACCGTTCCCGGCTGATGTGCAATGTCATGCTCCGCGCAGATGCGCTCGAGCCAATCCGCACCGCGTCTGCCCGTAGCAACAACGGTATGCTTTGCGATTATCTCGGTCTCCTCCTTGCCGTCGGTGACGAAAACTCCCTTGCACTCGCCGTCGATGATGGAAAGGTTGGTGCATTCGTGACTGAACAGCATTTCAACGCCCTGCTTCTGCAGATATTTCTCGATGCCGAGATATATCTCGTGCGCATGCTCGGTGCCGAGGTGACGGATGGGGCAGTCGACGAGCCTCAGACCCGCCATGATGGCGCGCTTACGTATCTCCTTGACCTCCTCTGTGTTGCCGAGACCCTCGACATGGGTATCAGCGCCGAACTGGAGGTAGATTTTATCCGTATAGTTTATCGTCTCGGCGGCAAGCTGCTCACCGATAAGCGTCGGCAGATCTCCGCCGACATCGGGGCTGAGCGAGAGCTTACCGTCGGAGAATGCACCCGCTCCCGAGAAGCCCGTAGTGATATGACAATGCGGCTTGCAGTTTACGCACTGCTTTGTTACCGATTTGGGGCAGTGGCGTTTTTCGATGGGCAGACCCTTTTCGACGATTATTATCTTTCTCTCGGGCTCGCGAAGCAGCAGCTCATATGCGGTGAAAATGCCCGCAGGACCTGCGCCGACGATGACGAGATCGCAATTTAGCTTCTTCATTTAAAAAATAAAGTCCTCTCATATTTTGCGGAACGGCACTCCGCGCCGCTTTGTTATGTGTTATGCAGTACGATACAGCGTACCGCATTGTAAGGCGGTGTTCGCCTCAGGGCATGAAAGAAGGTAGTCTTATGCTCTCCCGCAGGGAAAAGCTCGACTACCTTTCTTTTATCATGCTATCTTACTATCAAATCAGCCGAGCTTGGACGTGCTGACCTTGATGCCGGGGCCCATCGTAGATGCGAGAACGCAGGAACGAATGTACTGACCCTTAGCGGCAGCGGGCTTAGCCTTGATAATAGCGCCCATGAGTGCATCGAAGTTCTCGCCGAGCTTCTCGGCACCGAAGGAAGCCTTACCGATAACGCAGTGAATGATGTTGGTCTTATCGAGACGGTACTCGATCTTACCTGCCTTAGCCTCGGTGACCGCACGACCGATATCGGGGGTTACGGTACCTGCCTTCGGGTTAGGCATGAGTCCCTTAGGACCGAGGACCTTACCGAGACGACCGATCAGACCCATCATGTCGGGAGTAGCGATGATAACGTCAAAGTCGAACCAGTTCTCCTTCTGAATCTTCTCTGCGTACTCCTCAGCACCTACATAGTCAGCGCCTGCCTCCTTAGCGGCATTGACCTTGTCCTCGCCCTTGCAGAATGCAAGAACGCGAACCTTCTTACCGGTACCGTTGGGGAGAACGACAGCGCCTCTTACCTGCTGGTCTGCGTGACGTGCGTCAACGCCGAGGCGAACGTGGATCTCGATGGTCTCGTCGAACTTTGCCTTTGCGGTCTGGCAAGCGAGTGCCAGAGCGTCTGCGGGCTCATATACTGTAGCCCTGTCTATAAGCTTTGCGCTTTCGTTATACTTCTTACCCTTTTTCATTACTTTGCTCCTCCTTCGATTATTCCTCGACGGTCACGCCCATGCTGCGAGCGGTTCCGGCGATCATGCTCATTGCAGCCTCGAGAGAAGCGGCATTAAGATCGGGCATCTTGGTTTCTGCGATCTGCTTGAGCTGTTCCTTGGTCAGCTGAGCGACCTTGTCAGCCTGCGGTCTTGCAGAAGCGGTCTCGATTCCGCATGCCTTCTTGATAAGAACGGCTGCGGGAGGAGTCTTGGTGATAAAGGTAAAGGAACGATCGGCATAAACGGTAATAACTACCGGGATGATCATTCCCATCTGATTCTTGGTGCGCTCGTTGAACTCCTTAGTGAAGTTAGCGATGCTTACGCCGTACTGACCGAGTGCAGGACCGACAGGGGGCTGCGGGGTAGCCTTTCCGGCGTTGAGCTGAAGCTTGATATAACCTTGTACTTTCTTTGCCATTTTAAATACACCTCCGTAATGTGGTTACCGGATTAATTCCGGCGGGACGGTACTGCGCCGTCTGTCTCGGGAGAATTAAGAATTTTTCTCCCTCCCACTGCACCGAAGCGGGGGCAACGGTGCTGCTCGGTACTCAGCCTTCGAGGAGAGTTACCTCGTCGGAACCGAGCTCGACCGGCATATCGCGTCCGAACATAGACGCGATGACCATGATCTTTTTCTTGTCATCGGATATCTCGGCAACCTTGCCGACGGTATCCTTAAGAAATCCTGCCGTGATCTTGACGTTGTCGCCGACCTTATAGGAGAGATTGATAACGGTCTGCTCCTCGAGCTCACCGATGTTGGCGACCTCCTCATCCGTCAGCGGGACGGGTCTCGATCCGGGACCGACGAAGCCGGTAACGCCGCGAATATTGCGCACGACATGCCATGTCTCGTCGTTCATAATCATCTTTACGAATACGTAAGAGGGGAATATCTTCTCCTCGATGATCTTAGGGTCTTTTTTCTTTTTGTCCTCTGCAGCTGCATCGGTATCTTCCGTGACCTCGGTCTCGTCGGCGGCAGAAGCCGTATCCTCCTCGGGCTGCTCGGTAATTATCCGAACGGGAATCTTAACATCCGTAATGACGTTCTGCAGGGAACGGTTCTCGATTATCTTTTCGAGATTTGCTTTTACCTTGTTCTCATAGCCGGCATAGGTATGAGCAATATACCACCGTATTTCAGGGGTCGAATCGCTGAAATCACTCATTGTACTTCACCGACTCAAACGAGCGCTGCGATCCAGGACAGCAGATGTGAAAATCCGAAATCCAGAGCTGCGATAACCGCACCGATAAATACGATGCACACGATGACCACGATGGAGCTGTGAACGGTCTGCTCACGGCTGTACCATACGATCTTCTTCATTTCGCTCTTGTACTCACGCAGAGCCTTACCGATACGGGACATAATGGGGGGCTTTTTCGCTTTTTCAGCCTTCTTGTCGGCTTTCTTGTCAGCTTTGACCACCTCGGCCTCGGTCATTGCATCCTTCTTTTCTGTATCAGACATCCGGGGCCTCCTTACTTCGTTTCCTTGTGAAGAGTTTGTTTACGGCAGAAGCGGCAATACTTATTGATCTCGATTCTGTCCGGATCGTTCTTCTTGTTCTTTGTCGTGTCATAGTTGCGCTGCTTGCATTCGCTGCACGCGAGGGTAATTTTGACTCTCATTACTTTCGTCCTTTCCTTTCCTCGCGGTATCTCGGCCGTTCTGCCCGACCGTAATACCTTCGATAATAATATCTCCCTCTGCGCGGGGGCATTTTTGCACAACAAAAAAGCCTCCGAGAGGTAAGGAAATTATACCATACATTAATATATATGTCAATAGCTTTTTACAAGAAATTGTCGGACTATTATTTGCAGGCAGATAATGAAGCTGTAAACCGAAAAATACGGCGGCGGGGAACACAGCTGTCCGCCGTGTATCCCCGCCGCTCGGGTATTATTTTGCGTGCTCGTGACGGGCATTTGCGCATTCGCGCACATTCATCCGTGAAGAGCTTTTGCTCATCGGCGCCCATTTGGCCGAAACGCTTTTTGCCGCCGCGCTTATTTGCACACGGTCTGCTTTTCCGCCTGTGCACTTCTGCGTGAGACTGCGTCCGATGCGGTATCGCCTGCCGTGCTGCCGTCCGACGTATTTGCCGTATCGGCATCGGTGATTGCACCCGCGCCGACCGCCGTACCTGAGCTGACGGTCATACCCGAGGTGACCGCTGTACCGGCGTTGACCGTCTTACCGGTGCCGACGGTTGTACCGGTGCCGACCGCCGCAGCCGTGCGCTTTCCGTTCTTTCCTACCGCGCGGAGCGTGTCATATCCGCCGCTTGCGGAGGTCGCGACGATTATCGCGTTGACGGGCAACAGCGCCGCCGCAGAGAGCGTGAGCGTACCCGTAAAGTACTCCGCGGCGAGCATAATTATCACCGCGTAGATATAAGACAGCAGCCGTGTCGGTATGCGCCGGAGCACACCGAGGCCCTTAGTGAACTGTGTTATCGCGAGAACCGCCGCGACCGCGCCGCCGTAAGAGCCGAGATACTGCCATGAAAAAAGCTCGGTATCCGTTATATCATCCCCTTTTTTCCGTTATCGCATTTGCCGTCTTGCCGAATTTCGGTAGCTTCGGCTCAGCCCTTCGTTATCTTCTTTGCCAGATTTACGATATCCTTGGTGTTGACGCTCCCGTCGCCGTTGATGTCGTACTTTTTATCGGTTCGCTTGGAGGCGACCGCCTTCATTTCCGAGACCATGTCGCGCGCGTCGATCACACCGTCCCCATTCACGTCGCCCGCGGCAATCTTGAGCGGCTTACCGTATTCGGTACCGCAGACCTCGCACACCGCACGCTTTGTGTCGGTCGCCGTGCCGCCCTTGTGACGCTCCCAGTTTACGGTCGTGCCGCAGACGGTGCAGCGGTCGAAGTGATGCGTTGCGTCGTGCTTGTGCTCGAGCGTGTGCGGTTCGGCATCCGTACGCTTGCCGCAGTCGGAGCATTCCAGACAATGGTTTTCTGTATCGGCAACGTAGTGCCAGCGGTGGGTGTGCGCGGTGAAGCCGTTTCTGCCTAGCTCCTTCATACGTGAAGGAAAATCGACAAACATGATGTCGGTATCGCAGCGGACACCCGCCACCGTCTCGCTCGAGCTGTTCTGCCATATGCCGAGGCAGCTCTCGTCGGGATAGGTGCAGCGGTCCGCCCACTGTGCCACCCAGTGGGTGAAGCGCTTCAGTTCATCGTCGTACATGCGTGAGGAAAAGTATGACAGCGAGGAATATATCCCCGCAAAATACCCGCGCTCCTCGAGTCTTGAGCAGAAGGTCAGTGCGATATCGGTAAGCGCCCGCGGACCGAGAGCGAGCATTCCGCTGTCCTCGATGTCGGCGTATACCGGCAGCTCGAACTGCCTGCCGTCAAGCACGTTGTCGGCAAAGTAGTCCGCTTCCTCGCGCGCCCTGCGTATCGTTTTCGCACCGCAGTAGAAGTACGCGCCGACGGGGATGCCGAGAGATTTTGCCGCCTCGTAGTTGCGCTTAAAGGCGGAATCGGTATACAGACCGCCGTCTCCGCCTCCGCCCTTGATGACGGCAAAGCGTATCCCCTCGCTTTTTGCCGCAGCCCAATCAAAGCTGCCCTGCCAGTGACTGACGTCTATTCCTCTGACCGTGTTATTCATATCCGTAGGCTTTCATCTCCTTTTCTTTGCCTCCCGGGAGCATGACCGCGGCGCAGTGCCGCGGCAGGCGCGGCAGCGGTCGGCTTTGCCGTACGGCAATATTGCCGCGCCGCTGCTTTCCGCCTTATCGGTTAGCGCATTATCGCGCCGAGCAGTGCGGCGATGATCGCGCTCACCACTGCGGTTATGACGCAGCCGATAAATATCTCCCGATATTTATTATATGCTCTGCCCGGTGCTTTCTCCACCGTTTCGAGACGGCGGTCGATGCCGTCGAGCAGGCTTGTGTGGCTCTCCATCTGCAGCGCCATGCGCTCTACGGCGAGCATGAGTCGGTGCATATCCTTAACGCCCTCCTTCAGCTCGTCGACCGAGCGCGACAGCGCCCGCTGTTTTTCCTCGAGTGATGCGAGCCTTCCCTCGAGGCGTGTTTCGTCTATCATGCGGCACGCCTCATGCTATCCACGTCGTCAACCCGCCGCGTTCATTGCCCGACGGGGTTCCTATCGCGCTGTCGAGCGAGAAGCCGAATACGAGCTCGAACATTGACTCCGCCTTATCGGGGTATTTCAGCCCCGAAAGAAACGCTCTCGCGCGGCTGACAATCTGCTTGCGGTCGCTGTCGCTCGATGCCTTGTCATACTCCTTTTTGTACTGCTCAAGCGCGGAGACGATGGTTTTCTGATCCGACGGTGAATAGCTACCCTCGCTCGACGCTGCGGAGCCCGAACCCGAACTCGAGCTGCCCGAGCTGCGGCGATTTGCGAGACTCGTGTCATATTGTCTCTGCCGCTCTGCGAGACTCGAGTCGTACTGTCGCTGCTTCTCCGCAAGGCTTGCCTCGTACTGACGTACACCCTCGTCAAATTCCCGCTGCCACTGCTCATCCTTCATCGTGTCGCGCGCGACATCGTACTCGTAGTCGCGCGCACTCTCGTATGCCGAAGCAAGGCGCTTGAGATCCGCCTGCCAGTCGGAAACATCGTCGCGGTAGCGGTCGTAGTATTCGTTGTCGGTACTGCGATAGTCGGAGAGCAGCGAGCGCATGTCGTCTCCCTCGTCGCGATAGCGCGTGTATGCGAGCTTGTAGAGCTGCGGTATGATATCGCCGAGCTCGGACATCTTTTCGCCGTACGCCTGAGAGCCCGCAGTCGCCGCATATGAGCTGCCGTAGCCGCCGCCGAGAGATGCCACTCGCCCTACGGTGTCCTTCATCGCGCGCTTTGCGTCCTGCGTGTAGCGGTCGCTGTATTCGCGGAACAGAGCGTCGCCGCTCGCCTCGTATCTGAACGGTTCACGCGATGAGAGCGAGGTGAGCAGCGAGTCTATCTCGCTCGCATAGGGCGATGAGTAATCGCTCGGGCGCTCGTTTTGCCTTGTCCTGAGGGCGTTTGCCGCCTCCGCAGTGCTTATCGCCCCCTCCGCCGCGGTGGTGTTTTTCTTCTTTTTTGTCTGCATATCAGTTCTTCCTTTCTCGGGTCCCCGATGCGCTTCGTTCTGCCTCATACCGATCTATCAGATAGTTCAGCTGCTGCGTAAGGGAACACAGGTAATTTTTCAGCTGCATTATCTGTTCCTCGGTCGTGCGTGCCGAGACGCACGGGGGCTCGATATGTTCGGTCAACTTGATTCCTCCCCTCCGCCGCACCGTACCCGCCGAAAACGTATCGGGCGTGCATGATGCGGATGTTTACGGCTCAGTATATCGAGCCCTGCTCGGATATCAGCGTCAGCATGGTCACCTTTGCATATCCGCGCCCGCGCAGACGCAGATGCAGATGGTCGCACCTGCGCGGCAGAACGGGCAGGGTGATGCATCGCGGCTCCTCGGTGCCGACGGTGCCGAGCTCCTGCCATTCCCCGCGTGAATCGTAGCGCACCGAGATGCCGACGCTCGCGCCGCGCTCCGCGTCTATGCGCAGAATGATGCGAGAGAGATAGCTGTGCTCGCCCGTGCTGCCGCTTATCGCGCCGCTGACGGCGTACCATCTTACGGGCTCGCTGTCGGGTATCCCGCTGCCGCCTACCGAGCGGATTACCGTCTTGCGGTCGCGCTCGGTGTAGTACAGCTCGCCTTCCACCGCGGCAAATTGCCTGACTGCAGTGCTGTCCTCGCGGTGCCACAGCCGCTTTCGCGAATCGTAAACGAAGAGCGAATACCGCCCGCCCGTGTCGCGCATAGAGACATAGTACCGCTCGCCGAGACCGCCGCCGACGGCGTTGTCATACGCCCTGCCGCCGAGCGCGTCGCCGATGAATGTCGGCAGCGAGCCGTCGTATGCATATATGCCTCGCCTGCTCTTGTAGTAGAGCACGCCGCCCGCAGCGGCAAGGCTGTCGCTGCAGCCCTTCTGTACCCCGGGGCATGTCAGCGTTCTGAGCGAGAAGAGCGACGGATATTCTCCGTAGACCTTGTGTATCGCGCCCTCTGTAAAGAAGTGCGGATAGCCCATGTATTCGGCTGCGCCCGTAAAGTCGCCGCCGCTGCCGACGGTCAGAACGTAGCTGTCGGTGCTCAGACCCTCGAATACGTTCCAGTTTCGGAAATTGCCGAGCGCGCTCGCATAGATGCTGTTTACCTGCCGCCCGCTGTTATCGGCGCCGCTTCTGCAGCCCCACAGACGGTTTCCGCATTCAAATACGAAGTCGCATTTCGGCATTTTTCTGCTCAGCACAACAGCTGCATCCTTTGCGTGACGGTCGATGCTGCCCGGTATGACCACCGTTCCGCTTCCGACCGACGCTATTACGGCAGAGCTCGGCAGCATGCCGCCGCACAACGAGCTTTCGGCTGTGATGCTTATGCCGTCGCCCTCGGAGAACGGAACGCTGCCGCCGACCGTTATCCGTATCCCCGCCGCCTGCAGCTCCTGCCATTCGTCGCCGCTCTTGAATTTCAGCGCGTCGCGCTCGCCCGATGTGTCGAGCCAGTAGTCGCAGTCGGTCTTGGGCGCTGTCGCGGAGATGACGATGACGGCATTCGGCTCGCCGAGAGGGCAGGGGCAGATGAGCGCGGAGGCAGCGGTCTTTTCCGCGTCGATGCTGCCCTTGTCGGTCAGGTCGTTCAGACAAACATATTTGCGGTCGGGAAAAACTACGGCATAGCTGCCCATCATTACGATGCGCGTATCCTGCGTGCCCTGCAGACCGAGGTCGACCACCCTTGTGTGCGTCTCGCCGCCGCTGCTGTACGCGGGATTGTCGTCGATGATGAAATATCTGTCATGCACGTAGCACAGCCGTTTGCCCGCGGATATCGCCGCGACCGAATCGGTCTCTCCGAGCGCGGTGTCGACCGTTCCGCGCGGTGGGCGCGGCGCGAGTGCGGGATATGCGGCGGAGCTGATGTTTTCTTCCTCGCAGAAGCCCTTCGCGCCCCGTCTGTCGCGCACGTCGTAGCCGCCGAAAACGGTCACGGTCTCCGCACGCCGCTTGGGTACGCTCAGCATCGGCAGCTTCATACCCTCTCACCTCCGAGATAGTTCATCTCGCGCCGTCCCGGGCGGTGGGTGCGGATGTAGCTGCGCGCATATGCGTTCCACAGCGTCTGATACAGCGCGGCGGCGTTGTTGTATCGGTCGATCTCGCCTCCCGCATAAGCGCCGCGTGCTTCAAGTGCGCGGAGATACAGCTCATCGTACGGCGGCGGTACGAGTAGCTGCGTTTCAGCGGGGGAGTCGACCGTGTAGCCGTCGAAATCGCCGCCGGTTATCTCGGCGCAGACCGTGCGGTCAACGCTGTCGAGCCATGCAATGCGCTCTGCCTCCGATGCTCTGCACGGACTGAGCGAATCGGCGCGGTCAAGCGCCTCGCGCAGCGTCATGCATTTGCCCTGCCTGCAATCGCAGCGGCGCGGTCACAGTATTCGATGGCGTTTCCGAGGCATTCCTCTCTGCGCTCAAGCACCTCTGCGGCGCACTCGGGTATCTCGACCTCCGCGCCGCGTTTTATGTACCAGTTGCGGTCGTTGACCGAGACGAAAACGTCGCCGTCATCCTCACTGAGCAGCGGTATCTTTACCTTTACGAGACGTTCGCCGGGGTATGTGCTCGTTGCCTGAATTACTTCCTTTTTATCATTCTTGTTTGCCATTGCCGTATCTTCCTTTCGCAGCTTGATTTTTGTGTTTGTTTGCGCCGACGTGCTTTATCGGCGTGATGCTTATCGGTGCAATGCTTATCGGCGCGATAATCATCGGCACAATGCGGGCTGACGGTTGCAGCCCGTCCGCATCGCTCTTGATATCAAAGCATCAGTGTCTGTCCGTGCGTCTTATCAGTTGGCCGTCGCGGTAGACGAGAACTTGGAGCAGCACATGAGGTCGACGAGATAGTTATCTACGAGGATCTTTGCTGCCTTGAGTCCCTTCCAGCCGACGCTCGAACGCTGATTGAGCGGATCTGCCGTACCGGAGGAGCCCTTCTGCTTTACTATGGTCTGCAGACCGCCGCCCGTCACCTCGGTAACGCCGTATGCGCCGTCGCCGATAAAGAGACAGTGGAATACCGCGAGATTCGAAGGATTGGACGAGCCGCCCTTGTCAATCTTCGCTTCGGTAGACTGGACGAAACGAACGCCCGCAAGCTTTCCTATCTCGCCCGTGTAGAGGTTTTCGGGAGCGGCGTACTTGTGCGCGTCGATCCATTCGGGGTCGCGCATGAGGTCGTATGCAACATAGGGATGGATGATGCATACATAGTCGCCGCCGATGGTGGGGGCGTTCTGCGCGCGGAGCTTAGCCACTACGCGCTGAACAACGTCAACGGTGAGCTTTGCACTCGAATCGAGGTCCGCAGCCTTTGTGACCTCGGTCTCAACGAGCACGCCGTTTGTATCAGCTACGAACTTAGGCGCATAGCTCTTGTTCGTGCCGAGCAGCAGCGCGTTACGGACTATGGTATCCATAGTCAGACCCGCCTGCCTGCCGAGCAGCTTTGTGGTCTCAAGAATGGTGTTGTCGACCGCAGTAAGCTCGAGCATGTCCGACTGAACAACAAAGTCACCGTACTGTGCGACGGTCGCCGAAACGCTCGATACCGAGAGGTTGCTTCCGCTCGGTGTTACACCTTCGGTGAGGGCGGTAGTAGCCTTTGCAAGGGGAGAGAAGCGGCGAAAATTGACCGTCTTTCCTCCGCCCTGCGGGATCGGACGCTTCTGTCCGAACTGCTCGTGTACGAGCATGGGGGATGCCTCGTCGATGAGGCGCATGTCGTAGAAGGTCTTCATCTCAGCCGAGAGGGTGGTGGTTGTAGTAGTGCTCATATTTTTTTCCTTTCTGAATTTTTAATTATCAGTGTTGCCGCAGTATGTGCGGCATGTCATAGAACAATGCGCTCTCCGCGCGCGACCCTGCGTGCAAGGTCGTCGCGCTCCGCGCGCGTCATCTCTCCGACGCCGCATGCATACGGCAGCGCGGCGGAAACGCCGTTCTCCGCGGGTCTTACCGTGCCCGCAGCTATGCTGTCTGTCAGCTTGTTGACCGCCGAGAGTGCGGCACTGCGCATTGCGGCGGGAAGCAGCTCATCGCGGTGAACGACCTCGTAAGCGTCGCGGACTCCCGCGCCGCCTCGCAGCAGCGAGCGGAAACGCGGGCTGCTTATCTCCGTGCGCAGGTCAAAGTCGGGATAGAGCTGCGCGACATCCCGCGCCTCCTCAGCCCAACCGTGCGCTCGTCTGAGCGCCTGCGCGTCGAGACCGCCGCAGTTGTCTACCCGCTCTCCGCTTGCTGCGGTATCCGCGTGCAGCTCATCGCTGCGTGCTGCAGCGTCTGTGTTTGTTCCTTTGTCGCAAGCTGCAGCGCCTGTATTGTCGCCTGTTTCAGACCCGTCCGCAGCATTTCTGCTGCCTGTGGATTCTCCGCTGCTTACGGCAGAATCACCCGTGTCCGTGTCTGTGCTTTCTGCGGAGTCGTATCCGCGCGGCGAGGGGAGCCTGTCGGCGCCAGTATCATTATCTTCGCCCGTACCCGTCGCCGCGGGGTGACCGAGAGCCTCGGACAGCGCCCGTTTCAGTGCTTCGGTGTCGCCGTCGTCTATGCCGTGCGCTGCGGCAAAGCTGCGGAGGGTGGGTGACAGCGCCTCTAATTTCTTTACCTGAGCACTCATACCCCTTAGCCTCCGTTTTACCGCGCCGCCGACCCGCTCGTCGTACAGCTCCTTGAATCTTCCTTTTATCAGGGACTCAAACTCGGCGCGCATTGCCGCCGCGCCCTGCTCTGCGGGGGACAGAGCCTTTTCACCCGTGACCGTGTTTGCGTCGGTCGGAACAGATTGCCCGATGACCGCGGGTGCAGTCGCACCCGTACTGTTTGCTTCGTTCTGCATGAAGGATCCTTTCTGCATTTCTGCACGTATCGTGTGCGATACGCCTTTTATTCTTACCGATGCAGCAGCCCGTAGACCGATGCATCGGATAGTAGGTTATTTTTCGTGTTTATTTGACAGTGAGCGTGCTTGTTGACGATGCTTGCATTGCCGCCGCGTGCTCCGCTTTGCCGATTACGGCATTGTCGCCCGCCTCCGCCTTACGGCTCTGCGCCGACGGCGAAATTGCGCCTTGCATTCCGCGTCGCGGTGCTTTCCGCATGTACCGTCCGCTCATCGGATGCGACGTTTCCGTTTCCTGGTGAGCCCCTGTCCGACGCAGCTGCTGCCGCCGTGCTCATCATCTGCGTGAGCGTGCGGCGCAGATATGCGTCCCTGTCGTGTCGGATACGTCCTATGACCTGCGCTTTGCGGTCAAAGTCCATCATATCGAGACAAGAGAGCGCTTCGCTCGCCTTATGCGGGTCGAAAAAGCCGGCCTTGAAGAAGCTGAGCGCGAGCTCGTTCTGTGCCGCGCGCGAATACGGCGAGGATTTTTCGGCACTTATCTCGATATCAAAGAGCGGCGAGCTCTCGCCGAGCTCGATGCCGAGCACCTCACTGTGACGCGGTGCTATGCCGCCTCTGTCGTAGCGGATAAAGTGCTCGCTGCCGTCGTCGCCGATGAGTCGGAAACAGCGTGAAGCGGTATAGAACTGCCTTATCAGCTCAATCACCATCAGACATACCCGCTTGAACGCACGGTAGGAGGCGCGGGAGGAGTCGCGTTCGAGTCTGCTGCCCGCCTCCTGCATAGCCGCGATAGCGGATGCCGCCGTAACGCCCGCAGCCGTTCCGCCGCTTGTAACGTCGCGGTTTCCCGTCGTTTCCTTAAGCTCGTCTATCTTGTCGCGCAGTGCGGTTATATAGATGCCGTCGAGCGAGACAGAGGGCAGGGGACGTACGGTCGAATCGGTTATTGCCCCCGCGACATGCACAAGGTCGCACGTCAGATCCGCATATTCGTCCTCGTTTATCGGGCTGTCCTCGGATATGAGCACGCGCGGCGCAGCGCCTGCGAGCATGTTCTTCATTACCGCCTGACCCGCGCGGTCTATGTACGCCTGACAGTCCTTTCCGATGTCGATGTAACCGAACCCTGCGGGCGAATCGGGCATTGTAAACAGCGGGTCGAAAACGAACGGATACATTCCGTGATCGTACAGCCCGCGCTCGCGCAGGGCAGGATCGTTTTCGGTCGCATACAGCACCTCCTCGCCGACGTACTTGCAGTAGTGCAGCACCTCTTTGCCGCCGGGCATCATCTTTTTGTAGTACCAGTCGACAACGGCGACCTTTCCCGTCGTGTCAACGGGGTCCTCGCCCTCGTGTGTTGCAACGTCGGGTACGGTGCAGTCGAGCCTCCCGTCAAGAAACGGATACGCCGAGAGCAGCGCGTCGAGATCGCACAGACCGACCGAAAAGAGATTTCGCGAGCGCTGAATATCGCGGATACCGGGCTCCCAGTAGAGCGAGAGCGGGTCGATATCCCTGACGGTGATATCGCCGAGCCCGCCCATGGCGGAGCTGTCCCAGAAAACGCCGTATATCCCCGTTCCGCCTCTGCATTTTCTGTCCCATGCGTCGGAATAGACCTGCTCAAAGTCGCATCGGTCGAATATGATGGGCAGGATGGCGGAGAGCTTTTCGGCTTCCTCGCGGTCGCCCTCCTCGCGCGGGAGCACGCGGGGCGCGGGAATGGTGTCCATCGCGGATGCGTGCTTGTTTGCAATGCAGTTGAAGAGCCATGCGGAGTTCGGATTTACCGAACCCCGCATGTCGGGCATGCAGTCGCGGTGACGCACGCGGTACCACTTTTCGTTCTCGACTATCCTTCGCTCGAGATTTGCCTTTCCGAGCTTGTAGCGCCGCAGCGTCGCCTGTGCGTTCCGCACCGCCTCCGCGTCTATAATGCGTGTCGGTTCCGCTTCCTTACTCGGCTTTCTATCGCGACCGAGCATTTTGTCGGTCGCACCGCCCGTCGCTTTGCCGTAAGCGCCGTCTGTTGCTTTATCGGTGCTGCCCGATACGTTCATATCGCGCTCGGACCCGCCGCCCGATTTGTCTGCGGAATTCTTTTTGATGTCTGCTGATTTGTTCTTTGCCTTATTCAATGCTTTTTCGCTCCTTTCTTATTCGGATGCTGTTGATGCCGTCTGCATCTCCTGTCTGTCATCACACGGAGGAATGCTGTCAGTATCGTCGCGTATTATCTGTATCCGCTCTCTTTCACCCTGCGTCGGCGCGGGGGCGAGCTCGCCGGGCTTTATGTCGAGCAGCAGTCCCGCCGTGCCTATTCCCGTCGGCTGTCGTCTGATATGCGGCTTTATCGGACGCGACATGCAGAAGTATCTCACTTCGTCTGCAACATGGTCCTCGCCCTTTGTATCAAGGTCCTCGGGATTTGTGCTGTCGTAGCGCAGCAGCGGAAGTGTGCGGATGAATGCGCGGCAGTTTGAGAAAACGTACATCATCGGTCGCTCGGTCTCCTCGTCGAACGCGAGACGGTAATGCAGCTGCATCCAGCCGGGGATTCGCTTGTGGTCGCCCGGTACAAAGTGTATGCCGTGCCGCGCCGCTACCTCTGCGATGCTCTCGCCCGTTTCGGCATCCCATATCGCGGGGTCGGCTACGCCGCCGATGCGTCTACCGCTCAGAAACGGATGCTCATGCTCTATCCGCGCTATCTCGCCGAACACCCGCTCGGGTGTCCATCGCACGCCGACATCGGGCTCGCCCGTGCAGCCGTACAGCTCGAGAATGCGGTAGAAGACGCCGTCGTTATCCACCGCCCACCAGCCGCATGAAAACGGCTTGTTATAGCCCCAGTCGAAGGAGCGGTAAAGCTTCCAGTCGTCGGGCGGACGGAACGGTGATATGACGTGCGTCAGCCGCCTGTCTCCGTAGTGCTCGGGGTCGTCGCGCAGTTCTTCAAAGAACTGCCCCTCCGCCGTATCCCACCGACCGTACAGCCATGCGTCGCGCAGCTTTGACGGCAGCGCCTGCAGCTGCTTTATGTAGTCGGGCTGCGCCCGCATAAGCGCGGTATTGTCGGTTACGAGCGAGCGTATGAAGGTATAATCTGCGGGATCCTCGCCGTCGGTGTATCGGCGGTCGATGAATATTCTTTTTATATACGAATGTCCTCTGCCGCCGGGGTTGCAGGTGTAGTAGATGCGGCGGGGGTAGTCGCCGGTGCCGCGCAGACACGCGCTTATCGACTTCATCTGATATTCGGTCAGCTGTGTCGCCTCGTCGATGAATATAACGTCGTACTCAACACCCTGCAGCCGCCCGAGATCCTCGTCGGTGTCGCAGTATGAGAATGTGATGCTGCCGCTGCCGGGGAAGGTCAGACGCTTTTCTTTATCAGAGTAGACCGCGACACCCGCAAGACGCTCTCGCAGAATGCGGATATGGTTGTTCGTCAGCTCTGGATATGTTCGTCTGACGATGAGAATGCGTATCCCCGGGTGCTTGAGCGCAAGCAGCGTAGCTTTTGTGCGTACAGCCCAGCTCTTTCCGCCTCCGCGCGCACCGCCGAAGCCGACATGCTTTGTCGATGCACGCAGAAACTCCCGCTGCTTTTCGCTCGGTGCCTCGATGAATACGGTCCTTCTCCCGTTGTCTCTGCCGTCCGTCTGCCGCTTGTCCGGGGTACGTGCCTCTGTCGGCTTGTCTGCTGATTTCATGGCTTTTCGCTAATCGGAGTAGCCGTCGTCGCCGTCGATGTGTACCGTCACTTCGCGTACGCTCGGTGCGGCATCAGATTCAGCGCTTGTCACCTTGCTCTGCAGCTCCCGCAGTCTCAGCGCGCGTTCGGTCACCTCGTCGCCGAGCGAGAGGGATTGCAGATCCTTTATCTCCTTCAGCGCCGAAACGACATGCCGCAGCTTCTGCGTGTCGGTCGCATCAAGCTCGTCTATTGCCGATGACAGCTTGTCTACGATGCTGTCGGCGATGCTGCTTATCCGCGCGCTGCGCTCTGCTGCCGTGCTTTCGGTCGTCGTCATGCTCTCCGAAACGGCACTGTCATACGCATTACCGCCCGACGCACCGCCTGTCGCCGCATCATCACCTACCGATGCATCACCCAACGACACATCACCGTCTGACGTATCACCGCTCGATGAATTTGCGCTCGCCGTATGGCTGTTTGTCATAATTTCGTTTTCTGCCGAAATTCTGACCGTTGCCGTAACTTTGTTTTCCGCCGAATTCCCGCCCGTCGCCGTAATCTCGGCTTTCGCCGCATTTTCGCTCGCCGTCATAGTCTCGGTCGCTGTCTTGGTTGTGATCTTCTTACCGCCGACGGCTTTTTTACCGCTCCGCATCGCTCGCACAGCTCCTTTCCTTCATAATTGCGGGAAAGCTCCCCGCTCGAAATGTATTCATTGCTTCTGCTTATCACCCTTTCGAAAAACGGCGGATGCTCTCCGTCCGTATTCCGCCTTTCTTCATATTCTTCAATTTCTGCATATTCTTCAAAATCTTCATAATCTTCAAAACATTCATGAATTCCGCCCTCACTGCGGAAATCCCGACGCATCTGCCCGCGTCTCGGCGATACGACGGTCGGCGCAGCACCGAGCAGCGGCGTACCGCAGCGGTCGCATACGCGAACGGGCAGTCTGTAACGGCTGCAGGCGGCGCCCGCGCAGCCGAGCTGCACTTCACAGTCGGAGCAGCCGCTTTCATATACGAGCATCGTTTCAGCTTCTTGCGGAGCTTCCGCACTCGCCTATGATGCGGTATATCTGCGTGCGTGAGAGGCTGTGACGTCGCGCCAACTCTATGACCGACACGCCCTGTCTGTAGTCGCGGCGCACCGCAGCGTTTCTCGCGTTCTTGCGTGCCTCGGGCAGCCTGCCCTTCGGAACACCCACCGCGCGCAGCCTCACCTCGCGCTCTCTGTCATGACGGCACAGACAATGCCAGGAGCAGAAATATTTTTCGCCGCGGCGGTACGCCCACTCGTCTGTCGGCGGGTAGAAGCGCTTGCCGCATACAGGGCATATCTTTTCTATCCAGTAGTCGCTCGTGCGTTTTTTGTCGCTGTCGTCGGTAAATACCGTCATGATGCCCGCCGCAGAGGATGCCCCGCCTGTCGGGGTATTATCTGCGTGTCTTTTTTTATATGAGAGGTTAGAGGTGTATACGTGCATAATTTTGTTCCTTTCGGTCTTATTATGGAGAATTTTCTGTTATTTCGTTTGAACATGACGAATATGTAGAAAGTCGACTCGGCCGATGCCGACTTTTTATCATGATTTGCTTGACAAACGTAGTTTATGATGATATACTTGAGTCGCAAATGACATCGGCACCGCCTCTGTCACTTTATGATGCTATTATAGGCTACATTTTCTACCTTGTCAATGTGAAACAATCACTTTGGAGGATAAATCGGTCGAGCACAAACTACATTTTCTCAGTATTGCTGATAAAAAACGACATAAACCGAAGGTTCCCGACAAAGTAAAAAGAAAAAACTTAAATAATCGGAGGGAATAACGCAATGTTTTGGGACAAATTTGTATCCCTGTGCGCGCGGGAACGTGTATCGCCGAGTGCTGTATGTATAAGCCTCGGCTTCTCGAACGCTACGGCAACACATTGGAAGAACGGCTCGCATCCGAGTGCGACCTCGCTGTCGCGCATAGCCGACTATTTTTCCGTCACACCCGAGTACTTTACAACCGAGGATGATACGATAGTGCGCGCGCGCCGTATCCCCGTCTACGGAAAGGTTGCGGCGGGAATACCGATAGAGGCCATAACCGATATCGACGACTACGAGGAAATAGACGAGGCTATGGCTGCGAGCGGCGAATACTTTGCTCTGCGCATTCAGGGAGACAGTATGGAGCCGCGCATGCGCAGCGGCGATACCGTCATTGTCCGCCGTCAGGAGGACTGCGACAGCGGCGACGTTGCCATAGTCATGCTCGGCGGAGAGGATGCTACATGTAAGCGCATCAGAAAGCTCAGCAGCGGTATAATGCTCATCCCCGATAATCCGAAATACGACCCTATGATATATACGCGCACCGAGGCACAGCAGATAGGCATCACGATACTCGGTAAGGTAGTCGAGCTCCGCGCCCGCTACTGATTTTCGCCTGTCGATTTCGGCACCTGCGGGCATGCTACCGATTTTGCGCGTCTGAGTATACCGCGCGCTTTGCGCCGTGAATGCCCCGAATTGCCGCGACAGTGAGCATACCGCGCGCTTTGCGCTGCAAACGCCCCGAATTGCTGCGCGCGGGTATGCCTAATATTTCGCGCCCCTGCGCGCCCGAACCTGATATCCTACGGGCACGGCTTTTTTCCGCGTCTGTCCGATCATACCCTTTACCCTACTACGGAGGAAGAACCAAAAATGAAGAACGACATTTTCGCAAACATCGCCGCTGCGGGAATCGGCGGAAGGCAGGAGCTGCTTTCGCGCCCCGAGCCCGTACCCTTTGAGCCGAAAAAGGCAGCTCTCACCGAGGGCGGAGAAGCGTACGGTGTGCCTGAAAAGATGCACACCGAGGAGCAGCTTCGCGCCGCACTTGCCGAGATGAGAGAGCGCTACGCGCCCTTTGCGCGTGACCTCGCACCCGAGTGCGTATCGAGCAAGGAGATAATCCCGCTGAGCGAGTTTACACTGTACGATGAGGACTCCGAGCCACGTCAGATAACCCTGCCGTACTACGGTGCGCCGGTCGGACGGCACGAGCAACTTTATGACACCCGCTTTGCCCTGCGTCCCGAGCAGACGGAGGGAAAGGCGATATACATCTGCATCGGCGGTGCCGACTATCTTGCTTCCGTTTATGTCAATGGGGTATGCGTCGGAGTACACGAGGGCTTTTTCTCGCCCTTTGAGTTCGAGATAACTGATTATGTAAACGCGGGACTAAACGAGCTCCGCATTCAGCTTAAAAACGACCATGTATTCATGGGCAGCAAGGGTCAGGACGGCATTTCCTACGAGGGCGAGAAGATGTACGCCGCAACCGGTCCCGGCTGGGATGATCCCGCCGTCGGCTGGCATCACTGTCAGCCCGGAATGGGTATCTACTCGGATGTCCGCATCGAGGTGCGCGAGCAGCTGCATATCTCCGATCTGTGGGTGCGCCCGGATATCGACCGCGCCGAAGCGGAGCTGTGGGTCGAGGTGCAGAGCTCGGAGTACGGCGAATTCCCCGTAGAGCTCGATATCTCGGTATACGGACAGAATCACGGCGCGACCGTAGTCGAGGGTATGCGCTATCAGCCGACGGCGGTACGCATGTGCGGACTGGGTGATACGTTTACCGCTGCGCTCGGACCCGACAGCTTCGGGCAGGGAACTCCCATTCCCGCCGAGCACGGAAAGAACCTCTATAAGGTTCGCATCCCCATGGGTGAATTCCTGCTCTGGGAGCCCGAGATGCCGTATCTCTATCAGGCGCAGGTCGCGCTTGTCCGTGACGGCAGCGTCGTCGACCGCGCGAGCACACAGTTTGGTATGCGCAGCTTTACCGAGGATACCGAGCCCGACGAGTCGGGGCTGCGCGGCATGTTTAAGCTCAACGGCAGACCCATCCGCCTCCGCGGTGCAAATACGATGGGCTTCGAGCAGCAGGACGTAATGCGCGGCGATATAGATCAGCTGCGCGACGATATTCTGCTTGCAAAGCTCTGCAACATGAACTTTCTCCGTCTTACTCAGCGCCCCGTTCAGGATGAGGTATATAAGTGGTGCGACCGCCTCGGTCTCATGACTCAGACCGACCTGCCGCTGTTTGCAAAGATGCGCCGCTTTAAGTTCGCGGAGGGTGTTCGACAGGCGCAGGAGCTTGCCTGTATGATACGCGGACATGCCTGCAACGTTGTTGTTTCCTATATGAACGAGCCGACTCCCGGTGCGGGCGGAAAGCCTCACCGCCACCTTACGCGCACGGAGATGGAGGATTTTTTCTCCGCATGCGACCTTGCGCTTAAGCTCTGCCACCCCGACTGTGTTATCAAGTATGTCGACGGCGATTACGATCCGCCCTGCGCGTCGCTGCCCGATAACCACTGCTACTGCATGTGGTATAACGGTCACGGCATAGATATCGGTCAGCTCTGGCGCGGCTACTGGCTGCCTACCAAGCCCGGCTGGTACTACGGCTGCGGCGAGTTCGGTACTGAGGGACTTGAGCAGGAGAGCGTCATGCGCAAGTACTATCCTGCCGAGTGGCTTACCGAGCCGTTCGACCCGGCACACATCGTCGGCGCACAGACCGCACCGTTCCATTATTTTTTCTATGACGATCAGGACAGCATAGGCGATTGGATTGAGGCAAGTCAGCGCTTCCAGGCGCTCGGTGTTCGCTCTATGACCGAGTCGTTCCGCCGTGATAACCGCATGATCAGCGGTGCGCTGCACCTGTTCATAGACGCTTTCCCGAGCGGATGGATGAAGACCATAATGGACTGCGAGCGCCACCCCAAAAAGGCATTCTTCGCATACCGCGATGCGCTTGCGCCGATTATGCTCTCGCTCCGCACCGACCGTTTTACCTATTATGAGGGTGAGGAGATGTCGGTCGAGGCGCATATCTGTAACGATACTCAGCTCTCCGGCGATTGCTGCGTAAGATTCGAGCTTTACCGTGCGGGCGAGCTCGTTTATTCGGGCGAGCGCGACGCATATATGGCGGCAAACTGCGCAGGCTATGCGTCAAGCGCGTCTCTGACCGCTCCCTCTACCGCCGACCGCGATAAGTACACTCTCCGCGGCATTCTCATCGATGCCGACGGTAAGGTGCTTGCATGGAACGAACTCCCTCTCGAGGTGTTCCGCCATGTAGAGATCGTTCCGTCGGAAAATACGCGCCTTATCACCATGCTTACCGAGGATACCGTTATCGCGGGTGAGACGGTCCGCGTAAAGGCGTGCGGAATGAGCCCCGTACACTTCGCATCGAGAAAGACGGGACATCCCGCCGTTGTCGAGTTCGAGCCCGAGGATATCCGTTATTTCTATGACAGCGCCGAGGATATGATAACGCCTATCGTTACGCATACCTTTGAGTGCGATGCCTTTACTCCCATTCTTGTCGGCGGCAATACCGATGCGGACGGAAACTGGCATAAGGTTATGATAGCGGGCGAGCTCGTTCGCGACGGCATGCGCTATGTCGTCTGCAATGTCGATCTGCGCCTTGAAAACCCGATTGCAGAGCGGCTCAAAGCAGCGCTCATAAGGTAATCTGCCGCTCTCGGATGATTTTGACGTAAAAAACGGCACCGTGCATTTTTCGTGCACGGTGCCGTTTAACTACGTCGTTTGTAATATTAGATTTTAGTATATTGGGGCGCTTTTGTGTATCGCTGCGGTATGTTTTTGCGCCGTGCTCAGCCCCTGCGGGATGTTCTCGGTTCGGATGAGCGGTCACTGTGATAGCAGAACGGACCGTCGTCACGCGCGGTGCGCGGTGCTGCGGTATTACGCGGCTGCTCGCCCCGCCGTATATTGCTTTGCGTTCTCTGCGGCTGTGGATACTGCTGCGAACGTGACTGCGGCTGTGATTGTGACTGCACTTTGCGGCTCTGAGCTGCGGGAGCGCCCTGTGCCGTCGCTGCGGAAGCTGTTCTTCCCGATGCCGCGCGTGCGCTCTGTGCCGCGGCAGAACCTTGTGTGTTGTTTGATGTGCCCGCAGCCGCAGATCTTCTGCGCGCGAGCAGTATGCGCTGTACCTCATCGGGTGTCTGTACCGCGCTCTGTGCGGCAGTGTCTGCGGTGGTTTGAGCGGTCGGGCGGTTGCCTACTGTGCCTGCGTTGTTTTGTGCTCTCGCGCGAACGCCGACTGTGCCTGTTGTACCCGCAGCGGTGCGGCTTCCGACTGCTCCCGTGCTTGCTGCTGCGTTATTTCTTGCGGCTCCTGCATTTGCTCCAGTCGCTGTCGCGTTCCTTGTTGTTCCTGCACTTGCGGTCGCCGTGCCCCTGCCCGCCGCCGAGCCTCTTGCAGAGCCTCCTACGGCGCGGGTAGCGTATGTGTCGTCGCTGTTGTCGGTATCGGACTCGTCGTCCGCATCTGCGGGAGAGCGTACCGCACGTATGAGCAGCACCGCAACTGCGATGATAGCCGCAGCTATCGCCGCAAGCAGCAGATAGGGCAGAACTCCTCTGCTTTTCTTTTCCGTGATCGTCGTGTCGGTCGTTCCCGATATTGACGTATCCGAGCCCGATGTCGGAGAGGGATTCACGTCGTACAGTGCGCAGAGCTTTCCGTACAGCGCGTCAAACATCGCATTTGCGCCGATGTCGTATTCACCGACGGCAAAGCTCGGCTCGAGAATGCTGTCGAGCATCGTTCTCAGCGCCGAAGCAGGCAGGCCGCCCTCGAGCCCGCCTCCCTTTGTCAGCCAATAGTCGCCGTCGTCTGTTGCCATAAGCAGCAGAACGCCGTTATCCTTGTTCGCGTCGCCTATTTCGTTGTTCGTGAAATAGCGCTCCGCAAAGCGGTCGATAGCCTCGCCCTCGGTGCTGCGGACCGTTGCTATCACGATCTGTGCACCCGTCAGTCTGCTCAGCGCGTCGGCTCGCGCACGTATGTATTCCTCTGTTTCGTCGCTTATGACCTGCGCGCGGTCGTCGACAAATCCGCTCGCTGCGGCTACCGCGCCTACGGAAATCGCACCTACCGAAATCGCACCTGTCGAAAAAACGGCGGGGCAGAGTAGAAGCAGAGCGAGCAGCAGTTGTATCAGTCTTATAAGCACACCCGACCGCGTGTGCACTGCGTCGCGCCTTGCCCCGTGCGCCGTATATCCCGATGCGTATTCCTCGGTGTCACAGCCCGCCTGGCATTTCTCTGTATATCCTGCCTCGGCGTGCGTGCATGCGGCGGTGTATATTGCCGCCGACGGTCGGCGGTTTTTAAGTCCTGTATGACAGAATTTCAATTGCTTTTCCTCTGTAATTCCCGTGTTTACCGTATTTCTTCTTGTCGCATTATGTATGCGATATTGCACGGAATATTATACTCTATTTTTCTCCGCGATGCAAGAATAATTTGTCGAAGTGCGAATTATTTGCATGCGGACACCGCCGACGTAAAAAGAGGCAGCTCAGGAAGAAAATAATTATGAATTTTCTGTTATTTATAACAATATATCTTCCGCACGGCTTGACAAATTGTATGTAAATATGATAAAATAGAGCGAAAGATTATGCCGAGCGGTGAAAAGACGCGCAGAAGAGGCTGCAAACGGCAGCCTGAATGATATTGAAGAACGGACGGCAGACCTCGGTTCAAGGCACCGACGGTTAGCGAGACGGAAGAAGAGTATGCAGGACAGCGGGAGCAAAAAAACGAAAATAATTACTGTGACGAGCCTGAAGGGCGGGGTGGGAAAATCCACCGTTACGGCAAACCTCGGATATTCGCTTGCGCTGCGCGGAAAGCAGACACTCGTTATCGACTGTGATTTCAATATCCGTAATCTTGACCTGATAATGGGACTTGAGGATAGGGTGGTCTACGACTTCGGAGATGCCGTCAAGGGCAGCGTTAAGGCGGAGCGCGCGGTAATACGCGACCCGCGCAGCGAATATCTCTCGATGTGCGCCGCGCCGTATACCGATTTTCAGATTCCGTCGGAGCAGGCGTTCAGTTCGGTAATAGACGAGTTCGCGTCGTCGGGGCGGTACGATTATATCGTCATTGATACCCCGGGTGATTCGGGCACGGTGATGAAGCTTGCCGTCGGCTGCTCGGATATCGCCGTTATCGTCACAACGCATAACCCCGCGTCGCTTCGTGCGGCGGAACGCACCGGGGCGCTCGTACAGGGCTTCGGCGCGCGGGAGAGCTTTCTTGTGATAAATAATTTTTCGTACAGCGAGACAAAGCTCGGCTATTTCCCGGGCATCCTGTCGGTCATTGACAGGGCGGGGGTCGGACTTCTCGGTGTAATTCCCGATGATGAAGCTATTCAGCGCTATCAGGAGGACGGAATTCTCGTTGCTCAGACGGGGCTTGTGGAATGCAAGGCTGCATTCACTAACATTGCCGCCCGCATATGCGGGGAGGATGTTCCGCTCTTTGCGGGTTTCCCGAAAAAAGCAGCGCGAAAGTATCTTGCGGCGCTTTGATGCCGCATAGCGTACCGACTGCGGTGCTGACATGCACCCATACGGCTGTTTGTCGTGCTCACACTGTAATTTACAGTTTAATTTGAATCATAACCGAAAGGATAAAGGTATAAATCATGCAAATCGCTCTCATAGCTGACGACCAGAAAAAGGAACTTCTCAATCAATTCTGCATTGCGTACTGCGGAATTCTGTCAAAGCAGAGGATCTGTGCGACGAGCCGTACCGGCAAAAGCGTAGCTGAGGCTACGGGTCTTGAGGTAGAGTGCCTTCTGCCCGCATCGCACGGCGGTGTTCAGCAGATATCATCGCGCGTCTCATATGACGAGGTAGATGTTGTTATCTTTTTCCGCGACTCCTCTATCGAGTCTTCGACGAACGAAATAGCGCTTGACCTTCTGCGCCTCTGTGATATCCACAACGTTCCCGTAGCTACGAATATCGCATCCGCCGAGGTGATTATCCGCGGACTTGAGCGCGGAGATATTGACTGGCGCGAGCTCGTTAACCCCAAGAGCGATTTCAATCTCCGCCGTCGCGCCATCCGCGAGATGGAGGAGGCAAGAGCCGCAAGAGAGGCTGATAAGCGCCGCCGCGACTCTAAGCGCGGAAAGAAGATGTGATAGGCGCTTGCCGCCCTGTCTTTCCCGCCTTTCTGCGATACAGAGGCTGTTGCGCCCGTATTTTGCGGTGCTGCGCCTATGTATAACAACGCTGCGCATATCGCATATATCGTGACACTGCGCATAGATCATGACAAAAATAAAGCAGGCAGTCTGCGAAGCACCTTTTCGGGTGTGCATCGTGACTGCCTGTATTTTTTATGTCGGATTGCCGTCGGGACAACAATCGCGCGCCCTTAACGTTGTCGGGAAAGCAATTCCGCCGGCAATGCCTGCCGCCGATAATTGCGGCTTTAAGCGTTTGGCGCTCGCTCCGCAGAAAAAACGTTTTGTATGTGATTATCGCTGCGTCGATAAATACTTAACTACCTGCCGTCGATAAAACCCAACAACCTGCCGACGATAAAACCCAACAACCTGCCGTCGATAAACCCCACAACCTGCCGCCGATTAACATGTTTTATCTGCGTTCTACGCCCTCATCGGTGATAAATGCGGTTATCAGCGAGCGGTCGGTTATATCAAATGCGGGATTATACGCATCGGCGTGCACGGGCATCAGCTCCTCGCGGAAATACAGCCCGCCTATCTCGTCAGCGTCGCGCAGCTCGACGGGAATATCTGCACCCGTAGCCGCTGCGGGGTCAAAGGTCGAGCGCGGTGCCGCCACATAGAACGGGATGCCGTAGTATTTTGCGAGCACGGCAACGCCGCTTGTACCTATCTTGTTAGCCGTATCGCCGTTGGCGGCAATGCGGTCGGCACCGACGATTACCGCGTCGATAAGCCCCTGACTCATTACCGAGCTGACCATATTGTCGCAGATAACGGTCGTGCGTACTCCGGCCTCGCTCAGCTCGAACGCCGACAGCCGCATACCCTGCAGCAGCGGGCGTGTCTCGTCGGTATAAACGTGAAAATCATAGCCGCGCTCCGCTCCGAGATGTATCGGAGCAAGTGCCGTGCCGTATCGAACGGCTGCAAGCTGACCTGCATTGCAGTGTGTAAGAATACCGCTGTGCGGGCGCAGCAGCGCGAGCCCGTTTTCGGCTATCCTGCGGCATGAAGCAATGTCCTCATCGCGTATAAGCTCAGCCTCCGCTCTCATACCGCATACGATGTCGCGCGGCGACTCATGCGAGAGCGACTGTGCACGTGCACACATGCGGTCGAGCGCCCAGAACAGATTGACTGCCGTCGGTCGGGAGGATGCAAGATATTTCTTCTCCTCCGAGATATGTCCCAGCAGTGTCTGCGCGGTCATGTCGGGCTCACGTGTGAGCCATCCGTGCGCCGCGAGATACAGTCCGATTGCCGCAGCAACGCCTATCGCGGGCGCGCCGCGTACCCTCAGACTCTTGATAGCCTCGAATATCTCTGCGCTCTCGCTCAGCCGCAGCAGCTTAAGTCTGCGCGGTAGCTCGGTCTGGTCGATTATGACAAGCTTGTCGCCTTCAAGTGCAACGGTGTCGGGCAGGGCAAAGCGGCGCTCGTTGCCGCTGCCGGGTCGGATGATATCGCTCATGTTGCCTGCCGCCTCAGCTGTAAACGCGCGGAACGCGCTTGCTTATACCCGTCACGACCTCATAGCCGATGGTGTCGGCGCGTGCGGCAACATCGTCTGCGGTGATACCGCTGCTGCCGAAGAGCATAATGTCGGTTCCGACCGCAACGCCCGGGACATCGGTAACGTCTATCATCAGCATATCCATGCATATCCGTCCGACGATTGGAGCTCTCGCACTGCCCGCCGACGGTATGATAACGTCGCCTGCATAAGCGCGACGGAAGCCGTCTGCGTAGCCGATTGCGACCGTAGCTATACGTGAGGGACGATTGGTTACAAACGATGCGCCGTAGCTTATCGGCTGACCCTTGCATACATGCGCGATGTGCGTGACCTTCGACCACAGCTCCATCACGGGCTTTGTGAGTGATGGGATGTCGGGCGACGGCTGCAGACCGTAGAGCATTATTCCCGCGCGGACCGCGTCGTGATTCTGACCATGCAGCCGCATCAGCGCCGCACTGTTGCAGAGGTGATTTATGCCGAACTTTCCGCATTTAGCCTCGATAGCCTCGACCGTGCGCTCATACGACTCGACCTGTCCGTCGGTATATTCGCTGCTCGGGTCGTCCGCGCACGAGAGGTGCGAGAAAACACCGCCTATCTTCAGTCCGGGCAGTGCCATGGCTGCGACTGCCTCATTCACTCCGCGGTCGGTGCAGTCAAAGCCGACGCGATTCATACCGCAGTTGAGCGCGATGTGACCGAGAACGGGCTTCTGCTCGCGGGTCGACATAGCGGCGGAAGCGAGCTTTGTCGCGTAGGATTTCGATATTATCGCCTGTGTGAGATTGTTTTCGACGAGGATATCGGCGCATCTCGGGTCTGTATAGCCGAGGATGAGAATGTCCGCGCGGCGGGTCGCTGCGCGCACCTGCAGAGCCTCGGAAAGATTCGCAACGGCAAAGAATGACGCGCCGAGATTACGCAGACGGCGGACGACGGGAATGACCCCGTGACCGTAAGCGTCAGCCTTGACGACGCAGATAACGCGACAGTCGCCTGTCATTCTTTTTATAGTGCCGTAGTTTTCTGTGAGATTATCGAGATTGATTTTTGCATAGGTGAGATCGCTCATGTGATACCTCCGATCTCATCCGCAAAGCGGCGCGGATGAAAAAATAATAGTATTATTGCGGTGCACTCGACGTAACAGGTGCTGCACGCAGCCGCCGCGATGCGGTCAGTTGCGGAGGCTGTGTATCGGTGCGGGGATCCTGCCGCCTCTGCCGATAAAGCGTGCGGGAGAACGCATGTTGAGCTCCATTATGGGAGCGTGACCGAGCAGACCGCCGAACTCAACATCCTCGCCTACGTTCTTGCCGATAACGGGGATGACGCGGACTGCGGTGGTTTTGCCGTTTATCACTCCGATAGCAATTTCATCGGCGATGATGCCGCAGATAACGTCGGCGGGAGTGTCGCCGGGGATGGCTATCATATCGAGACCGACCGAGCAAACAGCGGTCATAGCCTCGAGCTTTTCTATTGTCAGCGAGCCCCCACGGACTGCGTTTATCATGCCGCTGTCCTCGGATACGGGAATAAATGCGCCCGACAGACCGCCGACATGCGACGATGCCATCGTGCCGCCCTTCTTTACAGCGTCGTTAAGCATCGCGAGAGCCGCGGTGGTGCCGTGACAGCCCGTGCATTCGAGACCCATCTCCTCGAGTATCTCTGCGACAGAGTCGCCTATCGCGGGGGTGGGGGCAAGCGAAAGATCGACGATGCCGAACGGCGCGTCAAGCCTGCGCGATGCCTCGCATGCGGTGAGCTGACCCATACGTGTAATCTTGAATGCGGTCTTTTTTATTACGTCGGCGAGCTCGTCGAGCGTGCAGTCACCCGCGCGGCGGATGGCGCTTGCAACGACGCCGGGACCCGATACGCCTACGTTTATAACGCGGTCAGGCTCGCTCACACCGTGAAAGGCTCCCGCCATGAAGGGATTATCCTCGGGAACGTTCGAGAACACGACGAGCTTTGCGCAGCCGATAGCGTCGCGGTCTGAGGTGAGCTCAGCGGCGCGGCGAACGGTGTCACCCATCAGCTTGACCGCGTCCATGTTAATTCCCGCCTTAGTGGATGCAACATTGACGGAGGAGCAGACCATCTCGGTGGAGGCAAGTGCCTCGGGAATTGCCTCGATGAGATTACGGTCGCCGACGGTCATGCCCTTCTGCACGAGCGCGCCGAAGCCGCCGATAAAATTGATACCGAGCGTTTCCGCCGCACGGTCGAGAGCCTTAGCGGCGAGAACAAAGCCGTCGGGCTTGAGCGCGCCGCCCGCGATGGAAACGGGGGTGACCGAAACGCGCTTGTTGATAATCGGAATGCCGTACTCCTTCTCAATTTCCATGCATACGGGAACAAGACGCTCCGCGCTGCGTGTTACCTTGTCATAGATAAGGTCTGCAAAGCGCTTAGGGTCATCCGAGCAGCAGTCGAGCAGCGAAATACCCATTGTAACGGTTCTGATATCGAGGTTTTCCTCGCGTATCATATTAATAGTTTCGAGAATATCTCCGGTGTTGATCATAGCAGACATTATGAACCCCTATCAAATGCGGTGCATGACAGAGAAAAGCTCCTCATGCATGGTATGTATTTCGAGCTTGTTTTCATGACCGAGCGCGGTCATACGGTCGACGAAGTCGGAGAAGGGAATGCTCAGCTTATCAATATCGGTGAGCATGATCATAGCGAAAAGATCTCCGAGAACGCTCTGCGTTATATCAATTATATTTACGCCGTGTGCGGCGCATTCGGTACTGACCTTGGCGATGATGCCGCTCGTGTCGTGACCCGTTACGGTGATAACTGCCTTCATAGTTCAAAAACCTCCGATTCTCCGGGTGCTCCCGGAGGTGTAGTATCATAATATATAATTATACATTATATCTGCAATATTATCAAGTGGTTGAACGGTTATTTTTTTCAAATATCGGCAAAAGATGTGCTACCGACCCTGCAATTGTTGTCTTAGAAACATCTTGTTCATAAATCAGAGGCAAAAATCGGAAACACAAACAAATGTTGGCGATATTCTGATAAAATCACTCCTATTTTACGTTTCTGCGCGTTGTGCAGAACGTAGAAATCGAGAGCTTGAATTTGTCGAAAATCACATAAAGAATCAGTGTAATTCCCTAATACAAGAAACAAGTTGAAATCCATTAAATGGTCGCAAATGTGAAAAAAAGCACCGAGATTATCATTTTCCACCGTTCGGACATCGAAAAAAACACGGTCAAATCGGTGCATTTTTCGCCCCTGCGGGACTTTTTTCGCGACCGCGCGCGGCGCATCGACCCTCGCGTGCGGCTCGGCGCGGCACTCGGGCGGGAAAAACGCAGTGCGGCACGGGGCGGCGGACGGTCGCGGTATGAGAAATCTGTTCATAAATCGATGCTTGACTTTTGTCTATATATATGATATCATTTTAGAAGCAATTTTCTGCGCATATGACATGCTATGCGCACACACTGCAAGTGTGCAATGGAACTGGAGGAATCAAATTTCATGAAGAAATCGCACGTTTTTAAAGCGCTTTCTGCTTTTCTCCTTGCCGCAACGTTGACGGGCAGTCTTGCCCCCGTGTTTGCAGCGGGCGAGACCACGCAGGGAGAGTCGAACGGGGTCGATGTCACGAGCGTGACCTCCGCGGCGGACGGAACCGCTGTCGGGGAGAGCACTACGGGTACCGACGGTCTCGGCGAGCGCACAGCCGCAGAGATCATGAACCTTATCGACGCCGACTCGTACATGAACTACAACGACCATTACGCATCCAAGCCACGGGCGACGCAGACCATCGTCATTCAGGGCTCGGATTACGACGCGGAGAGCACCACAGCGGCAGTCGAGGTGTACTCGGAGTATGAGGGTCGGAAAAACTGTCTTTACACCCCTGAAACAGATACGGTCACATGGAAGTTCACCGTACCCGAGACCGGTAAGTACGCAATAAAGCTCAATTACTACACCGTCAAGGCGACAAACACCACGGTGGAGCGTATGCTCTTCATCGACGGTAAGCTGCCGTTCTCCGAGACCCGTTATCTCTACTTTCCGAGAACATGGGAGTACGATTTTTCGTACGACGAGGACGGAAACAGAACCTTCGACCACGATATGAACGGAAACGACATCCGTCCCGTAAGAAACGAGGTATTCCAGTGGAGAGAGTATTATCTCCGTGACTGGGTCGGTTTCACGATGGCTCCGTTCGAGTTTTACCTTGAGGCGGGCGAGCATGAGCTTACCTTTGAGGCAAACCGCGAACCGATGATAATCGACACGATAACCATTTATCCTTACGAGGAGCCTGCAAAGTATGAGGAGGCTGCGCAGAAGTGGGTAGACGAAGGACTCAAGCTTGTTCATCTTGATGAGCCCATCAAGGTACAGGCGGAGCAGCCGACGACCATCTCCATGCAGAGTATGTTTCCGGCGAATGACCGTACCTCCGCGCTCACCGAGCCGCAGGACCCGTCGCGTATCCGTTACAACGTGCTTGATTTTGCAAACTGCAATATGTTCGCCACCTATAAGGTGACGGTTCCCGAAGACGGGCTCTACCGTATCGCTGTCAGATACCGTCAGAATGCCCTTATCGGAATGTTCTCCTCCAGACGTATATATATAAATGATGAAGTTCAGTTCCAAGAGGCGGAGAGGATCCGTTTCATCTATGATACGGGCTTCCAGTCCGAGGTGCTCGGAAACGAAGAACGCGAATTTGTCTTCCATTTAAATAAAGGCGAAAATACGGTAACCTTCGAGGCAGTTCTCGGCGACATGATTGAATATGTTTATCAGATTCGCGGCATGGTCGATGAGCTGTACGAGGCATATCAACTGATACTCATGATAACGGGTCCTAACCCCGATGCTAACCGTGACTACGGCTTCAGCCGTATTGCAGGCTCCGCTATCCTTACGATAGCAAAGGCATCTAAGGAGCTGTACACCATGGTCGATGAGCTCGTTGCGATAACGGGCGAGAAGGGCGACCAGGTCAATACGCTTGAGACGGCGGCGCTGCTCTTTAAGCAGATGTCGCAGGATGAGTACAAGATAGCAGGTAACTTTGTATCCTTTAAGAACTATATCGTCATGCTTTCAAACTGGATGTACACCGCGCTGTCTCAGCCGATAAAGCTCGACTACTTCGAGATACTCGGCGATGAGGGCGTTGCACCGCAGGCGGTCGCATCCTTCAACCAATCCGCATGGTTTGAGGTCAAGGCGTTCGTGATGTCCTTCTTTATGGACTACACAACGATAGGCTTCAAGGCTGAAGAGGATGAGCAGACCTACGACGATTACATTACGATGTGGGCGACGAGTGACCGCGAGACAATGCTTATTAACCGACGCATAATCGACTCGAGCTTCACACCTCAGTATAATATAGGATTGACTATCAAGGTCATAAGCGCAGGACTTGAGCAGGCGATACTCGCGGGCATCGGTCCCGATATCTCGGATATGACCACGACCAACGCGATTACATGGGGACTCCGTACGGCGGTCGAAAAGCTCAACGATACAAGCGACCCATCGGTCGGCTTTGAGGGCTTCGACGAGGCGTGCGAAGAGCTCGACCCCGCAGCGCTTAAAACCTGTACGCTTTACGGCGTGACATACGCGCTGCCGAAAACGATGGACTTCCCGATGATGTTCTACCGCATAGACATCCTTGCAGAGCTCGGACTTGAGATTCCCGAGACATGGGATGAGCTGTACGACATGATGAGTGTCCTTCAGAATAAGAAGCTCGAGGTCGGACTTCCCGTCGGACTTCCCGGACTTCAGATCTTCCTCTATCAGCAGGGCATCGACCTTTACACCGATGACGGCTGGAGAACCAACCTTGATTCTCACGAGGCACTTGCGGCGTTTGATACATACTCCGGCTTCTTCCGTAAGTATTCGAGCCCCGTCGCATGGGACACCTCCCGTTTCCGTACGGGTGAGCTTCCCGTCATGATGTCGAGCAACGGTGTCGCCGCTACCGCAAACCAGAGCGCGGTCAGCTTCTATAACGAGCTGATGAACTATGTCGAGCTCCGCGGACTGTGGGAGATGGCTCCGATGCTTGCGACCGTCAACGAAAACGACGACGGAACTCTCACCGAAAACTGGTCGAGCGTTGTTCTTGTAACCGGTATGATAATCCCGCGAGGCTCGAATAACCCCGAGTCGAGCTGGAAGTACCTCAAGTGGTACGTATCGAGCGATACTCAGGAGCGTATGCGTAACGAGACCATCGCGGTATCGCCTCTGCCCACCACAAAGTATAATACGGCAAACACCAAGGTGTTCCTTGAGCAGCCTTGGACCGCAAGCGAGTATGCGGCAGTCTCTAAGCAGATGAAGCAGCTCTGCGGTATCACCGAGTACCCCGGACATTACATCGTTCCTACATATGTAAAGAACGCATTCATGGACGTGTACAATACCGGTGCCGATGCATCGAACGCGATGCTTGACCGTATCTACGACATAAACCGTGAGATTTCACGTAAGCGTCAGGAATTCGGTATGGATTCTTATGATATCTCGTATTCCGGCGTTGATTACTCAAAGAAAACGGGTTCGGAGAGCACCGACGGCGAGTAATTACCGACAAGAATTCCTCTCTCCTGCCGCAGGGCAGGGGAGAGGGCGAGATATTCAGACTTAAACAGAGAGGTTTTTCCGATGACAGAACAAGTTGCAGTCAAGGGTCAGCAGCCTGCTGAGGAAAAGAAAGAGAAATCGAAAAAGGATATGACGCGCCTCCAGTGGACATGGCATGAGATGAAGCGTCAGAAGGTCGGCTATTACATGGTAATACCGTTCTTCATCATGTTCATCTGCTTTACGGTCATCCCCGTTCTGCTTTCGATTCTGCTCAGCTTTACTTCCTTTAACATGCTGCAGATGCCTAAGTTTATATTCCTTGATAACTATCTACGTATGTTCCTCGATGACGACCTGTTTATCACCGCGTTCAAGAACACGCTGATATTCGCGGTCGCAACGGGCCCTACCTCATACATTCTCTCCTTCCTCGTTGCATGGTTCATCAACGAGCTTTCGCCGAGAATGAGAGCATTCGTAACGGTTATATTCTACTCCCCCTCTATCGCGGGCTCCGCGTACATGGTATGGAAGATTATCTTCCAGGAGGATATTTACGGTTACGCAAACGGTTGGCTGATGAAGATGGGCTTCATCTCGTCGCCTATCGCCTTCCTGTCGAACGCATCCTATGTTGTTCCGATCGTTATCATAGTATCGCTGTGGTCGAGTCTCGGAACTGCGTTTCTTGCTTTCATCGCGGGACTTCAGGGCGTTGACCGTCACCTCTACGAGGCGGGCGCGGTCGACGGAATCAAGAACCGCTGGCAGGAGCTTTGGTACATAACCCTGCCCAGCATGAGAAGCATGCTGATGTTCGGTGCGGTCCAGGCAATCACGGGCGCGTTCGGCTTCGGTGCGATAGTTGATGCACTGTGCGGAAACCCGTCGGTCGACTACTGTGCATGGACGCTTACGCACCATCTTAACGAGTATATGACGACAAGATTTGAGTTCGGATACGCTTCTGCGATTTCGCTTGTGCTGTTCCTGCTCTGCTTCGGATCGAATATTGCGGTCCAGAAATTCCTTTCAAAGGTGGGACAGTGACATGAAGAAGACGAAAAAGCTCAGAACAAGAAAGCACGCCGTTGTCCTTAACCGCAGCGCGGGCGGCGATGCAGGTATTACGATACTGCTTATAATCCTCGGTCTGTTCATGTTTCTTCCGATGTGGTATACGGTTATTACCTCTCTTAAGCCTCTCGGCGAGATGAGCATGACACCTCCGCGCTTCTACGTAATCAAGCCTACACTCAAGAACTTTGCGGACCTGTTCACGAACATCAACGCAACATGGGTGCCGATTTCCCGTTATCTCTTCAACACCCTGTTTATCTCGGTGGGTGCGACGGTCGGATGCCTTGTGCTCGGTTCGATGAGTGCATACTCGATATCCAAGATACGTTTCCCCGGCTACAACATAGTAATGAACATCATCATCTATTCGCTGATGATTTCCTCTACTATTTCGGGTCTTACGAACTTTATCGTATACGTTGCGCTCGGTTGGCTTAATACCTACACGATATCCATCGTGCCGATATGGGCATCGACCCTCGGACTTTACCTGATGAAGCAGTTTATCGACAGTAACGTCTCTGACGAGATGATAGAAGCTGCGCGTATCGACGGCGCGAACGAGATGTTCATCTACTCGCGCATAGTCATGCCGCTTGTTAAGCCCGCGTGGCTGACACTTATTATCACAACGTTCCAGAACGTATGGAACAGCGGCGCTTCTACCTACGTATGGAGTGAGCAGCTCAAGACCTTCAACAGCGCGGTCGCGACGATCTCTACGGTTTCCACCGGTGCGGGCTCCGCTGCTGCGGTGCTGACGATGGCTGTGCCGATTATCATATTCGTAGTTTCCCAGGCGCAGATAGTTGAGACGATGGGCTCTTCGGGAATGAAGGACTGAGAAAAGGAGGCACTCAATGCAGAAGAAAAAGAAAATAAGAGTCGCCTTTCTCTTCCTGGCGATGCTGATGCTCATAACATCTGTACTTCCCGTGTTTGCGGCATCATCCTATCAGACATACACATTCACAACGAATGGCTTCGCAGCCCCCTCGCCCGATGCATATACTCCGTATAAGACATATCATTCCGCTGATATGGGCATTACGGGCGCAGCACTCGGAACACCGACCGATATCGAGGTCGACGATCAGAATAATGTATATCTTGCCGATCCGACAAATAACAGAATTCTCATACTCGACCCCTATCTCCAGTACAAATCCACCCTCCAGTCGTTTATAAACGAGGAGGGTATCCGCGATAAGCTTGCTGAGCCGAACGGTGTATTTATCACCGCAGAGAAGATTTTCGTAGCAGATACGAATAACAGCCGTATAGTTGTTTTCGACCGTAACGGAAACTTTCTCTATCAGCTCCGTGAACCGAAATCGACCGTCTTTCCGACAGGCTCTGTCTATAAGCCGATCGCGATAGCAGTCGATAACGCAGAGCGTGTCTATGTTGTTTCTTCTACCACCTACATGGGCGTTATCGTTCTCGATGCGCAGGGTGAGTTCCAGAACTTCATAGGCTCGCAGACGGTTTCGGTCAGCGCTATTGAGCTTATGTGGCGCTCGTTCATGAGTGCGAGACAGAGAGCGCTCACCAAGAAGAATGTTTCCACCGAGTATAATAACATAACCATCGACGGTGACGGCTTTGTCTATGTTACGACCTCTTCTATCAAGGAAACCTCTCAGTACACGAGTATTGAAGGAGATGCTACCTATTCGCCTATCAAGAAGCTCAATGCTTCCGGCACGGACGTTTTGACGCGCAACGGCTTCTTCGGACCCGTCGGTGAGGTTGCTATCAATGCCATCGGCAGAAGCACGACAGAGGCCGGTGTATCGCGAGTTGTTGACGCGGCTATCGGACCCGAGGGAACATGGTCGCTTATCGACGATAAGCGTTCGAGAGTCTACACCTACGACGACAGCGGTAACCTGCTGTTCGCCTTCGGTGCAAAGGGTCAGATGCTCGGTAACCTTACGACCGTTTCGGGTATCACCTATCAGGATTCTAAGATACTGCTGCTCGATAAGAGCGATTCGAGTATAACGGTATTTAATCGTACCGAGTACGGCGATGTCCTTATCTCGGCACTGCAGCATAACAACGACAGACAGTACGACCTCGCGGTTTCCGACTGGGAGACGATACTGCAGTATAATAACAACTTTGATACCGCATATATCGGTATCGGACAGAGCTACTTCCGCTCCGGTAACTGGAGCGAGGCGATGAGTTACTTCAGCTACGCCAATGACAGAGATGATTACAACAACGCTTTCAAGATGTGGCGTCAGGAGTGGATATCCAAGTATGCACTTGTTATCCCCGTCGTAATTATCGTCTTCTGCGTGCTCCTTGCAAAGTACTTCAAGTGGGCAGGCAAGGTCAATAAGGCGGCAACGCTCAAGACAGGTCGCCGCACCTACAAGGAAGAGCTGCTGTATTCGGCACATCTTATCTTCCACCCGTTTGACGGCTTCTGGGATCTTAAGCATGAGAACCGAGGTTCTGTGCGCGGTGCGCTTACCTTTATAGCTCTCACCGTCGTTGCATTCTGCTTTGAGTATTCGGGTATGAATGTATTCATGCAGATAATCGGAGTCATGCTTCCGATATTCCTCTTTGTTACCGCAAACTGGTGTCTTACCACGCTGTTTGAAGGTGAGGGGAGCTTCAAGGATATCTTTGTGGCTACCGGCTATTCGCTTGCACCTCTGCCTTTCTTTACGATTCTTTCTACGCTCCTCTCGTATGTTCTTACGGCAGAGGAAGCGGGAATCATCGGCATGATAAACAGCCTTGCGTATATCTGGGTCGGATTACTTCTGTTCTTCGGCGTAATGATTACGCATGACTACCAGCTCGGCAAGAACATTCTTACCGTTATCGGAACCATCGTCGGAATGATAGTAATTGTCTTCCTTGTAGCTCTGTTCGGAACTCTGATAGGCAAGATAATAAGCTTCATTTCCAATATTATTACAGAGCTATCCTTCAGGACATAAGCACAGGGCAAAAAGGAGAAAAGATAGATGAAAAAACTCAGAATAATCAGTCTTGCTCTTGCATTGCTTTCGGTGCTTTCGGCGTCCGCCGTCTGCTCCTACGCGGCAGATACGACAACGACCGCCGCAACAACGGGCGAAACAGAGGCAATAGACTATTTTAACCATGATTTTGCGACGCAGGAGGATAAGCTTGCGACGATGAATCTCATGCTCGAGCTTTACGGCTATCAGCTGTATTTCGAGCCGACGACCGGCGAGGTCGCCTATCGCAACACCGAGACGGGCGCGATAACGTTTACAAACCCGTACAGCGTTGCAAAGAGCGGAGGCGGCGGAACCGCCGACGTAAAGAGTATGCTGCTCTCGCAGATAATACTCACCTATACCGAGAACGGCAAAACAAGCACGATGTATTCCTACACCGAGGCTGCCGCTCGCGGACAGATCAATGTCAAGTACGTAAAGAACGGTATCCGCGTAGAGTATGCGATGGGTCGTCTTGAGACACGTCGACTGCTCCCGCGCCTTATCGAAAAGTCGAAGTTCGAGTCCATGATCCTTGTAAACTGCGAGGGTCAGCAGACCGGTGACGGTCAGGATCTCGTCAAGTATCTGAATGCATTCTACACGCTTGAGGATCCCGAGGGCAAGAGTCAGGCAGAGATAGACGAGATGAACGCACGTGTTCCGATTACAAAGGATATGGCTGTTTATCAGCTCCAGTCGGATACCTCCGAGCGTGAGATGAACATCATCGAGAGCTACATAAAGCTCTACTGCCCCGACTTCACATACGAGGTGCTCGCAGAGTGCCACGACGAGGTCCAGTATACCGCGACCGACAGCGATCCCGCACTTTTCCGTCTCTCGCTTGAGTACTATCTCGACGAGTACGGACTCCAGATAAGACTTCCCGCAAACGGTATCCGCTTCAACGAGGGGACCTTCTCTCTTGATTCGATAAAGATACTTCCGTATCTCGGTGCCGCATCGCAGGATTTTGACGGCTACACCCTCTTCCCGGACGGAAGCGGTACACTCATCCGCTTTGAGGACCTTGAATCCTCTCTTACCATGAGCGGTAAGCTCTACGGCGAGGATTATGCGTACCAGAACGCGCAGATATCCTACTCACAGACGGTACGTATGCCTGTGTTCGGCCTTGTATCGAACTATTATTCGGAGGAGACAAAGACCGAGATCGTTGACGGAAATGTTGAGTTCAACATCGTCCGTACCGATACCGACCGCGGCTATCTCGCGATAGTTGAGGACGGTGAGTCGCTTGCCTCCATAACGAGTGAGCACGGTGCAAATGCGATGCATAAGTTCAACTCCGCATATACTACCTTCTCACCGCGACCCAAGGATACCTACAACCTTGCCGATGCAATATCGGTAAGCTCCGATACAACCTGGACGGTCGTATCCAAGCGTAAGTATACAGGCTCCTATACCATCCGTATCATCCAGCTCAACGATGCAAAGGATGAGGCAAACTGCAAGACTACAAAGTTCTATGAGAGCAGCTATGTCGGCATGGCAAAGGCGTACAGAGAATATCTTGAGGCTACGGGTAAGATATCCCGCATGACCGAGAAGAGCGATATCCCGCTTTATGTATCCTCATTCGGCGAGCTTGATTCCTATACCTCGTTCCTTTCGTTTATAAGAAGGGTTCCTACGGCTCTTACCACCACCGATCAGATAAGGGAGATGTACGATTATTTCGCAGAGAACGGAATAACGAATGTCAACTTCCGTCTTGTCGGCTTCGGAAAGGGCGGTCTGACGCATCCCATTGCTCCGTATCATGCAGACTTTGAAAAGGTCTGCGGCGGCAAGGATGGCTACCGTGACCTGCTCGACTACGCAGCAGAGAAGGGCTTCGGCGTTTACCCCGAATATGACTTTACCTACCTCTATGACTATTCCGCATTCAACGGTTATTCCGATAAGCGCGACACCGTCAAGTGTATCGACGGACGTTACGCAACCAAGGGTATTATGTCATCGGTAGACCAGGGCGAGGTCGTAGGTCACTTCGACTGTATCTCCGCCTCTGCGTTCGGTCGTATGTTCAAGTCCTTTGATTCGGACCTTACCGACATACTCGACGGACGCAGCACGGGAATCTCGGTTTCCACGCTCGGTACCGATCTCAACTCCGACTTTGATACCGACGAACCGTATAACCGCGAGGACTCCAAGGCATTTACCCAGGAGCTGCTTCAGAATCTGGGCGAAAAGTACTCCGTAATGATAGACGGCGGAAACGCATATGCGATTCCCTATGCTTCGCATATCCTCAGCGCTCCGATCGACTCGAGCCATTACACGAGAGCAAGCGAGACCGTTCCGTTCTTCGGCATGGTATATCACGGCTACGTGAACTATGCCGGCTCGCCCACCAACATGGCAGGCGACACGAACTACGAGAAGCTTAAAATGATAGAGAGCGGAGCATCGCCCTACTTCATGCTTTCTTATGACAACACCTCGATGCTTAAGACTTGGCTTCGCTATATTAAGTACTATTCCGTAAGCTACGAGAACTGGCGTGAGGATGCAGTCTCCATCTACAACGAGCTTAACGCACTGCTCGGCGGTGATGTTTCCACAGCGGTCATCTCCGACCATCAGTTCGTAAACGGCAGACGTGTTGCGACCGCCGAGGAGCTTGCTGCGGGAGCAAACGAGAACTCGGATGAGTTCAAGATAGAGGACGGCAGCATAGTCAAGGTAAGCTATGACTGCGGTGTTTCCTACATGCTCAACTACAACTACTTTGACGTCGTAGCCGACGGTGTTACCGTTCCTGCGATGAGCTATGTAACAATAAAGTGAAAGGAAGGGTAAGTAATGGCTACAAAGACCAAGCGCAAGCCTGCTTCGCGCAGACCTGCATCACTTGATAAAAGAAAAGCTAAATCCGGATGGCTGTTTGTTGCGCCTTTCGTAATCGGCTTTATAGTGATCTACCTTCCGATCATTATCAACTCTATAATCTACAGCTTCAGCGAATTTGAAACGATCGCTGCGATCGACGGCGGCGGCTACGTGCTTCACAATGTCGGTCTTGATAACTACAAGAACGCACTGTTTGTCGATACCGAGTTCGTCAAGATATTGACGACCGGTGTCCGCCAGCTGCTTCTTGAGGTCCCCGCGATTGTTATCTTCAGCCTTTTTCTTGCCGTCATTCTTAACGAAAAGATGGTGGGAAGAGCAGCATTCCGTGCTATCCTCTTCGTCCCCGTTATCCTCCAGACCGGTCTTATTTCCGAGATCGACGCGGCAAACTCGCTTCTTGCGAGCATGAACGACACGTCGAGCGGTATTTCGACGGGCGGCGGTGCTGCAGAGGAGGCGGTAACGGGAGTCCTGTCGACCGACGACCTGAGCTGGCTGTTTGCCAACCTTTCCGTCGGCTCCGACATGATAACCTACGTCACACAGCTTATAAACAACATATACGACATCATCAACCGTTCCGGCGTACAGATGCTTATCTTCCTTGCCGGACTCCAGTCCATCTCTCCCGCTATCTACGAGTCTTGTGAGATAGACGGTGCTACCGCATGGGAGACCTTCTGGAAGATAACGGTTCCGATGATTTCGCCTATGATCCTTGTTAACGCCGTGTACACGGTAATTGACGCATTCACCGCTTCCTCCAACGAGGTCATGACGTATATCAACTCGGTCTACTCCCAGGCGGGCGGAAACGTTCTCAGTGCCGCGATGTCCTGGATGTACTTCCTGCTCGTCATTGCCTGCATAGGAATAGTAGTTGCGGTGCTTTCGGCATTCGTATTCTACCAGAGGCGCGATTAAGGGGGTAAGCAGATGAATCTCAGTTTTAAAAAGAAATCCACGGCAACCAAGGCTGCCGTGCCGGAGGGAACCAAGGTACTCCGCGAGTCGAAGAACCGCATTCGCGTAGACTTTGAACGCACAAGCAGATGGGAACGCTTTAAGATAAAGTATTTCTCGGTCAGCTTTGTCGTTGAGGTGCTCTGGTATATCTTCCGTCTCGGACTGCTTATCGGCATTTCCTACGTTATTCTTCAGCCCTTCTTCTCGAAGATAATGTCCTCCTTCATGAGCCCGAACGACTTTGTCGACGTAACGGTTAAGCTCATACCCCGTTATCCCACCCTCGATACCTATCGCGGTATTCTGCGCGATAACGGCTATTGGACGGCTCTGTTTAACACAACTACGCTTTCGATCGCCTGCGCATTTATTCAGACATTTATATGCTGTCTCATCGGCTACGGCTTTGCAAAGTTCAAGTTCAAGGGAAATAAGCTGCTGTTTGCGCTCGTCATCTTTACGATGATAGTTCCGCATAATACAGTCAAGTTTGCAATGCTCATTAAGTTCAAGTATTTTGATATTCTCGGAATATTAAATCTGCTCGGCGGCGGAGTATTCAAATGGCTTAAGATATTCAGTTTCGACTCCATCGACCTTACAAACACCTACTGGCCGCTTATCCTGCTCTCTCTCGGCGGACTTGCCTTTAAGAACGGACTGTACATCTACATGATGCGTCAGTTCTTCCGCGGCGTGCCCGACGAGCTCGAGGAGTCCGCTTACATCGACGGTTCGGGAACCTTCGGAACCTTCCTGCGGATAATTCTTCCGCTTTCCATTCCGATGATGATAACCATCTTCCTGTTCTCGTTCTCATGGCAGTGGACGGATAATTTTTACACGAATCTGTTCTTTACCTCGTCGGGTCCGACGCTTATGCCCGATATCGTAGCGATACCGAAATCGCTCTTTATCAAGGACTTTGCCGCTGCGACCGCATACGAGGCAGCGATCAGAAATACCTGCGGACTGCTTATTATCGCACCGCTCGTAATTATCTACGTGTTCTGCCAGAGATACCTCGTTCAGGGTATCGAGCGCTCCGGTATCGTCGGCTGATACGGCATATTTCGGCTGCGGTGCTTCCGCCGCCCGCCGCACGGCGATTCGATATCGCAAGGCAAATGTAATATCTGCAACCGACCCCGACTGTAATGCAAACGAATTGCAGTCGGGGTTGTCCTTATGACTTCAGCCGGTTGAGGACGAGAAGTCAGAAACAGACAACCACCCGCTATGCGGGCACGTGACAATTATTCTGCCGTTGCCGCAGTTTTTGCAATATTTATATACCGCTTATCCCGAAAAGAAAACGGCTTTGCTTCGCTGCGGACTTTTGCACCTCAGCGTGGAAATGCTTATCTCCGTTTGCGTTCTGCGTCAGAGAGCAGCAGTGTTGCGTGCCTTGTGCCTCCCGAGCATATTCGCTGCTTTTGCACTGTGACGGAAGCTCACGTCGCTGTAAACCGCACTCTTTTCTTGCTTTTTCGCGCTCGTGTGCATAAAATCGCAAAAAGGGTTGAAATATGGACAGAAATAGTGTATAATTTTCCGTGACAAAAGCCGCCGCAGACGACGGAAAATATATTCAAGACCGAAAGGAATATTTATAATGGGAAAGTTACACGTAGTTGACCATCCGCTCATCCAGCACAAGCTGACAATTATGAGAATGGCCGAGACAGGCGGAAAGGATTTCCGTCAGCTGCTTAACGAGATTACCGAGCTGATGGGCTACGAGCTCACCCGCGATCTCCCGCTCGACGATGTTCAGATAAATACACCCGTTGCTCCTATGACGGGTAAGGCTATTATGGGTAAAAAGCTCGCTATCGTCCCGATTCTTCGCGCAGGCCTCGGAATGGTCGACGGACTGCTCAACCTCATTCCCGTTGCTAAGGTCGGACACATAGGACTCTACCGTGATCCCGAGACGCACGAGCCCGTAGAGTATTACTGCAAGCTGCCCGCAGACATCGACGGAAGACTTGTGATAGTCGTTGACCCGATGCTTGCCACAGGCGGCAGTGCTGCCGACGCAATTACACTCATTAAGAAGCGCGGCGCTACTAACATCCGCCTCCTTAACCTTGTTGCAGCCCCCGAGGGTGTTGCAAGAGTACAGAGCGAGCATCCGGACGTCGATATCTACTGCGCGGCACTTGATGAGCGCCTGAATGAGCACGCATATATCATTCCGGGTCTCGGAGATGCAGGCGACCGTCTTTTCGGCACTAAGTGATCCTGCTGCCGAAAAAGCCCCGCAAAAGATGCATAGCACGAATTGATTTACCGCGAGAATCGCATGTGAATTGAATTGCTGCGGGAATCGCGCAGCACCGATATGTAAATTTAATGTTAACGCATACCGCACCGATTGACAAAAGCCGATCGGTGTGGTATTATTATATAGTTGAAAACAAAGTTTTCTCCTTGCCGCCCCGAATACAGGCACGAGACCTGTAAAAAACAGTTCGGCGCGGTCTTACGTCCATAGGGAGGTGTATTTATGGAAAGACAGTTTTCGTCTTACGAAGCACTTTTCGTTGTTGATCTCGATATCGGTGACGAGGGTGTAAAAGCCATTATTGAAAAGTTTAAGGGAATGATCGAGGAGAGCGGTAAGATCGTTCGCATCGATGATTGGGGCAAGCGCAGACTTGCATATCCTATCAACGATAAGAACGACGGTTACTATTCTCTTATCACCTTTGATGCACCCGCAGATCTTCCTGCGGAGATCAACCGTGTTGCAAGCATCACCGAGGGTGTTATGCGTGCAATGGTGCTCAAGGCAGTAGCTCCTACCGCTAAGGCACCCGCTGCAATCGCTCCCGCTGCCGATGAGACACCTGCAGCACCCGCTGCTCCCGCAGCAAAGACCGTTGCAGAGGCTCCTGCAGCAGAGGCAGCAGTGACCCCCGCAGCAGAGGCTCCCGCTACCGAGGCAGCTGAGTAATCCTGCCCGCGTCGGCATACAGCTGCCGCGTGCTGATCTTTTGACAAAGAAAGGTTGGATATAAACATGGCAAGCCTTAACAAGATAATGCTCATAGGCAGACTCACCGCAGACCCCGAGCTCAAGCAGACTCAGTCGGGTATTCCGGTAGTCACCTTTTCCATCGCGGTAAACCGCAGATTTTCAAAGCAGGGTGAGCAGCCGCAGGCTGACTTTATCCGCATCACCGCGTGGAGACAGCAGGCAGAGTTTGTTTCGAGATACTTTAATAAGGGAAAGTCGATATTCGTTCTCGGCGCACTCCAGAACAGAAACTGGACCGACCAGAACGGACAGAAGCACTACGACTTTGAGGTCGTAGCGGACGAGGTATCCTTCGTTGAGAGCAAGAGCGGAGAAGAGGGCGGCGCAACAAACCGCAACTTCCAGACTCCGGGCGATTCTCCTGCATCGGGCGCGGTTTATTCCCCCGCTGCGCAGGCTTCCCCCGCACCCTTTGAGGATCTCGGCAGCGACGACGATCTGCCGTTCTGATTCGACCTGACGGCGAATCAAATCAAAACAAAATTATTCGGCGGCACTGCCGCATATAGGAGGTTTTCGTTATGGAAAACGAGAGAGAAAACGTTCAGCCCAGACCTGCGCGCCCCGTTGCCCGCAGACATAAGAAGGTATGTCAGTTCTGCGCTGATAAGATTGCAGAGATCGACTACAAGGATACCGCAAGACTCCGTAAGTGCATCAGCGAGCGCGCTAAGATTCTGCCTCGCCGCGTAACCGGCACCTGCGCTAAGCATCAGCGTCAGGTTGCAATCGCCGTTAAGCGTGCACGTCAGGCTGCTCTGCTTCCTTACATCAGCGACTGATTTACGGCACACAAAACAACACGAATTTCCCGATCCCCTCACTTCGGCGGAGGGGTCGGGATTTTTCTTTTTGCCGTCGAAATTATCAGTCCGGTCCGGCTTGTCGGTGTTCCCGAGAAGGTCTGTACATTCGGCCTTGTCGGGCAATCGGGCAATCGGAATTGACTCATTACGCAAAAAAGCAGAGTCGACTCAGCGCCTCTGCTTTTTTAAACTATCTCAGATAAGAACACTATGCATCACGCATCACGCACCGAGCGCCGTTGCACAGTGTGCTGTGCAACGCGCAGTCAGCCGTTATCCGTGTTATTCTTAACCTTCTCATCGTCGGATTCGGTCTCGCTCGGTTTCTCATGTACGCGAACATTTATCTCCTGCGCCATGAGATCGTCTGCGCGGGTAACGGTAATTTCAAGGTTCTGATATTCAAACCTGCATCCGACCTCGGGAATGCTTCCTATCTGCTCGATTATCCAACCGTTGACGGTCGTTGCCTCGGGCTCCTCGGCGGCTTCAAGATCGAAATGCTCGAAGAAGTCTTCGATATTAGCAGTACACAGAACGCGGTAGCTGCCGTCGTCGAGCTTTTCAAACTCCTCGACCTCCTCGTCGCGTTCGTCCCATATTTCTCCGACTATCTCCTCGAGAATGTCCTCCATCGTAACAATGCCCGCGGTCTCGCCGTATTCGTTGACAACAACGACTATGTGATTATGCTCCTTCTGCATGTCCTTGAACAGGGCATCGAGGTGCGCGGTTTCGGGCACGAACGACGGCTGAAACATCGCATCTGCGAGCTTAAAGCCCTCGCGCATATGGCGGAGCAGATAGTCGCGCGTATGCAGGATTCCGACGATATTGTCGGTCGTATCCGCATAGACGGGTATCCGCGAATAGCCCTCCGTCTCGATAATCTCGAGAATTTCCTCATCGGTCGCATCCTGCGAAATAAGCACGAGCGCGCGACGGGGGGTCATAACATCCTCGGCGGTCATACCGTCGAGCTTGAATACATTTTTAATATATTCGATATCATTCTGATTAAGGCTTCCTTCATCAGCGCCCGCGTCGAGCATGAGAACGATATCCTCCTCCGAAACGGGCTCCTCCTTCTCATGAGGGTCGATGCCGAAGAGGCGGAGAACGCCGTTCGTCGAGACGGTGAGCAGCCATATGATGGGGCGCAGTATCACCGCGAGACCCGATATAGCACCGCACACATGCTCCGCGAGCTTTTCCTTGTTTTTCATCGCGATGCGCTTGGGTGCAAGTTCACCGAGCACAAGGGTAAAGAACGAGAGCACGAGCGTGATAACGATAACGGCGGCGGTGTTGACGATACCTACGTGACTTTCGGAAATATCAAATGCGCGGATAACGAAGCCCGACAGGCGCTCCGCAAAATTGTCGGCGGCGAAAGCCGAGCCGAGAAAGCCCGCGAGGGTTATGCCTATCTGAATGGTCGAGAGAAAGCGCGTCGGCTCCTCGATCATCTTCATCATTTTTATCGCCTTTTTGTCGCCGTCGTCGGCGCGTGCTTTGACCTTCTTTTCGTTCAGTGATATGACCGCGATTTCGGTCGCGGCAAAGAAAGCGTTTAACAGAATAAGTATCAGCTGTAATAATAATTGTCCGGCAATGTCAGACATTTTAAGTAACCTCCAAAATTTTTACGGTAAGTTTCGTTTAATGACTGCATCTCAGCGTCAGTCGCCCCGACGGGGTGAAGCGTTATCCGCAGCGACGCACACGTAGTATTTCGGCGGTGTACATCTGTCGGCATTTATGCCGCAACTTCGGGGAAGCGGATCCATTTAATCTACCAACTCCTTCTGAAAAAAGTATTTAACTGTATTTTACCATAAAAATTTCGATAAGTCAATCACCCGCACATATTTTCATACCGTCAGCGCCGCAAATGCGCCCAAAAAAATAATTGTTCATGAATGTAAAATTTTCTGTTTACACATGCTGTAAAATATGATAGAATATTAGCAGGAAAACTGCGATTTCGTCGAATTACCACCTGAGTAAGAAAGGACATTATAATGAGCAAAACATCAAACAAATTCAGACTGCGCCTCCTGTCGCTTGCGGCTGCCGCCGTCATGCTGCTGTCGGCGACCTCCGTTTACGCCGCTGACTCGGATATTGACGATAATAATGAGGGCACAGCGGAAGCTTCGACCGATGAGATGCAGCTGTATCTCGAAGCGTCGGGCTGCCGCAAGGGAGAGTATATCGTTGTTCCCGTCTGCGTGCAGAATAACCGCGGCATAAGCGTTCTTGCGGTCGAGCCGAAGTTCGACAGCACGCAGCTCGAGCTTGTCAGCGCGCTGCCGCTTGACCTCGGCGGAAGCGTGCGGGTCGCGGGCGGCACCGTCGTCTGGCGTTCGATCTATGACGTATCCGCTGACGGAAAGCTGATAGGGCTTGTTTTCAAGGCTCTCGCCGACCCGAATCCTGCATTTGAAGTATCGCTGTCACTCGACTACGGCAATGCTGCAGACAGCGTCTGGAATATTTTCGTGCCCGAGCTCCGCGGCTGCAGCATCCCGCTCGGCAGCTGCGCGCATAAGTTCGTAGAGACCGCGTTGATTCCGCCGACCTGTCTGAATGCGGGCAGAGAATTCGGCAGCTATTGCTCAGAGTGCGGAATAATCGACGTATATGGCGAAACTATCCCGCGCCTCGGTCATAACTACGTCGACGGCGTGTGCACACGCTGCGCGACAAAGTGGAACTCGGTCTACGGAGACCTGAACGGCGACGGTGTTACAAACTCAAAGGATGTTGTTGTGCTTATGCGCCGTATCAGAGTGGTTAATACTCCCGTCTTTTCTTCGCCCGATCTGACCCTTGACGGGATGGTCGACGCAAAGGATATGGTCCGCTTGTTTAAGTACCTGCACATGTCCGATGAGGAAAAGAAAGGCTATGGCGATAAGATAGGCTATTCCGACTCGACCGACACGTACAACAGCTTTTCGGCAGCGCCGCTGCAGGCAGACGAGAGCTGCGAGCATACCTACGCATGGAAGGATACCGTGCTCCCGACCTGTGAGAGCGACGGTCTTTACAGCGGATATGTCTGCACAAAGTGCGGAGAGCCGATGGATGAGAGCTTTGTCATTCCCGCATACGGTCACAGCTTCGTTAACTGCAGATGCGAGCGATGCGGATTGGTGCTCGGCAGCACGACCTCGTTTACGTTTTCTGAGCCCACTTGGTGGAACGATGACTATGAAGGTGAAGGTTTCTATGTTGATGTAACGCTCAATAATCCTTGGGGAATCTCCGTCACAAACGTTAAATTTCACTATGATTCATCGTATGTCAAGCTTGAGCGTATCAGCGCACTGTCCTACTTTATCCTGTTTTCCGTGCCTCGCGGGGATAACTATGCCACTCTCGGAGAGCCGTATGAAATGGCAGGCTCCCACATTCCTTATGCCCGGCTTGAGTTTAAGGTAATAAACAGCGACTTTATCCGCACACCGATATGGCTCAGCTATGACAGCGGCGACATATGCGGCGGTAACGGGGAGGAGATATTTGTCTCGGTCCAACGTACTATGGTATCAAAACCCTGCTACTACGGACACTCTCTCGTAACGGTCAGGGAGCGCATCGAGCCTACTTGCACCACCGACGGCAGAACTGCTGAGACAGCATGCATCATGTGCGGCGAGAGCTTCGAGTCCGAGATTCTTCCCGCACTCGGTCATAGCTATGTTGACGGCATCTGCACCCGCTGCGATGAGGAATGCCCCGTCATTGTAGGCGATACAAATGCCGACGGTAGGGTAAACACCAAGGACCTTGTGCGTCTGATGAAATATATCGCGGGCGGAGATGTAAACATCCGCGTGCCTGATGTCAATGGAGACGGAAAGGTCGATACGCGTGACCTTATCCGACTGATGAAGATTATAGCGAGCTGATTCCCGTATAGCCGAAATATGCTCGACACCGAGCAAAGAAAGGAATAAAAAATAATGAAGAAAACGACCCACCGCATATCCCTACGGCTGACCGCACTGCTGTCGGCGCTGATAATGCTGCTTGCCCTGATGCCCGTATACGCAGCTGACGGCAGCGGACTTACCGTAACTCTCGGCGACGCTTCGGCACGCGCGGGCGAGACGGTCATAATTCCTGTTACGGTCACGAACAACCCCGGTATAGCCGCGCTCCGCGCATCGCTTGTCTACGACGATACAAGCCTTGAATTCATGGGCGCAAGTGTGTCTGAGCTCGGCGGCAGCGTTGAGATAGACGAGACCGTTCTGTGGATGAATACCGAGGATGTTCACGGAGACGGAGTTCTGCTTCTGCTCGCTTTCCGTTTGCTCACCGACCCCTCAGCACCCCTTACCGTCTCTATCGCATTCGACGACGGCTCGATAGCCAATAAGAACGAGCAGAGCATCACCGCGACGGTAAAGCCCGCGACCGTTACTCGCGGCAGCTGTGAGCATGAGCTCGACGTCATTCCCGCGAGCTTTCCCGGCTGCGTTTACAGCGGTACAACAGAGGGTGAATACTGTAAGAAGTGCGGCGTAATCACCGATTATCCCGATGAGATACCGCCGCTCGGTCATATGTTCACGGGCGGAGTCTGCGCTGTATGCGGATTCAAGCTTGACGGAAAGCCGACCCTCACACTCAGCTCTGCAATAGTTGGTGCGGGTCAGCAGCTGTACGTCTTTGTCGACATAGTAAACAGTCCCGGCATTGCAGCCGTAATGATGACTCCCGTATATGACACAGACCTGCTCGAGCTTGTGTCGGTCGAGTTCAATAGAAGCGTATTCAGCGGCATAAACAATTGGAGCAGCTGCATCGTGTCTGCTATGAATCACGATGTGTCGGGTACCTTTACCTACGCCGTTCTCATCTTCAACGTAAAGCGCGACGGCTATTTCCGCACCGAGGTCTCCATGGAGCTTGAGCGCGGTTCGTTCGCTGATATGAATGAGATGGATATCATCTTTGCTCTTGAGCCCGCAACTATAGTACATAGCTGCGCAGAGGGCGCGCATACCTTTGTCGATGTGCCCGCAGCCGAGGCTACCTGCACACAGATAGGCTGGGATGCATACCGCGGCTGCATCTACTGCCTTGAGGCAGAGGGCACCCTGCACACATATCCCGCGCTCGGTCATACCTTTAAAGACGGCGCATGCACCCGCTGCGGAGAGCCCGGTATTCAGGGCGATGTAAACAGCGACGGCAAGGTTGACACAAAGGACCTTATCCGCCTTATGAAGCTCATTTCGGGCGTAAATGTCGAGATATCCGGTCAGGATGTAAACGGGGACGGTAAGGTCGATACACGCGACCTCATCCGACTGATGAAGATAATCGCCGAGGCGAAATCCGCAGAAGCGTGATAGAGCGGCGCATCGAAATATCCGATAACACTAAGCCCTGCTGTGTGCATGTATAACCGAGTGATCTTTCGTTTAAGGTGTGCCGGGCTGTGTATGTTTCGATGCGATGATATAATTTATTATTAAAGAGTAACCCATATATTTCTTTACACGCGATGGCGGTGCGGCTTTGCCGCGCCGCCCTTTCGCGTTTTCCCCGCTGCATCCCCCGTCGCATCCCCCGCCCGATATTGACAGCCCCGCTGTCATTTGATATAATTGCAGCATAGGTGACAAAACTGTCACATACGACGCGGAAATTGTCACCGAAATAGATTTCGATTCGCGTCGGACAGTGGTATCATTACGGTGTAATAATTCATGGAGGACAGATGATATGACTGTTTTGGAAGTGATAGGACTTGAAAAGGAATACACAAACCGCTCGGGCGGCAGCACGGTTCGTGCGCTGCGCGGCGTGAACTTTGCCGTAGACGCGGGCGAATATGTAGCGATAATGGGCGAGTCTGGCTCGGGAAAAACGACCCTGCTCAACATTCTCGCCTCGCTTGACGAGCCGACGGGCGGTAGGGTACTGCTCGACGGAAAGGACCTTGCGGATGTCAGCGAGCGGGAGCTTGCCGCATTCCGCCGTGACAATCTCGGCTTTGTCTTTCAGGATTTCAATCTGCTCGACACCTTTTCGGTGCGCGACAACATCCTGCTGCCGCTTGTACTCGGCGGCGTGAGCCTTGACGAGATGGAGCAGCGACTTGGGTCTGTCACCGCGTCGCTCGGTATAGACGGGCTGCTGTCAAAGTTTCCGTACGAGCTCTCGGGCGGTCAGCGTCAGCGCACGGCGGTCGCCCGTGCGATAATCACGCATCCGCGCCTGATACTCGCCGACGAGCCTACGGGCGCGCTTGATTCGCGTTCATCGTCGGAGCTGCTGCGCGTTTTCGGCGACCTCAACGCACGCGGGCAGACCATTCTGATGGTCACGCACTCGGTCGATGCGGCGTCGCACGCGAGGCGCATACTCTTTATCCGCGACGGCGTGCTCTTTCACCAGATATACCGCGGAGACAGCACAAACGAGCAGCTGTATCATAAGATATCCGACACACTCACCATGCTTCGCAGTGGGGGTGATGCGGAATGAAGGGCGGACTCTATTCGCGCATGGCGCTGTCCAATCTCGGCAAAAACCACCGCTTCTACCTGCCGCGCATACTTACCTGCGCGGGACTGCTTTCGGTTTTCTATATCGTTTGGACGCTTACCTTCGACGGCGATAAATACGACACGATGCGGGGCGGGAGCTACGTTTCCTCCTTCATGAGCATCGGCATCTACGTGCTTGCAATTATCTCGGTAATACTCGTGCTGTATACGAACAGCTTTATCATGAAGCAGCGAAAGCGCGAGTTCGGTCTGTATAACATTCTCGGCATGGAGAAACGCCATGTCTGCCGCGTGCTGTTCTTTGAGACGCTGTATCAGTCGCTCTGCTCGGATGTTGTCGGAATCGGCTTCGGCATATTGATGTACAAGTTCTGCTCGCTCATAATCTGCCGTATCCTGAAAATCGACGTGATACACGGCTTTAACTATATCGTTCCGAAAGCGATACTCATCTCGGTGCTTTTCTTTTCCGCACTCGAGCTGCTGACATACATCATCAACTGCATTCGGATAGCGATGCTGCGCCCCGTCGAGCTGCTTGCGAGCCGCAGCGCGGGCGAAAAGGAGCCGAGGCTCCGTGTGCTGCTGCTCATTCTCGGTATCCTGAGTCTGGGTGCGGGCTATGCCATAGCACTTGCAACGCGCGACCCGCTCGATGCGACCGTGCTGTTCTTCCTCGCCGTTATCCTTGTTATAATCGGCACATATTTTCTCTTTGTCGCGGGCAGCATCTGGGTGCTCCGCATGCTGCGCCGCAACCGCCGCTTCTACTATAATAAGCGCCATATGACCGCCGTCTCGGGGCTCATCTACCGTATGAAGCAGAATGCGGTAGGTCTTGCATCCATAGCGGTGCTTGCAACCGGCGTGATAATCCTTGTCTCAACGACGGTCAGCCTCTATTCGGGCATCGAAACAACGCTCGAGCGAAACTATCCCGAGGACTTGTATTTGGGTCCGGTCAGTTATAACTACGGTCTCTATGATCCTGATACCAGAAAAAATCTGAGCGCAGAGGAGTTGGCGGAGATTGTCGAAGACGTGGTGAGTGAGAGCGGCGGCAGTATTGAAAAAATACAACTGCGTCATGAACTCGAAATTCCCTGCGATACGGCGGATGATTCGTTTGTCCCGATTCTCAGCGGTGAAAATACGGTGTACGTTATATTCATTTCTCAGGACAAATACTGTGAGCTGACGGGCATGCCGCTTGAGCTCGGTGACGGTGAAATAGCGGTAACGCAACTATGTGACCTCGGCGATGTTTCTCCTCTCGGAGATACGCTCGGCATTGCGGGAAAGAGATATACGATAGTGCAGCGCCCTGATAAGATGCCGATTCGCACGAGTGTGGTAACTCGCAATTGCTACGGTATAGTTATGCATACGGATAAGGAACTTGAAGAGGTAAAAAACTATTACTCCACAGATTCACGTGAGTATAAATGGACCGATAAGGTTGCGGTAAGCCTCTCTGAAGAAAATCCCGTAGATTATGATATCCTTCTTACCGAACGTATACCGGAGATTATGAGAGAAAAATACGGCGATTCGGTATCCGTCGGTTTTTCTCAAAGCTCGATATACAGCGCTCGCGATGACATGTACGGCATGTACGGCGTGCTGCTTTTCCTCGGTCTGCTGCTCGGCGTTGTGTTCCTCTTTGCAACGGTGCTGATAATCTATTATAAGCAGATATCCGAGGGCTACGAGGATCACGACCGCTATCAGATAATGGAGAAGATAGGCATGAGCCGCAGCGAGGTGCGGGCATCCATACGCACGCAGGTGCTGCTCGTATTCTTCCTGCCGCTCGCGGTAGCGGGGATACATACCGTCGTCGCCTCGCCCATACTCCTTAAGATACTCAGGGTAATGCTCCTGCCTCGCGTCTCGCTGTACATTATCTGCGCTGCAGCCGTATATTTCTGCTTCTCGCTGATATATCTCATCGTTTATCTGCTGACGGCACGTACCTATTATAAGATAGTCGCATGACCGAGCACCGCTCATGAGCGCCTGACCCATGAGCCTATGAAAGGAAGAAAGCCATGTATCGAATATTTCTCGCAGAGGATGACCATGCACTTGCCGAGGCTATCTCGAGGCAGCTCGAGAGCTGGGGCAATGAGGTGATAACCGTGCGCGATTTTCAGCGCGTGAGTGCCGAATTTGCCGAGGCGCACCCGCAGCTTGTGCTGCTCGATATCATGCTTCCTTTCTATGACGGCTATCATTGGTGTACAGAGATCAGAAAGCTCTCGAGCGTGCCGATAGTATTCATCTCCTCCGCCTCCGACAATATGAACATCGTGATGGCGATGAACATGGGCGGCGACGATTTTATACCGAAGCCCGTCGACCCCATGGTGCTGACAGCCAAGCTGCAGGCACTGCTGCGGCGTACCTACGAGCTCGGCGAGCCCTGTCAGGCGCTCGAATGTCACGGGGCGCTGCTCGATCTCTCGTCGGGTACGCTTGAGTGCGGCGGTCAGCGGCTCGAGCTGACAAAGAACGAGTTCCGCATACTGCGCACGCTGCTCGAAAACCGCGACAAAACGGTGAGCCGCGAGCGGCTGATGACCGTGCTGTGGCAGAGCGACTGCTATGTTGAGGAAAACACGCTGACGGTGAACGTCGCGCGGCTGCGCAAAAAGCTCGAGGGCGTCGGGCTCGGCGGTATAATCGCAACAAAGCCGGGAGAGGGGTACATTCTCAGATGAATGCAAAGAACAAGAAGAATACAGGTCGGGGGCGTCGCGCGCTGCGTGATGCCCTGCGGCGTTGTCTGCCGCTTTATCTGTTCACTCTCGCATATGCCGCAGCTGCATATGCTCTTTTCGCTTTATATGCGGTCGATACCGAGGTGCTTATCTATCTCGGAATGCTCGCGCTCGCCGCGCTTTTCATCTATACGATAGCCGTCGTCGCGGCAGAGCTGAGGGCGGCGGAGCACCGTCAGCAGGAGCTTATCCGCCTGCGCTCCGAGTCGGCTGTGCCGCAGCCGCTGCTTACGCTCTGCGAGGAGGATTATACGGAGGAGCTTATACATCAGCGCGACCGCGCCGCCGGGCTCTCCGCCGAGCTGCACCGCGTAAAGACCGAGATGAACGACTACTATACCGCATGGGTGCATCAGATAAAAACGCCCATTGCCGTTATAAGAATGACCGTGCACGATGACGATACGCCCGAGCATCGCGCCGTTCTCGGCGAGCTGTTCCGCATAGAGCAGTATGTCGATATGGTACTGCAATACGCGCGGCTCGACTCCGAGGCAAATGACCTTGTAATAGCCGAATATGCGCTTGACCCGATACTGCGCGCCTCGGTGCGAAAGTTTGCGCCGCAGTTCGTCGCAAAGCGGCTCGCGCTCAACTACGACGGCACCGACCTTACCGTAATTACCGATAAAAAGTGGCTCTCGGTAATAATAGACCAGCTGCTCTCGAATGCAATAAAGTACACGCCGTCGGGCGCGGTCGGCATAACCGTCGAATCGTCCGGGCTGCTATGCATCTCCGATACGGGCATCGGCATCGCGCCGCAGGATCTGCCGCGAATATTTGAGCGCGGGTATACGGGCGAGAACGGCAGACTCGAAAAGCGCTCGAGCGGTCTCGGGCTCTATCTCTGCCGCCGCGCGGCGGATATGCTGTCGGTGCCGCTCCGCGCAGAGAGCACCCCGGGAGAAGGCAGCCGCTTTATTCTTGACCTCTCGGGCGGCAGAGCGGGGAACGGCTGAAGCCGATGCCCGCAGACGACCCGCTGCGTGTGAGAAAACCGTAAAACATGCGGGCGAGGAAAAAACGCATAGACAATTTGCAGGCACACAGCCGCAACCGCCGCATAGAAAGATCGCACAGAAAAACAGCCGCGCAGGTGCTTACGATTGCACCCGTGCGACTGCTTTTATTTTCGCCGCCCGAAAAGCGGCATTATTATTTTGTTGAGTCGGCAGCCGATCGCAGCGATGCTTTTTGCTTCGTCGAGTCGGTATTATTCCTCCGTTTCGCGCAGATATTCGCGCAGCTGCTCTTCTATCCAGTAGGTGAATTCAATTCCCCCGAGCCGCGCTTCCTGATCCTTTATCTTTTTATACAGCGGCGCACCGTCGGCGAGCCCTTCCCATATGTCGGCAAAGCAGAAATCGTATTCATCGCCGCGCAGCGACGCGAGATATTCTATCGCATCCGCCGTAACTATGTCTATCTTTTCCCGCGTGCGCATCTGCGGCAGTATGTTCTCCGAGAACAGCTGCACTATCTCGCTCTGCAGCTCAATTACGGTCACATGCTCGACGCTCTCCGAGAGCGACGCAAGATATGCATAATAGCCGAGCCCGAGACCGAGCACGAGCACTCTGCCGTGCGCCGCCGCTATCTGCGGGCGCATCGAAACTATCTCCGACGGGCAGACGCTGACCCACGGTATTACGCCCTCATAAACGGCGGGAAAGACGACCTCCTCGGTAAAGAAGCCGAGCTTCGGAACGACGATATCCGCGCCGAGCTGCGGCATGTCGCGCTGAAATATCTCGCCCCTGTCGTAGCCGGAATAGCGCAGCGAGAACCGCCCGAGCTCCGCGAGCGGTATGCTCAGATCGAGCATATACGGGTCGGAATACAGCTGCCGCGGGGTGAACCGCCGCGCCTCGGCAAACAGCTCGCGCAGATAGTCGCCGCTCGCTCTGTCATACAGCGAGAGCTCCCTGCACAGCGCGTCGGTTACATAGTAGCGCTCCCATTCCTCCCGCGTCGGCGCACTGCCCGAGTATTCGAGCAGACCCGCCGCCCGCCGTCTGCGCAGCTGCTCGGTCGATGCGGCGCGCCGCGCCTGCTCTGCCTCTTCATCCGAGTATTCTACCGTCAGACTGCCGCTGCATATCCGCCCGGCTATCTCCGCTGTCAGTGCGAGTGATTCATCCCTTGTCATGCCGTCTCTCCCGTCTTTTTTTCATATGATATTCTATTTGATTCCCGCCGATTTGTCAAGTGTGATAAGCATGCGCGGCGCGAAAAACGGCGGAAAAACGACCGAAAACAAGCATCGGAGGAACCATAGTGCGGAGGAAAAAACACATCGGACGAAAAATTGTCTTGCATTTTGCCCGCAGCTGTGATATACTAAACCGTAACAGGGCGGCAACAGTGCATGACCGTCCGACGGAGGCAGAAAATGAGAGAGCGCAGCGTACGTTTCTTTATATTTTCGGGACGATTTAACCGCCCCGCTTTTTCTGCGTCCGAAAACGGATAACCGTGATCATAGTATCATCGGCTCTGTCGTCGGGCGGAGCCGATTTTTTATTTGCACGAGGGGGGCAGCGCGCCGGCATGCTGTAGGTATACAGCCGTCTGTGCGGTGCAGCCGCAAAACGGCCGTAAAACGAATGAGAGAGGGTAGACGAGATGAACAGCGAAAAGATAACGCAGGCGCTGCGTGAGGTGGAGGAGTGCGATGTGGCACTTGCCGCAGCATTCGAGCGCCGACTTGACGCTATCAAGGTGATAGCCGAATACCGCCGCGAGCACGGAATCCCCGTGCCCGCCGAGCCCGACGGGAGCGAGCGCGCGCAGGAGCTCTCTGTCGGTATCACCGATGCGGAGAAGCGCCCGTACTACATGAGCTTTTTTCAGGGCGCGCTGTCGGCATCCGAAAAGTATCACCGTCGGATAATGCAGGGCGTGCGCGTAGCGTATACGGGAGTTAAGGGGGCGTTCGCAAATATTGCCGCCCGCCGTATTTTCCCCGAGGGGGAGATGGTGTCTTATCCCGATTTTGCCGCATCCTATACCGCCGTTGAGCGCGGTGAATGCGACTGCGCCGTTCTGCCGATAGAGAACAGCTACGCGGGCGAGGTAGGGCAGGTCATCGAGCTGATGTTCTCGGGAAAGCTGTACATCGGCGGTGTCTATTCGCTGCGCGTCAAGCACAATCTGCTCGGTCTGCGCGGTGCAACGCCGAGCGGCGTGAAAAAGGTCGTCAGCCATCCGCAGGCGCTGCACCAGTGCGCACCGTATATTCAGGCGCACGGCTATGAGTGCATTCAGGAGACTAATACCGCCGTCGCTGCGCAGCGCGTCGCAGAGGGCGGAGACCCGACCGTTGCCGCCATCGCAAGCGCGGAAACGGCAAAGCTCTACGGGCTCGAGGTGCTCGACCACGACATCAACGAGAGCGGAGACAACACGACCCGCTTCGCCGTTTTTTCGCGTACCCCGAACACCGACGAGGATCACCGCGACCGCAGTCGATTCCTGCTGATGTTCATACTGCAGAACGAGCCGGGTGCTCTTGCGAGCGCGATAAACGTTATCAGCTCTTACGGCTTTAATATGAAGGTCATCCGCAGCCGCCCGATAAAGGAGCCCGCATGGGAGTACTACTTTTATGTCGAGGCGGAGGGCGACGAGGAATCCGAGAACGGTCGCCGCATGATATCCGAGCTGCGTCAGCACTGCCGCGTGCTCAAGGTCGTAGGGCATTATTCGGATGATATCCGCCTCGGCGCAAGCAGCATTATTTGAAATTCGGCTGTCGCTGCCGACATGTGAAAGCGGACGTTAAAATTCGCTCTTTCTGCGAGTGCCGCGCCGAACCTTTTACCCCTATAAAAATCCCGCCGGCATCGAAAAGATGCGGGCGGGATTTTTAACGAACGCTTTTTGCAATGAGCAATTTGCAATTAGCAATGAGCGTCTTGCTTTTATGCTTCGGTTCCGACATCGACGCGGACTATTCTGCCGTTTCTGCCGAATATGTCATGACTGTCCTCGCTGCCGAGTGCGGTAGACGAAAGCTGCTTATTCGTGCCGTCGGAGTAGAATATCTTTGCTCCGCTCACGCCGCTGCGGTAAATGACGGGGGTCTGGCAGACAGTGAAGCCGAGCGTTCCGGGCTCAAGCGAAAGCTCCTCGCTCTCACCGCTCGGGCGGACAAAGCGGAAGGTGTCGGGCTCGGTGAGAAATTCCTCGCTGCTGACGACCGACGGGTCAAATGTCAGTCTGCCGCCCTCAGGGAGAACGCCGAGCTCGGCAAAGCGGGTGATTATCTCCTCCTTGACCTGACCCGTCATGCCGGGCTGCCTTGCACCGCCGCGGAGCGGGGTATGCGAATATGCATCCTGCGGGAATGCGCCCCACTCGTCGGGCTCCTTGCAGAAGCCGAGACCGCTGCGCGCGAGATAGTATTCGTCGCGCAGGGCGTTCTCCGCGCCGTCGCCGCTGCGGTGCGCCGCGAGATATGCCTCCTGTATCGAAACGAGCAGCTTTGAATTCTGGTGCCAGTATATCGAACCTATACCCTCATAGCCGTACATTATCTGCGAGCGTCCCGTAAACTCATAGTGCCGGAAATGCCGCTCATAGAGCGCAAGCAGTGCCTCGCGCTCGCCCTCCGCCGCGCTGCGGTATTCTGCGGGCAGCGCAGAGAGCGCCGCATTGAGCTTAGCCGCGCTAATCATCGCAGGTGCAAAGCGTACTATGCCGTCCGCGCAGCGTACGACGATGTCGGTGTTTCCGTCGGCAAGCAGGCGGGTGAGCAGGGCACTGTCGGCAATTTCATCCTCGCCGAGAATTCCGCGCTCGGAAAACGGTGTGCTCATGCGGATGGGGTAGAGATAGAAGGTGCGGTTGCGCTCGGAGTATAGCGGGCTCGCATACATCGCACGGATGAGACGGCGCGACTCCTCGGCGGACAGATAACCCGAGCCGAGCACCGCGACCTGACCCTCGAGCATGGGGAACAGCCGGCTTATCTCGATGCTCTCGCCGCTGCGGTGCAGCAGATTATAGGAGTGAAACAGCCCGTCGTCGGTGCGGCATGCCGCGAGCGTAAGATCGCAGCCGCGGATACCGAGCTCAAACAGCTTGCATAGCTCCGCGTAGCCCATCTCGGTGCGTCTGCCCGAGAAGCCGCCCGCGTAAACAACGCTCTTGTAGCGGTCGAACGCCTCTGCGGTCGAGCGCAGAGCATCGTAGCGGAGTGCGGGTGTCAGCTCGCGTTCCGCAAGCGGGATGTAGCGCTCAAGCAGGTCGGTGAGGTCGCGCAGCCATGTGCAGACCTCCTCGGTAATTACAAAGTTCTCGCCGAGATGTTCACCGAACAGCTCACGGCAGAGCGCGAGATGACGGCGGAGCTGCGCGGTCGTTACGACCGACAGACCGTAGCCGACTATCGCATTGTTTGCGTCGTTCCACTCGGGGCGGCGGGTGTTCATCCATACTCCGCCGCCGAGCACGAGATAAGAGAGCTTAGCCGCTATCGGAATGCTCAGCTTCTCCGCGAATGTCGCCGTATACGTTCTGCCGCCGATGCGCAGCAGACGGTAGTCCCCGCCGAGCTCCGCAGACTCTGCGCGCAGACGGCGGTTCTTTTCCGCGTCGAGCTCGATCGTATCCTTCGGGTCGGCTATCATGCGGTCAAAGTCGGCTATACGGTAGGGAATATCCGCATAGGTAAAGCAGTCGGATGCCATCAGCGTGTCGAGCGCCGCGCGGTCATAGCGCGACAGCGCCTCGAGCAGACGGCAGAGATAAACTATCTGATGGTCGCCCCAGTAGCCCTGAGAGCTGTTCGGGTTGCCGGGCTCGGCCACCTCCCAGTCTATGCCGTCGCGGGTAACGCGGTAGGGATTGTAGCCGTCGGGCGACGAGGAATCGAGAAATACCGATATAACACCGGGCAGATACTCGGGAAAGCTCATGCACATAGCTTCCCAGTTCTGAAAGATGTCGCGCCAGTTGCCCTCATAATATGTGCGGGGCGTGCCGTCCTCGTTCTTAAGAATGATATTGAAGCGGTTCCACGGGCGGGAGGGGTCGCCGTGACGGCGCGAAAAGCTGATGGGGAGATATTCCGCGGTGAGACGGTGCAGATCGGGGTCGCCGGACTGCGCGCCGAACCGGTGCAGCTGTGCCGCGGTACAGTGCTCGCCGAGTGCCGCGCGCACCGCCTCGGATTTTTCATCAGCGAGCGGACGGTTGTGCGAGCGCAGAAAACCGAGAAAATCGTCTACCGAAACATCGTAGCCGTTCATGAACAGACCGCCGCGCATGTTGTTGAACATAACGTTGCTCATATGGTGGTAGGTCGATGCGCGGTTACCCGTGCACTGCAGCCCGTCTGCTCTTGCAATGATGGAGCGCAGCTCCTCGCGCGAGCGCAGTATCTCCGTCTCAAGCTCGCTCTCCGATATGCCAGCCGCTATTTTTGCGATGTCGTCCTGACCGAGACCGACGTCGGATACCGTTTTCCATGCACGCGAGCTGCCGCTTGCCGCTGCGTATTTAAAGCGGAGCAGGAAGCATCCCCTCTCGCCGTATGCCGCGCCCGTCGGTGCATCCTCACCGCGCATGAACGCATCAAGCGCACGCTCAGAGAGCAGCAGCTGCTTTTCAAACGGGGCGATGCACCATGCAACGTTTGCGCGCAGCGCCTCTTCGGGCTCGGGCAGGTCGTTTATGGCGGAGGTCAGCGAGAATACGGCGGTGTTTTCCCCGACCTGCTCGGTCGCCTTGTATGCGTCGCCGAGACACGGCCATGCAAGCTGAAATTCGCTGCGCACGCCGTACGGGAGGATATTTCTCAGTCCGTCCAGCACCTCAACCGACGCGGGCTCGCCGTCGTTTCTTATCTCAGCACTGCGCACGACTCCGTACCTTTCGCAGCTGCACCATTTCATAGTAAACGTCATGCCGAGCGCGGGATTTTCCTCGGTCAGAATGACCTCGTCGCCGAGTACGCTCTTCGCTATCCTGCGGCGTACCGAGAGGTCACGCAGCGGCGATGCGGAAAAGGGCTCCCATACCGTGCTTCTGCCGCCGCGCGTCACCCTAATCAGCGTGACTGCGCCCGTGTCGGTGCAGTGATAGAGCCTGTCCTCGGTCTGATAGGGGAAATATGCCTGCTCCGCATTCTTTCGCCCGGCCGTGACCGCGCCGCTCGATGCAAGGTAGAACCATATATCGTTTGAAGCGGCAAGCGTGTACAGAAACGGCTCGAGACGGTCGTATCCGTCTATCTCGTAGTATTCGCGTCCGTCTATATTCACATAGCCGCCGACTGTTTTTTTCTCCATGCAGATAAACCTCCGTGAGCATGTTTTTCATTTATACTCATATTTTACTATATTCGTGCGGAATAGTCAATGCCGAATCGACCACGGGGCGCTGTTTTCGGTGCGCGCGGTGCATTTTCGGTCGCTCGCCGCGCTCGCGGCATGATATGCGCACGGCTTAATAAATATTTTACATGTTCGGGATAGAACTTTTTAACAAATATGTGATAAATTATTTTCAGAATGCGAAAGGCAGGCGAAAAATAATGGCATCTGTACCTACAATAGATTTTAACGAAAAAAAAGGCTTTATCTGCGATATGGACGGAGTCATATATCACGGCAATCAGCTTCTGCCGGGTGTGGCTGAATTTCTTGACTGGCTGCACGAGGAGAAAAAGGAATATCTGTTTCTGACCAATAACAGCGGCTATACCCCTCGTGAGCTGAATCAGAAGCTTGCGCGTATGGGCTTAAACGTGCCCGAGCGCCATTTCTATACCAGCGCTCTCGCAACTGCGGCTTTCCTGCGTGATCAGGCGCCCGGATGCTCTGCGTTTGTTATCGGCGAGGCGGGGCTGCTCAACGCGCTCTATGATGCGGGCATCACCATGAACGATGTCAACCCCGACTATGTCGTCGTCGGAGAGGGTCGCTCCTACTCGCTCGATACACTGACCAAAGCGACGAATCTCGTGCTCAAGGGCGCAAAGCTGATAGGTGCGAATTCCGACCTGACGGGTCCCATTGAGGACGGTATCGCTCCCGCATGCCGCGCGCTTATCTCGCCTATCGAGCTGGCGGCGGGCACACAGGCATATTTCTGCGGAAAGCCGAATCCGCTCATGATGCGTACGGGGCTTAAGCTGCTCGGCTGCCACTCCGCGGAGGCGGTAATGATAGGTGACAGAATGGATACCGACGTTATTTCGGGAATGGAGAGCGGCATGTCGACCGTGCTCGTGCTTTCGGGCGTTTCCACCCGAAAGACGCTCCGCCACTACGCTTACCGCCCGGGTGCGGTTCTCGACGGTGTCGGCGATATCCCCGTACTTGCACGCGCAGGAAAGAGCGAGACCGCGGAGAAGTAATCGCGCTTGCACATCTGCGCACTGTGCGCCTATGTCACGCACGTGTACGCCGTGCGCGCTTACGTCTTGCGCCTGCAACGTGTGTCATTGTGCCGAACGCCATGCGTGCTTGCACCGTGCGCCGTTGAACTGAACACCGTGCATCCGAACACTCACACTCTGCGTTATTGTACAATCGGCGCGTAGATATTGAGAATGTTCGACTTACCGACCGATTGCAAATGAAATTTTAGAACAGAAATCTTGAACCGATAAAAAATACCGAAGTCTGCCTTCAAATAAAGGTATGACTTCGGTATTGTTTTTTTACATAGATGCGTTTTATGCCAGAGCAGCAGGTGTCGGCTTACTTGCACTCCTCCCAGCTCTTGCCCCAATGCAGATCGACGGTCAGCGGTACGGTGAGTGCGGCGGCGCCCTCCATGCAGCTGCGCAGGATCTCGGCAGCCTGCTCCTTATCGCTCTCCGCGCACTCGATTATCAGCTCGTCGTGCACCTGCAGAATTATATGTGCGTCAAGCTCTGCTTCGCGCAGTGCGCGCGAGGTATTTATCATTGCTATCTTGATAATGTCCGCAGCGGTTCCCTGGATAGGACTGTTCATCGCGACGCGCTCACCGAAAGCCCGCAGCGGTGCACGGGGGCTTGTTATCTCGGGTATATATCTGCGTCTGCCGTAGAGTGTCATAACGTATCCCGTGCGGCGCGCCTGCTCCTTAGCGCCGTCCATAAATTCCTTTATGCCGCTGTATTTTTCGAGATAGCTGTCGATATAAGCCTTTGCTTCGCGCTTGGTCACGCCGATATCGGCGGCGAGCGAGAAGTCGCCTATTCCGTACACTATGCCGAAGTTGACCGCCTTTGCGCGCTTTCTCAGCTCGGGTGTTACCTCGGCGAGCGGAACGCCGAACACCTGCGATGCGGTGACCGTGTGGATATCCTCACCCGAGAGAAAAGCCTCGGTCATTGCCGCGTCGCCCGACATATGCGCGAGTATGCGCAGCTCTATCTGCGAGTAGTCGGCATCTATGAGAACACTGTCCTCGCGGCGCGGGATGAAGTAGCGGCGGAAGCGTCTGCCGAGCTCGGTTCTTATCGGAATGTTCTGCAGATTCGGCTCTGCGGATGAGAGCCGCCCCGTAGCGGTGACATTCTGTTTAAAGCTCGAATGTATAATGCCGTCGTCGTCTGCAGCTGCGACGAGCCCGACCGCATAGGTGGAATGCAGCTTTGCAGCCCTGCGATAGTCGAATATCAGGTCGATTATCGGGCTGTACGGACGCAGCTTTTCGAGCACATCCGCGGAGGTGGAATAACCGCTTTTTGTCTTTTTCAGCGCGGGCAGTCCGAGCTTGTCGAACAGCACCGTGCCGAGCTGCTTCGGCGAGGCGATGTTGAACTCTCCGCCCGCCGTCTCGTATATTGCGTTCTCCGCGTTTTTCTGCGCCTCGAGCAGCTCGTCTCCGTACGCGCGGAGACCGGGAATATCGACCTTAAAGCCCCTGTACTCCATATCGGCGAGCACACGCGCGAGCGGCAGCTCGATTTTATAGTATATCTGTTCCTCCTCCGACTGTGCAAGACGCTTGCGCAGCGCGGGAACGAGGTCATACAGCGCGTCGGCGCAGCTGTCGGGCAGCGGTGCACCGTCATGCTCGGGCACTGCGATGTCCGCAAAAGCCGAGGCGATGTGCGAGAGCGACGGTGCGCTTTCACCGGGCGAGAGAACATACGCGGCGAGCGAGATGTCGAACAGCTCCGCGCGGACGCTTATCCCCGCAGCGGCTGCCTCCTTTAAAAGCTCCTTTGAATCGAATACCGAAATGATCGCGTCACACTCGAGCAGCGGTGCGAGCATTCCGACGGTGCACGGGGAAATGTGCAGACGTTTTTCCTCGCAGCGGATGCGGCAGTCGCCTTCGGTGCGCAGCAGCGCGACCGTCTTTCCGCCCGCAGATGCAGCAAGTGCGCGGATATCGCCCTCATCACCGTCGGTGTATCCGGGCGTTTCGGCGGCAACGGTCTCGTTTATGCCGAGGCGGGATATCAGTCGGTCGAATTCTAGCTCACGCATCAGCGGCAGCAGCCCCTCGCCGTAGCCGCGGTATTCGAGCTCGTCTATTGCTTCCGCCATCGGTGCGGTGCGGCATATCTCGGCGAGACCGTACGAGAGATGTGCGCTCTCCCTGCCGTCCTTCAGCTTAGTAAGTGCCGCGGGACCTACGGGCAGCTTCCGCCCCCCGTCTATTGCCGCATATACGCCCTCAAGACTGCCGAACTCGGATATCAGCTTGATTGCGGTCTTTTCTCCTATTCCGGGTACACCGGGAATGTTGTCCGAGCTGTCGCCCATCAGTGCCTTGAGATCGACGAGATGCGGCGGGGTCGTTTGGTATTTTTCGTAAAACACCTCGGGGGTCATCTCCTGCGTCTGCCCCGTCGATGCGAGCAGAACGGTAACATCGGGCGAGATGAGCTGCAGCGCGTCGCGGTCGCCCGTGAGCAGATAGACGTGCACGCCCGCCGACTCTCCCATGCTTGCCATAGTGCCGAGCAGGTCGTCCGCCTCATAGCCCTCGAGCTCGCAGACATGCAGTCCGAGCTCGGTCATGAGCGTCTTTGATATCGGCAGCTGAGAAGCAAGCTCGGGCGGCATCGGCTTTCTGCCCGCCTTGTAGGCATCGAACAGCTTATGACGGAAGGTCGGTGCTTTCAGGTCGTAAGCGACCGCCGCAAATGACGGCGAAAGCTGCTCGAGCTTCGGCAATATTATCGTCATCATGCCGTACAGCGCACCCGTATCCGCGCCGCGCGAGTTTGTCAGCGCGGGCATGCCGAAAAAGGCGCGGTTTAGAATGCTGTTGCCGTCGATTATAAGCATGTTTTTCTTGCTTGCTTCGCTTGTCATGAGGTTCATTCCTTTCGGAGAAAAAATAAGTTTTATAATTATCGGCGAAAATGATTGATTTTCACACGGTGTTTGTTGTATAATATACTTGTTGCAGAAACTGCAGCGGCGCGGTACCCGAATTGCCGTGCGTATATTACATGAGAGGAGGGTGGAAGAAGATACTCAATATATTCGGAAGAACGGCAAAATCAGCGGGAAAGCCCGCCGCAATCGCCTTTGTCGATTATGAGCACTGGTTCATATCCATGCAGAGGATGTACGGTGAGCGACCCGATATACGCGCATGGCGCGCCGAGATATCCAAGGACTATAACGTTAAGGACATTCTCTTTTTCGGTGATTTTTCAAATCAGTCGCTGCGTTCGGATATCCCGCGTATACGCGAGGTGTCGAGCAGCATTATAGAGACGCAGAACGCAACTGCCTACCATAAGAAGGATCATACCGATTTTATAATGCTCGACCACATTTATCAGCGGGTAATGACCTACGGTGACGATACCGATGTATTTATCATCTTCTCGGGCGACGGTCATTTCAGCTCGGTTGCGAGCTTTCTTGTCAATCGCTGTGAGAAAAAGGTGGTCGTCTACGGCGTGCGTGACTGCCTGAGCAATCAGCTCGCCAACACCGCAAGCGTTGCATTCGAGTGGCCCGCGGAAAAGCCCCGATATTCGAGGGCACAGGCTGAGCGGATGGGTGCCGAGCGCAGAGCGGCAAGAGCCGAGAGCTTTGCATATAACGCAGGATCAAACGTTAGGCCGGGTGATGCATCAAATGCCGCCGACCGTGTATCAAATGCAAGGCTTGACCGAGCATCGGCAAGGTCGGACGCAGCGTCGGCTGCAGCGGAGAGCCGCATGACAGGGCGCAATGTTGACGCGGAAAAAGTGCTTGACAGCGAGCGGTCCGATACGGTGAAGAAAGCCACCGCGACAAGGTCGCGTCGGAATGCAGCCGCAAAGAACAGCTCGGAGAGCGAGTCCGCAGAAGCACAAAAGCCCGCAAGACAAGCGGCGGTCGAGAAGACAGCAGCTTCTGCAGCCGCCGCACAGAGCAGCGGTAAAAACGGCTCGGACGACAACTCCGGGAAGAGTGCAGACACCGATAAAACAGGCGGCTCTGAAAAGAAGCGCAGTCCCGACAAGCGCAGTCCCGACAAGCGCAGTCCCGAAGGGAACAAGCCCGAAAAGAAAGGCGGCCCCTTGAAAAACGGCGCTTCCTCCGAGGGTACGGTCGAAAAGAATACCGTATCCGAGAACTCCCGAAGCAGTAAAAAGCGGCAGGGCGGTCGGAAGGGCGACGAAAAAGCATCGCAGAGCGGTGCCGACAGCGCCTCATCCGATAGCTCGAACGGTATGAAAGCGGGCGGTCGGATGTCAAAGAAAACCTCCGACGGAAAGACCGCAAACGAAGCGGACACTCGTAACGCTGAGTCTGCCGAGAGAACAAACAACTCGGTGAAAACGAATAACTCGGGAAAAACAAATAGCTCGGGCAGAAAAACGTCGGGGTCAGACAGTTCACGAAACAGCGCAGCTGCAAAGGCAGACTGTCCCGCTCGCGGCAAAGCCGACAGCTCGAAAACATCGGGCAGAACGGCTGCGTCGGACGGTAAGAATACGTCAGGCGCGGCGAAAAGGTCGGATGTGACAAAGACATCGGGCGGCTCAAAAAAACCCGACAGACCCGACGCAGGGTCGGGAGTTACCCCGAGAGGGGGACGCCGTACGGGAACTGCCGAGCCGTCGAGGGCATCGGGCGGAACGGGTGCCGAAGCACGTCTTGAGGCGGAGCTGCGGCGCATGGGCGGAAGCGATGACGGTTTTTTTACTTACTATCGCGACATCCTGAAAAACATACGCTTCTATGAGAAAAACAATACCGGAAAGACGAACTTCCGTGCGACCTATTCGGGAACCGTTGACTCGGTCTGCACCTACTATCATCATGACCGTTCGGTCATATCGGTAGCGCTCGACCGCATGGCGGAGCGCGGATACATAACACTCGGTTCGGGCTTTACAAAGGGCTCTAAAACCGTAACGGTCAACTGGGATAAAGCAAAAGCTGACGGTCTGTCCGACTGACAGTTTGTCCGACCGACGGACTGTCAGGTCGGCAATTTGCCCGGTCGGCGAGCGACAGACGGTCTGTACGACCGACGGCTCGTCCGATTTGCGGGTGAACCGCACGGGGGCGGACACATCACGCAAGCTGAATCTAAATGACGCATCTTGCAGAGCGCGCCGCGCTTACCGTACGGAACTATTGCATCACGCGAATCGCACGGGTCAGACGCATCTTGCGAGCTGCACCGAACGACCGCGCCGCGCGAAAATCATTTCTTCTTACTTTTTCCCGAGAGGCGGTACACTGCCGTGCCGAACAGGAATTTCGGCAGCGACAGCATGCGGAAGAACCGACTCGGTTCGTTTATGAGCCTGTACAGCCACTCGAGACCGAGCTTAATGAATATTTTCGGCGCGCGCTTTGCGGTGCCGGCAAAGATGTCGAGCGAACCGCCGAATCCGCAGCACAGCTTAGTGCCCAGGCGTGATTTGTTGCGGTACATGAATTCCTCCTGCTTCGGAACACCGAGGCAGACAAAAAGAATATCGGCGCCGCTGTCATGGATTCGGGATATGACGGCGGCTTCGTCTTTAATGTAACCGTCGAGCGTGCCGCATATGCACAGACCGGGGTATTTTGCCTTCATATTTGCCGCTGCTGCTTCTGCGACCGACGGGCGACCGTCCGCAGCGGGCTTTCCGCCGTAGAAGAATACGCGCAGTCCCTCGCTTGCCGCCGTGCGCAGAAGTCCTTCGGCTATCTCAACGCCCGCGACCTTGCCCTTTTTCAGCGGCGTGCCGAGAAGCCTTGAGGCGAGTATTACACCGACACCGTCGGGTATGATAACGTCGGCACTGCCCATTATCTCGTAGTATTCGTTATGCTCGATACAGAGCTGCAGTATCTCGGAGTTAGGCGTGTGAAGAACTGCTGAGCTGTCGTCATCCTTCGGGTTATGTACGTAATCGAGGCAGAGGGCAAGTGCCTCATCAAAGTTGACATTGTCAAAGCTCAGACCGCGGACATCTATTTTTCCGCAGGTCGGACGGCTGTTGTTCATGGCTTTTTTCCTTTCATGGTAACACACGGGCGCGCGCCGACGCGGATACGCCGACATGCCCTGTGCGGCTGCGGTGCGGGTGCGATGTGCGCTTGCGCTGCATCACGACCGAATTTACATGCGATGTTGATTATATCATAAATAAGAAAATTTGTAAAGGCAAACATAGTATGAAAAGTGTTCAGATATATACAGACGGAGCCTGCAAGGGCAACCCCGGTCCGGGCGGCTGGAGCGCGATAATCGTCTACGGCAGCGCGGAGCGCGAGCTTTCGGGCGGCGAGGAGCGGACGACGAATAATCGGATGGAGCTCAGCGGCGCTATCGCGGGGCTTTCTGCATTGAAGGAGCCGTGCAGCGTAACGCTCTATTCGGACTCAAAGTATATGATAGATGCGCTGCAAAAGGGATGGGCTGTCGGCTGGCGCGCCCGCGGGTGGAAGAAGTCGGACGGCAAGCCTGCGCTCAACCCCGATCTGTGGGCGCGTCTGCTTGAGCTGACCGAGCTGCACGACGTTAAGACGGTGTGGGTCAAGGGTCATGCGGGACATGCTTATAACGAGCGATGCGATGCGCTTGCCGTCGCCGCTGCAGAGGCGCATACAAAGCACTGACGCATTCAGGGCGCGGAAAAGGCTCATACAAGCACCGAAAAAACGGGAAAATCATAAGAAAGGACTGTGCCGACATACCGCACCGCGCGGTGCGTCGGACGGATATCAGGATGAAAAACACGGATAGATGCGCGGTGGCGTGCTCCGCGCAGACCGAAAAAAAAGCAGAGCTGAGCGAACATGAGGACAGCCGCGCAGCACTGAGCACCGAGCAGGGAAGCAGCTGTGCCGCTATGTGTACGGGACCGGAAAGCAAACAAACAGAGAAAATCACCGAGCAGACAAACCGACTGTTCACAGAACAGGCGCTGCGCGAGGAGACCGTTTCGTCGCGCGAGGCTTACTCCGGCTCTTTTCTGCATGTGTATCACGATGAGGTCTCGCTGCCGAACGGCGGCGACGCATCACGCGAATACATCCGCCATGTCGGCGCGGTGTGTATCGTCGCGCTTGACGGACAGGGCAGGATAGCTATGGAGCGCCAGTACCGCTACCCGGTCGGAGAGACGGTGTATGAAATACCTGCGGGAAAGCTCGATTCAAAGCAGGAGGATCCCACCGCCGCCGCGCAGCGCGAGCTGCGCGAGGAGACGGGGATAACCGCGGGGCGCATGGAATGCCTCGGCAGCTTTTACCCCACCTGCGCATACTCCGATGAGGTGATACACATCTTTCTCGCGCGCGACCTCTCATACGGCGAGCGCAGCACCGATGAGGATGAATTCCTCTCGGTCGAGATGGTACCGCTCGACGAGGTCAAGGATATGATAATGCACGGTGAGATACCCGACGGAAAAACGCAGGCAGCCGTCCTCCGCGTGTGGCTGATGTGCCGCAGCGAGAACTGAAAATTTTGAGCATCCAAAACAAAAAGCGTACCCCGAGCCCTTTTATCAGGACATCGGAGATACGCTTTTTTACATTTTCGATTCGGGCTTTGCCGCTCTGTCATTTACCGACTTTTTTTCGATTACTTTCCGAACACGGGCACGCCGAGCGTCTGCTCGGTAGAGAGCGCGTACTTTTCGGGCAGAGTATCGGAATAAGCCTCGGGAGCCTCGGTGAACATGATGTTCTCATCCGACGCAAAGCTGTCGCCGCGTGCAACGATGTCGAGCACGTCCGCAACGACGGCGCTCGCCGTCGGGAGCTTGCCCGCGCCCTTGCCGTAGAACATGACCTCGCCGACCGAGTCGCCCGTTACCGATACGGCATTGAAAACATCATCAACGCCGTAGAGCGGGTTGTCGCGGCGGACGTAGTACGGCTCAACCGAGAGGCAGACGCTGCCGTCCTCGGGCAGTACCGCTCTTGCGACGAGACGTATTCTTGTGCCCGTCTCGTTTGCCTTAGCGATGTGCTCCTGCGTTATCTCGCGGATGCCGCGCACGCGGACCTTGTCCATCGGTATCATCTTGCCCGATGCGATAGCGGCGAGAATGCATATCTTGCGGCATGCGTCAAAGCCGTCGACATCAGCGCTCGGGTCAGCCTCTGCATAGCCGAGACGCTGCGCATCCGCAAGCACCTCGTCATAGCCGAGTCCTTCCTCGCGCATGCGGGTGAGAATGTAGTTGGTCGTGCCGTTGAGAATACCGTTTATCTCGGTGACGGTGTTCTGACCCGTTATGCAGTGAATGAGCGGGTTAAGCACGGGAATACCGCCGCCGACGCTCGCCTCATAGAGATAGCGGACCTTGTTCTCCGCCGCGATAGAAAGCAGCTCTGCGCCGCAGTGCTCGACGACGGCTTTGTTCGATGTGACGACGCTCTTGCCCGCGCGCAGTGCAGCTGCGGAAAAGTCGTATGCGGGATGAATTCCGCCCATCATCTCGAGAACTATTTCGACCTCGGGGTCGTTCTCTATCACCGAAAAATCATGCACAACACGATCGCCGAGCGGGTCGCCCGGAAATTCGCGCAGGTCGAGTATATACTTTATCTCAACTCTTTTTCCGTAGCGGTGCTCGATGCGCTCCGCATTCTTTGTCAGAACCTCAGCCGCGCCGCCTCCGACGGTGCCGTATCCGAGTATTGCTGCATATGTTACATCCTTCATCTCTTTTCTCCTTCTGCTTTGCATATATATTAATTGTCGAAGCTTGCTTTGCCTGTTATGTGCCGCCTGGCTTATGCGGGCGGGGTCAGCCACCGCTCTGCGACGAGTAGCGCAGACCTATCATATAGACCCCGTTTTCGCGGACGAGCGGATAGATGTCGCATACCTCAAGCAGCTCGCCGCAGCCCTCCGTTCCGCGCAGAGCGGCGATAACATTAGTTACCGCGTCGTAAAACTCGCTCTGCTCGGGAACAAAGTCGAGCGCGAGCTCTATTCTATCATCTCCCGTCTCCGCAGCCTTTGCTATCTCACGGCGGAGTATTGCGGGGAGCTCGTCGGGCTTTGCGGCGCGTATTCCCGCCGACGAATAGTAGTCGGGCGCATCGTCCGATACATACAGATCGGGCAGCATCGGCTCTCTGCCGCTTGCCACAGTGTCCCGCGTTACACAGAAATACGGATGCAGCACCGCGCCGCCTCCGCCGTCGTGCGTCGGGTCGTCGCGCAGTACGTCGGTGCAGCAGTAGCCGCTGCCGATGTACATGGTGTTCCATATCGTCTCGGTGCCGTCGTCAGCTGTTCCGTATTCGAGAAAGCTGTATATCCCGACCTCCGCGAGCAGCGTCTGATATGCCTGAGCATAACCCTCTGCGCTTGCGCGTCCGAGAACGAGCGCGCCGTAAGCACTGTCATACAGCTTGTTTGTGTTCCCCGCGTCCGGCAGGGTGCACGAGCGTACGAGCGCGTCATGCAGCGCAAGAGCCGCCGTATAGTCGTCCGCATCTTTGGGTACGCGCTCGAGATATACCGCCTTTGCCGCAGCCATCTCGGCGTTCATCCTGTCGACCTCGGCAGCCGTGCCGAGATATGTCAGCCGCGCCCGTACCGATGTGCCGCTGCCGCTGACGGAGACATCTTCTTCTCGCATGTAGTACAGCTCGGGATGCTCCGCGCGTACTGAGATGAGCACGTCGCGCAGCTCATTCGAATTATAGAGATAATCGACGCTGTCCGAATATTCGTCGTGCGCTGTCGCCGCCTTAACGACCGCTGTATACAGCCGCTGTCCGGAGAGCGAGAGACGGTTGTAATAGACGAGCGAAACATCGTATTCCGCAGGCTCGGACGACGCATGACCGCCGAGATACCTCTCGAGCCGCAGCGCACCGAGCACGGCTGCGAACATAACGGCTACCGACAGCAGCGAGGCAAGCGCTGCAAAAACATATCTGCGCGGCGCGGGCTGCTGTTCCGTTTTGTCGGATACCATTATCTCACCTCCGTTTTGTATGGGTGCCGCCGTGTGCGGCGGGCTCTCGCTATATTATAGCATTTCGGGTGGTGAAAAGCAATAGAAAATGCGTTTTTTGTATAGACAACCCGCCGCCTTTGTGTTATAATCATTCATTATAGTAGTATCCGTGCCGCAATGCACCATGACGTGAATAGTCGGTGCAGGTGCAGCGCGGTAACACACGCCCCGCGGGGCGGAAAGGTTTTTAAGATGAAGATACAGAAATACAGCGTCGGTGTCTGGGGCACTAACTGCTATTTTCTTATAGACGAGAGCGGTGCCGACGGCGGCAATTGCTGTGCCGTTGTCGACCCGGGCGACGACGCGGAGGAGATACTGCGGCGGCTCTGCGCTCAGGGGCTGCATTGCACCGTAATACTGCTGACGCACGGTCATTTTGACCATATGATGGCGCTCGACCGCATGCGCGATGCAACGGGCGCGCCTGTGTATATCCATGAGGATGATGCCGCTCTGATGACCGACGACGAGCTCAACGCCGCCGGAAGGCTCGCAGGCGTTGTCTGCTCACCGCGCCCCGCAGACGTGCTGCTGCATGACGGCGACACGGTAAAAATAGGCGGGGAGAGCGTCCGCGTTATGCACACCCCGGGGCACACGCGCGGCTCGGTCTGCTATCTTGTCGGCGACGGCGGGGATATCCTTACGGGTGACACGCTTTTCCGCGATTCGATAGGCAGATACGACCTGCCGGGCGGTGACTTTATGACGCTGCTGCGCTCGCTCGGCGCGCTTGCCGCACTTGAAGGAGAGCATAAGATATACCCCGGTCACGGCGCAACGAGCACGCTCGAACGCGAGAAGTCGGTCAATCTGTATCTCAACTGACCGCACTCGTCGGAGCATTCCGCACAGCCGCCGATACATGCGTCATAATGCGGTCGGTGTGTTCCGTACGGCAGAAGCTGACACACCGTATTTTGCGGTCTGTCGGTGCAATGAAATAACATACAAAGCGATTACTGCTATGAAAGGAAGCCGCACGCGGCTATGGTAAAGAATATGGAAATGTGTGATCGGAAGGAGCTCGCAGAGCTGCTGTTTCCCGATGTTAAGACTACCCCCGAGGAGCTTGAACAGCGCTATCCCGAGCGTCAGCTGCCCGAGGGCGCTAAGGTAACACGCTTTGCGCCGAGCCCGACGGGCTTTGTGCATTTCGGCGGTATGTATCAGGCGGTCGCGGGAGAGCGGCTTGCGCATCAGAGCGGCGGCGTTTTCTATCTGCGCACCGAGGATACCGACGGTCAGCGCGAGGTTGAGGGTGCGGTAACGGCTCTGCTTAAAACACTTGAATACTACGGCGTAGACTACGATGAGGGCATGGTCATAAACGAGGACGGCTCTCTCGGAGAGAAGGGCGCATACGGTCCGTATAAGCAGAGCGAGCGCGCGGCTATCTACCATGTATACGCAAAAAGGCTCGTTGCGGAGGGCAAGGCATACCCCTGCTTTACTACCGAGGAGGAGCTTGCACAGCTTCAGCAGACCGATAAAAAGGAGCAGATAAAGAACACCGACTGGCATACCGCTGCGGCTGAAAAGCGCGAGCGCATGCTTGAGGGCAGACGCTTTACGATGGATGAGGTCCGCGCGCATCTTGCGGCGGGCGACCCTTTCGTGCTGCGTATACTTGCCGACGGCGACCCCGAGAAGAAGATCGCCTTCACCGACCTTGTCAAGGGTAAGCTCGAGCTGCCCGAGAATGACGAGGATTTTGTCCTGCTCAAGTCGGACGGTATCCCCACCTATCATTTTGCGCACGCGGTCGACGACCATCTCATGCGCACAACGCATGTAGTACGCGGAGAGGACTGGCTTCCGAGCCTGCCCAAGCACATACAGCTCTTCCGTTATCTCGGCTTCCGAATCCCGAAATATCTGCACACCGCGCAGATACTCAAGACGGACGAGAGCGGCGGCAAGAAGAAGCTCTCAAAGCGCGATATGGGCGCAAAGATGGACGACTACCGCGAGATGGGCATTGCCCCCGAGTGCGTATGGGAGTATCTGCTGACCCTGCTCAACTCCAACTACGAGGAGTGGCACATGCAGAACCCCGACAAGAGCTATCTCGATTTTCCGCTGAACATCAAGAAGCTTTCGGTCTCGGGCTGCCTCTTCGATATGCAGAAGCTGATCGACGTTTCAAAGAACGTTATCTCCCGCATGGATGCGCGCTATGTCTACTCCTGCCTGCTCGCATGGACGAAGGATTACGACCCGGAGTTTAATGCGCTGCTTGCACGCGACGAGGAATACGCCGTCCGCATTCTCTCGATAGGCAGGGGTGGGCGCAAGCCGCGTAAGGATATTGCTTCATGGGCGGATGCAAGACCCTATATGGGCTTCTTCTACGATGAGCTGCTCTCGCGCGACGAGCCACTGCCCGACCGCTTTGACCGTGCCGATGTGCGCGCGGTGCTCGATGCATTCGAGAGCGGGTACGACGAGAGTGCGGATTCCGCAGCATGGTTCGACGGCGTCAAGGCGATAGCCTCCGCGCACGGCTTTGCGGCGGATATGAAGGCATATAAGGCTGACCCCGATGCATACAAGGGTAGCATTGCCGACGTCAGCATGTTCCTGCGCCTTGCCGTTACGGGAAAATCTACCTCCCCCGACCTCTATGAGGTCATGCACATTCTCGGACGCGACAGGGTAATGCAGCGCATCGCACAGCTGCGCGAGTCGCTTTGACGTGCGGCATCAATGCTTGACGGATACGGCGCTAACCACGAACATAATATAAATTAAAGGAAGGACCGAACATGAGCGACATCCTTGAAAACGAATGCTCCGAGTGCGGCTCGGCTACGAATTTCATACACGACATAATAGATGAGGACATGCGGGAGGGCGTGTGCGATAACGTGCATACCCGTTTTCCGCCCGAGCCCAACGGCTATCTGCATATCGGCTCCGCAAAGGCGATATGGATAAACAGCTCCACCGCAAAGAAGTACGGCGGGCTCTTCAACCTCCGCTATGACGACACTAACCCGATGAAGGAGAGCGACGAATACGTCCGCTCGATATACGAGGATCTGTGCTGGCTCGGTGCAGAGCCGAACGGCGGCGTATACTACGGCTCCGACTATTTCGAGCAGTGCTACGAATATGCCGTAAAGCTGATACGCGACGGCAATGCATACGTGTGCGACCTTTCGCGCGAGGATCTTGAGCGCTACCGCGGCGATGCGGACGACTATTCGGATAAGGGAATAGTATCCCCCTACCGCGACCGTCCGATAGAGGAGAGCCTTGACCTCTTCCGCCGCATGAAGGAGGGCGAATTTTCCGACGGCGCACGCACCCTGCGCGCAAAGATAGACCCGAACTCGGATAACTCGTATATGCGCGACCCCGTCATCTACCGCATCCGTCATGTGCATCATCACCGTCAGGGCGACGCATGGTGCATCTACCCGATGTACGACTTTGCGCATCCGATACAGGATGCTATCGAGGGCATAACCTACTCGCTCTGCTCGACCGAGTTCCGCAATCACCGCCCGCTCTATGACTGGGTGGTTGAAAAGTGCGGCTTTGAGCATCGCCCGAAGCAGCGCGAGTTCGGAAGAATGAACGTCACCTACACCGTAATGAGTAAGCGTTTTCTGCGCTTTCTTGTCGAGCACGGTGTTGTCGACGGCTGGGATGACCCGCGTATGCCCACTCTCTCGGGCTTGCGCCGCCGCGGCTATACACCCGGTGCTATCTTTGATTTCGTCAGCCGCTCGGGCGTGTCGAATACCGATACCACCGCAGCTGCAGAGCTGCTTGACTACTGTCTGCGCGAGGAGCTCGGAGAGACCGCACCGCGACGCGTCTGCGTCACCGAGCCGATAAAGGTCGTTGTAGATAACTATCCCGAGGATAAGACCGAATATTTCCCCCTGCCGAATCACCCCGCACATCCCGAGCTCGGCACCCGTGAGGTCGCCTTCACGCGCGAGCTATATATCGAAGCGAGCGATTTCGCGGAGGTCCCGCCGCCTAAGTTCCACCGTCTCCGTCCCGACGGAGAGGTGCGTCTGATGGGAGCATACATCGTCCGACTGACCGACATTGTCAAGAATGACGACGGCAGCATTCGCGAGCTGCATGTGACCGCAGACCTTGAAACGGGCAGCGGAATGCCGACCGACGGGCGCAAGGTGAAGGGAACCGTGCACTGGGTCAGCGCCGCACATTGCGAGGATATCGACATCGTGCTGTACGACCGTCTGTTCACTATTCCCGATGTCGCGTCATATACTACCTCGGACCACAATGTTGAAGAGATACTCGAGTTCGTCAATCCCGACTCTGCCCGCAGACTCACGCACGCAAAGGCAGAGCCCTCGATAACCGAGCTCCGCCCGGGCGAGGCTGTTCAGTTCGTCCGCATGGGCTACTATACGCCCGACTCAAAGGAGATCGGCGTCTTCAATCGGATAATCCCGCTCAAGGACGGCTACCGTCCGGGCTGAGCGCCGCATAATCATACATTTTATAAATCATTTCCCGAAAGGCAAATATCATGTTTACTGTTGAAAAGAAGCTTCGCGCAGGCATCATCGGCGCTACCGGAATGGTAGGTCAGCGTTTTGTAATGCTGCTGCAGAACCACCCATATTTTGATCTGACCGTTCTCGCCGCAAGTGCCCGCTCCGCGGGAAAGCGCTATGAGGACGCTGTCGGAGACCACTGGAAGATGAAGGACCCCATGCCCGAGAGCGTGCGCGATATGGTTGTAGCAGATGCCTCCGACGTTGCGTCGGTCGCCGAGCAGGTTGATTTCGTTTTCTGCGCCGTCAATATGGACAAGGCGGCTATAATCGAGCTCGAGGAGGCTTATGCAAAGGCTGAAACCCCCGTGTTCTCGAATAACTCCGCTAACCGTTGGACTCCCGACGTTCCCATGCTCATGCCCGAGGTCAACGACTCGCATCTTGCGGTGCTCGAGACTCAGAAAAAGCGTCTCGGCACTAAGCGCGGCTTCATCGTCGTAAAGCCTAACTGTTCTATACAGAGCTATACCCCCCTTCTTACCCCTCTGCTTGATTTCGGACCCCGCGAGGTTGTTGTGTCGACCTATCAGGCGATTTCGGGTGCGGGTAAGACCTTCGCAGACTGGCCCGAGATGAATGACAATGTCATCCCGTATATCGGCGGCGAGGACGAAAAGAGCGAGCGCGAGCCGCTGCGCATCTGGGGTACGGTCGAGAACGGCGTGATAGTCCCCGCGATCCGCCCCGTTATCAGCGCACAGTGCATACGTGTGCCCGTCACCGACGGTCATCTCGCTACCGTGTTCGTCAGCTTCGACCGTAAGCCGAGCAAGGAGGAGATACTTGAGCGCTGGCGCAGCTTCCGCGGCAAGCCGCAGGAGCTCGGACTGCCGCACGCGCCCGAGCAGTTTATCACCTACTTTGAGGAGAACGACCGCCCGCAGACGCATACCGAGCGGGATATCTACGGCGGAATGGGCATCACCGCGGGCAGACTGCGCGAGGATAATAACTTCGACTGGCGCTTTATAGGTCTGTCGCATAATACGCTGCGCGGCGCAGCAGGCGGCGCGATGCTCGGCGCAGAGCTGCTTACCGCTCTCGGCTATCTGGCCGCAAAGTAAAACGCAATAACGCCGGCTGATTTCGGATAAAATCAGGGCGTAACAAATTTAATCCGATTTCGGGTAGAATCAAAAGAAATATAATGCATGCCGAATATCGGTGTGCGTTGCATCCCGCATCGAACTGCGCAGCGGCTCGATGCGGGATTTTTCTGCGTTTTATTATTCGCTCTCCGTTTAGCCGATTCCTTCCTCCCCGCATATAATGTAAGGCGGGCTTGCATCCGCTGAGTGCGGCGGAGCTGCCCGTACGTTCGATGCGGCGGTGCCCGCATCGGGACGTGAAAATCAGACATTATATTCGGAAAGGAAAAGAATATGGCTCAGTTCACAAATCAGGCGCAGCTCTCCTACGGCGGAACGGTGCTTAATTCAAATGTGGCTGTCGGTGAGATACGCGAGGTGCTCAGCGCGGCGAAGGCGACTACCTCTTCGGGCTACACGGTCGGCGAGGATGTCACCTATATCGTCAGCATAGTTAACTCGGGAACATCGCCCTATACGGGCGTTACCGTGACCGACAGCATGGGCGAGTACGCGCTCGCAACGGGTGCGAGCGTCTATCCGCTGACCTATGTCGGCGGCTCTGTGCGGCTGTATGTAGACGGCATTCTGCAGACTGCGCCGACCGTAGCTGTGGATAATACCGTAACCTTCAGCGGCATCAATATCCCTGCGGGCGGCAACGCAGTGCTCGTCTATGAAGCAACGCCGAACTCCTACGCGCCGCTTGCTGTCGCCTCGTCGATAACTAATACCGCGACTGTCTCGGGCGCGGGCATCGTCACACCTATCACGGTGACCGAGACGCTTCCCGTAACCACAGCCGCGTCGCTCTCGATAACCAAGCAGATATCTCCCGTCCCCGTAAACGAGAACGGAACGCTCACCTACACCTTCCTCATTCAGAACTACGGCGGAACGGCGGTGGGTGCGGACGGGAATGTTGTACTCCGCGATACCTTTGACCCGCTGCTCAGCGATATCTCAGCCGCCCTGAACGGCACGGCGCTCACGACCGCAGACTACACCTACGACACCGTAAGCGGTGTGTTTGCGACGAATGCGGGCGTTATCACCGTTCCCGCAGCGACCTTCTCGCAGAACGCGGCGACGGGCGAATGGACGGTTACACCGGGTCTTACCACCGTTACCGTGAGCGGAACGATCTGATGTGAGCGCTTTAATGCGGATGACTTGATGCAAACGTTTTGATGTGCAAGACGTAATGCGGATTCTTTGAGGTGAACGCTTTAATGCGATTGCTTTGACATCCGACCGCCTGCACGGGCGAAAAAATAAAGAGAGCAGGGGAGTCGGCGAGAGTCGGCTCCCTGCTTTTTCCGAATTCAGCCGTTTTATGCTATTGACAAATCCGCCGCGCGGTGTTATTATCTTACTTGTGCTTTTTTCGGCAAATTACGCAGCCGCACGGGGGCAATACATAGACATAGGAGAAAAATAAATGGAACTGACACGTATGCAATTCGACGTTCTGACGGCGCTGCTTGAGCGCTCCGGAATGTCACAGCGTGCATTACAGAAAAAGACGGGCTACTCGCTCGGAAGTGTAAATAAAACTCTGCACGAGCTCAGCGATGCAGGGCTTGTCGACGGCGGCGCGGTCAGCGCGAGCGGACTCGATGCGCTTGAGCCGTATAGAGTAAAGCGTGCCGTAATCATCGCTGCGGGCTTCGGCTCCCGCCTTGTTCCCGTAACGCTCAACACGCCCAAACCGCTCGTTCGCGTAAACGGCAAACGCATAATCGACGGAATTCTCGACGCACTGCTTGCAGCGGGCATAGAGGATATCGTCATAGTGCGCGGATACCTTTCCGAGCAGTTCGATCAGCTGCTGTACAAGTATCCGATGATACGCTTTATCGAAAATCCCGCATATAACGAGGCGAACAACATATCCTCCGCAATGTGCGCGAGATATCTGCTTTCGGAGGCGTATGTCTGCGAGGCGGACCTGCTTATCTCCAATCCCGCTATAATCAAAAAGTATAACTACCGCTCTAACTTTCTCGGCATAAAGAAGGATCGCACCGACGACTGGTGCTTCGACGTTGTCGACGGCATTATCACCGCGCAGAAGGTCGGCGGAATCGACTGCTATCAGGAGGTCGGCATCTCCTACTGGGATGCGTCGTACGGGCGCAAACTCGCAGAGCATCTTAAAGCCGCATACGAAATGCCCGGCGGCAAGGAGAGATACTGGGATCAGGTCCCGTTCTCGGTTTTCGGCGACGAGTATAAGGTCGATATACGCGAGTGCTATGATGAGGATATCGTCGAGATAGACACCTTCCGCGAGCTCAAGGCTATCGACTCGACCTACGACGTCTGAGTCCGACAGAATCAAACACAGCTGCTTTTTGCCGCCCCTGTACAGGGGCGGCGAATTTTTCGGTGCGGTCGGATGACTTTCGCGCCGCTTGATGCCGACTGCTCCTTCAGACATCGCCCGCAGTGAATTTCGGTATGCTCCTGAAGCGGAATTTTCGCTCTGCACCGTGCTGCGAAAAATGTCAAAATATCCGCAAAAGCTTTACAAAGCGGCGTATGTATGATATAATAACGCGGTTATATTTACGAAGACGGAGCTGCTCCGTCGACCCCTGACGTTTTTGGCGGCGTTCTGCCGCTCTGAAAGGAAATGTGTATGCGTAGATCAAATGCAGAAATCAAACGCAGCGGCAAGCTGTACGAGCTGTGGCACGACCGCCGCTCCTTCCCCGTGCGGCTCCGTATCGCGCTGCTCTGTGCGGCGGCATTTTGCTTTACCGTTATAGTGTTCGGTCCGCTCGAGCTGTTTATCGGAAATTCGGGCTTTTTCCCGTTTTCGTTCGCCGTAGTCCGGCCCGTGATGGCGGTGACGGGTGTTGTCGCCTGCGCGGTCATAACGGCGGTGCTGCTGCTCGTACGCGGCAAGGTTTATAATACGCTCGTCAGCCTATTGTTTTCGGGGCTTTTGTGCGGCTGGCTGCAGCGCAATTTTCTTAATGATATAACAAATCACGGCTCGCTCGACGGCTCGGCTGTCGAATGGGAGCACTTCATGAAAACAACGGTGCTCAACCTTGCTCTGTGGGCTGTGATATTTGCGCTTGTATTTCTGCTGCTCTATTTCAGCCGCAAGGTCTGGTCGATGACGGTGCAGTGGGGAAGCGCTCTGCTCCTCGGCGCACAGGCGGTTGCTCTCGTTATGCTGCTTGTCCGCACCGATATTCCGTCCCCGCAGAACGGCTATCTTTCAACGACGACAATGTTCGACGTTTCACCGAAGCATAACGTAATCGTCTTTCTTCTTGACCGCTACGACAACGTGTTTGCCGATAAGGTGCTTGCGGAGGACACCGAGCTTTGGGACGACTTTTCGGGCTTTACTTACTACCGTAACTTCACGGGCAGCTATTCGCGTACCTTCCCATCGGTCAACTACATCCTGACCGGCTGCAAGGAGGAGTACGACCGTCTTCCCGCAGAGTACGCTGAGACGGCATGGGGCGGTGATACGCTTCTCCGCCGTATTCACGACGCGGGCTACGGTACAAAGCTGTATACCGACTCGCGCTATACCTTCATTAATACCGAATATCTCGGCGACTCGGTCGATAACGTCGTTCACGACGCTAAGTCCGCCGATAACCGCCGCCTTATCTGCTCAATGCTCAAGCTTTCGGCGTATCTTTACTCGCCCGAATGCCTCAAGCCCTCGTTCAGGATTTACACGGGCGACCTTGACGGAATAATCTCCACCGACGACGCATGGATGGACGACGATGTCGCGCATTTTCGCGGCATAGTTCCCGACGGCGTTTCGATAGGCGACGGCGAGAACGAAAACGGCAGCTTTATCTTCTATCATTTCCGTGGCTGTCATGACCCCTATACCATGGACGAAAACGGCAATCCCGCTGAGTTCGATTACAGCGATCAGGAGCACAGCAACACCCTTTATTCTCAGCTGCGCGGCGACCTCAAGATGATTAAGAGCTATATGCAGCAGCTCGACGATCTCGGGCTGCTCGACGACACCACCGTCATTGTTACAGCCGACCACGGCAGAACAGGCACGGTCACCGAGCTGAACGACGGTCTCTCCCGCTGCCCGACACTTTGGATAAAGCCCGCGGGCGCCGACCGTTCCGAGCCTATGAAGGTCAGCAGCAAGCAGGTCTGCCAGGATAACCTGCGCTCTACGATACTTGAGTGCTTCGGACTCAAGCAGGACAGCGACCCGAGAACGCTCGACGAGATCGGCGAGGATGAGGAGCTTGAGCGTTATTTCTGGGCGCAGTGCTGCGACGACAGCGCGACGCATCGCGACTATAATACGCTAACCTACCGTATTACGGGCGACGCGACCGACGTGAATAACTGGGAGCTTGTCAGTACCGAGCGTATCGAATTCCCGTTCTACGATGCGGGAACGGATAACCCCAACGAAAAATAATCGGACGGGCTTTGATACAGGCTTCATTTCAGAACGTGCTTCGTCATAATATCGTACAATATTGAAAAAAATACGGCTTTCATCTCGGGAGCCGCATCAAAAAAGCGGCTTTTGCTTTGACAGCCGCACCGAAAGAAAGGCGGCTCTCATCTCGAGAGCCATGGAGTTGAGAATGAAAAAGCTGATAAAATATCTCTATTACGCAGCAGCGCTTGCAATGCTGCTCACCGTATCCTCCGCCGCATATATTGACCCGTCGGCGATGACCTATATCATTCAGATAATCGCGGGTGTTGTTATCGCAGCGGGCGCAGCCTTCGGCTTCTACTGGCGCAGAATAAAGCGCTTCTTTACAAAGAACAAGGATAACGCCTACGTAGTCGACGACGATGACGATGATGATGACGATTACGGCATGGACGATTATTCGCTGCCCGATTCGGGCAATCCCGCAGCTCCCGCACAGACATCCGCTGCGGGTACGGCATCCGCCGCAGGCATCGCGACCGCAGGCATCGCCGCTTCGAACGCCGCTGCAAGTACCGCTGCAGCAACAAACGCAGCCGCATTTGCACCCTCCGTGAGCGCTCCGGCCGCGCAGGGCTACGCCGACGATGTTATAGACCTGCCCGAGCTTGATAAGTACGACGACGGCAGTTCGAACTCCGCACTGCTGCGCGAGAATCGCGAGCTCCGCCGCATGCTTGCCGAGGAGAGACAGAAGGTCGAGGATCTCCGCCGCGCCATCCATATCTGTACCGAAAGGAAGTAAGGCATGGAGATAATCAATACCGTAATAGGTACGCCTCTCGGCTACCTGATGCGTTTTCTGTATAACCTTTTCGGAGGCAACTACGGAATAGCCATTATAGTTTTCACCCTCTGCACGAAGATAATCATGTTCCCGATATCGATGCTCGTGCAGAAAAACTCCATCAAGATGGTCAAGATGAAGCCGGAGCTCGATTCGCTCCGCTTCCAGTACGTTGACGACAAGGATGCGTTCATCGACGCGCAGACGGCGCTGTATAAGCGCGAGCATTACAGCCCGATGGCAGGAGTGTGGCCGCTGCTGCTTCAGCTGCCGATAATCTTCGGACTGCTCGATGTCGTTTATAAGCCGCTCAAGCACCTGCTCCATATCGGCAGCGGCGTTGCGTCTGCAATGGTAGAGCGCGCGGCGCAACTGACGAATATGACGGTCGACGAGCTCGGCTCTACCGCTCAGCTCAAGGTCGTTCAGCTTATTCAGGGCGGACGCGGCGCGGAGTTTGCCGATATCGCGGGCGCGCCCGATGCGATAGATAAGATAAACTCGCTCAACATGACCTTCCTCGGAGTCAATCTCTCCGAGTCGCCCACGCTCGGCGTTATAAACGCCTGCTTCTTCATTGCGGTGCTGTCGGGTCTGTCTGCGCTGCTTATGTGCATCATCCAGAATAAGATAAACGTCCTGCAGATAGAGCAGAACAAGCTCTCTCAGTGGGGCATGACCGTATTCATGGTCGCCTTTTCTACGTTTTTCGCATTCATCGTTCCCGCGGGCGTAGGTCTGTACTGGATGTGGGGTAACCTCTTTGCAATCCTTGTGATGTACCTCGTCAATATCATCTATTCGCCTAAGAAGTACATAAACTATGAGGCGCTTGAACAGATGAAAAAGGATGCGGCGGCTGAAAAAGCGGAGGCAAAGAAGAACAAGGCTCTCGCTAAAAAGTACTATAAGGAATTCTTCTCAAAGGAAAATCAGAAGGATATGCATATAGTATTCTATTCCGAGGGCAGCGGATATTATAAGTATCTCGGAAATCTCGTTGAGGAGCTGATTCGCCGCGCAAAGTACGCCGTTCACTATGTGACGAGCGACCCCGATGATGCCATCTTCAAGAAGAAGGATCCCATGCTGCACGCGTACTACGTCGATCAGACACGGCTTATCTCTCTGATGATGAAGCTCGAGTGCGACATTGTCATAATGACGACCCCCGACCTCGAAAAGTACCACATCAAGCGCTCGCGCGTAAAGCCGAGCATCGAATATATCTATGTCGATCACGGCTGCACATCGCTCAATCTCACCTACCGCACGGGCGCGCTCGATGCGTTCAATACCGTATTTGCCGTATCCCGCCCTCAGGCTATCGAGGTGCGCGCTATGGAGCAGCTGCGCCATACAAAGAAGAAGCGCATAGTCGAGTACGGCTACGGTCTTATCGACAATATGATAGCCTCCTACGAGGCGTGCGACAAGACCGAGAACGGCAAAAAGACCGTTCTTATCGCGCCGTCATGGCAGTATGACAACATCATGGATTCCTGCCTCGACGGGCTTGTCGAGGGGCTGTATAACAGGGGCTATCGCATCGTTATTCGCCCGCACCCGCAGTATGTCCGCCGTTTCCCGCTTAAGATGCGCGAGATACTGGAGAAATACCGCGACCGCTTCTCGGACGACTTTACGATAGAGACCGACTTTTCGTCGAACGTGACCGTCTACACCGCCGACCTTGTCATAACCGACTGGTCGAGCATCGCTTACGAGTTCTCGTTCACCACCGATAAGCCGACGCTCTTTATCAATACGGAGATGAAGGTCGTCAACCGCGATTACGATAAGATACCGTTCACGCCTTTCGATATCACCGCGCGCAGCGAGATAGGCAGATGCATCGAAAAGTGTGATGTTGCATCGGTCGGCGATGTCGTTGCCGAGCTGTTCGAGAATCAGGAGAGCTATCGCGACCATATCCACGAGATGAAGCAGGAATACTTCTATAATCTCGGTCACAGCGCAGAGGTCGGTGCCGATTATATTCTTCACCGCGTTGACCGTAAGGTCAGCCGCCGCAATAAGGCGCTTGCCGCAGCGGCACAGACGGGCAAGAAGTAAGCCGACACGGCACACGCGGCGCACATAACGCTTACACCGCGAAAATAACTATCCCCGCGGGGCTGTTAAAAATAAGTTTTTAACAGCCCCGCTTTTCCATGCCTGAAAACCGAATCATACTTGAGTTTATTTCAGAGCTTTATCGGTTGTTTATCTTCGCCCGCGGCGGGCAATGCTGATGATAGGGTCGTGTCGCGCAGCGCTGCATTTTTCGTGCCGCTTACGGTATATTCCGAGTCTGCGGAGAGTATCAGTGTACCGAATAATGTAATCCGAGGTTTTTGTTATCCAATCAAGCGATTGTTTACATTTAAGACACATTATAGGACAAAAAATGTCTTTATTGTTAAGTGCATATATGATATAATCAAAAAAGTAAGCATAGGCAGCTTTCGGCAGCGTCGTCTGCCGTCCGTATCGCGTAAGCGGCTGCGGAAAAAGCGTCGCTTACGGAAAGGGTAGATACCTTGTATGAATAAGATTGACCGCACCGTGCTGCGCGAGACCGCGTATGTTGCGCTCTGCGTCACCGCGATGACCGTAATCGTCTGCCTTGTCTTTCTGATTATCGGCAGATGGAGTCTGTCGGTGCTGCTCGGAGGTATACTCGGAACGTTCGCTTCCGTGCTGAACTTCTTTCTCATGGGAGTAACCGTACAGTCGGCTGTCGGAATGGACGATAAGTCCATGCGCCGCCGCGTTCGTATCTCATGGCTGCTGCGGATGCTGCTCGTCGCGGGCGTTGTCGTGCTCGGCGCACTTGCTCCGTGCTTCAACGTGATTTCGACGATACTTCCGCTGTTCCTGCTCAAGATAGCATTGCTCATACGACCGCTGTTCGGTCATGTGAACTGAGTACAGCGTCTTGGTGTATCGACGATTGTCGGATTGCCGATATGCTTCGCCGTGCTGACGTGCTGCTGACTTACCGACGTGCTCCGATTTAACGACACGCGTCGGCTCGCTGACATGCCGCTGACTCACCGATATGTTTCGATTCACCGAAATGCATTTGATGAACGGTGCGCCCCGATTTGCCGACCTACTTCGACTCGTCGATATGCGGTCGGGCAGGGCAGCTGCGACGTGTCTGTAAACGTCGAATTTTGACGAATTTCCGTATACGGGAGATGATATAATGAGAAAAAAATCCGCGGCATTCGTTTTTGTTGATGTGCTGCTGATAATATTAATGCTGCTTCCTATCGCGGCACTCATTGCGCTGTATATACTTACAACGCCTGCGAGCGACGGAATACAGATAACGGGAGCGCGCATATATTTTACGCTTAATACCCCCATTCAGCCGTTCCCGATAACCGAATCTCAGGTTAATTCGCTTGCCGTCGTGCTTGTCGTCTTCTGGTTCTGCCTATTCATCACGCACGGCATCAAGGCAAAGCCGACCACCCGCCGTCAGCTTATCGCGGAGTGGATAGTCGAAACGACAGAGAATCTTGTCCGCACGAACATGCACCCGTATTTCGACGGCTTTGCGCCCTTTGTTGCGGCGATAATGGCGCTCTCCGCGCTCTCGAGTCTGCTGACGCTCTTCGGGCTCTACCCGCCGACCTCTGATCTGAATATCGTTGCGGGATGGGCGCTGCTCGTGTTTATCCTGATAACGCATTATAAGATGAAGGCAGGACCGCTTAATTATCTCAAGAGCTTTGCCGACCCTATCCCGCTTACCCCGCTTAACGTAATAAGCGAGATTGCGACCCCTGTCTCGATGTCCTTCCGTCATTACGGAAACGTTCTTTCGGGCTCGGTCATTTCGGTGCTTGTTGCTGCGGGTCTGGGCGGACTGTCGAGCATCGTGCTCGGGCGGCTGCCGGGTGCGCTCGCATCCTTCCCGCTGTTTAGGATAGGAATTCCCGCCGTGCTTTCGATTTATTTCGACATATTCAGCGGCTGTCTGCAGGCGTTCATCTTTGCAATGCTGACCATGCTGTATATCACGAACGGCTTTCCCGCCGACGAATATGCGCGCAGACGCGCCCGCAAGGCGGCAAAAGCAAAGCACTGACGTGCGCTTGATGCATTCGCGATATGTGTGTACGCTGTCTGCTTTGACGTGCCGTCATGTATCTGCATACGATGCGCTCGGCGCACAATACATCCGCGCGATATGCGATGCGTGGTGTGACGTGAGCAAAACGCGATGGGCTCTGCCTGTCTGTTTATAAAATCATCCATAAAACCCTAAAAACCATTTACGGAGGAAAACAAAATGGAACTCGCTATCGGTATTATTCTCGGCTGCTGCGGACTCGGTGCAGGACTTGCAATGATCGCAGGTATCGGACCCGGTATCGGAGAAGGAAACGCTGTTGCAAAGGCATGTGAAGCCATCGGACGTCAGCCCGAGAGCAAAGGCTCTGTAACCACCACCATGCTCATGGGATGCGCTATCGCTGAGACGACGGGCCTTTACGCGCTCGTTATCGCTATTCTGCTTATCTTCCTTGCTCCCGGCAGATTTGTAGATATTCTCGTAAATACAATGGCTAAGCTCGGCTGAGCCTTCTGAGACTGTCCGCGCGCTGCGCGGCAGGAGGGCGGCGTGCCCGCATTCGTGCGGGTGCAGCCTGTGCGGTGCGCGTCACGCTGTGCACGCGATACCGTGAGCCTACGCGCGGCGATGCCGCGGAATTTCGGAGAAAGGATTCAAAAATTATGGAGACCCAAACGCTTGAGGTCATATCGGTCAATATATGGCAGATAGTCGTTTCTCTGTGCAACCTTGTTATACTCTTTCTCGTGCTGAAAAAATTCCTGTATAAGCCGGTAAAGAAGGTGCTCGCAGAGCGCAGCGCCTCGGTTGAAAAGGAATATTCGGATGCACGCAATGCGTCGGGTATTGCCGAGGAGAGCCGCATGAAGTGGGAGAATAAGCTCCGCGATGCGGATGCCGAGGCTGCCGCAGTCGTTCGCGATGCCACAAGCGCAGCTCAGGCGCGCAGCAGCGAGATAATCGCCGAGGCACGCGAGCGCGCAGGCGGAATAATCCGCGAGGCGGAGGACGAGGCGAGCCTTGCAAAGAAGAAAGCGCAGGGCGAGATACGCGAGGAGATAGTCGATGTTTCGGGCTGCCTTGCGGAAAAGCTGCTCGAGAGAGAGATAAACGAGGGCGACCATCAGAAGCTTATTGACGACTTTATCGGCAACCTCGAAAACGACCGAAAGTAATTCGGTACGGTCAGTCGTCCGCCGCGTGCGGACTCTGCCGACCGTGACCGTAAACAAACGGAGAACGCTATGACAAGTACGGAAAAGGAATATGCCGCAGCGCTGTTCGAGCTCGCGTGCGAGAGCGGGAGAGAGTCGGAGTACGGCGAGGCGCTTCATACCGCCGTTTCGCTGATATTTGCGGACGAGAGATATCCGCAGCTGCTCTCTGTACCGTCTGTCCCGTCGTCTGCGCGCACCGCGATGCTGCGCGAGGCTGTGGGCGGGGTGGTATCGGGCGAGGTGCTCGATTTTCTCCTGCTGCTCACCGAGCGCGGCAGGATAACGATGCTCCCGCGCTGTGCCGAGGAGTACGACACGATGCTGCGTGAGCTTCAGCGCACGGCGGAGGCGGTCGTAACGAGCGCCGTCCCGCTGACCGAGGAACAGCTCGGGCGGCTGCGTGCAGCGCTTGAGAAGAAAACGGGCGAGCATATTTCGCTTCGCACCGAGCTTGACCCGTCGCTGATCGGCGGAGTGCGCGTCCGCGTGGGCGATACGCTCATTGACGGAACGCTGTCGGGCAGATTACACGATATCAGAGAGAGCATTTCGGGCAGATGATGCCCGCCGTGCTTCCGAAAGGATGAGATCAGCAGATGAATTCAAGACCTGATGAAATCAGCAGCATAATAAAACAGCAGATAAAGGACTACGAGTCGCATGTCGAGATGTCCGAGACGGGAACGGTCATACTCGTCGGAGACGGCATTGCGCGCGTCTACGGCGTTACGGGCTGTATGGCGGGCGAGCTGCTTGAGTTCGACGACGGCAGCTACGGAATGGCGCAGAACCTCGAGACCGAGACGGTATCGGTAGCCGTTCTGTCGGACAAGAACTCGATACGCGAAGGCTCAAAGGTCCGCCGCACGGGACGTGTCGTTTCGGTTCCCGTAGGTGAGGGATTGCTCGGACGAGTCGTCGGACCGCTCGGAAACCCCATCGACGGTAAGGGCGACATCGAGTCTGCCGAGACTCGCCCGATAGAGGCGGAGGCACCCGGAATAATCAAGAGAAAGAGCGTTTCGGTCCCGCTGCAGACGGGTATCAAGGCTATCGACAGCATGATACCGATAGGACGCGGACAGCGTGAGCTGATAATCGGCGACCGCCAGACGGGCAAGACCGAGATAGCGATAGATACCATCATCAATCAGCGCGACCAGAACGTTATATGCATCTATGTCGCGATAGGACAGAAGAATACATCGGTCGTCAAGATACAGAACGAGCTTGCCGCTGCGGGCGCGATGCCGTATACCGTCATCGTTGCCGCAGGCGCATCCGAGAGCGCACCGCTGCAGTATATCGCACCGTACGCGGGCTGCGCAATGGCGGAGTACTTCCGCGAGCAGGGCAGAGACGTGCTCGTCGTCTATGACGATCTGAGCAAGCACGCGGTGGCATACCGCGCACTCTCGCTGCTTATCCGCCGTCCGCCGGGAAGAGAGGCATATCCCGGAGACGTATTCTATCTTCATTCGCGTCTGCTCGAGCGCGCCGCGTGCGTTGCTCCCGAGTACGGCGGAGGCTCGATAACCGCACTGCCGATAATTGAGACTCAGGCGGGCGATGTTTCCGCATATATCCCGACTAACGTAATTTCCATCACCGACGGACAGATATTCCTCGAGACCGAGCTGTTCCATTCGGGCGTTATGCCTGCGATAAACCCCGGTATTTCGGTATCGCGTGTCGGCGGCAGCGCTCAGCTCAAGGCGATGAAAAAGGTCTCAGGACCGCTTAAGCTGCTCTATTCGCAGTACCGCGAGCTGCAGTCGTTTGCACAGTTCGGCAGCGACCTCGACGCGGATACAAAATCCCGTCTTGCACTCGGTGAGCGCATCGTTGAGGTGCTTAAGCAGGGACGTAATTCCCCGGTTCACGTCGGCTGTCAGGTCGCTATCGTCTATGCGGTCGTCAACGGCTATCTGAACGATGTACCCGTCGCAGAGGTGCATGCATACGAGGAGCGGCTTTATGAAAAGCTCCGCACCGACGCGCCCGAATTCCTCCGCCGCGTGACCGAGGGCATGTTTGAGGAAGAGGATGTCGAGACGCTCCGTACCGTTCTTGCTTCCATGCAGAGGTAAGTGCTATGGGCGGAGATATTAAGAATCTTCGGGCAAGGATAAAGAGCGTTGATTCGACCCTGCATCTGACGAGCGCGATGGGGCTTGTCGCGTCGTCTAAGATACGCCGCGCGGGCACCGCTATGCAGCACGGCAGACAGTACGCCGACGCGCTCGGCGATACGGTGCAGACGCTTGCATCGTCGCCCGAGTGCAGACGCAGCCCGTATATGCAGCCCCGTGATGGCGCGCCCGAGACGGTCATTGTCATTGCGGGCGACCGCGGTCTCGCGGGCGGATATAACGCAAACGCCTTCCGAGCATGCGACGCGCTGCTTTCCGGGATATCGGAGCGCGGCGGAGAGAGCAGGGTCATACCGATAGGAAAACGCGCATGCGACCGCTACGGCGCTGCCGCTGCAGAGAGCTTTGCTTCATCCGAGCGCATAACGTACGCCGAGGTCCGCGCGCTTGCCGAGCGGCTTTGCAGCAGCTTTACCGCAGGTGAGTGCTCGCGTGTGCACATAGTTTTCACCGCATTTGTTTCGATGATGAAGCAGGAGGCGGGCACCGGCACACTGCTCCCGCTCTCCCCCGATGGTGCAGAGCGTCACTGCGGCTGCGTGCTCTATGAGCCCGACGGTGCGGCTGTGCTCGATACGCTTGTTTCGGAGTATGTTGCGGGGCGCATATATGCAGCCGTAAAGGAGAGCTTTGCGAGCGAGGTCGCCGCGCGCAGGATGGCGATGGATTCCGCAGAGAAGAATGCAAAGCAGATGATATCCGACCTCCAGCTCAGCTATAACCGCGCGCGTCAGAGCGCTATCACGCAGGAGATAACCGAGATAGTCGCCGGAAGCGGAGACTGAGTATATCGGGCGACATCGCTTTATCTCTTACTGCAAGGCTCTTTTTCAGAGCCTTTTCAAAACTTCATTTCGGAGCGTTATTTCTGAGCTTCATTTCGAGGCTTCATTTTAAGGCTTCGTTTTAGGACTCGGCTTCATTTCAAAGCATTACTTTAAAGCTTCAATTCAGAGCATCATTTCAAAGCTTCAGCCGAGAGGTGTCGGGCGCGGTGCGCTGCGGCACAGACGGCTTTTGCGCGGGGCATAGCTTGCCGCCGCTATACGAAAATTACCGTAAGGAGATATGTTATGGCAGAATCTCGCACAGGCGTGGTTACTCAGGTAATGGGACCCGTCGTCGACGTTCGTTTCGATGACGAGGGCTCGCTTCCCGATATATATAACGCGCTTACAATGCCGATAGGCGATAAGACGCTGACCGTCGAGGTCGCGCAGCATATCGGAGACAATACCGTTCGCTGCATAGCAATGGCATCGACAGACGGGCTTACGAGAGGCACAGCGGCGCTTGATACGGGCAGGGGCATCACCGTTCCCGTAGGCAGAGAGACGCTGGGACGCATTCTCAACGTGCTCGGCGATGTCGTTGACGAGGGCGAGCCGCTTAAGACGGCAAACCGCAGCCCCATTCACCGTGCCGCACCGTCGTATGACGAGCTTTCCACATCTACCGAGGTGCTTGAGACGGGTATAAAGGTCATCGACCTTATCTGCCCGTTCGCAAAGGGCGGAAAGATAGGTCTGTTCGGCGGCGCGGGCGTCGGAAAGACCGTGCTTATCATGGAGCTTATCAACAATATAGCTAAGGAGCACGGCGGACTTTCGGTCTTTACGGGAGTCGGAGAGCGCACCCGTGAGGGCAACGACCTTTATAATGAAATGACCGAGTCGGGGGTTATCAAGAACACCTCGCTTGTCTACGGTCAGATGAACGAGCCGCCCGGAGCGAGAATGCGTGTTGCACTCTCGGGTCTTACCGTTGCGGAGTACTTCCGTGATGTAGAGGGGCAGGACGTGCTGCTCTTTATAGACAACATCTTCCGCTTTACTCAGGCTGGAAGTGAGGTATCCGCGCTGCTTGGCAGAATGCCCTCCGCCGTCGGATATCAGCCTACGCTTGCTACCGAGATGGGCGCGCTGCAGGAGCGTATCACATCCACAAAGCGCGGTTCTATCACGAGTATTCAGGCGGTCTACGTCCCCGCGGACGACCTGACCGACCCCGCGCCCGCAACGACCTTTGCACACCTTGATGCAACAACGGTTCTCTCGCGTTCGATAGCGTCGCAGGGTATTTATCCCGCCGTCGACCCGCTCGAATCGACCAGCCGTATCCTCTCCGCCGACATTCTCGGTGATGAGCACTATAATACCGCGCGCGAGGTGCAGCGTATAATTCAGCGCTACCGTGAGCTGATGGACATCATCGCCATAATGGGTATGGATGAGCTCTCCGACGAGGATAAGCTGCTTGTCGGCAGAGCGAGAAAGATCCAGCGCTTCCTCTCGCAGCCGTTCCATGTATCCGAGAAGTTCAACGGCTTCCCCGGCGTTTATGTACCGCTGTCCGAGACCATCCGCGGCTTCCGCGAGATAATCGAGGGCAAGCACGACGACCTGCCCGAGTCCGCATTCCTCTTTGTCGGAACCATAGACGAGGCGGTCGAAAAGGCTAAGGGGCTCGCAAAATGAAGCAGTTTACGCTTGTGATATCCTCGCCCGACGGTGAGATATTCCGCGGCGATGTGTACGGTATCAGCCTGCGCGGCGCGGGCGGCGACCTTGCCGTTCTTGCGGGGCATATCCCGCTGATAACCACCGTGCTGCCGTGCGACGTTAAGATAGACATAAACGATGAGCACGACTCTGTCGGTCATACGGGCGGCGGAATGCTTACCGTAGGCGTCGATAAGGTAACGCTTCTCACCGGCGATTTTGAATGGATACAAAAATAAATATCTTCTCTATTGCCGCATTGAGGTATAGAGTATGTACTCAAAGAGCGGGGCGTTGCCTCGCTCTTTTTGTGTCAGAAGAAAGAACCTTTTGCTTGTATGCGCATGTCGATTACGTCCCGCTTTTTCAGTCTCGCGTATTCGATCAGCTTGCCGCTAAGGTAGGTGCGAGCAGCGCATCACACCCACGTATCATCCGCTCGATAAAGATACCGTATCCCTTTGTCGGGTCGGTTATCATAACGTGCGTCACAGCACCGACGAGCTTTCCGTTTTGAATTACGGGGCTTCCGCTCATACCCTGAACGATGCCGCCCGTCGCCTCGAGCAGTGCCGGGTCGGTTATCTCGATAATGAAATTCCGCGTTCCCTCGCCGCTCGCATCGAGCTTACTTATTTTTGCTTTGTAATGCTTTGCCGTGCCCTCAACCGAGCAGATTATCTCGGCGTCGCCTATCTCCACATCCTCCTCGGGCGCGAGAGATATCGGCTTGCTCTCGCCGCAGGGCGCGAGTGAGAATATCCCGTAAACGCCGCTGTCGGTATTAGAGACCGCCGTGCCCGCCGCTGCGGTTCCGAAATACCCCTGCAGCTCACCGGGTGTGCCCGCGCGCCCCTTTTTTATGCCCGTGAGAATAACGTCGGAGATAACGCCGCGCTTCATCGGCATCAATATCCCCGTATCGCTGTCGTATATGCCGTGTCCGAGCCCGCCGAATGCGAGTGTTTCGGGAATGATATAGGTCAGCGTTCCGATTCCTGCGGTGCTGTCGCGCACCCAAACGCCTATCTTGTAGCCGCTTCCGTCGTCGACGGGAATCGCGCACACCGTGTGTGTAACACCATCGCGGTCAAATGTTATGAGTGTGCCTTTGCCCTCGGATTCGGAGATGTGCTCGTTCAGCGATAGAATGCTGTCAACAGGGTCGTCGCCGACTGCGGTTATAACATCGCCGACCTTGATGCCCGCATCGGCAGCGGGCGCGGCTGTACCGTCGGAGACGCTTACCTCACCTACTCCGACGACGAGCACCCCGTCGGTCTGCAGCTTTATACCGAAGGTCTGACCGCCGGGATAGACCTTCATATCCGATATATCGACATCTTCCGACAGCTGCGCGGTCAGCGCCGCGTCGCTCTCCGCTCCGACAGCGGCGGCGGATACGGCGGTGCAGAGCAGGAGAACGGCAGAGACGGCGGATGCGATTGCTTTTTTGCAGATATTACCATAGTTCACTATGCTTTTCCGTCCTTGACTCGACCGCATCGCGGCCGATTTTTTTGTGCAGACATGCTGCACAAGCATAGTTTTTGCGCGCGCACCGAATCTATGTCATGCAAAATTTCTCTTGATTTCATTTCGCCCGAAAAGCCGCGCGGCAACGCAGATGAGTGCGAATTATCAGTTTATGTAACATGTTCAAAAAAAATACATACATTTTCTGCGGCGATGTAGTATAATAACCTATAGGTACGTTTTATGCGTTCACCGACCGTGCGCGCCGCATAATGCGTTTGCCGTTAAACCGAAAGGATGCCGCAGCACATGCGGCGCTGAAGCTATGGAGTATATCGTTCAGGGCAGAAAGCCCGAGAGCTTTTTTCATTTTTTTGAGGAGCTGTCGCAGATACCGCGCGGTTCGGGAAACGAGAGCGGCGCAGCTGACTGGGTATGCGCTTTTGCCGAATCGCGCGGGCTCGAATGCTATCGCGATGAGCTGAATAACGTTCTTATCAAAAAGCCCGCAAGCGCGGGTTGTGAGGGTCGCCCCGCAGTGCTGCTGCAGGGTCACCTCGATATGGTTTGCGTCGCCCGCGAGGGAGTGGAGCATGATTTTGCCGCAGAGCCGCTGCACCTGCGTGCCGAAAACGGCTTTATATCCGCGGAGGGAACTACGCTCGGCGGAGACGACGGCTTTGCCGTTGCTGCGATGCTTGCACTGCTCGACGACCCGACTCTCGCTCATCCGCCGCTCGAATGCCTGTTTACGGTAGGCGAGGAGACGGGGCTTGTCGGCGCGCTCGGCTTTGATGTGTCGCGCCTGTCTGCCGAGCGGATGATAAATCTCGATTCCGAGGAGGAGCATCTTGTCGTTAACGGCTGCGTCGGCTCTGCCGATTATACCGTTCGTCTCGAGCCCGAGCGGGTTGAGCTCTACGGCCGCGTGATTGATATTACGGTCGGCGGCTTTTCGGGCGGTCATTCGGGCAGCGACATCGACCGCTCCCGCGTAAACGCGCTGCGCTTGTTCGGCAGAATATTTGCGGAGCTGTACGAGCGCTCGCCGTTCAATCTTGTCTCGATAGATTCGGGCTCTGTCTCTAATGCCATTCCGTGCGAGCTCCGCGCGCGCATCGCTGTCTCGGATGAGCCGTACGCGACCTCGCTGCTCGAGCAGCTTTTCGATGCTTTACGCGCCGAGCTGCCGCCCGAAGAAAAGCGCGGATATCTCCGCGTAGAGCGCACAAAGGCGTCGCGCCTGACAGAAGGTGAGATGCTTACCTTCAAGAGCACATCGAATCTGCTCTCGCTGCTTGCGCTCGCACCTTGCGGCGTTACCCGCCGTTCATCCGCCGACCCGACCTTTGTCGAGGCATCGGCAAATATTGCCTCCGCGCATATAGACGCAGACGGCGCTGTCGTCATCGCACTGATGTACCGCTCCTCCGACGAGAGCATGCAGGATCATATGCGCACGCAGCTGCTGCGGCTCTGCCGCCTGACGGGCGCACAGCTTACGGAGCTCGGCAGGTATCCCGGGTGGTCTCCCGTGTATGACACCGAGCTTCAGCGCAGCTATATAGCAGCCTATCTTGCGGTAAATCACGAGTATCTTGCACCCGAGGTGCAGCCGATACATGCGGGGCTTGAGTGCGGCGTTCTTGCGGGCAGAAGCGAGAGCGAATGCGGCAGACACATCGAGTGCATCTCGATAGGTCCCGATATCTTTGATATTCACACGCCGTCCGAGCGGATGGATATCGACTCCTGCGAGCGCGTATATGCCGCCGTCGCTAAGGCTCTTTCGATGCTCTGATTCTGCACCTACCGAAATCGAAACTCGAAAACGGAATAGGCGGAAAAACCAAAACCGAAACAATTGCTTCGCATCCCAAAGCCAAAGACCGGAGCCGCAAAAACCTAACCTCGACATCCCGATAAAAACCGAAATAATTCTCCCTGTCCGAGTTCAAAAAGTCGGACGGGGAGGCTTTTTTTGCGCCCTGAGTGCCGCCCACGCCCCGCGATTGATATATAAAGTGTAAACTTTTATTGGTTTTCTTATGCAGTTAATAAATGAGGTATAATATAGCAGTACACAAATCTGATAGGACAGGGAATTATGCTACACTTTATTACAGAAAATCGCTCCGTGATTGTTAAGATGTTCGTCAACCAGATCGGTATGATATTCTTCGGCTTTGTGCTTTCGATGGCAACAAACCAGAATGACAGCCTCTTTCTCGCAGCAAGCATCTTTTCGGTGCTCTTTTATATGTTTCTCGAGTATACCGTTGCATGGGATCTCGGCGCGCATGACAAGATAAAGCTTGACGGCGGCAGAATAGACTATATGCCCTGCAAGGGAATATTCACCTCGCTCTGCGCGAATATTCTTAATCTGCTCTCGGGCGTGCTAACCGTTATCGGCTATTTCTGCCTTTCCGCAGCGGATCGCGTTCCGCATATGGCGGTGTCTGCCGAGCATTCGGCAAAATGGGCGGTGAATCTCTTTGCCGTTCCGAACATCATCTGCCGCGCACTCCAGCCAATGTTCTCGGGCATCCTCTATAACTTTTCGCCCTATAACCCGATAGCGCTCATCTTCCTCCCGCTGCCGATAATCGCGATATCGGGTCTCGGATATTTCGTTGCTATCAAGGGCAAGAGCATTTCGGGAATGCTCGGTATCAAGACAAAGCGCAACGGCGGCGGTCGCTGAACAGCCGCATCGCACGTGTAAAAAACGCAAAATAATAACGTTTAAAACAACTGCAAAAGAAAGAATAATGCCCAAGCGCATTATACAGACGCAAAAATCGCCTGCCGACCCGCCGCATTCTGCGATGAGCCGATAGGCGTTTTTGTTATTTGTTTGTTATTTGTGCTCATGCCGCCGTGCAACACAGCGAAGTTGTATCGGCTTTTCGGCTGTGCCGTACTTACTGCTGCGTGTCGAACTCCGCAGAGCTTTTTTCCTCTGTTTTGCAGGGGCTTTTTCGGCTTGCGTCTTTTCTTGCAGGCGCTTTTTCAATTTTGCATTTCGCTCATCTCTATGTTATATTTTGTAGTTTACTCGAAGTTAATGGGTAAAAAGCAAATTTTTCGTTTTTTTCAAAAAAATATGCGGCCTATCGCCTTCTCGTCGACCGCAATCTCGTCTACTGTCTGTCGCAGCCACCGCAGTTGCCTCCTCCGCAGCCGCCGTCCGCCGTTTCTTTCTTTCCGTTCCGTCCATATCCACCCGCCGCCGTAATGTCCCGTTACCGTAATAGTTGCGTGTGCGACGACATATAGATGTAATAATTCGGGCGGCGTGACACCGTGTCGCCGTCGCCTGACAAAAAAGAAAACGGCGGGTGATACTATTGACAGAGTGTGCCACAAAGCGTGCCGTATGGTATGCCGCGAAATATTTTTTCTTTCTACTGCTGCTCATCTGCGCGGCGGTCTTGCTCTACGGCGTGTTTCAGCTGATACAGCCGCAGCCCGATCCGCAGGCGGCGTATAATCCGGGGCGGCAGAAGATAATCGTAGACGCGGGGCACGGCGGCGGGGACGGCGGCGCGGTCTCCGCATCGGGACTGCTCGAAAAGGAGCTTAATCTCGAGCTGTCGCTTGCGCTGCGCGACATGCTGTGCGCCGCGGGCTACGACGTAATAATGACCCGCAGCGACGACAGCATGCTGACATGGGAGGGAGCGCCGAGCGCAAAATCGGGCGACCTGCGTGCGCGTACCGAGATAGCAAACGCAAATCCCGACGCGCTTTTTGTCAGCATACATATGAATAAATTCCCCTCGGAATCGGTTCGCGGGGTGCAGCTCTACTATTCGCCCAATCACCTCGAGAGCCGCAGCATCGCCTCCGCGATACGCGACGGCGTCAGAGCACAGCTGCAGCCGTGGAACGAGCGCCCGCTTAAGGAAGCGGGCAGCAACATCTACGTTCTCGACCGTATCCGCTCGCCCGCCGTGCTTGTCGAGTGCGGCTTTCTCTCAAATGCGGGTGAGGCTGCGATGCTCTCCCGCGCCGAATACCGTCAGGCGCTCGCGCTCGTCATCTCTTCGTCGCTGCTCGATTATCTTGACAAAGCGGGATGAATGTATTATTATAGGAAGTGAAATTCGTGCGGCGCAGCCGTAACGAAATAATGCTGTGAAAGAGGAAATTTAGATGAAGGGTCCGAAAACGGTCTATATATGCTCCGAATGCTCGTATAAAAGCGCAAAATGGCTCGGAAAATGTCCCGGCTGCGGCTCGTGGAACACGATGGAGGAATCGGTCGAGGAGACCGCCGCCCCCGCCGCTGCCCCCCGCCGCAGAACGGGCTTGCTCGCGACCGACGAGCGCGGCGCGGAGCGTCTGTCAGAGCTTACCGTTCCCGAATTCATGCGTACGGCTACGGGCATGGGCGAGCTCGACCGCGTTCTCGGCGGCGGTATAGTCAGCGGCTCTGTTGTGCTGCTTACGGGCGAGCCGGGCATCGGAAAATCGACTCTGCTGCTGCAGATATCCGATATCCTCTGTCGCAACAGGCGTGTGCTCTACATATCGGGCGAGGAATCGCGCGGTCAGATAAAGCTGCGCGCGCAGCGTCTCGGCACTGTGGGGGAAGAGCTTTATATCTACACCGATCCGTGCGTTGAGAAGATAATAGAGGAAGCGGGGCGGATAAAGCCCGATATACTCATAGTCGACTCCATTCAGACGGTATATTCCGACCGCGTCAGCTCGTCGTCGGGCAGCGTCACGCAGGTGCGCGAGACGGCAGCGGCGCTTATCGCTTATGCAAAATCGAGCGATACCTCGATAATCCTTGTCGGTCACGTCAACAAAGAGGGCAGCATCGCGGGACCTAAGGTGCTCGAGCATATGGTGGATGCCGTGCTCTGCTTTGATGGCGAAAAGCAGATGGCATACCGCGTTATCCGTGCGGCTAAGAACCGTTTCGGCTCGACAAACGAGATAGGCGTATTCGAGATGACCGCGCAGGGACTCATAGAGGTGCCGAACCCCTCCGCGGCAATGCTTGAGGGCAGACCGACGGGCATGCCGGGCAACTGCGCCGTCTGCATAATCGAGGGTACGCGGCCGATAATCGCAGAGGTTCAGGCGCTCGCTGCCCCGACCGTCTTTTCTGTGCCGCGCAGGACAAGCAACGGTATCGACTATTCGCGGCTGTATCTGCTGCTCGCCGTGCTCGAAAAGCGGCTTGGAATTCCTTTTTCAAAGTATGATGTCTATATCAACGTCGTCGGCGGTCTGCATATAGACGAGCCGTCGGCGGATACCGCCATCTGCCTTGCGCTCATCTCATGTATGCGTGATATTCCAGTCGACGACAGGCTGATTGCGATGGGTGAGATCGGTCTGAGCGGAGAGTGCAGAGGTATCTCGGATGTAGATGCCCGCGTCGGTGAGGCGCGCCGCCTCGGCTTTGATAAGGTCGTTCTGCCGCGTCTGAGCGTCAAAAAGGCGCATGCGGATGGCGATGTGGAGCTCTATCCCGTCGGTGGAATATACGACCTACTCAAAGTCTTTGCGGACAAAAATAAGGCGTGAGCATTTCCGAAAAACGCGGTGTGCCCGAGAAGTGTAAGCACGGCGGAGATGCGTAGGTGTGACGGGAAATGCGTCATTTTTCCCCGCGTCGGTGCGACGTTTTTTCCGTATCTGCCGAGCAGAATAAAAACATATCGCCGTTTCGCTATCCAAGTGTTGACAGATTGCGTCTGACGTAGTATAATGATGTCACATTTTGTATATAAAAGAAAGGACATCACATGAAAAGAGCATTATCATTTATTCTTGCTGCACTGACCGCGCTGTCGCTTGTGACCGCATGCGTATTTTCGGTCGGCGCTGAGGAGAATCTTTTTCAGAAATTCGATCTCCTTCAGGCATACGTTATGAACTTCGGCGCTAGTGCCGGAATTAACCCGAGTGATATCGGCTATTGGGTCGAAAGACAGTATTCCGCTGTCGAGGGCGACGACTTCCTCTGCGGTACGCTTGAAAGCGGCGTGTTCAAGGAGGATAAGGATGGTATGTGCTATTCTTTCCCTGCCGATAAGTTCGAGGCAATCGCACACCGCCTGTTCGATTTTGAGGGTACGCTCCGCGAGATGATAGAGCGCGATACCGATCAGTATCCGCAGCTTACCTACGATGCCGCAAATGACAGATTTATCTATCAGCTGATCGGTAAGGGCGGAGTACCTTACCGTCAGAATGGCTATGTACCGTGCGATGACGGCAGCTATGATGTCTATTTCCAAAGCGGCGACTTTGTAGAGACCGAGAACGATTATTATATCGTCTGGGAGGAAAACTACTACATGCTTAACGTCACAATCGACGAACCGCTCCTGAAGGTCAACGGCGGTCAGCAGGTCAATAAGCTCCCCGAGGACCCGAAATTCCTGCCCTATGAGGAGCCTAAGAATATCATCATTAATGCCGTTGACGGCGTTTCCTTCGAGATAGGCGATGATCAGCTTCCCGTAGGCACCGAGGTTACCGCAGTAAAGCCCGATGATTACGATGTCGAGGCATTCAAGAGCGCCATCCGCGGACTGTCCGAGAGCATAGAGGTCTACGGCATAAGCGCAAAGGTCGACGGTGCGCCCGCAGTATGCAGCGGCGAGGTCGAGGTGACCTTCACCGTTCCCGAGTCGCTTCCGCTTGACGGACTTAAGCTCTTTACCATCTCTCCCGCTAACGGCAGCGCCGTAGATCTGCCCGTTACCGTTGACACAGAGGCACGCACCGCAACGGCTAAGATAGACTTTAAGTCCTATTATTTCGTGCTCTGCACCGCCGACGGTGTAAACGGTGATATCAACGGAGACGGCAGACTCGACACAAAGGACCTGATTCGTCTCATGAAGCATATAGCTGCTAAAGGCGAGGGCATAAATGCGACCGCTCCCGACCTCAACGGCGACGGAAATGTAACCACCATCGACCTTGTACGTCTTATGAAGATGATAGCGGGCTGACGGAAACATAATTGAACATTGTATCGGAGCTGCCGAGACCTGCGTTTCGGCGGCTCTGATTTTTAGGCAATATAAAATCTCGGGCTGCGCCTGTGGCTCAAACGGGTTTGTCCGTGATTTTACTTTCCGCAGCATCCACCGAAAAATTATGATTGCATGATTGCGAGTTTTGTGATAAAATAATCCTATAACAGCAACGCTGCGAGGTAAATATGAATAACAGTTTTTTTGCGATTCTTTTTCGTCAACGCTATATAAAGAGATGGGGGCTCATGCGCAACACGCGCGAGGAGACGCTTGAGGAGCACGCAGCGGAGACTGCAATGCTCGCGCACGCGCTTGCTTCTATAGGAAACGAGCTTTTCGGCAGGCAGTATAACGCCGACCGTGCGGCCACGCTCGCGCTCTTTCACGACGCGACTGAGGTCTACACGGGCGATATGCCTACCCCCGTTAAGTACTATACCCCCGAGATACGAGAGAGCTACAAGCGTATAGAGTCGGAGGCGGCGCGCAGACTCTGTACGACGCTGCCCGACGAGCTGCGGCATGTGTATGAGCCGATAATATGCGGTCACGGAGAGAGTACGGTCGGCACGGCTGCCGCAAACAAGCACACTGCGGTCGACGACGATCTCATCACGCCCGACGCTGTCAGGGGTATAATTGACGGAGACTCGACAGGCGGAGAAACTTCGGCTGACGGAAGCGCCGATGCACGTAATACTGTCAAAGACCGGACCTCGGTAAATGCTCAAACAGTGGTTGATGCACAGTCTGCGGTCGATGCACAGTCTGCGGTCGATGCACAGCCCGCGATTGATGCTCAAGCCGCGGCAGATGCATCGCTTGGCAGGATAGTAAAAGCAGCAGACAGTCTTTCGGCATACATAAAGTGTCTGGGCGAGCTCGGCGCGGGTAATACCGAGTTTGAAGATGCTGCAGCATCCACAAGACAAAAGCTCGAACAGATGAATATGCCCGAGCTTGATTGGTTTATGGAGAATATGCTTGAGGCATTTACCGTACCGCTCGACCGCGTCGGCTTCTGAGACGGGGAGCATTACCGCTTTTTTGTGTGCGGAGCATGATTTTTATGCATGTTATGCGTCATAGCTTTGCGTTTGCGCCGCACGCTGTCCGGTTCCGGCACCGTCCTCTTTGCACTGCGTGCGGCGTTACCTTCGTACCGCACCGTGTCGCACCGTCGCTGCATGCGTTTGCTGACTTTTATTTGCCTGTTTGATGCATAGTGCAATTAACAATTTGTATACTTTTGTATCAAACTATGTTAATAACAAAGTGATATAATTAATGTGTTGTGCAGAGAATAATGACGCTGCTGCCGCTGCACGATTCCCGATATTCGGGCCATTAGCTCAGTTGGTTAGAGCTACCGGCTCATAACCGGTCGGTCCAAGGTTCGAGTCCTTGATGGCCCACCAAAAACGACGATTTTCGATAGAAAGCCGTCGTTTTTCTTTTATAGCAGTCAGTTCGCCGCTAAAGCGGTTTGAGTGGTATGAATACGCGTCCGACGCAGAGTCGTATTGACCGACCGCGCAGGGTATTATTATATTATTAAATAAAAGACTAAGTGACAGACGTATACCACGACTTATTGCGCATGGAAGAGTGTACCTACAGTGCTTAACATACAAGTGGGCGGCAGCCGATATTCGGCTGCCGCCCACTTGTGCGTTAAATGCATGTTATTGCCTTATCGTTTTGCTGTGCCGCGCATTATTCTGCCGCAGTAGTTTCACTCGCGGGTGCAACGCCGCTGATAAGAGCATCGAGCACCGAGGAATCCGCCTTATAAACAACTCCGTCGTCGCCGTAGAGCAGATAGCGCTGGGAGGTGGTGTCGCTGCCGTCCTCGGAGAGCACCTTGCCGCCTACGCGCAGCGAGTAGCTTCCCGTAGTCGTTACCGATGTTGCGGAGGAATCCGAATTCGTCTCGTCAAGCTGTACCTCTTTTGAGTAGTCGACGGTCACGGTGTAAGCGTCGCCGTCGCCGAGCCCCATCTCAGACAGCTGCTCGTCGCTCGGGTCGTATGCCGCCCATCCGGTCAGTTCGAGCTTTCCGAGCAGCTCTGCATAGCTGTCGGTGAGCATATCGCCGGTATAGTTATCGGCGCTGCCGTCGGGTGCGGTCACCGAATAGCCCGTGTAGGTAATATCGGTCGGGAGCGACGCAAGCGAGATGATATCGTCTTCGGATACGCTGAAAGCGCGTATTATCGAGCTGTCGACGGTATATACAGTGCCGCTGCCGTCGGTCAGCATGTAGTAGACGCTCGAATATTCGTTGTAGTCGCCTATGCTGTAGCTGCGGGTCGTGCCGTCGGAGTAGCCGACGGTGACGGTCAGCGACGGCTCGTCGAGACCGTATGTCGAGAGGTCTCCCGGCTCGGTTATCTCGCGCGACGCGCTGATAGAAGCGACAGCCGACGCAAGCGACGAGAGCTTAGTGTCGCTGAGCGGGAAGCCCGGGCGCTGTGTATACTCCCACTCCGCGGAGCTCGAGCCGCGGGTGAGCGTTATCGTGCCCTCCGATGCCTCGCTGCTCGGGAAGGAGAGCGAGAGCACCTCGGAGCTCTGATGTGCGGAGACGGAGATTAGGGTTGTCTCGTCTGCACCGTCGGTCTTGCCGTCGTCGGCGAGCAGCGGCGCAACGATGAAATATACGGCGACGAGAGCCGCAGCGAATACGACGAGCAGAATGCTCGTAACGAGCTGTCTCTGTCGTTTCTTTTTCCTGCGCAGCTCGCCCGCGTCGGGTGCTGCGGTGCTCTCTTCACTTATAACGGGTGTTACCTTCTTTTCGTCCATAGCTCAGCCTCAGCGCTTTCTGCGTCTGTTCCAGATGCAGAGTCCGCCTGCTGCGACCGATACGGGAACAACGACGCACATTATTGCAAGCCAAAAACTGCTCGATCCGTCGGGAACGACGAGCGAATCTGACATCAGCGACTTTGCCGCGATGGTGACAGATGCTTCCTTCTCGCAGACGGTGTTCATGGTTGCGATAAGATACTGCAGATTTGCGTAGTAGTTCTCGCCGATGTAGGGCGAGCCGAACCATATCAGCTGACCGCCGCTCTCGGAGAGAGTTGATCTTGCTCCTACCATAAACTGCCCTTCGACATCATCGTCGGTCACCGAATAGATGGTGTCATTACTCAGCGTCTCGAGATTTGTCTTGCTGTACGCCTTGTCGGAGGTGGAGAGCAGAGAATCGACGGTTACGCTCTTGTCGGTGTCGACCTTCGTGATGCCGTGTGCCTCGGGAGCGATTATATATACGTTGCTCGACGCGAGCATGGAGGAAATATCCGTGCTTGCGATGGTGGGCAGGAGATAGTAGGGCTTGCCGTTTGCGTAGTTGCTATCGCTGCCTTCAACGAGCAGACCGGGAACACGGCTGAGCCCGTAGCGTTCGCCGAGCGAGTTCAGATTGTCGAGCGAGTAAGGATAATAGGTCAGCATAATGACCTTTCCGCCGCCGTCGATATATTCCTCAAGCGCGGATACCTCATCCTCCGAGAGGTCGTTCTGCGGAACGTTTATCAAAACGCAGGATGCGTCGCTCGGAACCTTTCCGTCGCCCGTTATCAGCGAGAGCTGCTCTGTGCGGAAGTTGTCGTCCGCAAGAATGGAGGAAAAGTCGGAGGAGAGACTGCTCTCACCGTTTCCGTTAAGCAGATAAACGACGGGAAGATTGTCGCTCGTTACATATTCGATGGCGCTTGTCATCTGCGCCTCACCCGCAAACTCATAGGTCGTGTCGTAGGACATCGTCTGATAGTTGGGGGTCTGGGTGGTCACGACTATATCGGAGTAGTCGACCACCTTTGAGCGGAGAGCAGAGCTTACGATAACGCTGTTCTGCGAGGGGGCCTTATCGGTGTAGGCCTGATAGAAGGTCGGGTTGAGCGCAACGTCGACCTGCTCGACCTTTATGTGCGAGTTTATCGACGCATATCTGCCCAGCAGCTCCCATATCATGTCACCGTAGGTAGACGAGGACGAACCGAGCAGCTGATACATGGTTATATCGGCATCTACGTCCGCAACGAGCTTTTCGGTATCCTCAGAGAGGGTGTACAGGTCCTCCGCGCTCATATCGAATTTTGTCAGGCGCGAGGGGAGGGAGGATACGAGCAGGTTAACGACTATCACCACAACGATAGCAACCGCAACGCCGATAAGGCTGAAGCTGCCGAGACGTGTACGGCGCTGCTCGCCCTCTGTTTTCTTGAAAATATTCTTCATTTCACTACCTCCTTACGCCCATCTTCTCTGCTGCATGGACTTTGCAGTGAGATAGCAGAACAGGCAGATGACCGTCAGATAGTACACGACGGCGCTGAGATCGAATATACCGCTTACAAAGCTGTCGAGACGGTTGAATACGCCGAGACTTGTTATAATGTTCGGGAACAGACCCTCAAACATGCTCGATTTTACGAAGTAAAGCACCGCGAGCAGCAGCTGAAGCACGATGTAGACCGAGCCGCCGAGCGTTGTATTCTTTGTCAGCATATACGCAACGACAGCTGAGGCAGCCGCGAGAACCGAGAGCGCGATGAACGACGCTATCGGAGTAGACGGAACAAGTGACGAGATACCGTTTGCGAGATAGCAGACTAGCAGCGCACCGAACGAAAGCACGGCTGCAATTATCTGGCTCTCGGTGAGCGCCGAGAAGAACATTCCTATCGCGATGAGCGCACAGCCCATCAGGAAGAACGCAAACAGCGTTCCGTATGCGGTGGCAAAGTTTATCGTTCCGTAGATGGAGAGGATAGGCGGAATGAGCGCAAGCAGCAGGGTAGGCGCTGCGAGCACCGTCACCATTGCAAGATACTTACCCGCAACAACGTCGCGTAGCTTCAGCGGCAGCGAATACAGCAGCTGATCGGTCTTGCGGTGACGCTCGTCCGAAAAGCTGCGCATGGTCAGTATCGGAACGATTATCATATAAATAAAGTAGGTCGAGCTGAGCATGTACTCGAAATTCGGGTACCCGCTCCTGAGGTTCAGCGCGACGGTGAATATTCCGCTGACGAGCAGCAGAAACGCCGCAAAGATGATGCCGGTCATGTTTGTGTAGAACGACCGCAGCTCTTTTCTGAAAACAGCAATCATATCTTAGCCTTTCTTATCGGTTGTTTTTTGATTTTTATCTGATAAAGCTTATCGGAATTTACCTGATAAAATGCGGTCGGTCATCCGAACAGCGGCTTGTAGCCGTCGTCGCCATCGGCATCGTCCGCAGCGTCCGCACCGTCGACTTCGTCGGGATCGTCGGCGGTCGCAATATCGTCTCCGTCGACGCCGTCTGTATCTGTATCGGTATCGCCGTCGGTCTCAACGCCGGTCTCGCCGCCGTCGCCGTATGCGTCCGCCGTGCCGTCACCGTCTCCGTCGTCACCCTCAATGCTCTCATCGTCGGGCATGTCCTCGTCAACCGCAGCGGCATCATCCTCCTGCGTCAGACGCAGGAACATCTCCTCAAGGGTTCTTGTAACGGGCTGAATTCTGTAAACGGTCATTCCCGCACCTGCAAGGGCGGAGAACAGCTGCTCGCGCAGCGCGCCTTCATCCTCCGTTGTCAGGCGGGCATTCAGTACACCCTCCTCATCGGTCGGGTCTATCTCGTAGCCGTCGACCGCGCCGATGTTCTCAAGCAGTGCGCTGAGCTCTGTAACGCTGCCGCGGACGGTGATCTCGGTCGCCTTTTCCTCGCCGAGCGCGCTGCCGAGGTCGTCTATCGGCGAGCTTGCAACAAGCTTTCCGTGCGAGATTATCATAACGTAGTCGCACACGGCGGATATCTCAGAGAGAATGTGGCTCGAGAGAATTACCGTGTGCCGCTCGCCGAGCTTCTTAATCAGCGAACGGATGTAGATTATCTGTCTCGGGTCGAGTCCGACCGTCGGCTCGTCGAGGATGATTATCTCGGGTGAACCGAGCATCGCCTGCGCGATACCTACGCGCTGCTTGTAGCCCTTTGAGAGGTTCTTTATCAGACGGCTGCGCATGCCGCCGATGCAGGTCGCATCCATGACGTATTCTATCTCCTCATGCAGATCAGCTCCGCGGAGTCCCTTTGCGCGACCGACGAACGTGAGATATTCCTCGGGGGTCATGTCGGGGTAGAGCGGCGGCTGCTCGGGCAGATAGCCTATCAGGCGCTTTGCCTCGTCAGGCTCCTCGCAGATGTCGTATCCGCCTATGAGTACCTGTCCCTCCGTCGGCGCGAGACAGCCCGCGATGATGTTCATCGTCGTACTCTTGCCCGCACCGTTCGGTCCGAGAAAACCGTATATCTTTCCGCTCTCTACCTTGAACGAGAGGTCGGATACGGCAACGCCCGAACCGTACTTCTTTGTCAGATGCTTTACTTCAATCATTGTAATTTCCTTTCAAAACAAGGTCATAAATGACGCGAGTGGCATGTTCATGCCCTTATCCATTATTCTAATACCTTATTGTGACGGCTATGTGAAGGTGTGATGTAAATATTCAGAATATTCCTTCCGATGAAGCTATAAAATCGAGCGACGGCCGGCGGTTTGCCGTTTCATGTCGCATGAAAACTCAAGTGCTGACAAGCAAACACCCCTGCATACGAGCTTTGTCATATGCAGGGGTATTGTCAACATGATTTATCAGTCGATATAGATAACATCGTCCTTATCGTGCAGCAGCTTTTTCGCCTCGCGTATCTTATGCGAGAACACGCATATCATAATGATATCGCAGAGACCGTCAACGATGAGCGAGATGCCCGCGAAGATCATGACGGTATCGAACGGTCCGAACATGACGAGCACGCCGAGCACAACCGTGATTATCGAGAGCAGGAGCATGCCGACCCAACCGCCGACGTGTGCGCGCTCGCATTCGATGCTGTCCGCTATCGAGGTGCTTCCGTCGATGACGATAAATATACCGAAAATGACGGTGAGCAGGTCCTTGACCACATTCGGATTAACGATGCAGAACAGTCCCGCGAGCAGCAGCGCGATACCTGATATCAGCGCGTGACCGCCGAAGAAGAATCCGTATGAAGCGAAGGCGATTATCGCCACAACGCCCGCCGTCATAAGCACTATGCCCGATATCGTACAGAGCACGTCCGACGAGCTGTCGGGCAGCACGATGAACAGCACGCCGACAACAATCGCGAGCAGCGCCGTAATGACCTTATCCCATTTTGCGATTTTGATCTGTCTTTTAATTTCGTTCATAACCTTACCTCCGCAGAAGTATTATTTCGGCAGCGGGAAGCTCACCGTACGCCGTCCGCCGCGCAGGCGGTGCAGTCGGGGTGCGGCGTTCTGCCGCGATGCTCCCGCATCTCCTTACACCGACTATTATACCCCTTTTTGAGAAAAATTCAAGCCCACTGGGGCGGAATTCAGCCCATCAATTTGCGCCGTATGAATAAAATTCCATCAAAATGCCGCATCGGAGGAGCTTTTGCATCGGAGACGGAGATATTTTACAAATCAAAAATAGCGATATTTTTTTCGATGAACGGCGAAGAACACCGTTGTGACGGCAGCGGAGACGAGCTCTGCGGCGATGATGGAATACCAGATTCCGTCCATTTTGAATATCAGCGGCAGCAGCATGACCGCAGCGGTCTGAAAGACGAGCGAGCGCAGGAATGCGATGAGCGCCGAGGTGAGACCGTCGCCGAGCGCAGTGAAGAATGCCGAGCCGAACATCGATATACCCGACAGCAGGAAGGAGAACGAATATATTTTAAAGGCGTGGACGGTCAGCGACATCAGCCCGTCGTCATAGCCGACGAACAGCGATGCGAGCGGCGAAGCAAGCAGCTCGCCGAGCCCGAACATGAGCAGCGAGGAGCAGCCGATAACAGCGAGGCTCTTGCGGAAAAGATTGCACAGTTCTGCATTATTCTGTGCGCCGAGGCTGAAGCTCACCACAGGCGCAATGCCCGTCGCATAGCCGATAAATACAGCGAGGAAGATGCCCGTCACATACATCAGAACGCCGTATGCCGCCACTCCGTCCTCGCCCGCATATTCCATCAGACGGGTGTTATACAGCATGCTGACGATGGACATGGATATGTTGCTCATCAGTTCCGATGAGCCGTTTGTGACGGTGCGCAGCAGCGCTCTGCCGTCGAAGCGGGGCGTGGCAAATCGCAGCGCGCTGCCGTTCGGAAGGGAAAAATATATCAGAGGGATAACGCCGCCCACCACCTGACTCAGCGCGGTCGCTATTGCTGCGCCGAACAGACCGAGAGGAAAAACGGCGACGAGCAGTGCATCGAGCACCATGTTGGTAACGCCCGACGCGACGGTGACATACAGACCGACCTGCGGACGCTCCGCGGCGATGAAAAAGCTCTGAAATTCGTACTGCAGCAGAAAGGTCGGCATCGACGCGAACAGAATCCTGCCGTATGTGACGCAGCCGTCAAGCAGCTCGCCCTCCGCACCGAGCAGCGCGCAGAGAGGGCGGATGAATATCCAGCCGAGCACGCCGATAACGACTCCGCAGATCGCGGCTACGATAACAAACAGCGAGAACAGCTCGCGCGACTTTTCGCGCTTGCCCTCGCCCATTGTCTTTGCGATGACGGCAGAGCCGCCCGCGCCGAACATGAATCCTATCGAGCCGAGTATCATGATAAAAGGCCATGTGAAATTGACCGATGCGAACGAGGTCTTTCCGACATAGTTAGACACGAAATAGCCGTCTACGATACTGTATATAGAGGTAAATATCATCATAACGACCGACGGCAGCGTGAATCGCAGCAGTTTGCCGTAGGTGAAATGGTCGGATAAGCGGATCTTTGCTTTTCCCAAGGCTTTGAGCTCCCATGCTTTTTGTGAATTGATATTAAAAAACGCCGTGCGGCGTATAAAAAACGGCGCGTCCGAACCCTCGTCCGAACTGCCGGAGGGTATTGTAACATATTATTTCGGATATTGCAAGACCTGCTTTCGGTAATGCGGCGTTCCGTTTTCTGTCGGGCGCGGCTGCGTGCGGATTTTAGTTTTTGTCGAATCTTGTAAAGCTATTGAAAAAAACGGAAATTAATGATATAATCTACGTATAAGTGAGGCGGGCGCATCAAAATATGTCATTTAGAACGGAGCATATCATGGATATAGAGTTCAGAAAAGCAACGGAAGCCGATCTTGATGCGATCGAGGCAATATATAACCGCATCCACACCGAGGAGGAGCTCGGAAAGGCGAGCATCGGCTGGGTGCGCGGGGTCTATCCCGTGCGTGCGACCGCTGAGACGGCGCTTGTCGACGGCGAGCTGTTTGTCGTCGAAGCGGACGGCAGGGTCTCGGGCTGCGCCATCATCAACAGCAAGCAGGTCGACGCATATACGGGCGCGCCGTGGATGTACGATGTTCCCGATTCGCGCGTGACCGTGCTGCACACCCTTGTTATCGACCCGCTCATGTCAGGGCTCGGGCTCGGCACCGCATTCGTCAGCTTTTATGAGCGCTATGCCGCGGGACGCGGATGCCCGTATCTGCGGATGGACACAAATCAGAAGAATACCGCCGCGCGTACGATGTACAGAAAGCTCGGTTATCGTGAGGTCGCCGTGCGGTCCTGCACCTTCAACGGCATAAGAGAGATTAATTTGGTTCTGCTCGAAAAAAAGGCAGATATGACCTGAATCCGTCGCGCGGACCGTTTTTTCTCTGTGTTCAGGCAATTTTGATTTTGAACCGTTTGCATACTGAGTTTCGTATCGGCATGTTTTTTTCAAATATTATGTCTGGATTACGGTCGGGCGATGCAGCTGCATTACCCGACTGCATTTTTGTTGTCACGGTGTTCTGCTGCGTTGGAATTCTGCGACAGCTATTGACATTCGCCGCGCGCGGTGATACAATGTCGGCAGATACGGCAGGGATGACTGTCGTTTGCTTTTTGTCACTCGGTTAGCTCGGGCTAACTTGACGCTCGGCAGCCTTGAAACGGCATCGGAGGACTACTTTCCGATGCTGCGGCATGACGAGGCGGCAAAATGACAAAGCGGCAAGGCACAGCAGGGCAGCAACGCTTTTATCAGGCGGCTGATGATGTGCAGGACCGTATCGGAAAGGGTGTATGGTTATGGAAAAGGGAACAATAATCGCAATAGTTATATTGGCGTTGGTAATCGGCGTTTGCGTTGTTTCTTCAATTGTGCGCTCGGTCGGCGCGCGCCGCAGCGGAGAGGGAAAGAAGCAGAAGGACGAAACACTCGGTACGCTCACCGTCGGTATCGAAGGAATGCACTGCGACCATTGCCGCGTTGCCGTTCAGGAGCGGCTGAATAAGATAAAAGGAGTCAGCGCAAAGGTCAGCCTTTCGTTGCACAGCGCGACGGTGAAGTACAGCCGACCGATAGAGGACAGCGAGATACGCGAGGCTATCGAAAGTATAGGCTATGGGGTCGGTGACATTAAGCATCCGGAAGGCTGAAAAAGCTCTCGGGGAGGCTAAAAAAGCGCAGACCGAAAAAACGAAAACAAGCTTCTTAATGGTGGCTTTAGTATAATCTGATTTGCGGAATGATGTCGGAATCCTCGCGGATTCCTTAAAAGATGAAATAATGTTTTCGCTTTTTCTACCGCCGAAAACCGTCTCTGCCGTACGCTTGTACGGCGACGAGGCGGTTTTCGACGCTTCTGCATCTTTTTTATCTCTCCCCAAAGATCAAAGGTGAGCTGTTAAAAAACGAATTTATTAACAGCTCACCTTTTTTACGTTATTGCCTGTTTGCTCACGCTTGATGCCGTGCATGTTTTAACAGCAATGCGTCTCCGCGCTTCGGATGCCCGCATACCCGTACCGTTATTGCCGTCGGGATCTTCTTTTTTTAATGCAAGCATTTCTGCGCCGCCGTCAAAAAGCAGCCCTGCATAGCTGTATTCGCTGCATAGTGCGCGCTTTTCGCGGCGTAGCGCGCGGTATAGATGAGCGCTGTCGTGTGCTTCTGCTTTTTCGCTGCTGCACTTCCCTTCACTGCCGCCCCACTTTCTCGATTTATGATGCGGAAGCAGTGCCGCTCCGACACCGCCGCGATGCCACGGCAGACGCTTGCCCGTGTGCGGGTCACGCATGACCGCCTCACGAATCCCTATTATTTTCCCGCTTGCTTTATCGATCGTAATTCCCGCCGTGCCTATGTACATCACCCTTCTGCCGCGGCATATCCGCAGTTCAAGCCGCACCGAAAGCAGCTGCTCGCATTCGCTCACGTCATATCCGCCCTCTACCCGCTCGCCGTCGCGCGCCCGACAGCCGCCGACCGCCTCGATATATGCTCCGATAAATTCATCCGCCTGTTTGATTCCCGTCACGGGATACCGCACCCGCACCGATTCGCTCGTATACTCCAGCTCCTCCGTAGCCATCACCCCCGACATAATTATATGCGCTGCGTCGTGTGATGTTCCGACAACTTTTGGTGTTGTTCCTGCCGGGCTTTGTTTAAGCGTCGTTATGATATTGGTGCTGTGTTATTGCGATATCGGCGCGGCGTTGAGCGGCGTTGCTTTGGCATTTCGAAGTGTTGTGGGCGTTGGTGCGGCGTCGCGAAAAAAGGAGTCCGACGGTGTCGGACTCCCTGCGGTTACATGTTATATCCGTGCTTTGCGCATTTTATATATGCTTTGCGCTGACTGTTCGGGCTGTCACATCGGCTCGATAATGCCATAATCTCCGTCGTCGCGCAGGTATGCCACATTATATTTTCCCGTTTCGGCGTTCAGATACATGAAAAAGCTATGGTCGAGCAGATTCATACGCAGAATCGCTTCATCGGAGGTCATCGGATGCATATCAAAGGTCTTAACAATCTTGATATTGTACTCCTCTTCCTCCTCCGCGGGCTCGGCTGTGTCGGGCTCCTCACGGTAGACTACCTCTTTCAGCTTTTTCTTGTTTCTGACGATCTGACGGGTTATCTTTTCAATAGCTTCGTCAAGAGCGGTCTGGAAGGTATCCGCGGTAACCTCGCTGCGGAACATCGTACCCTTGCTTGAGATAGTGAGCTCAAGGCGCTCAAGATTTCTCTTACGTGCAAGCGTGATGTAGGCTGTTACGTTGTTGTCAAAATACTTATCGAGCTTCTTCAGCTTCTTTTCAAACAGTTCTTTAAGCTCGGTTCCGACTACCATCTGTCTTCCGTTTGTGACTATTTTCATTTTTGCGCTCTCCTTTTAGAATTTTGGATATTTGCTCTGATTAATTTCGGTAACTTCGTCGACCGCCCCCTTTATTGTTGGTTAATTTGTCTGATGTTTCACGTGGAGCAAAAACATGTCTCAAATCGGACGGTTTCACTGCGCGTGGGTGCTTCACGTGAAGCAATTTTTGTGAATTTCTTTTCAAATTAACATCGGAAAGCTCCGACAAGCTCGAAAATGCTTCACGTGAAACATATATATCAAGCCGAGAGGAGTCTCGGCGCAAAGCGCCGCGGCAGTGTAATCGGCTCGTTTGTGAAATTTGTGCAAAGTTCGTCATACGGTGACAGTCGATAGCCTCTGCCGAGGCTATCTTCTGTCAAGACATTCCTCAGCTTCGCGGCGGTCGCCCGATTCGCGGACAACCCGTGTCGAATCATACAGGGCTCGGCACGCAGCGCGCTGCACGCGCGGTTCGGCAAGCGGTGCGCATCACACAGCGAGCGATACAGTCGACTCCGCAAGCGCAAATACCGTTACATGCTTCTCACGGCAGTGCAATTCCTGCGTACAGCAGACCTACTATTCTCCCCTCCCGACGGAACGAGAAGAATTCATCCTCATGACAGGTGCAGTGCGGCGATATCATTATATTATCGTCGCTTATCCCCGCGCGTTTGAGCAGCTCGGCATTCAGAGCGGGCAGGTCGAAATAACGTCTGCCGTTTCTTTCTACCGTCAGTAGGTCGATATGCTCGCTCAGCGGCTCACCGAGCGCGTCTCTGACCGAATCGAGAAAGTCGTCTCTTACCTCAAAGCAGCAGCTGTGTATGCATGCGCCGACGGCGACTCGTATGTTTGCAGGCACAGCGCCGTGCGCGCACATCATTCTCAACGCCGCAGCTGCGATACCCGGCACGTGATTTTGCTCTGTCCTATCGTCGGGGTCGTTATCCGTCGCGCCCTGCGGCAGCGGCAGCCCCTGTACTCCGACCGTACCTCGCCAGCCTGCGTGTACCGCGCCCGCGACACCGGCTACGGGGTCATAGAACAGTATCGGAACGCAATCCGCCGTCCGGATCGCAACGTACCTTCCGCGCTCGGCAAACGACGCGCGGTCGATGACAAAGCCGTCGCAGTAATGCGGTCGGTCGGCATTTTCATCCGATATATATACTACCTTTGTCGAGTGCAGCTGCTTCTCCGCCGTCACCGTATCCCGCGGCATGAAATTATCCGGCGTACCTCGCGTCGTAAAGAAATGCGGCGCTCCGAGACCCTCGGCGCGGTAGACATTCTCTCCCCTGCAGGTGCTCACATCGGTGCAGCGATGCTCTGCATCCGCTATACTGTTCTTAACATCGTTTACGCCGCCGACGGGCATCGCGCTCTCGCGGGCTGAAATGTATGCATCCGCATCTGCGGTACATGCCTCAGATGTCGGCGCTTCTCCGTAAAAAACGAAACGGTTTGTTTTACAGAATGACATAGTAATTCCATATTGTGGCTGCAATTTTGTTATATCAAACATCTTTTCTATACTTCCACTCCTATTGTACCCTATTTTAATGCGATTGTCAACAATTTTTTAAAATTTTAGTATTTTAGCGCGCTAAAGTATTGACGTGCTGCATTGTTTGTGCTATAATGAGACCGTCCGAAACGAAAGCATTTCCGCCGCCGCTCGTATCGGGCGCGGCAAAAGAAAGGAATTAATATTATGAAGGCAACAAAGATACTCACCGCCGCACTTGCGGCAGCAATGCTCTGCGCATCGCTCTCGGCATGCGGTAAGACAAACGACGCAGCGGAGACCACCACCGCCGCAGGCTCCGATAATCAACCCGCCGAGAAGTACACCGTTCTCTCCGAGGACTTCGGCGCTGAGAACTACGCTATCGGCTTCCGCCGCGGCGACGACGCTCTCGCAAAGAAGGTCTCCGATATTCTCGCAGAGATGACCGAGGACGGCAAGGCAGGCGAGATTGCAAAGAAGTGGTTCGGCTCCGACGTTATGCTCCGCAACCCCGAATATCCCCGTGAGCTGAACGAGGAGGAGGGCGACGCATCGCTGCAGTACATCCTCGACAAGGGCGAGCTCATTCTCGGACTTGACGAGACCTTCCCGCCTATGGGCTATCGCGACGCAAACGGCGACATCATCGGCTTTGATATCGACCTTGCAACAGAGGTTTGCAGCCGTCTCGGCGTAAAGCTCAAGCTCCAGCCCATCAACTGGGATTCAAAGGAGATGGAGCTCAGCGGCAAGACCATCGACTGCATCTGGAACGGTATGTCGGTCACCGACGAGCGTATAAACGGCATGGACCTCTCCACCCCCTACATCGCAAACAAGCAGATAATCATCGTCAAGAGCGACAGCGGCATCTCGACCAAGGCTGACCTTGCCGGCAAGACCGTCGGCGCTCAGCAGGGCTCAAGTGCGGTCGACGCTATCAGCGCAGAGCCCGATGTCAAGGCTTCGTTCGGCTCGCTCAACGAGTACGCAAGCAACGATGAAGCCTTCCTCGACCTCAAGGCGGGACGCATCGACGTTCTCGTAGTTGACGAGGTTTACGGCAGATACATGATCTCTCAGGATAAGTAATCGAGATCTGACATAATAACAGCCGCACGGTAACGGGTCTCCGCCGCCGTGCGGCATTGCCGCAGAAAGGAAACCCGCGGAAATGGATTTTCAAACGATATTATCGGTCATCGGTGTGCTGAGCAAGGGACTCGGCTGCACCGTTTCCCTGTTTTTAATCACGATACTGCTCGCGCTCCCGCTCGGACTTCTGCTGAGCTTTCTCGTGACGGGCAAGAGCAAGGTGCTGAGAGCTATCACCCGTGCCTTCGTGTTCGTCATGCGCGGAACGCCGCTGATGCTCCAGCTGTTCTTCTTCTATTTCGGACTGCCGTTCATCCCCGTTATCGGTAAATATCTCGTCATGGAGCGCTTCACCGCAGCCGCACTCACCTTCGTGCTCAACTATTCGGCATACCTTGCAGAGATATTCCGCGGCGGTCTGCTCTCTATAGATAAGGGTCAGTACGAGGCGGCGGAGGTACTCGGCTTTACGCCCATGCAGGTCCGCATGCACGTCGTACTGCCGCAGATGTTCAAGGTGGTGCTCCCGTCTGTCGCAAACGAGGCGATAACGCTCATAAAGGACACCGCGCTCGTCACCTCCATCGGTATCGCCGACCTGCTCCACTACACCAAAACGATGGTCAACCACTATGTCGACGTTACCCCCTATTTCATCGCGGCTGCGATCTACCTGCTCATGACCTTCGGTCTGACAAAGCTGTTCGCGCGCCTCGAAAAGAAGTTCCTGTTCTGAGAGGAGAGCGGATATGGAAGAAATCAAAAACAGCGTCAATACCATTCACGCGGTCGGTATCAAAAAGACCTTCGGCGATAACGAGGTGCTTCGCGGAGTCGACCTCGATGTCGCACCCGGCGAGGTAATCGCCGTTATCGGACCGTCCGGCTCCGGCAAAAGTACACTGCTCCGCTGTCTCATCGGACTCGAAACGGTCAGCGACGGCAGCATCTTCATCGACGGTCAGCCGTTCGTCGAAAACGGTCGGTACGTCCCCGAAAAAAAGGCTAAGCAGGTGCGCAGCGGCATGGGCATGGTCTTTCAGTCGTTCAACCTGTTCTCGCATATGTCGGTCCGCAAGAATATGATCCTCCCGCCGACCCTCGCGGGGCGGATGAATAAGGAGCAGGCGCTCGAAAAGGCGCAGGCGCTGCTCGCGCAGGTCGGTCTCTCCGATAAGCTCGACGCTATGCCGAGCGAGCTCTCGGGCGGACAGAAGCAGCGCGTCGCTATCGCACGCACTATGATGATGGACCCCGAGATCGTGCTCTTCGACGAGCCGACCTCAGCGCTCGACCCCGAGCTCACGGGCGAAGTGCTCGCCGTTATGAAGGAGCTCGCCGAGGCAAAAATGACGATGGTCATCGTTACTCACGAAATGGCATTCGCACGCGACGTCGCTTCGCGCATCGTGTTTATGGATGAGGGCGTTGTCTCCGAGTCGGGCACGCCCGAACAGGTGTTCTCAGACCCCTGCCCCCGCCTCCGCACCTTCCTCCGCGGCTTCTCGCTTTGACGTACGCAGAGGGGTACGCGGGACGAGGGGTACGCGGGACGAGGGGTACGCGGCCTTTTGAAAAAGGCCCGGCGAAAACTTTGTAATAGGGAGTCTTTCTCGGGCAGAACAGCAAGACGATTGCTGAATAAAGGTTTCACCCGCCGCCGACTGAGGATTAGACAGCCTAAAAGTTTCGCCCGCCGTTACGCACGAACTGGGGATTAGACAGATTAAAGTTTTCGTCCACCTTTTTTAAAAGGTGGCGGGGTCAAGGGCGCGCAGCCCTTGTATCGGCGTTTCTTTTCCTTAGCTTTGGAACAACGCCGCGCGTTGTTCGCTGCGCCCTGTATGGTCAAAGAAAAGCGGCTAAAGCTCTGATTAGACCGAATTCGTAGTGATGTCGGCGTTTCTTTCCCTTAGCTTTGGAACAATGCTTCGCATTGTTCGCTGCGCCCTGTTTGGTCAAAGAAAAGTGGCTAAGGCTCTGATTCACCTAAATTCGTAGTGATAACCGCATTTCTTCCCTCTAACTTTTAAACAACATCCTACTCCGCTCACTGCTCGGCATAACTCAACCCCTTCACCACCGCTCCTTAATCAAAGAAAGGAATCAAACCATGTCAGTAGTTTACACCGTATCGCTCAAGGAAGTTATCCGCGAGTTTCAGCTCGAGGAGATATTCCTCCCCGAGGGCGGGAGCCTTCTCGTTTCGCGCTCCGACCTGAACCGCCCCGGGCTTGCTCTCGCGGGCTTTTTCGGGCATTTCGACCCCGAGCGCATACAGCTCATCGGGCGCTGCGAGCACACATACCTCACCCCGTTCGACCATGAAGAAAAGCTCAGCCACATCATGGGCTTCATGTCGCAGAAGCCGGTCGCCGTTATCATCACCTCGAGTCTCGAGGTGTTCCCCGAATTTCTCGAGGCGGCGAAGAAATACTCCGTTCCGCTCCTGCGCACCGAGCAGCGGACATCCGAATTCATGGCGAGCCTGATATCCTTCCTCGGGGTCTGCCTTGCGCAGCGGATAACGCGGCACGGCGTGCTCGTCGAGGTGTACAGCGAGGGAATGCTGCTGCTCGGCGACAGCGGAATCGGAAAAAGCGAGACCGCAATCGAGCTTGTCAAGCGCGGACACCGCCTCATCGCAGACGATGCCGTAGAAATCAAAAAGGTCTCGTCGAAAACGCTCGTAGGCAGCGCACCCGAGGTCATCCGCCACTATATCGAGCTGCGCGGAATCGGCGTTGTCGATGTCCGCCGCCTGTTCGGCGTCGGCGCGGTCAAGGATACCGAGAAGATCGACCTCGTCGTAAATCTCGAGCCGTGGGTGCAGGGAAAGATGTACGACCGCCTCGGGCTTGATAACGAGTTTACCGACATCATGGGCATCAATATCCCGACGATAACCATTCCCGTCAAGCCGGGCCGTAACCTTGCCATAATTCTCGAAATCGCGGCGATGAACAGCCGCCAGAAGAAGATGGGGCATAACACCGCAAAGGAGCTCGAGCGTAACCTGCTGCACCAGATGGGCGCGGACAGCGACGCGGATAAGGCGGATTTTTGACCGCTGCAGATAAAGCAGATTAAGGCAACCGACACACGCACAAAAACTAAAAGATAAAGCCCCTCGGGTAATCCGAGAGGCTAGAAGAAAACCGAGGCTGCGGAGCAGTCTCGGTTTTTTGTTTATCGGCGGTCTGTGACCTGCCTTTTTAACAGACGGCATAGGACGAGCGTTATCGTCAAGCCTTGGCTTACAATTAACTGTCAACAGTCGATCGTCAACCGTCTATCGTCAATCTCAATCCTCCTTGAGCACGGGCAGGTATGCCTTGAAGTAGCTGATGCCCGACCAAACGGTCATGAACGTCATAGCCGCGATGAGGATATAGGAGAGCGCGAGGTGTGTGTACTGCGAGATGAACGAAACCGGCTCGATGAGCATGACGATAACCGCAGCCATCTGGGTCACCGTTTTGCATTTGCCGAGCCATGCGGCGGCGATGACGATTCCGTCCTTGCTCGCAGCCATCATGCGCAGCAGCGTGACCGACATCTCGCGGAGCACGATGACGAAGAGCGAGATACCGAGAACGGTGCAGAAGGTCGCGTCCTCCGCGTAGCGGAGCATGACCGCGATAAGCACGCCGATTATCAGCATCTTGTCCGCAAGCGGGTCAAGAAATTTGCCGAGCGTGGTGACAAGGTTATATTTTCTCGCTATCATGCCGTCGAGCATATCGGTTATCGAGGTCAGCGCGAATATCGCGACCGCGACGATGCGCCAGATAACGTCGCCCGGAAAGATGGGCGCGATGATAGCCGCCATGCAGAAGGGTATGAGCAGCAGGCGGAGCACGGTCAGCTTTGTAGGCAGATTAAGTTTCATTCGGACACGACCTTTCCGTACAGATCATAGTCGAGCACATCGGTTATCTTGACGGTAACGAACTCGCCGTCCTTCACCCGATGCTCGGCGGTGAAGAATATCTTGCCGTCTATCTCGGGCGCGTCAGCATAGCTTCTGCCGTAATGCGCCTCGGAAACAGGGTCATAGCCCTCGCAGAGAACGGTCAGACGTTTGCCGAGCTTCTTGCGGTTGAGCTCGTCGGTGATACCGAGCTGCGTGTTCATGATAATGTCGTATCTGTCCTGCTTTGTCTGCTCGTCGATCTGGTCGGGGAAGCTGTATGCGGGAGTGTCCTCCTCGCGGGAGTACGGGAACGCGCCGAAACGGTCGAACCGCGCCTCCTTGACGTACGTGCACAGCTCCTCGAATTCCTCCTCCGTCTCGCCGGGGAAGCCGACGATGGCGGTTGTGCGGATGACTATGCCGGGAATCTCGCGGCGCAGACGCGATACCGCGTCGCGGACGACGGCGCTGCCGCCGTGACGGTTCATTCGACGGAGAACGTCCTCGGAGATGTGCTGTATCGGGATATCGACGTACTTGCAGATGCGGTCGTTGTCGCGAATCTCCGCTGTCAGCTCGTCGGTTATCTTGTCGGGGTAGAGGTAGAGCAGGCGTATCCACGGGATGGAGGTCTGCTCGGTCAGCTCGCGCAGCAGACGCGCAAGACTGTACTCGCCGTACAGGTCCTCGCCGTAGCGGGAGGTATCCTGAGCAACAAGGATAAGCTCCTTTGTGCCCATCGACTCGAGCTCCTTCGCCTCCGCGATTATGTCCTCCATCGGACGCGAGCGGAAGCGCCCGCGCAGGGTGGGGATAATGCAGTAGGTACAGCGGTTGTCGCAGCCCTCGGCTATCTTGAGGTAGGAGTAGCAGTCGGGCGTTGTTACAACGCGGTCGCCGCCGAGCGCAAGCGACTCGAGCGGGCGGACTGAGATGTACTTTCCGTTGCCGTCAGCCTCGATTCCGTCCACGCCGCAGACGTGCCCGCCGCAGCTGTCGCAAACCGATGAGCACGCGGAGCAGCTGCCCGAACAGCCGTGAACGTTCGCAGCACCCGCTTCATGAGCGGAAGCATCGCCGCCCGTCTCGCTGTCTGCCTCGCTGCCTGTTTCGCAGGCTGCATAACGCGCGTTTTCGGACTCGACCGATGCGTCGCCGTCGACTATGTCGTCGTGACCCGCACCGACCTTGTCTCTCGTGCGCTCGTCGACCGCCTTGACTGCAGCAACGATGTCGTGTAAGCTGCCCGTGCCGAGCACGGCATCAATCTCGGGCATCTCGCTCAGCAGCTGCTCGCCGTAACGCTGCGCAAGACAGCCTGTGACAATGATGCCGCGCAGCCGCTTCTGCTTCAGCCACGCAACGTCGAGAATGTTGTCTATTGCTTCTTTTTTTGCGCTCTCGATGAATGCACACGTGTTGACTATGATGATGTCCGCCTTGATGTCCTCGGGCGTTATCTCATAGCCTGCAGCGACAAGCTCGCTGAGCATGACCTCGGTGTCTATCTGATTCTTCGGACATCCGAGCGATATAAATCCAACTCTTGTTTTTCTCATAATTCTGATTCCTAATGGGGAAGGATAGGGGGGGTACGCGGCCTTTTGAAAAAGGCCTGGCGAAAACTTTAAAATAGGGAGTCTTT